>JAABUU010004377.1_pt1 | contig 16731 bp, 19 predicted proteins | sample 5559301 | NCBI WGS metagenome assembly JAABUU01 (sample SAMN10711884, study PRJNA513360) | rock metagenome | isolation source: Antarctica rocks | place: Antarctica: Victoria Land, Richard Nunatak white | reverse complement strand
TGCAGGACCTCGGGGCGCGCCGCGTCCCTGCGGTACCACGACCGGGCGGTGTTCAGGCAGATCGTCACCAGCCAGGCGCGGGGGTCGCGGGGCGGCCCTTTCGGCCACGCGGCGTAGGCCCTTAGCCAGGTCTCCTGGACCAGGTCCTCGGCCTGGTCCCGCACCAGCTTGCGGGCCAGCGCGTGGACGACGTCGAGGTGGGCCAGGGTCATCTGAAGGAACGCCTCTTGGTCCTGCGCGTCCACAGCCCACCTCCTTTCCCGTCAGGACGCGCACGCTGCCCCGTTGATTGCGTCGCCTACCTCGATGTGCCCCGACGAGCCGACCGTACGGCGCCACGTGCCCGACCCAGCCACATCCCGCCGAGGACCAGGGCAGCGGCCAGCAGCAGCCGCGGCGAGAGCACCTCACCGAGCAGCACCACGGCGCCGATCGCGGTGATCACCGGGATCACCAGCTGCACGGTGCCAGCGGCCGCACCGGACAGCGAGCGCTGGCAGGCGTACCACGCGACGTAGGCGAAAGCGGTCGTCCCCGCTCCCATCGCGGCACCCCAGGCCAGGCCGGGTCCCGTGACTCGCAGACCCGCACCCCCGCCGGCGACGGTGGGGACGACCAGGACCGCGGCCAGCACCAGGAAGTGCCCCGTGGTCGCCACCCTAGGATCCGCCGTGGCCCGCCCGGCGGCGGTGTAGAGCCCCCAGGCCACCCCCGTGGCGGCCAGCAGGACCACCCCCAGCACGGTCACCGTCCCAGTCGAGCCCGACGCCAGCACCCCGATGCCCAGCAGCGACACCGCCGCGCCGCCCAGCCTGACCGCGGGCAAGGGTATGCGCCGGACCAGATCGCCCGCGACCAGCGTCAGGAGCACGCTGGCGTAGAAGACGAAGGTGCCGGCGGCGGCTCCGATATGGAGGTAGCCGTAGGAGATGCAAACGGCGTAGATGCCGAGCCACAGGGCAGGCAGCAGGTTCGCCCGGCCTACGACCGGACGCTCGGACCGGGCCAGGCTCAGGCCCAGCAAGGCTGCCGCCCCGGCGATGAAGCGCACGCCGGACAGCAGTCCCGCATCCAGCAGGTCCTTGCCGACCACGTGTCGGGTGATCAGGGAGTTGGCGGCGAAGGCCACCAGCACCAACGGGAGCAGGACCCCCGTTGACCGGCGACCGGCCAGGTCGGTGCCGCTGAGCGCCTCATCAGCCATCAAGCAGCCTGTGTTTCACAGCAGACAGTCCGTCTGGTCTCAGATGCCCGGCTCGGTCGTGAACGTCGTCAGGCTGGGCGGCCCAGCGAGCAGCGTCCGCAGCCGCGATGCGCCCTGCGGTGTCGCCCGCCAGGCGCGGTAGGCCGCATCCGCCTCGACGGACTCCCAGCGCTCGACGAGCAGGGTCCGGGTCGGTTCCTGCGTGCTTCGCAGGACCTCGACGCTGAGGCAGCCGGCGAAGGCCCTGGTGTCCTGGAGCGTCTCGCGCAGCACCTCTGGTGCGTCGACCAACGACTCCGGGGTCAGCGTGAGGTCGAGGAGGGCGGTGAGGGTCATCGGCTCTCCTGGTGTGAGCGACATGGAGTCGTCAGGTTGTGGGGGACGGGTACGACGAGGGCGACCGCTCTCACAGCGCCGGCGCGGGCGGCAGGTCGAGCTCGGTCTGGACGAGGTGGTTGAAGTAGTTCGTGAACAGGTTGAGCGCGACGACGGCTGAGGTCTCCGTCAGCTCGGCGTCGGTCCAGCCTGCGGCCAGGGCAGCCTGCCAGGTGCTGTCCTGCACGTTCCCGACGTGGGCGGCCTGCTCCCGCACGAGGGTGAGCAGGCTGCCCAGCTTCGGGTCCGCGACGGAGTCGCGCCGGATGTCGATCGTCTCCTGCTCGGTCAGGCCTGCTGCTCGTCCCCCAGCGGTGTGGGCAGCCTGGCAGTACGAGCAGTCGTCGACGTTGCCGACGGCGAGCGCGATCGCCTCGCGGGTCTTGCCGTCGAAGGTGCCGCTGTCCTGCAGGGCTTCCTGGATGGCGGCATAGGTCTGGAGGACCGCGGGCGAGTGCGCCATCACGCCGTGGATGTTCAGAACCTTGCCGAACCTCCCGGCGAGGGCCTTGAGCGTGTCGCGGCTGCCTTCAGGCGCGGACTCGACGGTGTGGACGGGGATGCGGGTCATGGAGTTCCTCTTCAGCTCAGGGGGCAGGTGGCCCACCAGCGACAACGCCTGGGTCGCACGGATCTGCCCGGATGGTCACCTGGACGACCATCTGCAGAGCCAGGCACCTCGTCAATGCCAGGTCGACCACGAGGCACCGGCGGCGATGCCTGCTGCGAACAGGACGAATGGAGCCGCCAAGAGCGCGCCGAGCCGACGGCCCGAGCCGAGGCCGGCGCGGACCACGTAGTACCGGTGACCCCAGGCGGCCGCGGCCACGAGCAGCCACCAGGTGACGCGGGCTGGCGGCGACCAAGTCAACGGCACCAGCCCGTACACCCAGCCGGGGTTCTCGCTGTTGGCGGCCTGACCGCTGACCACCTCCAGCACGACCGCGAACAGGACGAACGCGGCGCAGCCCACCGCCTTGCCCACCGATCCCGGATGGGGCATCCCTTCCGAGGCCCTTTGGTCGGTCACCCCGAACCGAGTACTGAGCGCAGCTCGGCCTCGTCGGGGTGCTCGCAGGCGGGGCGGGCGGTCTTGCCCGCAGAGGTGCCGAACAGCCGGGACGCGGCGACGCGGGTCGCCAGGGCATGAGAAGGGTAGACGTGGACCGTTTGGGCGAGCTGGCCGGCGAAGGCCCGGGTCCGCATGGCGAGAGCAGCTTCGGCGATGAGTTCTCCCCCGGCCGGCCCGACGGCGGTCATTCCGACGACTTCCATGAAGGGCTTGCCCTTCAGGACCGGTCTCGGGGAAGCGATGAGCTTGACGAAGCCGGCTGTCTCACCAGGCGCACGCCCCCGGTCGGTCTCTGCCAGCGGCACCAGCGACACCCTTGCAGCCTCGCCGTGTTGGGCGTGGGCCTGCTGTTCGCTGAGTCCGACCCGGCCGATCTCGGGGTCGGTGAAGGTCGCCCACGGGATGACGCGGACGTTAAAGGCGCGTTGACCTCCCACGACACCGGGGCGTGCACGGCTGTGGAAGGCGTTGTGCGCCGCGAGCTGTCCTTGTTCGTCTGCCACGTGGGTGAACTGCAGCGGTGTGGCGCAGTCCCCGATCGCGAAGACGTGCGGGGCGCTGGTGCGAAGGTAGGGATCAACGCCGATGGCCTGACGCGGTCCCCGCTCGACGCCCGCGACCTCCAGGGACATCCCAGCTGTTGCTGGGTTGCGGCCGACGGCGACCAGCAGGTGGGTTCCGGTCACGGTCGTCCCGTCGCTCAGGTGCAGCTGCGGTCCGTCAGCGCCGTTGCTGACGCGTTCGACTGCGGCGCCGGTTCGTACGGTCACACCCTCCCCAGTCAGTGCGGCGGTAAGCACGGCCGCCGCCTCCGGCTCTTCCATGATCAGCAGCGTCGGCGCGCCCTCCACCACGGTGACCTGCGAACCGAGTCGCCGGAAGGCTTGGGCCAGTTCGCAGCCGATAGCCCCGCCTCCCGGCACGAGCAGATGGGCCGGCAGGTCGGTGAGGGCGAAGATGCTCTTGTTATCCAGATACGCCGTTTCCTTCAGGCCGGGTATCGGGGGCACGGCGGCGTGAGCGCCTGTGGCGGACGAACCGGGTCGCTGTGAGGCGCTGCCCGTCGAGGTCAATGCTCTGTGGGCTGGTGAACCTGGCCCGTCCCTGCACTAGGTCGATTCCCTCCTTGCTCAGCAGGTCAGGGGATTCGTCTTGCTAGACATCGGCGATGACGCGACGGACCCGCGTCATGACGGCCCCGAAGTCCACGGTGACGGGAGCGGTGAACCCGTACCTCGCCCCGGCGTGAGCTCCCGCGATCCGTCGCGCGGTCTCCAGGAGTACCTTGCTGGGGACGCAGCCGAAGTGGGTGCAGTCGCCGCCCGGCCGGCCGGCTTCGACAAGCGCGACACGCTTGCCCGACGAGCGGGCAGCGCGAGCAGCCGAAAGGCCGGCTGCGCCGGCACCGATGACGATCAGGTCGTAGGCGCTGATGGTCGCTCTCCAGGTCGTGACGATCGGTCACGCGGCCCCCAGGGGGCCGGGTGGTTGTGCTGGGTGCACCGTGCAGTTGGTGGGCAGCGGACCGCGCTCAGCGCGCTGTAGCTCGACACGCAGTACGGGATGGCGTAGTTCGCGACGATCCGCAGCATCGAGGCGGCGCCGACCTTCCCCTCGAGAAGGACTGCTCCCTGGTTGACCGCGGTCAGCACCGTGCCGACGACGGCGGCGACCGGGCCACTTATCGGGGCCGTGGTGGCAGTCAGGACAAGCCGGCAAGCCTCTCCCGGCCGCTGCCAGGGTGGTAGCTCGCTACGTCGCCTCATGCCGTCCCCCACTGTGAGGGACACGATGCCTGACTCCGAGCCGGCTCCGGGGCGAAGTGTCAGCCGCGTTGCCGTCCGCCACCTCCCTGTGCGTCAGGCTGATGTGAGACACCTCGGGTAGCACTTCTTCCCTCCCGCACAGGGCGAGAACAGGCTTGATCACGATGACGCTCACCACTGCAGATCTGCCCGGCTCGTCCCAGGAAGATGGGGCGATGAGCCCTCGTTCGGACCGGCCTCGGCGCCGGTCTTTCACTGCCGAGTACAAGCGCAAGATCCTGGCTGAGTACGACGCCGCCGACCCAACAGCTCGGGGCGTGCTGCTGCGCCGCGAGGGCCTGTACTCCTCGCACCTTTCCGAATGGCGCAAGGCCCGCGACGGTGGGGCCTTGGCTGGCCTGTCACCGGCGGCCCGGCCAGCCAAGGCGTCCGCCGAGCAGCGGGAGCTGGCCAACGCGGTCGCCCGCGCGGAGCGGGCCGAACGGGAGCTGGCCAAGACCAAGGCCGCACTGGAGATCGTGGGAAAAGCACACGCGCTCTTGGAGATGCTCTCCGAGAGCGCGGATACCCAGACGCGGTCCAAGCCGTGATCGCCCCTGCCGTGCTGCTGCTCGCTGAGCACACCTCCACAGCCAAGGCATGCGCGCTCGTGGGCAAGCCGCGAGGTAGCCACTACCGCGACCGCCAGCCGGTGCTGGTCGCGCCGACGCAGCGAACCCCGCGGGCCTCGCCACCGAACGCGCTGACTGCGGTGGAGCAGGACGAGGTCATCACTGTGCTGACCAGCCCACGGTTCTGCGACAAGTCCGTCGCGCAGACCTGGGCCACGCTGCTCGACGAAGGCGTTTACCTCGCCTCGATGAGCACAATGCACAGGCTGCTGCGCCTCAGCGGTCAGTCCGGGGACCGCCGCAACCAGGCCACCCACCCCGCCCGGGCCCGCCCGGAGCTGATGGCCAGCAAGCCCGGTGACGTATGGAGCTGGGACATCACCAAGCTCCGCGGGCCCCGACGAGGCGACTACTACGACCTCTACGTGATCCTGGACATCTACAGCCGCTACGTCGTCGGGTGGACCGTCGCGGCCCGTGAAGACAGCGACATCGCCAAAGACCTCATTGAGGCGGCCGCCCAGACCCACGGCGCACCAGGCAGTCTGCACGCCGACCGCGGCACCTCCATGACATCGAAACCCGTCGCCCAGCTCCTGGTCGACCTCGGCGTCGCCCGCAGCCACAGCCGGCCGCACGTCAGCAACGACAACCCCTACAGCGAAGCCGCGTTCAAGACCCTGAAATACGCCCCCGCCTTCCCGGGCAACTTCGGCTCCCTGGCCGACGCCCGCGCGTTCTGCGAGGCGTTCTTCAGCTTCTACAACCACGAGCACCGTCACCATGGCATCGCGCTGCACACCCCAGCCTCGGTCCACTTCGGCACTGCCACCGAGATCCGCGAGCAGCGCCAATTGACCCTGCACGCGGTCTACGCCGCGAACCCCAGCAGGTTCCGACACCGCCGGCCCGAACCCCCCAAGCTCCCCACCTCCGCCTGGATCAACGACCCCAGCAGAGAGGCACTCGCACAGAGCAACTAAACACCCACTGTCTCAAGCCGCTTGACACGTTCCGCCTCCCCGGCTGGCCTGGCCTCGCTACGGCCCTGTCAGCTGCTTGGGTTCAGCGGTGGGCAGCGGTGCGGCTCCCATCACCTCGCGCAGTCCGGCTGAATCGACCAGCACGGTCGCGCCGTACCGGCTCTGGATCAGCGCCCGGGCACGCAGCTCGCCGAGTGCTCGCGTGACCGACTGCCGACGGGCACCGAGCAGCTGGGCGAGCGTCGCGTGGCTGAGCCGGACCTCGAGGACTCCACCAGGGTCGGGCTCCTGCATCTCCAGCAGCAGGTACGCCACCTGGGCCAGAAGGGGCTTGGACGTCACCACCACCAGCCGACGGCGGTCGTCGGCGAGCCGGCGCGCGATGGAGGTCATCCAACGCAGTGCCAGGGAAGGCGAGGCAGCCAGCAGGTCGGTCCAGGACTGTCGGGACAGAGCGATCAGCTCGGTGTCACGGCTCGCGATCGCGTCGTAGGGCATCGGGGCGTGAAGCAGCAGGGGTATATCAGCGATGACACCTCCGGACCGGACCGCCATCGTGGTGCGGCCGATGTCCAGCCGCGCCATAAGCTCCAACTCCCCACCGACCACGACCTGCACATGCCGGACGGGTGAGCCCGAGGCCGCGACGAGCGTCCCTGCCTCGACCTGGTGCACCGATCCGAACCTGCGCAGACGCGCAAGCTCCGCCGGGCGGAGCAGACCCAGGTTCTGCATCGCCGAGGTGGGACTGATCCATCGCCCAGCCGCCACCGTCTGGTTGCGAACCCTTTCCCGATCGCTCATCAACCCATCCTCGGTGACGTCATGTGCGTACCGAGGGACGGCTCGGCCGAGCGGAGGAGGCCCCAACCGCGGCAGCGGCGAGCAGCAGCAGTCCGCCCAGCAGGTAGACGGCCCGGATGCCGACCGCGTCGGCGAGCAGCCCACCACCGAGCAGGCTCAGGAGCCGACCGGTCTGCCAGAGCACGTCGAACCCGGCAAAGGCTCGGCCCCGCAGGCCATCCGGTACGCGGGACTGCAGCAGGCTGCTGAACGTAACGTTCCCGGTGCTCGTCGACAGGCCGTAGAACAGCAGCGCCCCGGCGGCGAGCGGCACCGACGTCACCGCGGACAGGACCAAGTCGACCAGACCCCGAACGGCGTACGGCCCGAACACCAGCAGCGGCCGTCGCGGGTCACGGAGGCGCCGTACGACCAGCAGTGGCGCGAGGGCGGCTCCGACGCCGATCACCGCGACGAGCAGGCCGTACCCGCCACCGCCCCCGAGCCGGTCCTGCGCGAGCACGACGAGCAGCGCGCTCGTGGCACCGGCTGACAACGCGGCAAGGAACTGCCCGATCGCCAAGGCCCTGAGCAGCGGCAACGCGGCGAGGGCGCGAAGACCGTCCCTGGCGTGCGCGAACGGGTTGCTGACCGTTACCGGAACGATCCGTCCGGGCTCGCGCAGTCCGATGAGCACCGCCGCGCTGACGGCGAAGCTCACCGCGTTCACGGCGAAGGCGACCCCGAACCCGACGCGGGTAGCGAGCAGCACGGCGACGGGTGCAACGAGGACTTGCGCGGTGACGGCGGCGGTCCAGATGCCACTGTTCGCCGCGACCAGCTCCTCGTCCGCGACGAGCGACGGCAGCAGCGATTGTGCTGCGGGGCCGAAGAACGCCTGCCCAGCTGCGAGCCCGAACGCCACGGCGTAGGCGACCGCCGGGGTGCCGTGCCACACGGCCAGCGTCGCGGCGAGCAACACCCGCACGACGTCGGCCGTCACCATCACCCGCACGCGGGGGAGGCGGTCGACGAAGGACCCGGCGAGCGGCCCGAGGAGCAGGACGGCGGCGATCTCGGCCAGGACAGCGCCGGTCACGCCGACGGCCGAGCCGGTGAGGTGGACGAGCAGCAGGGCCAGGGTCGTGAACTGGGCGACGTCCCCGACCTGGCTGACGGTCCGGGCGGTCCACAGCCGCCGGTAGCCCGGCCGGGCCAACAGCACCCGCAGGCGGGGGCTCGCCGCCGAGGTCACGCCCTCATCGCCCCGCGCGGCCCCAACAACGGACCCGGGTCACCTGCGCTCGCGACGGCGCACGAGCATCGCCACGGAGACGCCGACGACGGCTAGGCCAGCGGCTACGAGCGCGCCGCTGCCGGTCGGCCCACCCAGCAGCGCCCCAACGAGCCTGCCCCGAGTGCGGCCGGCAGGGCAGGTCCGGCGCAGCACAGGACGGGAAGCGCGAACAGCGCCACCAGCCACCCGCTGCCGCCGTGCTTCGGTTCGCGGGGGCCGGTCACGCGCAGCAGCTCGTCGGCTTGTCGCTGCGGAACAGCCCGGCGCAGATGCGCAGGGCCTCGCTCATCGTCAGGTAGGGGGCCCATGTGTCCGCAAGGTCATCCACGGTCATGCCGTTCTTGATGGCGTAGGTCGCGGCGAGCATCACGTCGCCGGCTCCTTCCAGCGCGGCGTGCACGCCCAGGACCCGGCCGGTCGGTGCGTCCGCCACAATCTTCAGGGCACCGAGCGGGTCCTGGTTCGCGAGCGAACGGGGGATGTCGGGCGCACCCAGGACGCGGCAGTCGCAGTCGTGGCCGGCCTCCAGGGCCTGCTGCTCGGTCATGCCCGCGGCGCCGATCTGCGGGCGGGTGAACGTCACCTGCGGCAGCCCCGTCCAGTCGACCGTGGAGTCCCCGCCGAGGGCGTTCGCGGCAGCGACCCGCCCGGTGGCCGCGGCGACGTACACGTACTGCGGAGCACCGCTGACGTCCCCCGCGGCCCACACCCGCGGGTTGCTCGTCCGCTGCGCCCCGTCCACCATGATAAAACCCTTGGCATCGACGTCGACGCCCGCTGCGTCCAGTCCGAGGCCTTCAGTGCGGGCCACTCGTCCTGTCGCGACCAGCACCTGCCCGGCCGTCACCGTGGCGCCGGCGCCGGCGCCGGTCGTGACGGTCACCTGCCCCGCGTGGTCCCGCGACACGGATGCGGCGCGTTCCTCGACGACGGTGATGCCGCTGCCGGCGAACGCGTCCCGCATGACGGCGGCCATCTCCGGTTCGGTGTGCGGCGCAAGCCGGCCCACCAGGGTCACGCGGGTACCGAGGCCGGCGAACATCTGGGCCTGCTCCATCCCGACGTACCCGCCCCCGACCACCAGCAGCGTCTCCGGCAGGACGGTGAGCTCCATCGCCGTGGTCGACGTTAGGAAGGCCACACGGCCCAGGCCCGGCAGGTCAAGGACAGCCGGGACGCTGCCCGTCGCGATCACGTACGCCGCCGCCGGGAGGGGGTCCCCGTCGACGAGCAGCAGGTCGGGGCTGGTGAAGGTCGCCTGTCCGGTGCGGACCTCGAAGCCGTGCGCGGCCGCGACGTCGACGTACTTCGCCTGCCGCATCGCGGTGACGAGCCGGTCCTTCTGCGCGACGACCGACGCCAGGTCGACCGGCCCGGCGCTCGTCGGAACCCCGCCGAACCGGCTGTGCAGGGCGTGCCCACGCTGGCCGCTGGCTGCCAGCAGCGTCTTGCTCGGGACGCACCCAACGTTCAGGCACGTCCCGCCGATCACGCCCCGCTCCACCAGGACGACGGTGCGGCCCTGCGACCTGGCGTGGATGCCCGCGGACATCGCCGCACCCCCCGTACCGACGACGACCAGGTCCAGTTCGTAACTCATCCCCGGACGGTAAAGTCTCCCCCGCACTGGAGGGTCAAGTCGTACGCTCACCCCATGCGCATCGGGGACCTCGCCAGCCGCACCGGGCTGACCGTCAAAACCCTCCGGTTCTACGAACAGGCCGGCGTCCTGCCCGCAGCCGCGAGGCTCCCGTCGGGCTACCGCGACTACAACGAGAGCGCCCTGGCCCGGCTCCGGTTCGTCAAGGCCGCGCAGACCGCCGGGCTGAGCCTCGGCGAGATCCGGCAGGTCATCGCCGTCCGCGACAACGACGGCCCGCCGTGCCAGCACGTCACCGGCCTGCTCGACGCCCACGCCGCCGACCTCGACCAGCGCATCGCGGAGCTCACCTCGCTGCGCGCTGACATCACGGGCCTGCGAAACCGGGCCAGCGGGCTCGATTCCGCCGACTGCGCCGCCGACGGCGTCTGCCACGTCATCCCGACCTAACGCTGCGTCGGGGCTGCCTGACCCTCCCAGGGTGGCCCAAGAGAGCCCCCGGTAACCGGCTAGCCGGTTACCGGGCGCAGTCGACTGCGACCGCGACGCATGACCATCGGTAGCCAGGTCCTGGATGGTCAAGCACATGACCTCGGTGGCAAAGGCCGTGGCCCCGCACGCCACCGAGCTCCTGGCACGTCGCACGAAACATCCGCTTCTACCGCGACTCGCGCTAGTGCCGATCACTGAGCACGACTGGTTCCCGTTGGGCGACGTTGCAGGATGCTCACCATGAACCAGGACGAGGCGGAGCGTCAACAACGGCTTGTGCAGCTGATCGACGAGTGGTTCGCGCGCACATCCGCACCGCCCGCCGAGGTTCAGCCGGGGAGCGAGCTCGACGAGGACGACCGAGCGACCGAGTATCTGCATGTGTCGCACATGGTCACGATCAGCCTGATTCACGCGGTCGACCACCTGCACGCTCTCCGCACCCTTCTGGTGGACGCCCGGGTCCTCCACACGTCGGCCGACTTCACGCTGATCCGGTCGGGCCTGGAGAACGCCGCCACGGCCGTGTGGCTGCTGGCGCCTCAGCATCCGCAGGAGCGTCGGCTGCGCCGACTCCGGCTGGCCTTGGCGGATGCCAAGGACGCCGTCGAGGTGTTCGACATGGTCAAGCAGCCGACGAGATCCCTCGCGGAGCGCCGCGCGGACGTCGTTGACATCGCCGCACGGTCCGGCATTGAGGAGCGGGCACTTGGAACCCGTCAGCCAGGGTTCGAGGCCATCGTCCGGGCGGCCAGTCACCATGTCGGCGACGGCGAGCTGCACCAGTTGGTTTGGAAAGGATGCAGCGGCCTTGCGCATGGCCGTCAGTGGGCCACCGTCGCCCTGCTACACGGCGAGGAGCAGTCCCGCGAGGATAACGTCACCTTGCGCCAGGTGACGGCGGGGCACGCGTTCGTCATCAACGCGGCCCGTTCCGCTGGCGTACTCGTCGGGCGCGCCTTTCAGTTGCTCGACCATCGACGCCTGCATTTCCGCGGTACGGGTCCGCGGCTACGGCCGTCGTGGCTGGTGGATCCGATCTGAACTCATGCCCGTGCCCGACGTCGCCTCTAGTGCGACGGCCGCTATGCGTTCATCCCGACGGGCCATTAATGTGCTCAACTTCGCCCGCTCATGCCGCTGAGTGCTCGCCGCGGGGGAGCCGCCGTCCCTGCCGTTCTGCCCGCCGGACTGTGTCACATACGGTCCTTTTCGAGACAGGACGCAAGGGGGGTTGGGCCCCCGCTCGTGACTTGCTGCGGTAGTTGGCGCGGTTCTGGCAGCGCTACGTGGCCGCTTTCCCCGCCTCGCCGGATGACGGGCCCCTGTCCGGCAGAAATTCCTTGAGCGGAGGTCGCCGGAGGCTGCGGTCCCGGGTGATGTCAAGGAGGACGTGCCCGGCGGCCGGGAGGTCTTGTTCGTCAGCCGGAACGAGGTACAGGGCCCGGTGGGTGGTCGGGGTCACCGGGACGACGGCCAGCTGGTGCCCGGGTGGCAGGGCCAGTTCGGGCACGACCGTGACACCGAGCTGCTCGGCGACGAGCGCGAGCAACGTGGCCATGTCCCGGACCCGCCGCGCCGGCTGCAGCCGCAACCCAGCCGACTGGTGCATCTGGTGCAGCAGCGGTTCGCAGCCGCCGTCGGACAGCAGGAACGCGTCGTCGACCAGGTCGTCCAGCGCGACCGCAGGCTGTCCGGCCAGCGGATGGCCGCGGTCGAGTACGGCCACCATCTGGTCCTGGGCCAGTAGTGCACCCGGCGCGGGACTGCTCGGCTGGTCGCCGGTGCGCAGCTCGGCCACCACGCCGAGGTCGATGACCCGGTCGCGCAGCCAGTCCCGCACTTCGGCGTCGGTGCCCTCCAGCAGCACGACGGTCACCTCCGGCTGGCAGCGAGCCAGCTCGGCGATCAGCCGGGGAAGCAGCTGGGCGGCGCTGGGGAACGCCGCGACCCGCAGCCGGCCTCGGTGCCGCCCGGCCACGACCGCGCAGTCCTGGGCGATCCGGTCGACCCGGTGCACGGCTTCACGAGCGTGCCGCAGCACCTGCTGGCCGTGACTGGTCAACAACGTCCCGCCGCGTCGACGCAGGATCAACGGGACCGCCAGCTCCTTCTCCAACGATGCCACCGTGTGGCTCACCGCGGACTGGGTGAGTCCGAGCGCAGCTGCGGCGCCGGTGAAGCTGCCCTGATCCGCCACCGCCACCAACGCCCTCAGCTGCGCCAGGTTCATGAGCCATCCTCATAGCGACAGTGGTACCGGTTGTTGGACTGATGGTCCACGGTGCCCTATCCATGCCCGGGTGACCACCACCGCGCCGCGTGGGCGCCCCTCCGTGAGCGACGTCGCCACCCTGCTGGCGGTGGCCGCCTTGTGGGGGGCGTCGTTCCTGTTCATTCGGGTCGCGGTGCCCGACCTGCGGCCGGTCCCGCTCATCGCGGCCCGGGTCCTGCTCGCGGGTGTGGCGCTGCTCGTGGCCGTGACTGTCCTGCGGCGGCCGCCGGCCTGGCGACGGGACGGAGCGGCCTACCTGCTGCTCGGCGGCGTGTCAGCGGCGGCCCCGTTCACGCTCATCGCCGCTGCCGAGCTACGCCTGACTGCCTCGCTCGCCGCGGTCCTGAACGCCACCACCCCGCTGTTCACCCTGCTGCTGGCCGCCGTCCGCCTCCGCGAGCCGCTCGGCGGCCGCCGGGTCGCCGGCGTCCTGCTCGGGGTCGTTGGCGTTGCTGTGCTGGTCGGTCTCGGCCCGCTGCACCTGACCGGACCGGTGCTTGCCGCCGTCGCAGCGAGCCTGCTCGCAGCCCTGCTGTACGCCCTCGGCGGCCTCTACGCCCAGACCCGCTTCGTCGGCACCCCACCGACCACCGTCGCCACCGGCCAGCAACTCGGCGCCGCCGCCCTACTACTGATCCCCGCCCTGCTGCTACGACCGGCACACCCACCCGACCGGCACGTCAGCGCCGCCGTCCTAGCCCTGGCCCTGGGCTGCACCGCCCTGGGCTTCGCGCTGTTCTACCGACTCATCGCCCGACTCGGCCCTACCGCCGCTCTGTCCGTCACCTTCCTCGTCCCGGTCTTCGGACTCACCTGGGGCGCCCTGTTCCTGCACGAGACCATCAGCCCCGGCACCGGCGGAGGGCTGCTCATCATCTTGGCCAGCGTCGCGCTCGTCACCGACATTGCGCCCACAACAAAACGAAAGGCGGTGCGGTAAGTCGATCGGTGAGAGGAGTGACGCGACGACGAAGTCACGCCTCCAAGCCGATCAGGAAGCCGGTGCGAACACCTCAGGTATCACCTGGAACTCGGGGGTTTCCGGGTACAGCGCCGGCACCGGGTTGGACGAGGCACCGTGAACACCAGCCTGTGCTCCAGGCCGGTTGCGGCTTGGGATTCACGATTGGCTTGCTGCCGGGCTGGTGAGGTCCAGCGTGTAGCTCTGGCCGACGAGCTGGGCCCCGAAGCTGACGTGCGGCTGCTCCTGGACGAGGCGGAACCCGGCGGCGAGGTAGAGCCGGCGGGCACTGACAAGCGGGTCGTTGGTCCACAGCACCAGCTCGCGGTACCCGCTGTCGCGGGCGAAGTGCACGCACTGCTCTACCAGCCGCCGGCCCACGCTCCGACCCCTGGCTTGCGGGTCGACCAGCAGGATGCGCAACTGCGCCACCTCATCCGACGTCCGGACGCAGAACACGCACCCGACCCGCCGGCCGTCGAGCTCGGCGAGCCACGCCGCGTCCTTGCCCGGCGAGTTGCTGCTCGCGTAGTCCGCGACGATGCGGGCCACCAGCGCCTCAAAGCTGGCGTCCCAGCCAAACTCGGCTGCATACAGCTCGCCGTGGGCCATCACCACCCAACCAAGGTCGCCGGGCTCCCCCAACGCCCGGATCACCACCGCTACCTGCTGCTGCTGGTCCACGCCCGACTCCTCACCCCGGCCAGCCCCCGACTGACACGATCGTTTCAGTGGGGAGACTAGCGGTATGGACCCCGCTGCCACAGCCCCCTCCAGTCGGCGGGAGGAGTTGCTCGAGCGGGCCTACCGCTACGTCCTGCAGCACGGGCTAGCCGGAATGTCGCTGCGGCCGCTCGCGCAGGCGGTCGGCTCGAGCCCGCGCGTGCTGCTGTTCCTGTTCGGCTCCAAAGACGGTCTGGTCCGAGCCCTGCTCGCGCGGGCCCGCCAGGAAGAGGTGGCTCTACTCGACGCCCTGCGCGGGGAGATCGGTACCGGATCCGGGAGTCACGCGGCGCTGGCCCAGGGCGCCGGGCGGGTGTGGCAGTGGCTGTCCGCGCCCGAGCACCGCGACCTGCTCCGGCTCTGGGTGGAGGGCTACGCGCGGTCCCTACTCGCCAGCGACGGGCCTTGGGCGGGGTTCGCCGAACACACCGTGCACGACTGGCTGGCGGTGCTCGCGGAGCTGCAACCGCCGCACCAGCGGCACAGCGCAGCCGGCGCGGCCCAGCGCACCCTGCTCCTGGCCGTCCTGCGCGGGGCGCTGCTGGACCTGCTGGCAACCGGAGACCGCACCCGGACCACCGCCGCCGTCCACGAGCAGCTAGACGCGCTGTGACCACCCGGGTCGGCCTGCACCACAAACCAGCGATTACGGGCCACGCTTCTTGGCACGCGTGACTAGTCTTCTGTCCACCCCGTTCAACACGAGCGGGCGTCTGTCACTCCGCACGAGAAGCGGTCCTTTGGTGACCCGAAGGATTGGCGTGTGTCGGGCGATGTCGGGCCGCTCTGGGATGGTGAGCCCCGTGACGAACTATGTAGCCCCGGAAACGTCTGCGGATGGTGATCGGATCGCGGCCGTTAGTGAGTGTCACCGCGTGCAGCACCTGGTGATCAATGACCGCCCGACCTTGGAAGTCCCGGCGGAGACCAAAGAGCTGCGCTGCGCCCTGATCGAGGAGGAGGCGGCCGAGTTCCGGACGGCGATTGAAGCCGAAGACCTCGTCGAGGTCGCCGATGCGATCGGGGACCTGCTGTACGTGGTGTACGGCGCCGCCCTGACCTTCGGTATCCCGGTGGCGGACGTGTTCACCGAGGTGCACCGGTCGAACATGACGAAGCTCAACAACGGAGGCCAGCCGGTCGTGCGGGCTGACGGCAAGGTGATGAAGGGTCCGAACTTTTCCCCACCGGACCTGCTGCCGGTGTTACTGCGTCACGGGTACGAACCGCTCTGACCCAACGACCACGCTGCGAATTCCGCACCGAAGAGTTCGTTGGTCAGGAGCTGGCCGACGTGGCGATCTATCTACTCGGCGTGTCCCGGATTCTGGCGTCGACTTCGGCGCCGAGATCGAGACAAGATCGCGAAGGACGCCGAGCGCACCCCCACCTGCGGCCGGGGCGGAGCGTTTGTCGATCAGGCGGGCGAGACCGACTGATCCCGTCCACGCAGACCAACGGCGTTCGCTCAGGGCGCCTACCGTGCTCACATGGCGCCTCGGTTCATGGTCGTCCCTGCGTCCTACGTCCTCTTCATGCGGCACCGTGGTGGCCGCGGCGAGGTCCTCCTGCAACTGCGTGCCGGAACGGGCTATATGGACGGGTACTGGGCTACCGCTGCGGCCGGCCATATCGAGCTAAATGAGTCAGTCTTCGACGCGGCCAAGCGGGAGGCGAACGAGGAGCTCGGCATCACTGCCCTTGCGTTGAGACCGCTATGTGCGATGCACCGCTCGCGGGGTGAGGACCCGATCGACCAACGGGTGGACTACTTCCTCCTCGCTACCGACTGGTCTGGGGAGCCCACGATCCAAGAGCCGGACAAGTGCGCAGACCTGCGGTGGTTTCCTCTCGATGCTCTACCCGATCCGGTGGTCCCGCACGAGCTGCACGTGATCCAGAACTACCGGCGCGGCATCCTCGAGCCGATAGTCACCCATGAATTCTGACCTCAGGGCGTCGTCTTCTCGCACGTTCGCCGCCCCGCTCACATGCCGCTGACCGGTCCTCCCGCCTCGCTGGGCATCGACGGTCCACAAGCGCCCGTGCCGCCCCTGGTCGCCGCCAGCCCGATCTGCGCACGCGGTTAGTGCTGACTGGGAGCGGCATGAGCGACGCTCTCGACCTTCGCTCGGAGGGTGGTCCAATCGGCATCGTCCTGCGAGGAGGGCGGGGTGGGGTCCGAACCGAGCGCGCCGTCGAGTTGCTCGCGGAGGATGTCAGCGTGCCCGAGGTGTCTAATTGTCTCGGTCAGGACGTGGACCAAGACATTGAACAACTTGACGTTCGGCTGGGGCCACCACGGCACGTACCCCGGTGCGTCGATCGGCAATGCCTCGATCGTCTCGTCGGCGTGCTCGCACGCCCGCTGGTATGCGATGACGATGTCGGCTCGGGACTCGCGTTCGGTGACCACATGTGATCACGGTTCTCGAAGCGCGGATCATCGAAGGTCGGGATCGGCTCAGCCTGGATCCACCGTTGCGATAGGGCGGTTTGGCATGTCGTAGACCGCGGATGCCCTGCTGTGTATGGAGAATGTGGCTTGCGAAGGACACGTTCTACCGACTCAGAAGGAGCATCCGCGGG
>JAABUU010004375.1_pt1 | contig 16736 bp, 17 predicted proteins | sample 5559301 | NCBI WGS metagenome assembly JAABUU01 (sample SAMN10711884, study PRJNA513360) | rock metagenome | isolation source: Antarctica rocks | place: Antarctica: Victoria Land, Richard Nunatak white | reverse complement strand
TAAATAGAAGGTCATATCCTCACAATGTTGAGTTCTTTCCTTAGCCTTAGTCTTTGGTTTTTAGGTAGTCACCTGTTGACTTAGAAATCAAGACCTTTTCACAAACCTCTCATTTCTTCAGACTTCACATAAACTGACTCTTTTACAGCTCTGATCTAAATTCTATTAAACATCTCTGAGTTTATCTTAAAAAACTGATCTATGAAGTCTGTCTCAACATAGAAGAAGTACATAACAGTGATGAGAAGATTTAAAAGATTTTATTTAAAATCTTAAAGAAAGTCTGATCTAGACTTAATGAAGAGTTATTAATGATGTTAATAAAAAGCATGAAATTGAGAGTAAAAGTAATTATTGAGGTGAAGAGATGATACACTCAATATTAATTAAAAACTGAGATTGAGGATTTCAAATACTATATAATATTAACTACTATACAAAACTACAAGACTCTTCAGTATTTTGTTGAAAAGTTCTATATAATATAATAATGAGTGTTTTGGTGGGGTAACCCTGCTTGTGAAGACTTTTGACGTAGAACTGTAATATTAAATAATGTCTGATGTAACCTTATGGTATCTATTTTTAGAGCTCACGAGCTAAGAATTCTAACTTTCCAAGTTCCTACCTATAAGGTGCCTAATCGCATCATCGAGCTGCTAACGTGATAACGTTACCTGGTATGGGAGGCAGACAAAGCCTTGCGTATTGGTGCGTTGTGTGCGTTGCCATATGCCCATTTCTTGTACATGATGCCCTCGCTCTCCCACACCACACAATAACACTCTCAACAAGAGATCGTGGAGATCCAAAGTTGAAGTGCTCGCCAACGAAATGGAGCGACGTAGTCATCTTTTTTCTTGGGCAACTATACTGCACACGCTGCAACAGTCAAGTCTCTTCCTGGCGAGGACACTTGGGCCATGATAGCAGTGGTTGTCTCGTCATTGCTGTTTCCCGGTTCAGGCATTGTTAGAGGACTAGCTGCCATCAGCAGTTGGTCCAAGTTCGCCAAGTCACCCCTCGGGACCGCTGCACGGGCAGGGGCACTGTGTATGATTGTTAGATCGTCGAGTTGGCGTCCGCGGAAAGGAGATATTATCTCTGATGCGCTATTATTCAGCCCGGATGAGCCAGCTGGGAGTGAAAACCCAGGTATCTAGATCACATTACATTTAGCAACTAGAGAGAGATGAAGTAGCTAATCTAGATGTAGAAAATCAAGAGACTGTTTCGGTGGAAATTTACGATGTTCCATGGGTAGGCCGAGAGTCAAGCAATAATGTTGGCAGAGACCGAACCCTGCATGGAAGTGTTACACCGACGAACTTACCGAAGGTTTACCGACTCGCCGTTGTACCTGGGGATGCCGATTTCGAGGACTTTAATGGCACTGTGTCGTCTGACTATAGTGTTCTCAGATTGTGTGTTGCTCTAGGCCAAGCCATCTTCGGGACTGCAACACTATACCAGGCGCGCGGAGACCAGATCACTCAATATGGCTTTGCTGCATTTGGCCTGACTGTTGCTCCATATGTCATTATGTCCTTAGTCAACCTCATAGGAAATGCCATCACACCTGACTACGCTGCGATGTACCTTGTACACTCGCCCATCATGGACGAGGCTTTGCGACGCATCAGGAATGATCATGCTGCAGAAGATAGAGCTGAGGGGCAAGCGTGCACATTCGATGGTGTGATTGGCTCGTTGGGAAGAAAAGACGAATCGGTAGTAAAACTTGCCAGAGCCGATCAAGGTTGGACAATAAACTCCATATCCTTCACCGAGCCGAGTGATGGGGTACTCCAAGTCACTATCACTCCATCAGCCAACAGGCACATTGGAGGGGTCCCTCAAGCAGTGGCTTGTTCCAACTCTACTCAGATGACGGAACTTTCAGCACCCCAGGAACACAGTTATCCAGTTCAGCTTGAAGTCCCATCAGACACACACAACACTCTGCTTCATGAGGATAGAAGACACACTAGGGTTGTGCTTATTCCTTCAAGCCCGCCGTTCCGGAGCACCCGGACAGAGAAAGTGCTATATAGTATCGAGTCCATTCAGCCAACGAGAAAGGATGGGCCATGGAGCATTCAAGCTAGTGGTCCTGTTGACTATGGATTGCACTATCCTCTCTAGCTGTTGTTGGCGGCATTTCGAAATTTCAAGGCGGCACCATAAGCACCAAAGTGCAGAAAGGATTTACCATGGCATGGCTAGGATGTGGTATGCTTCTTGGACAGTTAGTTGTGCAGCTGAACCGTCTAGGAGATCGCCGAAAGGCTTCGAGAGTGTTTGGGGGTTTTATGCAAAGAGAGGCTGACCAAGCTTGGACGAGTCGGGTTGCCCTATTGTTTATTGTATGCTTGGGGTTACTCTACTGTGTGCCAGAGATCGGAGGAGCCGTTGTTGTTATACTGGAGATTGTTGACTATGGAACTTGTGTTCGTGTTTGAAGTGTTCAGCAAGTCCTGCGAGGTTTTGATACAATGTTCCCTTGTTATAACTGTCTTTTCGAACTACAATTGTTTAGTCTCAGCTGTATGTACAGAATGATATTGAGACAGTTTAGGTAGACCGACTAATCCGCTGTTCAGTAGTGAACATGAAGTAAAATTTTCATCCAGGGAAGACAATAAATGGGCAAACGTTGAAGGCACAAATCAGTACGTGAGGACTTCTGTAAGAGTCGCGAGCCTAAGAAAAATTTCAAGCAATAAGGACCTCGCCTTCAGGATGTGCAACCATGTGGAGCCACAGTTGGGGTGCCTGCACCGCTCGCTCGAGTATGGTTGTGCAATTCGTTCTTACAAGTAATCCGTAGAAAACGACAACGCAGACATACCCAGCGCCGTGTAGCTCCAGTAATTCGCGGAGAGTAGCTCGGATTGTAGAGCGGGTTTCCCCTGGATGCTGGCGAAATTCCTCCAGCATATCTAGGTATGTGTCCCAACATTCTTTCACCCTTCTGGTCATGACATCCAAGTCAGGGTAGGCAGTTGAAATGAGGGCCGCAGAAGCGTCTGTGACGAGATGGGTTGATTCAGCACCAGCGATATTCTTGTGGCACATGTCCTCAGGGCCGGAATCGCGGATTCGAACTCATCAAAGCTATCTGGTTTTTCGTCTAATACACGAATGAAACCGTTCATCAACTGCTGCGCAAAGTCGCGGATATTTTGTAGCGTGTTGATGTTCTCTTCACTTATGAATCTGATACAATCGGCAACACTCAGACCTGCCGCGGATGTCATATTGTCAAGTGTAGCGATTATCCAGAGATCGTCTTCAGAGCCATGCTCCCGCTCGTACATGCTTTGGTAACCTTCTGGCGTCAATCTGAGTTTACCCTGGGCGGATCGACGAACGGCGTCAAAATCGTCATTGCTGAGGTGATGCGCAGGTGAATGGTCCCCTTGCCCCAATGGGAAGAATCGTACTAATGTGCGAAACCCTTCGCTCTGCAATGTGAAACGGCCAACTGAGGTGCGAATCTCGGTGACATCATGATGCTGGGATACTGAGTTGAAGAACCTGCAGATCAATCTTGTCAATCCCGATCGAGAACATTTAGAAAGGTAGGGCTGCTCGGGAGAGCCCAATTCGTTGACATTTTTGTCTTCGAATTGTGCTTGAGTGTGCCTCCTTTGGCCAGGCAGGATTTCAAGAAGATGCGCGAGATTGAATGTGGACGAGATGAAAGAGCTTCCACAAGGATGGCTGTTAGCATCGGGAGTGATCTCAGGAAAATCTGACTTCTGAAAGGATGGGATAGACACCACTAGGCCACCCGATGCCGAGTCGAATCGGAGTCGATTTCCAGACATTTCGGTTTGCAACAGGGCTGAAAGAGCCGGCTGTAGTTGGTCGAGCATTCTGGAAATCAAGTCTTTCTCACGTGGCTGCTGCAGCTGAGTGGCGCAGGTATCTACTTGACTCCATTCATGAATCAAGTACTCTTCCGTTGCCACCTTCGTCCTGTCTAATTCCTTCCACTCCTCGAGGCCCACCTGCTCAAGACCATTCTGCACATTGAATCGAAAGTAGACTTGGTTGACTCCGTACTTGTGTTTCATTTCTTCTTTGAACTCTCGAGCAGTCTTCTCTGTGTCGGTTGCCATACCTTTGAGAGACTCAAAGAGTGGCTGGATCGTTCTACCGATGTCCCTAGACGCAAGTATGCCAGTGCCGACACTGACAATGCATCCAATTTCTCTAGACGCTGGCCATATGTGCCTTGCTTCCTCCACCAGGAGCCGAATCGGATTGTTGTATCCCAATCCACCATCGACGTAGGCCGTCGGTGGTCTTCCAATCACCATTGGAGGAAAAAAGGTCGGTGCCGCTGAAGTAGCTCGACAGGCTTGCCAAATCGGACAGTCATCAACCATATTCCAAGGACTCTCGTAGCTTCGAAATCGAGAAGATTTTCCTAGTTTTTCCGAAGTCACACAAACGAAGCTATTTCCATGCTTAGCTCGGTCCTAGCGTTGACGGTCATATGACATACACTTTACATTCAGGTATGGCATGATCTCGAGATGCCTCAAATTTGAACACCGTGTCTTCGCCCCTTGAAGCCCTGACGCCAAGGTGTTTCCGTACCAGTCTTTTCACAGCCATCTCCAAAGGCACTGGATCAAAACGATGCTTGCCCTTTGCCACCTTCACCAGTCTGCCAACGGTGCTGCCAGACACAATGTTCTCAACAGGAAAGATCTTGGGTGCCATGTCGATGTATTCGTTGATGCATGTGTCGATGTCCATTCGAAGGGTCCCGAGCATGACGGCGATGAGCCTGTAAGTATTAACACACAGAGCTATATTGAGACTATTCTGTCTACTCGCCCTCCGGTGGAAGTGCCTGCAATGAGGTCGAAGTATTGACATGGCAGAAGTGGACGTGGTGTCGTAGCGTCTACTTTGGCGTCAAGCGCCATCATGATGCTTCTTAGGATGTACAGACTCGAGAGTCCACGAATACCACCGCCATCTAAGATGGAACTCGTTATCTAGTCAGCCTACTTTCACGCAGCTTGTAAGTATGCGATCAACTGACCGATGGAGAGGAGCCTGAGCGGTCGGTGAGGGTTTTCCATGGTGAAGAATTACAAGTTGTGAAATCGGTTCATCGCATTGGCACCATTGCTCTACTGTATGCAGCGGTCTCTATCATTAGTATTGAGGGGCTTCCGTGATCCCACATTATATACGATGTAGGCGCTGAAGACAATAATCAGGCAAGGCTGTGCTCAGCTGAGTTGTCGACCAGGAAGGCTAGGTCCGCACCTCTTGGCCGAGGTACTTAAGGTACCTCGCCGTCGTCTCTTGGCCCTCTCATTATTATTGGTCTTTCGCAAACTGCCGAAACTGCCAAAGGTTTTCAGCAGTTTGACAAGACAGAACAGTTCAGATCAGATTCATAGTTCTTTTGTCTAATGTAGTAACATAATTTCATGACGATGTTTTGACAGCTCAAGCTCCTTATACCATCATTCATAAAGTCATTAAAGTCTGGCTTTCCAAGGCGTCACGTCTTTTACTCACGCGCTTGTTTGTCTGCATACTGTACTATCTCTAGCTCAGTGCCAGCGGCTTTATAAGCTGCTCAATGTCTAACCTTCCAGCATCAGGTTGTAAGATGGAGGTGGCCAGACTGGTCTCCGGGGCACTTTCACTCGCCTCTCTTTTCTAGACAGGTGCAAGATTTCGGCGCGGGGGCGACATGAAGTCGATCTGGAAGATGCCAACATAGAACTGTAGAGCGAGAAACAGATCCGGACGGATACCAAACACAAGTTGGATCGCATATCTTTGCAAGGCCAAATTGAGGTCCTCGCTCCAGCCATCCTGACGCGGAACAAAGGGCCTCCTGGAAGAAATTGAGAGAAATCAATGTCAAGAATGTCCCGACTAGCCGGAGCGTTGCTGAACAACCCCCGACCGAGTCCAAGCCTACCAAAGGGGTGATGAAGCTTGTGCCGAGGACGTCTTACCGAAAGGTTCAGTGGGTTGCTGGAGACAAGGCGCTCCTAGACAACCATTTCAGCCAGTTGCGCTACTTCACCAACGCCGTCTTGACTTTGGCGACTTCTGAGGCCGAACGCGCCGGCCTACTTGCCCAGGCATGCCGCGATCATCTCCCGCGACGATGTCCAGTTCACAGCCTTAGCGCTGGCCTGTCGTTCTGACACCCAGACATTGCCTACGCGGCCAGTGTCAAACACTTGTTGATACACCAAACAGGGAATAACCAGGCACCTCAAGATTCTGTCCCATCCTGGCGACATGGTATTTCGGTTGAAAATATCGACTGGGCGGACCCGGGAAGGCTGAGCCATGTGGTTCGCAAAGAACGGGCTCCTGGACTCCTCGAGGGAAAGGATTGGAGTGTGGGCTTCCAGAGAAAGGAGACAGCGTCAACCATACCAGTCCTTGTCGAGTGGAGAGGTCCGTTTATGAGCCGATGTCTCGCAAGCCCTATCCAGTCTCGTCATGGTAATCTTTGTCGAGTGCTTCGCACGATGTACGAGGCAAACACGGAACTAATGGCATCGACCTCACCTCCGATAGCCGCCACCGCAGAGAGGAGCGTCAATTTCAAAATGTTGGAGTGTTAGGGCTGGACTTTCACTTCCGACACCTTCAAGAAAATTGGCCTAGTTTTCCGTTACCCCGTCCTCCATTCTCGTCACCTGCGATCCCTCAAAGAAATGATCATCAAAAACCGGCAAAAGGGCTCTCCGTTTGTGCGTGAGCTCGGAAACAGGTTCGAATTGGCCTTCAATGTCACTTCAGCTCTTGCCAACATTCTTGCTGTTCGATGGTTCACTGCGCCGTTCGGAGCAGTAGCGTTGCTCTTCGACCAACAATATCCGCCAAATATACCTGGTCGGTTTGGCCTATGCCCGGGAAGAGGACGCCCGCAAAGAGTTTTCCAACATGCGGGAGCGTCCCGACTCCGGATTCTACCGGCCACCAAGGCCCGTGCATTTGGGGTCTTCGGAGAGTGAGAGTGGTTTGTCAGACAATGAGGTTGCCGGCAAATGCATGCCCACAGCCGGTAGATGGCTGGAGCTTGAGCCAATCTAGATCGACATATTTGGCCTGGGAATCGTTCTTTTGGAAATTCGCCTCTGGCAGACCGCTGGGAGGCTCCTGAAGTCTACTAAGAGCGCAAACGCATATCATTTTCGTAATCACGGTCTTCGGGACAGCGTTGACCGTCTTCTCCCGCGTTCCGGAAAGACGTACCGTGGCGGTTGTAGAACAATGCTTGAGGCCCCGACGTCTGGGGGTCAAATGGGGTTGGAATGAAGCTTGCCGGGCTGTTGACGAGTCTCAAGGAATGTAAAGCATAGAGAATACAAGCCCAAAAGACCAAGACAATAAGATCTAATCACAGCTATCCTCTTCGTCCGAAGAGTTCCTAATACGTGGCCCGTCAGCTTCGTGGTTGTGGTGGATGTAAGAAGTCCTAGCATCTTCCAAATGTCCGCCACAACGCTGCTCCCCAGCAACGCCATTGGCCGTGTCGCCAGAGTATCCAGTCTCTTCACCGCGACTATCCGTCTTCACTGCAGCGTCAGCATCATCGTCACGGTATCTACTCTCGCCGTCCTCCACTTCCTCCCTTACATTCTCTTCAACGTCGACCGTATATTTCGTGCAGCCATCGACTTTCAAGATTCCAAATTTGAACTTCTCGTCCCAGGTCTATATTTCGCGCAACAGGGCTTCCGGGCTCAGCTCGTCAGCGTGTGGAATCCTTTCCTTGATTTCTCAACCAGGCTACCCTGGGCAAGAAGAAACAAGCTGCTGAGTAAAGGCTCCGGGGAGAGGGGCAGGCCGATAGGCCTTCAGGACTCTTCCCAGCGTACCTAAGGTCCCAGCCCAAAGAACGATGAAGAGAAAGAGAACCACGGCCACCGGCTTGTTGACGTCTAAGCCGGACCCGATGCGACGCGGTTCAAACTGGATGGATTCGAGGGCAGGCTGTTTGAACAGGGCTGCGCCATTTGCAAGAGCGGAGAGATGGGTTGAGAAGACGGCGGAGGAGCCTCGACGGAGGTTGCGGATATTCAGACGGGAGGTGCTGGCGAAGGTAGAAATTGGCGAGAACGCCCTTCACTTCTGCTGGTGCTTCTTCGGACACACTAGAGGTGATTGTCGACGAGCTCCTTGCCAGAGGTGCAGAGATCGATGCCATCGCAATGGGGCATCCGCTGTCCGTAGACCTAGACATCTTACCACTCCCCCAGGCATGCCGGCAGAACGTGCGGCTGGTCGCTGCCGATTTGACCTGGTCCTGAGGCTTTTACAGCACAAGAACATTGTTCGGCCATCCAACGGATGCGTAGCGCGACTTATTCTTGTCTGGGCACTGCGTCTGCATGATATCCCGCTGCAGCATTTGATTCTCCAACATGAGACACAGGACACTGCATCAGTTAACAGAGACTTGTCGCCAATGTGGAAGACGACTTGGTTGTATAAGGGCGAGGAAACAAATCTGGTGGATGCAGCATGTGCTGGGTGGGTTACAGGGACCGGGACCAACCGCGGTTGGGATGTGCCTTTCGAAAATCTGGCTGGCATGCTGCAATGGCTCCGAATATGTCACTGCCCTTCGGCAATCCTTAGCCGGCGTCGTCGGTATGCCGAATGACCAGCAACCCTACACCGGAGAAAATGGTAGACAAATCCATATGGTGGACATTCAGTGAATCATTCTATAAGCCATTCGCCATGCTTCTTCGTCTCAAAGTCGAGAAGACCGACGGCCATCAATCATGTCTACACAACATCGATCTGTTGAAATGGAAGTTGAAAGCTAACAGTTGATGTCCAATGTGGGGGCAGTACGTTCAAGCTCACATTTGGCAGGCCAGCTCAGACTGTATATTTAATTGATCGGATCTTCTAGGTACTCTGATGAGGGAGCGAGGTACATTACTACAGCAGGCCATAACGTCTGGCGATAGGGCCATGTTTCGTTTGCTGCTTCGATAACGCGTTACTTTAATGCTCGCCTGCCTGCACCGATCAGAGATGGTGACGGCTTGTGTCTTTGCCATGTGTTTAGCATCCCTGGAGCCAATGTCAACGCCTAATCCCTTATAACCTACTTTGTACGCCGAAGACAAAGACCTACGGTTCGCGTAAGTTACCAACTCCCTGCTCAAGAACGGCGTATACCTTAAGGAACTAACACGTTGTCCAGGGACGGGTTGTGAAAGCTTAAGGTTCCTTTTATATCGCATATTCTTTGCCATGTTTGACCAATCTATCGCCATTGCCCACACACGTAACAGGGCGGAACAGTCAAGCCAGCCAGTGAATTATCTGCTTAATGAGTATCCGTTGCCAACGGAGAGGTCCAGCCCAGAGCTCGTCCACGTCATTTTTCAGTGTCACTCCCGGTTCTGGCTCGTCCATCAGTCAGCGCGCATAACCGACAGAGAAGGAAATGCCCGTCGGCTGCTTTTCAAGGTGTGCAGGGAACATGGCGCGGTCTTTCTCAACCAAAACCTCTTGCGCTACCTTTGTAATGCTCCTGCCGACTGCTTGCATATTCGCGTCCTCCATGGTCTTATTGTTGAGGAAAACAACATGCTAAACCTGCGTGGTTTCCAACTTGACAATATTATTGACGCACAGTCGTAATTTATCAAGGTATTATATCTTGCAGTCGTGTTTTTTATTCATATATCGCCAAGGCACCTAACCCTAAGTCATTTTCCATGACTAATGCATGACTTTGCTCCGATACCTACCTAAGTTTATTCCGGGTTTCTTTTACACCTTAAGTTACCTACCAGGTAGTATGAGCACACCTGTGCCCCCGTATGTATCAATAGCCTGTTAGCAAGCTTCATGAATCATATCGGTGATGTCTTTATTCATTGCAATCTATCAAACATAAGACTCTGATAATACACTCTCTATTACGTCTATATTTCTGATGGGATTGAATCGTTGTGTATATGACAAGTCACTTCTGCTCACTTCTTCTATCTGAACGACAAAAGCCACTTCTCCTCACCGTTTCTAATGGGAACTCTTCTTCGGCCACGCTGACCAGGCCGCAGTCACCACGGCCTTTAACCCACCTGCGACCCACAAGGCCCCTTGGATCTTCCCCGTCTTCGACGTTAGCCACCCGCCGGCCACAGCCCCTGCCAAAATTCCGAAGAAGGCTAGCATCCTTCGATTCCTCTTCACGTTGCTTGGTACCCCCGCCAATAGCTGGGGATCGCTCACCAAGTCACACAAAACGCTCGTAATCACCACGGACGGAATCTCGCTCAGACTCAGAGCACGGCTGGCAACGATCTGGCCGGCGGATTGGAAGCTCAGAAGGGCGATGGGAAGTGCTTGCCGCCAGTCGATGTCGGAAGGGATGGTGGCGAGGGTGCCGTCGATCACTTCTGCTTGGATGAGAGCTGCGGTGATGACGATGACGATCGTCTGCAGGAGGAAAGAGGCGATGAGCGTGCTGCGACGGAGAGGGGTCAAGAGGCGGTGGAAACGCGAGAAGAAGAAAGAGCCAAGGACGAAGCAACCGACGGATATGAGAGATTTGGCCCAGCCATACGGTTTGTTGGTCGTGTGGCCGGTGGAGCCGCCGAGGCCGATGAAGATGGTGTTACCAGTCTGCATGGACACAAATGTGCCATAGGCTAGACATTCCGACCGATCAGATCGTGAAGCAACATACGGTCTAAGGCCCAGGAACAAGGGCTTGCTACTGACCATAATAGATCGTGCTATCAAGAAAGCCCGAAATCAAGCAGCACAAGAGCATCAAGGCATCTGCGTGGGCTGTCGTGACTTCGGCAAGGAGGTATTTCTTCGCTTGCATCCCATGCTTCCTCCGTTTATTGTCGAACATCGAACGTCTCTGCTGCGGTCCAAACGAAGGACATGCTCGCTCGGTGTCGTTCTCTGCTGATGGCCGGCCAGATAGCTCATAAGGACCACTCCTGTTCTTCGAGGTACTCTCATCTGCGACTACGTCTTCCGGAGCCATGTCGTTGGCAATCCTGAGTGGCAAATTTCTGTCAAGGCGATACAGACATCACAGACGACATGGAGAGAGGAGGGCATCGCTTTTTCACTCAAATTGCCAAGACAGCATTCGACTTAGATGAGTGAAGATCGCTCGGTCGACGTCCGATAGGAATCCTGGCTGTGGCGGTGGAATACAGCAAGGTATATCCAAAGATATCACCAGAATGGACCCAGACCAGGTCGTTGACGGAATATCCCAGAGTATTGTACCGAATGGGCCAAGAGGACAGTGACAACAACCCACTTTCATTCCACTGCAGATATGAGTATGCTCAGTGCCAATCAGGATACGGTCTTGGAACACATGTCGCTCAACAGAAGCATGAGATGAGGCAGAGATGTCCGAGTAACGGAGTTGTTTGTTTTGTTGGATCACTACCTTACCTTACCTTACCTTAGGTACATATGCTGAGTTCGTTCTTGATGCATGTACGAAAGACATGCAGCCGGTAAGAATCTGCGGGTTGAATGGAGAATGGACGTGGGGGTAAAGGTAACGTTAAGGTACTCCGGTTACTCCGTTGGTGCGATATGAAAAGGGGACGAACTTTAAGGTTCGGCAGGGCCCGCAACGCCACGATTACGCTATGCTCAGGCCAAGTACTCCGTACCTTATTCAGGTACCCGAAGGTACCTAGGTACTCACCTACCTTGAAGGTAACTTGCCTACGAATCGTACCTTCTTACCTTGCCTGGTATGCCTTGGTGGGCAAAGCAGGCTCACGAAACACGTAAGATCAGGATTGAGGTTCTTGCAGAGACGGGGATGCATGGATGCATGGATGCAGACCCTCCTCCGTCTCTCATGTTGCTGCTTACCTGGTATCTTACCTCTTACTACCCTGGCAAAGCTCGCAACGTGAGTGATTTCAATCGAGACCACTTCACTCATTGATCCACGTTCCTAGAGAGGCACACGCGGTAGGGTAGTTGGCTTCCGCTTCTCCGTCTCTTGAATTTCTTCGTTGATGACGCTACCAGACACATGCGGCTCACTCTTCGCCGGCGGGGTTCAAAGGTCCAAGGCCCAAGGTCCAAGGTCCTAGGTCCAACTGTTGTGAAACGCTGCAAGAGAACCATTCTGGCTACCTTGGTCGATTTCCCGCCTTGCCCTCATCAACCTCATGTCTACATTCTCCCTCGACAAACACAAAAACAGACTGATACCCACCTTATCTGCTCTTGGCAAAGACGGCATGACTCTGCTACCTGCCTTATCGAATGGGCTTCGCATCGATCTCTCCTCAATCTACACAGTGACATTGCTGAGAAACCAGGTCCCCCATGGCATTGGAGTGTGCTCGCCTCAGCAGTGAAGAAAGGTGGGTCTTGGAATTATCGGTGTCATCAGTAGTTCAGTCTCCACAACGATCGACACAGCCAGGTGATTCACCTCAGGGAAGATGCCTCAGGTAAGTGGTTATAATCCTTTTCTCCGAAGGTCCGAATGTCGAGATCCATGGTTCATCGGTGGTCAAGCGCTTGACGTTGAGATGGGGGTCCGTTGAGGATAGTCCCCAGGAACAGTTCGTTGAGTACGCCGATGGCATTTTGTCTTGTCCTTCATCATCGGTTGGGTCTCGCATTCCTTCACGATAGTGCATATGCAGCAGCATATGCCGAGTCTTAAATCTTTCATCTATGTCAGTTGATGCCAAGCATTCGTAATCTTCAGAAGAGGTCATCAAGGCTGGGGATCCTGGGTCAAAACAGAAAGCACTCTGGCGATAATTGAGAAGATGGTGTGCTCATATAACCCTTCAGGCCACCATGCTCGAGATGGAGCGGCAACGCCGCCGCTGTTCGGAGATTGGCGTGACTTGGCTTCGCCGGGTGATATCATCAGCTTGAGATGTCCTCTGAGGAAGACATATAAGACCTCGCTCTCTTCCCAAGGGGTCTGCTATCCAGTTGATCAAACCACTTCTATTTGGCAGACAGTCATCCGGTCTCTGATATTACAATCATATCCGTTCTCAGAACGTCCTCAGTAACCGAACATGACACCGGAAGATATCCTTCTCTCCATGACCGTTACCAACGGTATCAACGGCGAGACTATCACCATGCCTGCAACTATGCACCAGAAATACGAGACTGTCATCGCCCCAACGAAGGACAACCACGGTCACGAAACGATCGAGAACCCAACAGCAGATGGGCACGTAAACGGCTCTTCCACTCCAGGCAACTCTCATGAGCTGAAAAGGAACTCAACCTCTTTTCTAGTTCTCAATGAAGCTATCAAATCGACACAGGTCTCCGTCCAGAACGAAGGCGAGCCACTTGCTCTACCAGTCCGCCCCATGGAGCGGAAAGGTGACTTGACCTCTTCTCTTGCGCCCAGCAATAGTCATGTGGACGAAGACCTTCTCCCTCCATGTACAAGACTCCAGCGCTTCCTGAAAGAGACAGACGATATTCTCGTGTGTCCAGGTGTCTATGACGGCTTCTCGGCTCGTATTGCGCTTTCCGTGGGCTTCAAAGCAATGTACATGGTATGTGGGCTTCGATTGATGTCGTGCATCCCTCGAAGTATCCACTGATGTCCACCCAGACAGGTGCCGGCACGACGGCTTCCCGTCTCGGGATGGCCGATCTGGGCATCGCTCAGCTGCATGATATGCGCGAGCATGCCGAAATGATTGCCAACTTGGACCCGAGAAGAACTCCTCTGATCGCAGACATGGACACAGGTTATGGCGGTGCGTCCTCTACATCTACCCTCTCCGTCATCTCCACATTTCTGCCCCCTGTCACGGCATGCCATGATCCTTGCTGAACCATCCGACTTAGGTCCCATCATGGTCACCAACTCCGTGAACCAATACATCCGTGCAGGCGTTGCAGGCTTCCACATCGAAGACCAAGTGCAAAACAAGCGCTGCGGCCACCTGCAGGGCAAAAAGGTCGTCGACGCCGAGGTCTTCCTTTCGCGCATTCGCGCCGCCAAGGCCGCCAAAGACCGCGCCCGCTCGGACATCGTCCTCATCGCTCGCACGGACGCGAACCAGCAATTCGGCTACGACGAATGCATCCGTCGTCTCAAAGCCGCCCGCGACATCGGCGCCGACGTCGGTCTGCTCGAGGGCTTCACCTCCAAGGAACAGGCCCGACAGGCCGTGCGCGACCTGGCGCCGTGGCCGTTGCTGCTGAACAGCGTAGAGAACGGAACCAGTCCGCTCATCACGGTGGACGAGGCGAAGGAGATGGGCTTCCGCATCATGATCTTCTCGTTCGCCGCCCTGGCGCCCGCGTACACGGCCATCAAGCAAGCTTTCGAGACGTTGAAGTACAAGGGTGTGACCGGGACCAAGAAGGAATTGACGCCAAAGGTCTTGTTCGAGGTTTGCGGCTTGCAGGACTCGATGCAAATTGACGCCAATGCGGGAGGATTGGCTTTCGCGGGTGGCGTGTAGGCAAGCTGGAGTCGGCCACAAGCTGTTACTGGGTCTTTTACTGGACACTAAATTTCACTTTGCACTCTGAATAATTCCTGATACTGCTCTTTTAACCAGTCATGATTCTTGTCCCTTGTCTTTCTGTTCCCTATACTGTAAACTTGAGTGGTACTATTGAAATATTTCAAAGCTCACCGGATTCAGGTTCTTCCGCTTCCCTCTACTGAATAACCAACACCTACATCATCACTCATCAACCTCAAACTATATCCAACAGCCCCAAGCTCTTGCCTGGTAGCTCTACAGCATATCATCCTTCCTTCACTGTCGACCAGCACAGTCGGGTCCCACATCTCCCTGCACAGGCTGGTTCCATCCGCACGTGTTTCTCCCGGAACGAATAAATATGCCTTCGATAGCAGTATATATAGCGTAGCCTAAATGCACCCCTAGCAACTTGTTTAGTCAGAATTCGGTTGTGGTTGAGTGTTACAGTCACTCACCCCATGTGACTTGTGCCGTTGCGAGAGGTAGATACCTTATTATTATATTGTACAACTATGCCATTCTTGGGCTGGCAGTACTTCAAGTACCTGGACAGTTGGACATGAAAGATTCTTTCTTCAGTTCCAGTCACGGTCGCCAACCTGAGCTGCTGCTGCCACACTTTGGACTGCGCTAACTTACACATACATTATCGAGTGCAGCAATTTGACAGTACGGGTGGAACATCAGTAAGAAAGAGCCTACAAGTAGTCCATCCTTCGTGCGAAAGGAATGCATTATCTATCACAGATGATTGTGATTGGTTCGAATCCTGGAATTTGTCTGCGTTACAGTAAAAAGGATGAGCAAGCACGCCAAGGTTCCACTTGTTCTGTGAACTGGCTGTATGTACAAGGTTCGATTTCTGGTGGGACACCACAAAGGTAAGGTGAGTTCTGAAGGATAGGTCCCGAGAACAAAGCGAACTCATGAGAGTACAATGTTTAGAAGAGAAGGAATTGGAAAAAAGCAAGTTCCAAGGCAGATGGAGATGCAAGGAGCCACCTCATTCGACCTTCGCAACATTGCGCCGTTTTACGTAACAAGGCCAGTTCCTGGGCAAAGCGACGAACCAGCCCTCGTAGGTCCATTCCTGCTTGGGATCGACCTGCTCGATGTCATAGTCGCGTAGGAGAGTTGCTGTGATCTTGGAGATCTCGAGGTGTGCGAGGTTACGCCCGGGACACTGGTTGTAACCAGCTCCCCACTGGTAATGCACTCATTAGACACGCAAAGGAGGGGAGCACTGGGAGGTGAGGTCAAGGCTGACGTGTATGAGGTGTTTGTCCATCACCCGAAGCCTCTCTTGCTCGAGCCATCGCTCGGGATTGAACAACTCGGCGTCTTCACCGAAAATGTCCGTGTTGTGGTGGATGACCCACGGACTGACGCTGAGAAGAGACTAAAGGGTCATCAGAACAAGAGCCTATCCATAATGAGTAAATGGGATGAACATAGATACCATTTATTTGTTAGTGCTGAAGTTTTACTGACAGCCGCGTAATCATTAGAATGGGGAGTTCATCCCATTTATTTTCGCAATTGAGTCAAATTAGGTTCCACCCTGAATTTGACAATGCTTTGGTGAGCAAAGTTAGAATTCAGCTTTGGAATTATCAATTGCACTTTTCAGATTCATGAGATTCATTGTGGTTGCTATATTGTAGGTATTGCAAATTTAGGTGTTGAAGGTTTCTGTGACTGTTGAGATTTTGCATGCAATCATACAGTAGAGTGTGGACCACCAAAATATCAAATTGTCAACATATCATTTATGGCATCAGAAGCAGCCATGAAGCTTTAGGTTTTCAACTATATTAAGCTACTAGAGTGTCTCTCACTTGTGATCTGCAAGCAATGTCAGCATGCAGTTTGACTTAAGAAAGTTATCAGGCATTTTTGTGATGCAGAGCATAATTTACTCAAGAAGATCATCAGACAAATTATTATCACTGTTCAGAAGCACAAGAATTTATACCAGTATCTGTCTCAGCTAGACTTACTCATCACTGTTAAATACTCATTTAAATCATTACAAGTTTATTGTGATGAATTATTATGTCAATTTCAGCTAGAACATTATCATTATGTCTACTGTAAAGAAGAGTTCATTCAAAAGCACCTGCAGCAAGCTCATTATGCATCACAATATAAACAAAAAGAGCAGTCAACAAGACATTAACAAGAATGACAAGAAACTGCAGATGGCTC
>JAABUU010004373.1_pt1 | contig 16752 bp, 19 predicted proteins | sample 5559301 | NCBI WGS metagenome assembly JAABUU01 (sample SAMN10711884, study PRJNA513360) | rock metagenome | isolation source: Antarctica rocks | place: Antarctica: Victoria Land, Richard Nunatak white | reverse complement strand
TTCCGTCGGTCGAGGTGATCATCAATGCGCGGCCGACGAAATCGACGACGCTGTACACGCAGATTACCGGTCGCGGCTTACGGCCGTTCGAGCAGGACGCCTTCGCCGTCTCGCTCTTTCCGACGGCAGAAGCGCGCCGCGGTTATATCGCGCTGAGCGGCAAACCGTACGCGACGATCATCGATATCGTCGACCGTGCGCGTCGCCACGAACTCGTCACGTTACCGACTTTGTGGGGCATGCCCGCACAGATCGATGCCGAAGGCCGGCTCATCTCGGAACTCGCGGATCAATACGAAGAACTGTTCAGGCTCGCTCCGCGGCAGGCGGCCAAGGTGCGTACCGCCGAGCAGATCGAGAACACGCTGATCGAAGCCGAGACCGAACAATCGCAGGGCAAGTCGGCCGCCTGGCAGATGATCGGTCCCGAGCATTGGCGTTTGGAGCGCGCGCAACGCGTGGCGCGCGACCGCAAGGGACGATCGATCCCTCACTTCGGCCCGCGCTTCGACGGCTTCATCGAAACCTCGAAACGCGTTGCACCCAAAGAAAATCCGGAGGCATTCGCGATTCGGATGCTCGACGTCGACCGTCGCACGATCGCGCTGCAGACGCAGCTTGTCGATGTCGTGCATCGCGGCGACGTCTGGGTCGCGATGCTCGCGAACGGGCGCGGTCCTGCGCGAGATCTGCTCAGCGCGCCAACCCTACCCGACGCGATCGCCGCCGCGACGGCGCGGCTGGAAGTTGGCAACGGTGCGGTAAATCGCCGGCCGAGCGCACCCGTACAAGCCAAGCGTCGCAATACGCGACGCTGGCGCAGCCGCCGCAAGCGCACCGAAACGACGGCCGAGGCGGTTTAGAACCGAAGGCGAGGCATGCAGACGCTGCTTTATGCCCTCCGGCCTGGCTCTTGGTCGTGCTCGTCATCGCGGTGTTCGTGGCATCAGCGTGCAGTGGACAGGTGCTCGTACACCGCAGGTTCCCAAAACCGACTTCATCGCCCACAACGAGGTGGCGGGGTTCGTCATCGCGGTCGTCGGCGCGATCTATGCCGTGTTATTAGCGTCGCTATGTGCACCGACTTAGATGTGGCACGCTACACCGTTCTTTTCAAAGTAGTGTTGGTGGTAATCTTCGGCGCGATAAAAAGTCTGCGCCGGAACGATTTGCGTGACGATCGGACGGCGGTACCGCCCGCTTGTATCCGCAGCAGCTTTCGAGGCTTCGGCGGCCGTGCGCTGCTCCGGCGTGTGATAGAAAATCGCGCTACGGTATTGCGAGCCGACGTCGGGCCCTTGCCGGTCGCGGGTCGTCGGATCGTGGATGGACCAAAACGTTTCGAGCAACTGCTCGTAGGAAATCCGTGCGGGATCGTAGGTTACCTCGACGACTTCGGCGTGCCCCGTTCGGCGCGAGCAGACGTCGCGATAGGTCGGATGCTCGGTCGTCCCACCTTCGTAACCGACGATCGCCTCGAACACGCCGGGAAGCTGCCGAAAAGCCGCCTCGACGCCCCAGAAGCATCCGGCGCCGAAAGTGGCTCGCGCCGCAGTAAGCCCATTCGAATCGTTCATACACCTCTATAACAGCATCATTCGCACAACGGTTCGTCGAAAGACTCACAAGTGATCGTTCGTCGTTTCTTCCCGTTCGTGTTCGCCGCTGCCGCGGCGTTCGTTCCGCTCGGTTGGCACGCGCAGCAAAGCTCGGCGGTGCAAGCGGCGCAGCCCTCCCCGGATCCCGCTTCACCGTCGCCGTTGCCCTCCGCCGCGCCCGAACCGACGGTCTCGCCTGTTCCTTCTGCATCACCGGGTGCTGCGCGGGCCGCTGCCGTCGCGACGTTTCCAGCCGGGTTCCGGGTGCCCAGTTTCGGCGGATTAACGGCTTCGCCCGCGCCGTATAAGACCTTCATCAAGAACGCGACGCGCCAGTCCGGATTGATCGACATTCTCGCAAAAGACGACGAGACGTACTTCGATCTCGGCCCGCAGCAGCTCGATCACCCGTTCATCATCGCGCCAATCCTGGCGTCGGGCGTCGGCAGCGAAGCCTTTGCCGGCCGCGTCTTCGACTCGTTCATCGTCGAATTCAAGCGGGTCGGCAAACGCGTTCTGTGGATCGATCGCAATTCATCGTTCAGTGCGCCTCCGAACTCAACCGCCGCCAATGCGCTGGCGATCTCGGTGACCGATTCCGTGATCAACAGCACGCCGATTGTCGCCGAGGACGCGAAGACCAAGCGCGTCGTAATTTCCGCCGCTTTCTTTCTGACCGATTTCGAGAACGTCGCGAAGTCGCTCGGGGGCAGCGGGCCGTCGGAGCCGGTGATTCTGCTCGGCGGCCCGGCGCACGCCGGATTTTCGGTCGATGCGAGCAAGTCGTACATCGAGCGGACCAAAGCCTTGCCCGAAAACGATGAAATTCTCGCAAGCCTGGCGTTTTCGGGACCCGCCGGCGAAATTGCGGGAGCGCCCGACGGTCGCGGCGTGCGGCTGCGCATGCACTACTCGATCATCGACGCACCGGCGCGTGAGGACTACGTTCCTAGGCTCGCCGACGATCGCGTCGGCTACTTCATCACGGCGCAAAAGCGCTTCAACGACGACACGCTGCCGACGCCGTTCGTGCGCTATATCGATCGCTGGAACTTTGAAAACGGCCCGATCGTGTACTATCTCACGAACGAGATTCCGACCCAGTACAAGGGCGCTATCCGAACGGCGTTGCTTTCGTGGAACGCTGCCTTTGCCAAGGTCGGTATTCCGAACGCAATCGAAGTGCGCGATCAACCGGGCGACCCGTCGTGGGATCCGGACGACGCGCGTTACTCGACCGTGCGCTGGATCACAAGCGATCATCCGGCGTTCAGTGCGTACGGCCCGCATATCGCCGATCCGCGTACGGGAGAGATTCTGCGTGTCGAGATCGTGATCGACGGCGAAGCGCTCCGTTCGGTCAAACGCGGCTTTGTCGATCAAGTCAAACCGACGCGTACGGCGGCGCTCGGTTCGGCTGAGCCCCGGGTCCTGGGTGCCTTGGCTGTTTCCGCCGGACTGCCGGTTCCAGGTGTTTCGGCTGCTTCGGCCGCGCTCGGGTGCGCGGACAGCGAAACGTGCGACGACTTCGCGCAGGCGTCGGCCGAGATGGCGGCGGCGGGGACCGTCGAGTTGCGCGCAAGCGGCGCCGGTTCCGCTGCAACCGAACGCTACGCCGATCACTGGCTGCGCTCCGTCGTGCTGCACGAGTCGGGTCATAACTTCGGATTGCGGCATAACTTCGCGGCCTTTCGGTTGTACACGCTTCCGGAAATCCACGATAAGCGCTTCACGCAAGAGCACGGCCTCGTCGCTTCGGTGATGGGCTATGCGCCGCTGAACCTCTCGCCCGCCGGGCGTCCGCAGGGCGATTACTTTCAGCTCAACCTCGGGCCGTACGACTATTGGGCGATCCGTTACGGCTATGCCCGTCTTCGCGGCGCCCACCGTCCCGAAGATGAGGTTGCGGCGCTGCGTGCCGTCGCCGACGAGAGCACGCGGCCGCAGTATGCCTACGCGACGGATGAGGACGCCAACGGGCCGCTGGCAGTCGACCCGTACGTTGCGACGTTCGCGCTCGGACGCGATCCCTTGAACTTCTATCGCAATCAGTTCGACGTGTACGACGGCTTGGTCTCGAGCCTCGATCGCGTATATCCGCGCACCGACGAGCCTTACTATCAGGAGCGCGCGACGTTCGAAACCTTGATGCGCGGGTACGAGCGCGCAGCGTTGCTTGCGACCAAGTACATCGGCGGCATCCAAACATCGCGGACGCACCGCGGCCAACCCGGAGGTGCCCCGCCGTTTCGCGCGATTCCGCGCGCAGACGCCCGTCGCGCCTTCACTTTACTTGCCGATAATGTGTTCTCGAGTCGCGCGCTGCGGTTTTCGCCCGAGTTGCTCGCGGACTTGGGGCCCGATCACTACCTGCACCGCGGCGTCACGGATGTCGAACAGCCCGATTTCCCACTCGAGGAGTTCGTTTCGACCATGCAGGACGACGTGATGTTCGAGCTTTTCTCGCCCGATACGATGAGCCGGCTCGCCAATCAGCATGTCGGGGCGCCCGCGGGGACGGCAACGATGTCGGTCGACGATCTCTTTGGTTGGATGCAGGCCGCGGTTTGGGACGACGTCAACCAGCCCGCAATCGATCCGCTGCACCGCAATCTGCAACGGCGTTACACCAATCTGATGATCGCGTTTTCGCTCGCGCCGAGTTTCCTCGTCAACGCGCTCGGCTATCCGGGTGACACGGAATCGCTTGCGCGCTACGAGTTGCGGCGTTTGAACGGCAGCATCACGACGGCGCTGCGCGATCCGCGGCTCGACGTGCCGACGCGCGCCCACCTTGAAGACGTGCAGAGCCGCGTGCGTCACGCCCTCGATCCAAGCGCCGTGCGAGGTGCCTGAAAAAGGCGACGCCGGTGCATACCGTCTACCTCGGGCTGGGCTCGAATCTCGGCGACCGGCAAGGTAACATCTTGCAGGCGCTGCAAAAGCTGCGCGTCGCGATCGCGGTCGAAGCTGTATCCGCCTACTATGAAGCGCCGCCGGCTCTAGGCGCGGAGGGCCCAGCCTTCCTCAATGTTGCGGTACGGGCGCGAACGGAACTTGAACCCGTTGCCCTCGAGACGTTCTTGCGCGGCGTCGAACTGGCCGTGGGACGGCAGGGGACACGTCCCTTGAGCGCGCGGCCGATCGATATCGACATCCTGCTGATCGACGACCTGTGCGCGGACTTCGGCCGTTTCGAGGTGCCGCATCCGTCGCTCGCCGAGCGGCCGTTCAACCTCGTTCCTCTGGCTGAGATCGCGGCGGAGATCGTGGAACCACGTTCGGGCGAACGCATTGGGGTGCTAGCCGCGCGGGTTGATGCCGGCAACCTCAAACGGCTCACGCGCTCACTGCACTTCTTCGCGAACCGGCAAGAAGAGCCGCCGGATGTCGCGCTTTCAATCGATCGCGTCGGCGTAGCCAACGTGAAGCGTTTGGTGCGGTTACACGCCGCCGGCCGTGAACGCGCGTTCAATGGCGAGTTTACCATGGTAGCGGACCTGCGCGCCGACAAGGCCGGTCTGCACATGTCGCGGTTTTCCGAACTGCTGGAAGAAGCGACGCTCGACGTTCTCTCCGACAACGACGGCCCGGCGCGGATCGAGGACATTGTCCGTGCGATCGCACAGCGAATCGTCGCGTCACAGCGGGCGTCGCGCGCCGACGTGCGCCTGCGCGCGCAGTTCGGCCTCGAGCGCTGGACCCCGGTCAGCGGGAAGCGCGGCGAGGAAACGTACACCTTGGTCGCCATTGCGCATGCCGGATCTCGCGGCACAAGACATGTGATCGGCGTCGAAGCCGAAGGTATGACGGCTTGTCCGTGCGCGCAGTCGATGGTGCGCGAACATTCGATGCGCGAACTGCTCGCCGCCGGCTTCACGCAGAACGATGCCGCCCGCGCGCTCGACGCACTGCCGGTCGCAACACACAACCAGCGCGGCCGAGGCGCCGTGTTATTGGGTACACCGGACGGTCGCGACGGTGTGCTGGCCGACGACCTCGTCGAGATCGTCGAGAACTCGATGTCGAGCGAGACCTACGATTTGCTCAAGCGCCCCGATGAGTTCTTCATCGTCAACAAGGCCCATCGCAATCCGCGCTTCGTGGAGGACGTCGTCCGCGGAATCCTAGCCCGGACGCTCGACATGTATGCGGAGTTCCCCGATGACACGTTCGTCGCCGCAAGCCAAGTCAACTACGAGTCCATTCACAAGCACGACGCACTCGCCGAAGCGTTTGGGACCTTCGGCGAGTTGCGCCGCGAGCTACGCTCGGGTTCGCACCGACCAAGCGAGAGGACCGATTTGCCGACGTGGCTCGGAACGCGTGCCTCGCAGGTTACGAGCCTGAATGCGAACCTTGCGTGAGCGCGTCCGTTACGGCCGAGACGACGGCCGCTTTGCCTTGCTGTGCCAGATCCGCTGCCTTGGCCTTGGCTTCGGTTGCAACGCGATCGCCCAGGGGCCCCACGTTGTCGCGCTCGACGTCGCTGACGGGTATAGCGAGACCGATCAGGAAGCCGGCCGCAATCGAGCCGATGGCGAGCCCCAGCGGATTGCTGGCGATCAAACCTTTCGCGTTCGATGTTAAGGCCCGAGCCCGGTCTGCTGCAGGTGTGCCGAAGTTGGCGCGTGTCGTCTCGGCGAGATCGCTGCCGTCAGAACCACTGCCGCTCAGCCGATCTTTCGCGGCGTCGCTAACGTCGCTGAGCTTCGACTTCGCCGTGTCACTCGCATCACTGAGTCTCGACTTGGCGGTGTCCGTCAAGTCCGACATATTACTCTTGGCCGCGTCCGAAGCGCCGGCGAGTTTCGAGCCGACCGCCGAAGCCGCGTCGCTGACCTTCGACTTGAGGTCGTCGACTCGGGAGTTGACATTGTCTTTCATGCGCGCGGGGACATCGCTCTTGTAGGCGAGCGCCTCGGCGGTATCCGCGATGCGTTCGCGGGTGGCTTCGATCTCTTCGCGGATTGCCTGCGGATCGTTTTCGTTGCTCATAGTGTCTCCTAAAGAGCGTGTTCGTCGTAAGTGTTCTTGCCCACGAAACGGGGATCGGTCCCAGCCGGGTGTTCGGATGTGTGGCTGACGCCGGACGCTACCGTAAGCGTCGCTTTTTTGGCACTGACCTTCGTGAATTCGGCCCCGAGCAGAAGGATCATCGCGGAATAGTATATCCAGAGCAGCGCAATGAGGATGGAGCCGGCCGCTCCGTACGCCGACCCGACGCCGCCCTTTGCCAAGTATACGGAAATCAAGTTTTCCCCGATAACGAACAGGACGCTCGTCGCGACGGCACCGAGCCACACATCGCGCCAAGCGATGTCGACGTCGGGCAGTATCTTGAACAGGAGTGCGAAGATCACCGCCACGATGATCAAAATCACGATCTGATCGATCACGGTAATAATTGTCGGATTGGCACTAAGAGGAATAAGTGAACGGAAGCGCGCGCCGACGATAGCAATCATGCTGTTGGCCACGAAGGTGACCAACAACAAGAAGCCGACCACGAGGATCATCCCGAAGGAGGCGCCGCGGTCACGTACCATCTGTTTCCAGCCGCCCTTCGTGCTCTCCACGTGCCAAACCGCATTGAGGGCGCCTTGTAATGATGCAAATAAACCGCTCGCACCAATGACGAACACGACCCAGCCGACCACTTGCGCGATAAACCCCTGGCGCGGCTTGTGATATGTACTGCTAATGATTCCCCGCAGTGCTTCGGCCGAGGAAGGGCCGGCATTCTGAGCGACGGCAGCGAGGAGTTGGTTTTCGACTTTCGAGTGCGATCCAAGGACGGCGCCGGCTATGGCGATGAGCACGATAAACAACGGCGCGAGCGAGAAGATGGTCGAGTATGCGATCGCTGCAGCCAAACGCGATGCTTTGTCTTGCCCGAAGGCGACGAAGGTCGCCTTCAGCAGCCCAAGATTCATCGCCCTCGGCGTACGCCCGCGCGCACCGCTTCGACATCGTCCTTCACGCTTTCGACCGAGTGGTGCGGAACCGTCGAGACTCTTTGCAGTGCGTTTTTGCCCGCTAAGGCCCCGACCGCCGCAACGATGACGTACAACACCATGACGATGAGTGCCGATGCCCACGCCGGCACGACGAGCGCGATCACAAGAACCAAGAAAGCGGTGAAGGCGCCGAATGCTCCGATGCCGGCAACGGCCGCCAAGCCGAACATGCCCGCGGAAGCGGTCACCTTCGTCATTACTTGGCCGAACTCGGCCCGCGCCAGCGCAATTTCTTGCCGCACCAGTGTCGCCGTGTCGGTCGATAGCTGACGTAAAAGATCCGGTAAGGACTTCTCCGAGTAGGGCGGCGGTTTTTGCTCCATTAGGGGGTGTTGCCGCTGTTCTTGCGCGCTCTGAACGGCGCCGCATCGCTTGAGATCGGCGTGTCGGAAGCGGCGGGGTTGAGGCCCGAATTGTTTGCGTCGCCCTCGGTCGCGTAGGCGGACGTACGAGGACTCGAGGACCCGCCGGGAGGCGTCGGCTTCGACGACGACGTCGAGGGCGTTCCCGTGGTCGTCGACGGCCTAGGCGCCGACGCAGACGGTTGAGGCGGCGGCGTGGGGGTTGGCGTAGGCCGCGACGCAGCCGGCGGCGTGGGGGCCGGCGTAGGCCGGGACGCAGCCGGCGGCGTGAGCGCCGGCGCGCTGCGGGATGTTTGGCCCGGCGACGAGGGGGACGCAGACGGAGACGTCGGTCCCGATGTCGATGGTGACGGCGTCGTAAGCCCAGTCGACGGCGTGGAGAGCGGCCCAGCGCCCGCCAGCCGCATCGAACCGACCGACCCCGTCGATCGCGGCTCCGTCATCGATCCGTAACTCGTATCCTCATGTTGCGCGCCTGAAGCTTTCAACATGCGCGAGGCCGCCAGTCCGACCGCCAATCCAGCGACGATCACGGCCCACGGCCGCTGGCGTCCGAACGATTCGGCGTCGGTCATGAGCCGATCGGAGTCGCTGTCTCGCAGATATTGGCCGAACTGCTCGAGCGCGGCCGCTCCTTGATCGACATACCGTGCGGCGGGACGGCCGAAATCGTCGCCTCGCAACTGGTCGGCGATCGACTTCATGTGATCTGCCGTCGAGCTGATCTGTTGTCCCGCTGCCGTCGAGCGCCGGTCGACCTCGTCGCTCACGAATCCCTTTGCTTGTCGATACATCGTGCCGGTTACTTACCACGCTGGCTGAAACGGCAAACAAGCGGACGTAGCGAACGGTGGCCTATGCGCACTTCGTTCGTGATCCCAACCGTGCTGTGGCTCGGCGTGGCGGCGGGAGCATCTGCCGCCGCCCCCCGCGCCGTGGATCCCCCGTACATCAAACTGGCGCGGCTACTGGGGACGCCGCAACTGGCGCACGCCGTGCAGCCGCGCGACAAGTCGCGCCTCTTGCTGCAATTCGTGCGCCCCGGCGAGTCGACGTCGCACTGGAGCAAAATGACGACCGTCAGTATTGCGGTGGTGCCGCGACCCGAAACCGAGGCCGCCGCCTACGGTATCATCGATCGCTTTCACCGCGACCTCCAGCAGCGGCACGCCCGCATCGTCGCGTTCGATCTGCGTCCGATCAAGCCGTACTCTGCCTTTTTTTCCTTCCAAGCCGCCGGCGAGCGGGATCAAGGCATCGCATACAGTCCCACGTTGGGTTACGTCACAATCGCGCAGGTCGCGGAAAAAAAAGCCGGCGCGATCTCGAAGAACGATGTTAAAGTGCTGAAGTCATTGATCGGACGGTAGCTATGCGTTTTCGCTCCGTGCGTCGGCGGTTCCGACATGAACTGCGAAGATCGTGAGAGCGAGGATCGTGAAAAACATGCAGGCGATAAAAACGTATTCCGTCATCGTGCTGCTCCTGACCGGCGACGTGTGATGTGTGTGCATGGTACAGGGCGCAACGGCTCGTTTGCGTCCGTAGTCTTACAGATGCGGTAGGAGCGATGCCGCCTACGTAGCCCTACCGACGCCGGGCCGCTCCCATGCCGGTAATCTCACGGCATGGATTTCATCGACGACCGCAACGTATCAAACTGCGTCGAGCGCCGGCGCGCCGGCGACACCAAGGACGACGACGCCTATGCAACGGCGATCGAGAACTTCGTCGGAACGCTGCCCGTGCCGCTCGGCGTTGTCGGACCGCTTCCGATCGACGGGCGGCACGCACGGGGCGCGTTCACCGTGCCGCTTGCGACGACGGAAGCGGCGCTCGTCGCTTCCTACAATCGCGGATGCCGCCGCGATTGCGCTCTCCGGCGGCCGCGCGGCCGCCGTCCTCGACGACCGCATGTCACGCGCACCGGGCTTCGCGTTTGCAACGATAGCCCAAGCGCTGCACTTCGCCGACTGGATTCGCGAGGCGCTGCCAGCGCTGCGCGCCGCGGCCGAACGGACCTCGCGCTTCGCGCGGCTGCTCGATATCGAGACCGCGATCGAAGGCAATCACGTCTACTTGCGATGCGCGTCAGTTACGGATCTTAAAATGCCGTGCAAACCCTTATAAATACAGGGTTTTTCGTGAGTCAGCGTGGGCGATACCACGCAAGTTTGTGGGCGATACCACGATGGCTGTGGGCGATACCACGAACCCCGACCGCGGTGTTGAGCGTGGGTGATATCACGTATTGTAAGACGTAAGGACGTTCCGGCACAACGGTGCTACAACGTATGACTAAAGCGTCCAGGCCCTCTAGCGCTAGTACGTCCCAGCGTGTTAGAGTTGGAGTGTGGTAGCGCTGGCGATCGCCAACCAGAAGGGCGGGGTCGCGAAGACCAACTTGACTGGGAACCTCGGCGCCGAACTGGCCGCCGGCGGCCTTCGCGTTCTGCTGGTCGACATAGACCCACAAGCTACGCTTACGACGTGGCTCCTCGGACGCACCAACGCCCCGGGAACCGCCGAGGTCCTCTTGGGCGAAGCAGAGCTGGCTGCGATCGCCATAACCATATCTGCCTTCAACGTGGCGCTTGCGCCCGCGGTCCCCGATCGTCTCCGCGTTGCCGAGCGGACCCTCGGTGCACAGGTCGGCTCCGAACGCACTCTGGCAAAGGCGCTTCGTCGGCTAGAGTTCGACGTCGTGCTCATCGACTGTCCGCCCTCGATGGGGATTCTCACGGCTTCGGCCCTTGTTGCCGCAACGAGCGGTGTCATCATTCCGCTTGCCGCGGCCCCCGAGGCGCTCGACGGTTACATTCAGGTGACGACTAATCTTCAAAAGCTGCGTGACGCGCTCGACTTGCCGCTGCCCGTCGTCGCCGTCGTCCCGACGCGCTACGACCAGCGGCTGAGGATTGCACGCGACGTGCTCGAGGCCGCCCGTAGTCTTTGCGATGGTGTGCTCACCTCGCCGATCCGCGAGAACGTTGCGCTGCGCGAGCTGTTTGGCCATCGCCAGCCGATAAGAACATATCGCCCTGACTCGACGGGCGCCGCGGATTACGCAATGGTCGCAGCAGAGGTGTTGCAGCGTGTCCGCTAAGAGCGCGATCGGCGACCTGGCCGGCATCCTTGGCGGTCCTCTCGAGGCCGAGACGGTGCCTGAGGTGTCAACCGCGGCAAAGCCTCGGCAACGTCAGCGAACGGCGCCTCAACCGGTTGCAGAGCGTCACGTCGAGATCCAGCCGCGTCTTATCGATGAGCCCGACGAGCAATCTGATCGGATAACCGTGATTTTGCCGATTTCCTTGCTAACGCAAGTTGACGGTCGCGTCGCCGCGCTTCGGCGGAAGAAGAAGGTGAGCGTCAGCGGTTACATCGAGGCCGCTTTACGGGAATTGCTAGCCGCCGGCGACCACGATCTCGAGGCGCTCGAACGCCATCGAATCACGGCGCGCCGTACAGTATCCCGGGTTCGTTGATGGCTTTCACCGGCATTGAAGACATTAAGCGCCGCGCTGCCGAGAACGCAGCCCGCTCACGCATTGAAACACCTGAAACACCAAACGAAGGTGCGCTTGCGCCGATTCGGCATCCGCAACAGGATTTTTTCCTAGCGCAAATGTTCGACGCGCCGCTCAAAGACGACCACGCGACGATGGAACATCCGATGTTTTCGCTTTCGAAGACGCCGGATCTCAAAATTCGCGTGTACGAGCACAATGGCAATAGCATCACGATCACGCCGAGCGCAGCTGGTCTGGCGACCATCTGGGACAAGGATATTCTCCTATTCACGATTTCGTGTCTGGTCGAAGCACAGAACCGTGGGCTTCCTATCAGCCGCACGGTTCGGCTTCGCGCCCGCGATCTATTGGTCTACTGCAACCGGGGACGAGCGGCGCCGAATACGACGCGCTGGCAAAAGCGTTCGAACGCCTTGCGGGCACGCGCATTCGTACGGATATAACAACAGGGAAGAAGCGTGCGCGACGCGGCTTCGGCCTCGTCGAGTCATGGTCGATCGTCGAACGCACGACGAGCCAGCGCATGGCTTCCATCGAGCTGACCCTCTCGGAATGGCTCTTTAACGCGATCGTCGCAACCGAGGTGCTGACACTGTCGCGCGATTATTTCCGGCTCCGCAGAGGCCTCGAGCGTCGGCTCTACGAGCTCGCACGCAAGCACTGCGGCCTCCAAGCGAAGTTCACCATCGGCCTTGAGACGCTGCTGAAGAAGTCCGGTGCGACTAGCACGCTACGGGAGTTCCGCCGGCAAGTCCGCGAGATCGTCGCAGGCAACGCTCTTCCCGATTACACCATCACCTTTGACGAGGAAACCGACAAAGTGACCCTCTGGACGCGCGACGGCGGTAAACGCTTGCGGCGCATGATTCAGGAAGTGCAGGATCGCGGTATCACTACGCTCGACGCGGTGCTTACATCGTGACAAATGAGACCGGGCAGGAGAATATCCTGATGCGCGACCTGACAGCGTTCAGCTTGTTCGCTGGCGCTGGTGGGTTGGACCTCGGGGTTGAACGAGCAGGTTTTAACGTAGTCTCCGCAATCGAAAATGACCCAACGGCTGTCGAAACGCTAAATCGAAACCGCACTAGATTCTTTCCAAAGCTGCCGGCGACGGAACCAATTGACATCACGGCCGTTGTGCCTTCGAAGCTGATTCGGAAATTGGACATAAAGCGCGGCGAGCTAGACCTGCTCGTCGGCGGACCTCCTTGCGTCGCGTTCTCGAAGTCGGGATTCCATCTTGAATACAAAAGACGTGGACTGGATCCACGAGCTGACCTGCTGCAAAACTATCTCGAATTTCTTGATGCTTTGAGGCCTCGAGTGTACTTAATGGAAAACGTGTTCGGCTTGGCGTATCGAAACAAGTCATCTCGCTTCTTCGATGCGCTAGCCGCTGGAATTAAGGCGCTCGGATACTCGATGACCTTCGGCATACTGAATGCGGCTGATTTCGGGGTTCCACAGAATCGGCAGCGCCTGTTCATCATTGGATCGCGAGACGGCGTAGAGCTGGAATTGCCGAGTCCGACGCATTGGGGAGACCTAGAGCGCCGAGTTACTCCTACCTTCGCACGCGATCTTGCCCCACATATCACCGCAGGCCAAGCTCTGAAGGGTCTAAGAACGCGCAAGGAGCCGGGTGAAGAGGTGAATGGGCGCTACGGCCATCTGCTCAAGGAAATTCCGCACGGCGGAAACTACTTGTTTTACACAGAGCACGAAGGGCATCCGAAGCCCCTCTTCAAGTGGCGCTCGCGCTACTGGACATTTCTCTTGAAGCTCGATCCCGACAGACCGGCTTCAACCATTCAAGGGCAACCTGGCCCGTACGTAGGGCCGTTTCACTGGAATAATCGTCGCCTACGTGTCCCCGAATTAAAACGGTTACAGGACTTCCCCGACGATTTCGACTTTGCGGGAACCCGCCGCGATCTGCAGCTTCAAATCGGCAACTCTGTGCCTCCTGGCTTGGCGCACGCGGTATCACGGGCGTTGATGGAACAGCTGACGGGTACTTGGCGGCAGACCGGCGCCCAGCTTCGGTTGCTCGCAGGCTAATTACCCTACAGAAGCGGCTCTGGTACGCTCCTCGTTACTTGGTTCATCACGAGGCGATGAATCTCGTCGATTCCTCCCCCACTAATCAGGATGCTCTCAACATTCTTCCATGGAGTCATTTCTCGCGAAACGGAAACGTGAACATTCACCTCGCCGAAACCGCCTTTGATGCCCAAACCTGGGCAACGTCGCGGTATCGCATGCTGGATCGCGATAGCTCGTTTCGCGCTGATGACGCGAAACTCGCAAGCAGGATCGATCAAGCCTTGCAAGCGGGTCTTATGTCGACCGTGAATCCATTTCGTGTAAGCGTCCTCCGCCGTCTTCGCACCCTTACCACCGTACCAAGAGAACATATCCCAAAGTAGCTCCTCGTCACCGCCCAAACCAGACACAAAGTCATCCGCCCGTTGACGTAAATTAAAATCAACGAGGTCGGCATATATTAGATCGGGCCACGACTTTGAGCCGCCCAAGGCTTTGTATACGCTGATCGGGACACAGTCGGTCGGCTCAAGCTTGACCACACTCATCGCGTTCCTGAAGAGCGTGCTCGCCGTCTTAACGTTTATGCTTAGTTCGGCAGTCGTTTTCGGATGCGTGACGCTGTAGTCGCGGTTATCGCCTTTGGCGTAGTGGCTGCGCCATTCAAACCCATGGGATTTGAGAGAAGCGAGGTGATTATCTTCGAACTGAACCTCTGCAATTCGACCGACAAGCTGGTTTCGGAATCCGTCGCGGACCTGCGTCGTTCGAGTGACCCCTGAAAGGCCAATGTCGGTACCGGCCAGCGAATGAATGTGTGCGGCCACGCTCCAGGTGACCGGTATCGAAGCGACGGTCAATGCCGCCTGTAGCGACTGTGCCGGAACCTCGCGAACGTCGATTGCGATGAGGACCCCCCTTCTAAAGTGCCGCCGCAGAAATTGACCCGTCTGTCGTCCAGCTCCCGCGCCGCAACGGCCCATCCCGAACGCCGTTTTGGGGAGGCGCTAGCGACGCCTGAACCCGACGCCTGCGTTACGGACTTAGAGCCATGAAGATGCCGCTCTCTCCGAGGAAACTCGAGCAACTCTGGATCACGTACCAATTCAACATCGCCGGTCTGCGCGGTTCGCTAGGCCCGTTGTTCAACGTCGCGTTCCACGCACGACAAGCTCACACGTTCTACGTCGGTACTCAACCGGAAACAAAAGTCGTGCGAGCGACGATGGATCCGACCAAGGGAGAGCCGAACGGCGTTCCCGACGGCCACGCCGTCATGACCGGTTCCACGTATGGAGCCCGAACCGCGAGCGTTATGGCCGCGAGCACGATCCTGATGACGTTCGACTCGGCGATCCAGGAATTGGCCTCGCAGCTCGGCAGCGGACGCGGCGACAACATGCAGGCCGGCGAGCCGATTTCTAATCTGGCGAAGACGCTGTCGGAGCCGGCCTCAACATTGATATGGGCTTCGGTAAACAACGTCCGTCACGTCGACGAGTGGCACCGTTCCGCAGCGTCGTATTGCGACCCGCGCTCGCAGGGCGACATCGATCGGCGCGAACGGCAGAACCGGTCCATGGTGCCCCTCTCGAACGTGCTGGGTTGCGAACTTCCCGTCACCGACAACGTCGCGTTCGACGTGCTGCAGCTCCTGGCAGAGCACTCGACAGGCCCCGGTTCCTACGACCGAGTCGAGCTGCACGTTCTGCGCATCGGGCAAGACGTGGTCCGCCGAGCCGGCCTTACCGGCGCTCCCATCGGCGTGACGATCCAGGGCACGATGCCGTCCGAAGTGCTCGATAAGCTGCCGCCCGAGAACGTCACGATCAGCGACGGCGTGGCGCGTACCGCATCGTCCCTCGATACGGAGCGCATCCTAAACGTGAAACCGGCGCAGGAAACTCCACTGCCGCAAACCGAGGACGACTGAGCGAGCCAGCCCCGGGGACGGCCGACGTGTCAAATGGATGATCCTGGCGTCTCTAAAGCGACCCCTTTTTAGACGCGCCGCTCCATCGTACCGACGGGCCTCCCTGAATTCAGCAGAGAATGCTCGGCGCCATGCATCGCCGTGAATTCATCGGTGGAAGCGCCGCCCTGCTCGCTACGGCTTCTGCCCCAAACAAAGCGCCGATTTCTGAGCCGGCCATTACGTTCTACAGTGACTTCTGGGTGAATCTCCACCACACGCTTTACCGGCAAGCCGACGCGTTGCAAACTGCGTACAACGGCGGAACGAGTTCGCTCCACCCCATACCGCGGCAGTTTTATGAAGATGCGACGCATCTGCCTCGCGCGGACCAAGCCGCATGGTATCGTGCGCTGGAATCCTACCAGCGCCAGTATGCCCAGCGCAATTTTGTCTTCGATGATCAGCTGATAAGAATTGAAAATGCTCTCGCCGATGGTGCGCCGCCGGGCGATCTGAAACGAATCTTAGCGTCGGTTGCTCCGATATACCGGAACACGCTGTGGCCGGCGCACGACGAGCTGAATCGTAGACGGATCGAGCAGTGGCGCCAATCCTTGGCACAGTATGGTCCGACGCTCATGCCCACGCTCAGCCGCCTCTACCAAGCGCCATGGCTGCGCATACCTTATCGAGTCGATGTCGTGGCCAGCACGGACCGTGACGGCGCCTTCAGCATCTACGGGCCTAAGTTTTGGCATATCGTTACCTCGAGCTTCGATCGTCAGAACTACGGGCTAAACGGCTTCGAAATCATCGTTCACGAAGCGTCGCACTCCATCGTCTCTCCTGACAGCGGCCCCATCGGTCGTTCTATCGCGGTTGCGGCCGGCTCTCTAAACCGCCCCGAGCCTGCGGACCTGTGGCACGTCGTCATCATGTACGCTCCGGGAAGCGTTCTGCGCGAGCTCGTCGCAAAGGCGCATGGAGCGCCGTATACGCCTGCGTTCGTTGCAAATGACGTTTTGCCGGAGGTGTACCCGCGATACTATGCTGCGCTGAAGCAACACTTTCAACCATACGTCGATGGACTGGCCCCCCTTGAACCGGCTATGGAGCAAACCGTCAAGGCGATCGTGGGATAAGATGTGGTTGAAAGTCGTTGCGATTGCGGGAGCCCTTGCGATCGCCCAGACGCCGGGGTTAGCGATCGCCGACGAGCCGGCACCATCCAACTGCGAATTCCATCTGGTTAACGGACTATGGTCGGGTACGTGCATC
>JAABUU010004370.1_pt1 | contig 16764 bp, 13 predicted proteins | sample 5559301 | NCBI WGS metagenome assembly JAABUU01 (sample SAMN10711884, study PRJNA513360) | rock metagenome | isolation source: Antarctica rocks | place: Antarctica: Victoria Land, Richard Nunatak white | reverse complement strand
GCGCGAGGCGCCCGTCGGGGAGTAGAGGACCGCGTCGACGTTGCAGTGGATGTCGTTGTTGGGTCCCACCACCGTGTCAAAGGAGAGGTTCTTGGTGGTGAAGCCTGGGTCGGCGGCCGAGGCGCCACTGGGCACCAGGCCGAGGGCCAGGAGGGCGAGCAAGAGAAAGAGGAAGCGACGATGCATGACCGGGGTGCGACGCCGGGCCACCACGACCAAGCGCTCAGCCGAGGCTAACAGCCATACCGAGCCGGGGCGCCGGTTGGCTGAGGCCGTAGCGCTTGGCATCGGTTCGGGCTAGGGGACGTGGACGAGCTGCGGGTCGCGCGAGAGCAGCTGGGGATCGAGGGACCAGGGGGCACCGGCGCTCGGGCGGGCGCCCACGCTGGCGCTGGCCCGCGCGGCGGTCACCGAGAAACGCCGCGCGCCCAGCCGGCCGCTGACGCGGTGGCCCGACAGCCGTACCGTGCCGTGGTCGGCGGCGGAGCCGCCGACCCGCAGGCGGGCCGATCCCCGCCTGGCGGTGAGCAGGACGGAGGTGGGGACGCTCCCGCTGAGCTTGACGCCGGGCACGTAGTCATAGCGGTGCAGCACGATCCGGTGACCCACGAGCTTGGCGAAGCCGCCGCGCAGGCCCCCGAAGCGCGCACCGTTGGGCAGGTTTCGGTTGAGCCCGAGGATGGCTCCGATGAGCTGGCGGCGCAGATCGACCAGGGTGGCCTGCACGGCGGTGAGCGTGCGCCCCGCCCGGCCCGACACCCCGGCCGCCGCGGCCACGGCGGATAGGCGGGTGGGTGCGATCGCGATGGGGGCGAACGGGTTGGCCGACGGGGGACAGGGAGCCACCGGCTGCTGGGCGAAGAATGCCCTCAAGGCCGCTCCCGAGCAGGGGGTCAGGTCGGTGCCCAAGACCGAATGACCGGTATGAGGGACGACTACGACCTCAGAGCCCCTGATGAGGGAGGCCGCCCCCAGGGCGTTCTCGACGGGTGTCCGCAGGTCGGCGGCGCCGGAGACGATCAGGGTGGGGACGGTGGGAGGGGGACCGGCCGCGGCCGGCGGAGCGGGTGAGGCCACCGGCCAGCTCAGGCAGGTGGGAATCGGGCCGCCGAGCAGGGCCGTGGCCCGATCGAAGGGAAACACCGCCGCCGCCGGCAGGGCGGCGGCCGCCGCGGTGGCCTGACGCGCGCGGGTGGCGGCGGGGGCGTTGCGGTCCCAGGGAAACGGCAGCTCCTCACAGGTGGTGGCGAGATACAGGGCCGGATCAAAGCCACCGGCGCCGGCCGAGGGGGCGGCGGCAGCGGCGCGAGCCGAGCGGGCCGCGGTGGCGGCGCGAGCCGAGCGGGCCACGGTGGCGCCGGGCGTCGAGGACGCCGGCAGGGGACGTCGCGAGAGGGCCTGGTGGAGGCGGTCGAAGGTGGCCCCCGTCTGGGCGCTGTCGGGTACGAGGCCGGCGGCGAGCAGGGCCAGGCGCAGCAACGGCGCGCTGTCGCCGCTCAGGGCCGAGCGCACCGCGGCGGGCAGCTCGGCACGCAGGGCGGGGTTCTCATCACCGGAGACGAGGATGTCGAGCAGGTCCCCGCGACCCAGGGACTCGGGATGGCGGCGTCCGTGGCCGTCGTAGGCGTGGCCGGTGAGCGGATGTTGCTGCAGGCGACCGACCAGCGCGGCCAGGTCGTCGAGGGGACGGTCGGTCACCCCCGCACAGGCGCCTTGGGCACAGAGATCGCCGAGGACCCGACTCAGGGCGCCAAGGGTGGGACGCTGCAGGGGATCGGGGCCATCGGTGGGCACGACGGAATCGAGAACCAGGCTCTCGACGTTCTGGGGATAGCGCTCGGCGTACTCCAGGGCGACCTTGGTGCCGTAGGAGACACCGACCAGGACGAGGCGGCGGTAGCCGCTGGCCTGGCGCACCGCCTCGATGTCGGCCACCGAGTCCAGGGTGGTGAAGGAGCCCCGTCCCAGACCGAGGTGCTGGGCACAGCCCAGCACGCCGGCCCCCATGGATACCCGGGCCTGGGCCAGGCTGGGACAGGTCAACGGACTGGACGCGCCCGTGCCCCGTTGGTCAAAGACCAGGAGGTCGCGTTGGGCCAGTGCCGGCGCCAGGAGATGGCGCAAGGTCGAGGCCAGGGGCACGGCTGCCTGACCCGGGCCACCGGCCAGCGCCACCACGGCGTCGGGGCTCTGAGTGGGGCCGGTGCGCAGCCGCCGCACCGAAAGCGACACCGACCCAGGCACGTGGCCCGACCGGTCCAGGGGCACCGACAGCCGGGCACAGCCAAACGCCTCCTGGCCCGAGCAGGGCCGGAAGCCCAGCGCCGCCGAGGCCGCGGGCGCACCGACCAAGCCCGCGCTGAGGCCCACCACCAGGGCCAGGGCCATGCGAAGCAGCGGGAACAGCCCGGGCCTCATAAGGCGCTGGGCTCTCCGGGACGCGGCCCGACGGGCACGACGAGGGGTCGCTCGGCTGGCGTCTCGGTGCCCACCGCCTCGGCCACCTCGCCCTCGATGCCAAAGGCCGAGCCACCGCAGTCGATGCGAAACCGCTTGGGCGCGATGCGATCGTCGGGCATCACGGGCAGGCCCCACAGCTCATCCCAGCCGAACATCTCGTGGTTGGCGGGATTGAGAAGGATGGACCGGGCGGGCAGGGGACAGCTGGCGTTGTGGTGGTCAAGGCCGCGACGGATGAACTCAAGCATCTCGGCTTCCAGCGAGGCCATGGGCGACATGGTGCCATGCCGGGGCCGCGGGGCCCTCAGCCCGCGAGCGGGACCGATGGAGACGCCACCCCGCGACGAGTGACGATGAGCCCCACCAGGCGCTCGATGCACGGACACGCGAGCCCGTGTCCTCGCGCGGCGCGCAGCACGGCACCGGCTATCGCGTCGAGCTCGGCGGGACGGCTGGCCGCGAGGTCGCGCGCCATGGAGCTGCCCAGGGTGGGATGGGCCTCATCGAGCTCGCGACGGGTGCGCAGGGGATCGACTTCGGCTCCTTCGGCTCGGGCCACCGCGGCGCCCTCGTCGATGGCGCCGTAGAGCAGCCGGCGCCAGCCGGGATCGGCCAGGATCGGGCCGAGGAGGAGATCTGCGGCACTGGTGGTGCAGGCCAGGGCATTGAGGCGCACGAGCTTTGACCAGATGACCTGGGCCTCAGAGTCGAGCACCCGCGCCGGCACCCGCGCCGCCTCGAGCTGCTCAGCCAGGGCCGCCAGCATCGGTCGGCGGCGCGGGTCGTCAGAGGCCAAGTCGATCCGCAGAAAGGCGCTGGTCTGGACGATCACCCCGGGCCGCGGGCGGTCTGACTCGATGCGGATGCTGGCGGCCACCGCCGCGGGGCCAAAGCGCGCCCGGAGGACGGCGAGGTGGTCCAGGCCGTTGAGTAGAGGGACGACGAGGCGGGGTTGGGCCTGCACGCGCGCCAGCGCCGCCTCCAGGCCACTGGCCTTGGTGGCCACCATGAGCACATCGACGGTTTCCTCGAGCACGCAGACGGCCTGGGGTCGAGCCCGGAAAGCACCCAGACGCACGCTGTCGACCGCCAGCCCGTCCCGCTCGATCCACGCGGCCGTGGACTCCCGGGCCAGGACGGTGACCCTCATGCCCCCGCGGTCAAGCGCCGCGGCCAGAAAGCCCCCCACCCCGCCCGGGCCGAGGACGGCCACCGTCGTCGATGCGGGGGTGACGGCGGCGGACCCGGGGGAGTCCGTCGCGGCGAGGCGGCTCACTGCGGGTCGACGAGGACGCCGGGATTGAGCAGGCCGGCGGGGTCGACCGCCTCCTTGGCGCCTCGCAGGGCGGCGGCAAACGGATCGGGGCGCTGACGGTCATACCACGGGCGATGGTCGCGACCCACCGCGTGATGGTGGGTGATGGTGCCTCCGGCAGCGATGACCGCGTCGCCGGCGGCCTGCTTGATCGCCGCCCACTGCTCGAGCTCCTGCCCCCGTCGGGCGGGGGCGATGACCGTATAATAGGGGGCGGGCCCGTCGGGATAGACATGGGTGAGTCGGCAGGACACCCGGGCCCGAGCCCCGGAGTGAGTAGGGGGACAGACCTCGGCCAGGGCACCGTGGACGGCGCCCAGCACCCGCTCGTGAAAGGCCGCGAAGCGCTCCCAGGTGATCGCGGTCTCGAAGGTCTCAGACAGCACCCCCATGGCGACGAAGGTGTCGCGCAGATAGGGCGCGCGCAGGAAGGACTCCCGCCAGGAGCCCACCGCGTCGCTCCCCCCCGGGCCGGTGTCACCCGCGCGATCCTCGACCACGGCACCCGCCTGCGCGCACAGCTCCAGAGCCCGTGTCATCGCCGACTCGACAGGGTGATCGGTGGACTCAAAGCCGAGCACCAGCAGCGCCGTGCGCCCGTCTCCGGCTCTGGTGAGGGCCGCCTCCGCGGCGTCGACGAGGCGACAGTTGGAAGGGTGCAGCCCCGACTGGCTCAGGGCGCGCACCGCCTCCACGCCGGCGGCAAAGGACTCAAAGCGCACGGCGCCCGACCGACGGTGGACGGGACGCGGCTGTACTCGCACCCAGGACTCGGTGATGATGCCGAGGATCCCCTCCGAGCCGATGAGCATGCGGTCGGGGCTGACCCCGGCGCCCGAGCCGGGAAGGCGCCGCGACTGCCAGACCCCGGTGGGGGTGATGGCGCGCACCGACTCCACGAAGTCGTCGATGTGGGTCCACAACGTGGCGAAGTGGCCTCCGGCGCGGGTGGCCACCCAGCCACCCAGGGTCGAGTACTCAAACGACTGGGGAAAGTGGCGCAGGGTGAGGCCATGCTCGCCGAGTTGGCGCTCCAGGCCCGGCCCGCTGGCGCCGGCCTGTATGCGAGCTGCGCGCGACACCGGATCGACCTCGAGCACGCGGTCAAGCGCACCGAGGTCGACGCTCACCGCCCCGCTGTAGCGATCGCCGACGACGGGCTCGACCCCGCCGACCACACTGGTGCCCCCGCCGTAGGGAATCACGGCGGCGCCGGCGGCGCCACACCACTCGAGCACCGCCTCGAGGTCGCGCTCGTCGCGCGGGAAGGCGACGACGTCAGGAGGGTGATCGAAGCGCCCGCGGAAGGCCCGCACGACGTCGCGATAGGACTTGCCGTAGGCGTGGGTGGCCCGCGGGTGATCGGCGCTGGAGCAGATGCCCGCCAGCGAGGCCGGAGCGCTCAGGCGCGGGGGGGTGAGTGACACCTGCTCGAGGCAGACCGGCGCCTCGACGTCGAGGGACCCGAAGCCCAGGTGGCCGACGATGGCGGCCGCTGCGTCGCGCAGCTCGCCCGCCGAGGGCTGCTGGTCCTCATATCCCCAACCCCAGTGCTTGCGTCGCCGGAGGTCCACCGTTGGGGCAGTCTAGGGCCCGACATCCGGCGGGCGCGGGGACGTGCCCGCCGGCTCCGGGTGACCCCGCCCACCCTGTCAACCCGGCCACCAGCAACTAGCCTGTGGCAATGAGCTCGATCCCTGGTCTGCTCGCTCGTGGCCCGTGGGCAGTCGAGGAGGTCCACGCCCGCTGGGAGGAGGAGCCCTACGTGCCCGAGGCGCAGGTCAGCGCTGCCGCCGACGCCGCGGTAGCCGCCCTGCGCGAGCGCGGCTCGCCCAGCCACGACGGAGTATCGGCCCGACTGGTGGACCACCGCGTCGAGGATGGGCGTCTGCTGCTCACCCTGCAGCCCATGCGCTGGGCCCTGCGCCTGGTCCCGGGCGACGCCAGCGCCAGCCTAGCCGCCCTGTGTCTGATCCGCGCGGCGGACGGACGCTGGCTGGCGGGACGGCGCGCACCGTGGCTGTCCTCCTGGGCGGGGCAGTGGGCGCTGGGAGCCGGCGGGGCCGTGGATCCAGATGAGAGTCCGGCCGACACGCTGGTGCGCGAGCTGCGCGAGGAGTGGTCGGTGGAGCCCGAGCGGATTCAGGCCGAGGCGCTCGTGGCGCTACCTCAGCAGCTCATCATGCTGGTGGGCATGGCCTGGCTGGCCGACGGCGTCGAGGTGACCCGCGATCCCGAGCACGACCAGCACGCCTGGTGGCCGGCCGACGTCGCCCGGTGGCCACCGGAGGCCCACGGGTCCCTGCGCGCCATGGCCACGCTGCTGGCCTGATGGCCGCCCATGGCGCGCGCCGGGCGCTGACCTTCTCGCGACTGAAGCGCGGCTCCTTCGCACACTCGATCGTCTACCTGGCCCTGCTCGTGGTGGCCGCCCTGGTCAACCTGGGTGGCGTGTCCGGTCTGGGCTCAATCCTGTTCGTACTGGGGATGGCCCACGGAATCGGCTGGATCGCGATGACGCTGCTCGCGCTGGCCGCGCTGCGTCTGAGGGTGATCGGCCTGCGCTTGGCGGTCGCCATCGCCATCGTCGGCGCTGTCGGCCCCTTCGTGGGCAGCGCCGAGTTCGTGCGCGAGGAGCGTCAGCGGGGCCATCACCCAGCCTGCTGATCGTTGCCGGGCTCCAGGCGGGAGACGGCGCGTCCAAACACCGGTGCCTGGACGATACAGTGCAGATTCATGCCTGTCGGCACCACAGTCCAGGTCGTCATGCCCGAGATGGGCGAGTCGGTGACCGAGGGCGTCGTGCTCGAATGGCACAAGCACGAGGGCGATGCGATCAACGCCGACGAGACCCTCGTCGAGATCTCCACCGACAAGGTCGACGCCGAGGTTCCCTCCCCGACCACAGGCACGGTGGTGGCGCTGCTGGTCGCCGAGGGCGACACCGTGCAGGTGGGCACCGTGCTGGCCGAGGTGTCGACCAACGGAGGCGGGGCCACGCCCGACGGCGCGGTCTCCGAGGCGCCGCTCACACCGCCGGCCGCGGGCAACCGGTCCTCCGGCGAGGACGCATCTGCCCACGGCTCGGCGGCCAACGGCTCGGGGGCGAGCCCCAGCTCGGCGCCAAGCCCAACGGCCCCCGCCCCGGGCGGCGACGCTATCGGGGGCGCCTCCCCCGGGTCGGCGGCGACGCCGGGCACGAGCGCGACCCGCCTGGAGATCACCATGCCCGCGATGGGCGAGTCGGTCACCGAAGGAACGGTCCTCGAGTGGCACAAGGCGGAGGGCGATCAGGTCGGCGCCGACGAGACGATCGTCGAGATCTCCACCGACAAGGTCGATGCCGAGGTGCCCGCCCCGGCCGCCGGCATCCTCGACGAGGTACTCGTGTCAGCGGGCGACACCGTCACCGTGGGCCAGACCCTGGCCCGGATGACCACCACCGCCGCCTCGCCCGGCGCCGGCCTGCCGACCGGGGGCCCCGCCACCGCGGCGACCACGAGCCCACCGCCCACCGGCGCCTCCTCGCCGCCCACCGGAGAAGCCCTTTCCGGCTCGGGCGCTGACGTCGGCGCCACGCCCGTGGCGCGCCGGGCCGCCACCGTCCACGGAGTCGACCTGAGCGCGCTCAGCGGGTCGGGGCGAGCGGGACGCATCACCAAGTCAGACGTGCTCGGCGCCGTCGACGCCAAGGACGCAAACGGCGCCGGCGCGGCCACCGCGGCGCGGCGCGGCGTCGAGGAATCCGTGGGGTCCACCCCGCTGCGGGGAGGCGCCGCCGCGTTGGCGCGCTACATGGACCAGAGCCGGTCCATCCCGACCGCCACCAGCTTTCGCACTTTGACCGTCACCGCTTTGGATGCTCGCCGGCGTGAGCTCAAGGCGGCGGGCCACCGAGTCTCCTTCACCCACCTGATCGCCTACGCGATCGCCCGAGCGGCAACCGACATGCCGGTGATGACCCACCACTTCGCCGAGATCGAGGGGCGCCCCCACCGCCTCGACGACGGTGCGGTCAACCTGGGACTGGCCGTCGACGTCGAGAAGAGGGACGGCACCCGCACCCTGATGGTGCCCGTCATCCCGGGCGCCGGCACGATGGCCTTCGCTGACTTCCTCGGCGCCTACGACGCTCTGGTCGAAAAGGCGCGCACCAACGCGCTCACCGCCGACGACCTCAGCGGCGCCAACGTGAGCCTCACCAACCCCGGGGGGATCGGGACCGTCGCCTCGGTTCCGCGCCTGATGGTCGGCCAGGGCACGATCGTCGCCACCGGCTCGATCGCCTACCCGGTGGGCCTGGGCGCCATCGGCGACATGATCGGTGCCGAAAAGGTCATGACCATGACCTCCACCTATGACCACCGGGTCATCCAGGGCGCCGAGTCGGGGCGCTTCCTCGAGCGCCTGGACGCCTACCTGAATGGGGAGCGGGGCTTCTATGACGGCGTGTTCGCCTCCCTGGGCGTCGACCTGGGCCCCGCGCCCAGCCCACCCGCCCCCGCGGCGGCGGCTGCCGCCGCCCGCGAAACCCCGGCGCCCGTGGCCGGCGGTCCCCCCGACGAGCAGCTGCTGCAGGCGGTGCAGGCCGCGACCTCGCTGCTCAAGGCCCACCGGACCCACGGCCACCTGGCGGCCCGCCTGGACCCCCTGGGCGCCGAGCCCGAGGGTGACCCGGCGCTCGATCCCGAGCCCCTGAGCCTCACTCCCGAGCTCATGGCCAAGATCCCCGCCAAGATCCTGCGCATGCACGTCCCCGGGGCGACGTTGGCCGATGCCCTGCCCCACCTGCGCGAGACCTACTGCGGGACGATCGCCTATGAGATCGAGCACATCGCCTCCCACCGCCAGCGGGTATGGCTGCGCGAGCGGGTGGAGAGCGGCGCCTTCCGTAAGCCGCTGACCACCGACGAGCAGCGGGCGCTGCTCAAGCGGCTGATCGAGGTGGACGCCCTGGAGCGCTTCCTGCACAAGGCCTACCTGGGCCAGAAGCAGTTCTCGGTGGAGGGGCTGGACATGACCGTGCCCATGCTCGACGAGATGATCCAGCTCGCCGCCGCCCACGGCGGGCGTGAGGTGGTCATCGGAATGGCTCACCGAGGCCGGCTCAACGTCCTGGCCCATAACCTGGGGCGGCCCTACGACACGATCTTCGCCGAGTTCGAGGGGGCCTCGACCCTGGAGGCGGTGACCACGATCCCCCAGGGGGGAACCGGCGACGTCAAGTACCACCACGGCGCCCAGGGCTCCTACGAGCTGCCCGGCGGGGAGGCCATCCGCGTCAACCTGGAGTCAAACCCCAGCCACCTGGAGTTCGTCTCCCCGGTGGTGGTGGGTGCCACTCGCGCGGCCCAGACCACGCGCCAGGGGCCCCACACCCATCAGGACACCAGCGCCGCCGTTCCCATCGTCATCCACGGTGACGCAGCCTTCCCGGCTCAGGGGGTGGTGGCCGAGGCGCTGAACCTCCAGGGCCTCGACGGCTACAAGGTGGGCGGGACGCTGCACCTGATCATGAACAATCAGGTGGGCTTCACCACCGACCCCGACGACGCGCGCTCCACCCGCTGGGCCTCAGACCTGGCCAAGGGCTTTGACGTCCCCATCATCCACGTCAATGCCGACGACGTCTCGGCGTGCGTGGCGGCCGTTCGCCTGGCCTTCGCCTTCCGTGAGGAGTTCGGCCACGACGTGCTAATCGACCTCATCGGCTACCGGCGCTTCGGCCACAACGAGGCTGACGAGCCCGCCTACACCCAGCCCGAGATGTACGCCAAGATCAAGGCCAAGCGCCGGGTGGCAGACCTGTGGGCCGAGCGCCTGGTCACCGACGGCGTGGTCACCCGCGAGGAAGTCGACGCTCAGCAACAGCAGGTGTGGGACAACCTCACCAACCTCCACCAGGCCCTCAAGGCCCGCATCGCCGAGGCCGCCGAAGCCGGCGAGGTGGGGCCCGCCACCGGTGAGTATCAGCTTGACCGTACCCCCAGCCCGGACGTCCGGACCGCCGTCGATCCCGAGCGCCTGCGCACGCTCAACGAGGAGCTTCTGCGGGTGCCCGACGGCTTCACCATCCATCCCAAGCTCATGCGCCAGCTCGAGCGCCGGCGCAGCGCCCTGGGTCCGGACGGAGGCATCGACTGGGCCCACGCCGAGGTCCTGGCCTTCGGCTCGCTGCTCACCGAGGGCACCCCCATCCGCCTCACCGGTCAGGACTCTGAGCGCGGCACCTTCAGCCAGCGCCACATGGTCCTCCACGACGCCAAGACCGGCCAGACCGTGTGCCCGATCCAGAACCTGCCCGGTGCCCTGGCACCCCTGGAGCTGCACAACAGCCCCCTGTCGGAGATCGCCTGCCTGGGCTTTGAGTACGGCTACAGCGAGGAGGCGCCCGAGACCCTGGTGCTGTGGGAGGCCCAGTTCGGCGACTTCGCCAACAGCGCCCAGGTCATCCTCGATCAGTTCATCATCTCCGGGCTGGCCAAGTGGGGACAGACCTCGCGGCTGACCCTGCTCCTGCCCCACGGCTACGAGGGATCGGGGCCCGAGCACTCCTCGGCGCGACTGGAGCGCTTCCTGACGCTCGCCGCCGAGGGCAACGTGCGGGTGGCCAACCTCACCACCCCCGCGCAGTACTTTCACCTGCTGCGCCGTCAGGCGCGCATCGCCAAGCAGCGCCCGCTGATCATCATGACCCCCAAGTCGCTGCTGCGCCTTCCCCAGGCCACCAATCGTCTCGAGCACCTGTCTGAGACCCAGTTCTATCCGGTGCTGGCCGAGCCCCGCGTCGACGACGAGAAGGTCACGCGCCTGGTGCTGTGCACGGGCAAGATCTACTACGACCTGGTCGGCCACCCCGACCGAGAGGAAAATCAAAGCGTGGCCATCGGGCGCGTCGAGCTGCTCTACCCGTTCCCCGAGGGCCAGGTGCTCGAGCTCTTCGCGCGCTACCCCAACATGCGCGAGGTGGTGTGGGTCCAGGAGGAGCCGCGCAACATGGGCGCCCGTGCCCACATGTCGCCGCGGCTGATGCAGATCATGGGAGACGACATGCGCTTCGGCTACATCGGTCGTCCCGAGCGCGCCAGCCCGGGCGAGGGCTACCCGGTGGCCCACGCCGCCGAGCAGAGCCGAATCGTGCGCACCGCACTTAACTGCTCGCGTCCGGTCTCGCAGTTTCCGCGCAAGACACCCGGGCAGCGCTAGAGCCACTGGCCTCTTCGGGCTCGCGTCCCGGCCCGGTGTGGGTCCAGCATCACCTTCGCCTGGAGGCGCGGCCGCGCGGGTTTCACCTCATCACGCGGGCGGTGGTGCAGGCCATTCCCGAGATGGAGGCGATGTCGGTGGGAGTCCTGCACCTCTTCATCCGTCACACCTCGGCCTCGCTGACTCTCAACGAGAACGCCAGCGGCGACGTGCGCCGAGACTTCGAATCGCACTTCGACGCCGCCGTGGCGCAGGACGCGCACTACTGGACGCACACGCTGGAGGGCGCAGACGACATGCCCGCTCATATCAAGGCGTCGCTGCTGGGCGCCTCGGTGACGGTGCCCGTCAGCGACGGGCACCTGGCACTGGGCACCTGGCAGGGGATCTACCTGGGCGAGCACCGCGACCACGGGGGCCCGCGGTCGCTGGTGGCGACCCTGTGGGGCCAGACGGGCGGCGGGTGAGCGGGCTTGGGGCTTTCCGGTGAGCGCGGCGCCGCCGAGGCCGAGGCCGCGGCCGAGGTCCGCAGAGGCTCAGCGGCCCTTCCACACGGGAGGGCGCTTCTCGGCGAAGGCCACCGAGCCCTCGCGGGCATCCTCGGAGCCCATCACCGGTCCGGCGATCTCCCCCTGGCGTGTCCAGCCCTCCTGCTCGGTCCAGTCTCCGGCGCGCTGGATGATCTGCTTGGAGGCGCGGAGTGAGAGCGGACCGTTGACGGAGATCTGACCGGCCAGCTCCACGGCGACGTCCACCGCACCGCCGGGCTCGGCCAGGCGGTTGACCACGCCCAGCTCGGCGCCGCGCTCGGCGGTGATGGGATCGCCGGTGAGCGCCAGCTCCATGGCCACGTGGTAGGGGATGCGCTGGGGCAGGCGCAGCAGGGCGCCGCCGGCGGCGACCAGGCTGCGCTTGACCTCGGGGATGCCGAGCTTGGCCCCCCGGGCGGCCACGATCAGGTCACAGGCCAGCGCCACCTCAAATCCCCCGGCCACCGCGAAGCCCTCGATGGCGGCGATCAGGGGCTTCTCGGGTCCGCGCTGGACGATGCCGGCAAAGCCCCGGTCGCCCACCCAGGGACGCTCTCCGGCGACAAAGGCCTTGAGGTCCATGCCCGCCGAGAAGCCCTTGCCCGCGCCGGTGAGGACGCCCACGCTGAGGCCATCCTCGCCGTCAAGCTCATCCAGCGCTCCGGCCAGTCCCTCGGCCTGAGCCAGGTTGAACGCGTTGCGGGCATCGGGACGGTTGAGGGTGATGAGCAGAACGCCGTCGCGTCGCTCGGTGAGCACGGCCTGGGTGTCGTCGGTCATGGCGGGGCAGGCTACAGATCCAGGTCAAGGAGCAGCGGCGCGTGGTCAGAGGGCCGCGGACCCTTGCGCAGGTCACGGTCAATGGCGCAGCTCTGAAGTCCGGGGGCCAGGGATGCCCGAATGAGGGCGAGGTCGATCCGCAGCCCCAGCCCACGATGAAAGTGACCCTGACGGTAGTCCCACCAGGTGTAGCCCACTTCGTCGGGATGGGCCACCCGGTAGGCATCCACCAGCCCCTGGCCGAGGACGGCCTCCAGGCGCGAGCGCTCCGCGGGGGTCACGTGGGTGGATCCGACAAACGCGACAGGGTCATAGACGTCGGCGTCGGCCGGGGCGACGTTGAAGTCACCGAGGATGGCGTCAAGCGCGCCGGCGCGAGCCCGCATGGCCTGCAGGAAGCCCAGTTTCTCGGCAAAGGCGGGAGAGTCCGGGGCCCGTCCGTTGGGGACATAGACCGACGCGATGCGCAGGCCGGCGACGCTGGCCTGCACCCAGCGGGCCTCTGCGACCGCGCTCTCGCCCTCCAGCCCCCGCGTGGGATCGGCCAGCGACAGACCGTGACGTGCGAGCAGCGCCACCCCCGCCCAGCGACCGGCGGAGTGGTGCACGGCGCTGTAGCCGGCGTCTGACAGCTCGGCGGTCGGGAATGCCTCGGGCGCCACCTTGGTCTCCTGCAGGCACACCACGTCGGGTCGGTGGCCCTCCAGCAGCTCGAGCACCCGAGGCAGCCGCGCCCGCAGGGAGTTGACGTTCCAGGTGACCAGCCGCACGCGCGCCCCGCCGCCCGACGCCTCAGGCGGCGAACAGGGTCAGCTCGGGGGTGCGGCGACCGCGCAGGACCTCGAGGTCGACCTCCACGCAGGCGATTCCCCGCGCCCCGGCCAGCACGCGGGCCTGGGGACGGATGACCGTCGCCGCCAGCACCCCGCGGCAGGAGCCAAGCGCGGGGTCGGCGCGGATGCGCTGCAGGTAACGGCTGAGCTGCTCGACGGCGTCGATGTTGGCGACACGCTTGATCTCCACCGCTACCCACTCATCCTCGTCATCGCGGCACATGAGGTCCACGGGGCCGATATCGGTCGGCCACTCGCGGCGCACGAGGCGAAAGCCCTCACCACAGCACTGGGGGGCGTCGGCCAGCAGCTCCTGGAGGTGGCGCTCGACGCCGTCCTTCTCCAGAGCGCCCGCCTCGCCCATGTCGTGGGTGACGTCGGACAGGCGCTCGCGGATGTCGATGTCCAGGCGGTCTTCGCCCTTGACCTTGCGCACGACGATGCGATCGCCGTCCTCCTCGATGACGGTGGGAGGCGTCATCCAGTTCTGAGGCTTGTAGCCCCCGGTGTCAGCGTGGACCATGACCGAGCCGTCTGACTTGATCATGAGCAGGCGCAGTGCCTCGGGCAGCCGAGTGGACAGACGCCCCGAGTAGGTGATCTCACAGCGGGCGACGATCAAGCGCATGCGAGCATGAACCTAGCGACCAAACCGGATGGTCCGAGGCCGCCAACCAAGCTCAAACCAAGCCCTGCACCCGTCGCGGAACCTCACGCATGTCTGAGAACACCTGCGCTCCGGCCGCCTCGAGCTCCCGTGCACCCCCGTCGGCGGCGTAGCCCAGCACGGCCATGCCCGCCGCGCGGGCGCCGTGGGTGCCCAGCACGCCGTCCTCGACGACCACGCAGCGCCCGGGGGCGTGGCCCATGGTCGCGGCCGCGTGCAGGAAGAGATCGGGCGCCGGCTTGGGGTGGGCAACCTCGGTGGCCGAGAACAGCCAGCGGTCGTCGAGCAGCCGGTCCAGCCCGGTGAGCGCGAGGACGAGGCGGATCTTGGCCGGCCCGGCCTGGGAAGCGACGCAGACCGCCAGCCCCGCTGCACGCACGCCGCAGACGGCCTGCGCCGCTCCGTCGACGGCCGTCAGGCCCAAGCGATAGGCCTCGTCGCGAGCATGCTGAAAGCCCTCCAGCCATCCCGCCGGCGGCTCGTGGCCCAGGCGCTGCGCCACCACCTCGGTGACCCGCGCCAGCGCATGACCGCGAAAGGCGGCCATGGCCTCCTGGGCGGTGAAGGCCAGCCCCAGTGCCGTCAGGGCGCGGGCCAGCTCGACGGCGGCGATCGCCTCGCTGTCGACCAGCACCCCGTCGCAGTCGAAGATGACCAGGGTGGGGCCCAGCCCCGCGACGACGCTCAGGGCCGGCGGGCGGCGTAGGACAGCAGCGACTCGTCGATGAGCCACTCCACCGGGGCGCGGTCGTCGGTGTAGACGGGTCCACCGCGCGGTGAGGCGACGAGGCGGCCGGCCACCAGGCGGGCCACCCCTGCGAGATCGGGAGGCAGGGCAGGCGCCGCGGCCCGCAACCCGCCGGCCGACAGCGGGCGGCGGCTGGCCAGGACCATGACGTTGGTGTCATCGACGGGGTCACTGATCACGTGGGGCAGGACCGCCCCCATGGTGGCGGCGATGACGCGCTGCAGCTGAACCGAACCCGGGGGATGGCCGACGTTTACCATCACCACCCCGCCGGGCGACAGGCGCGCCGCGGCCTCGGCGAAGAACTCGCGGGTGGTCAGGTAGAAGGGGATGTAGGGCTGGCGGTAGGCGTCGACGAGGATGGCGCCGTAGCGGGGGCCGGGTCGGCGCAGGAAGGGCCGGGCGTCGGCGGTGTAGGTGTGCAGCCCGGGCCCACCGAGGCCGAAGAAGCGCCGTCCCAGCCGGGTGAGCTGGCCGTCGAGCTCGACCGCATCCACCCGGGTGGCCGGGAAGTAGTGGCCGTAGGCGCGGGCGGTAGTCCCTCCCGCGTCTCCGAGGATGGCCAGACGGGCGGGAGGACCGCCGCCGACGGCGAGGGGGAGGACGAGGGGGTCGTCCCAGTAGTTGCCGGTGAGGAAGCTGTCAGGCCGCCACAGCGAGTGCACGGCCTGGCCCTCGTTGAGCTCCATCCAGCGCTGCCCGGTGGGGGTCTGGATGACGCGCACGTGCTGATAGGTGGTCTCTGCCTCGTAGAGGATGCGCCCGTCGGCGGTGGCGCGGGCGTGCCCGGCGGGCAGGGCGATGAGGACGACGAGCAGAGCGCCGATCCCGAGCCCGCGGCGGGGAAGGTGCAGGGCGGCCACCAGCGCCAGTGACAGCGCAAAGACGAGGAACGTGCGCCGGGTGCCCACCAGGGGAATCAGGGCCAGCGCCGCCAGGAAGGTGCCGCTCAGCGCGCCCAGGGTCGACAGCGCCGACAGGCGTCCGGCGACCGAGCCCGACTCGGTGACGCTCGACACCGACAGGCGCAGGGCAAACGGGGTCACCGCTCCGAGCAGCAGCAGGGGCACGGCGCAAAGGACGAGGACCCCCAGCAGGGAGCCCAGGAAGGTCTGCACCGAGATGTCGGCCAGCGCCCGGCTGGCACCGTCGAGGAAGGGCGGCGCCACGTAGGGCACGAGCGCCAGCAGCAGGCTGGCGGCGAGGACCAGACCGGCCAGGGCGCGGATGCTGGGGTGGCGGTCGGCCAGGCGCCCGCCGAGGGCGTAGCCGGCGCTCAGGGAGAGCAGGACGGTGGCGATGGTGTTGGCCCACACCACCGTGGAGGCGCCGAAGTAGGGGGCCAGCAGGCGGGCGGCGGCGATCTCGGTGCCCAGGCTGGCCGCGCCGACCACGAACACGGTGACCACCAGGCCCCGTGGCCGCGACGGCGCACTGCCGACCTCGGTCCCGGGCGAGGGCGACGGCGAGGGCGAGGGCGAGGGCGATCCTTCCTGGGGGGCGGTGGGATGCGAGGCGCTGACGATCGAGCCCGCCACGGCTCCCAGGTTAGTGCCCGTGTGGGCTCAGCGAACGAAGTGGAGCACGCGGACGCTCGTCCGGGCGTGACCGGCGGCGTCGGTGATGACCACGCGCAGGGTGAGGCGCAGCTGGCGCCGATGGGCCAGGTAGCGACGCGCACCCCGGGCCAGCATCACCCGCAGGCCCAGCGGCACGCCGGCGTCGGCGTGCAGGCGCGTGTTACCGAGGATCAGCGATCCTCGCCGACTCAGATGCAGCGAGCGGGCGGTGGCGCGATCGACCGAGAGAGTGAGCGAGAACCGCTCGCCGACCGCCGGAGCGAGGTTGACCAGCAGACCCGAGCGCACGACGCTGCCCAGGCGCTGGCTGACGAGGGAGACCTCGGCGAGGGGGGCGACCGGCGCCAGGGTGCCCGAGGCGGCGGCGGTGGCGGGGGCAGACAGCGCCGGAGACGGTGCCGGTGGGGATGCGACAGACGGGGTACCAGAGGACGAGGGAGGCGGAGAGGCGGGCGGCGTCTGAGGCCCGGAGCCCGCGCCCGGTCCGGGGGACGTGCTGGGCGTGATCGTCGGCCCTGCGCCGTTGACCGGTGGCGGTGAGGACGGCGGGGGGGAGGCGCCGGTCATGTCCTGCACGCACGCGGAGGCGGCGTTGCTCCATTCCTCCTGCAGCCAGTACTGATGTCCGTTGATGAGCTGGTTGAA
>JAABUU010004369.1_pt1 | contig 16769 bp, 17 predicted proteins | sample 5559301 | NCBI WGS metagenome assembly JAABUU01 (sample SAMN10711884, study PRJNA513360) | rock metagenome | isolation source: Antarctica rocks | place: Antarctica: Victoria Land, Richard Nunatak white | reverse complement strand
CGGTACCGAAGTCCACCGTCGTCAAAGGTGACAACGCCAACAACTTCCACCTCTACGACCCGAACGAGGACAGCTGCGTCCCGACGGCCATGCTCTACGTGGGTTTGACTACGCAGCCGCTGCAGCGCTTCTGGCAGACGTATCTGCAGATCAACACCGGGTTGTCCAGGCCGTCCCCCCGGCAGGAGGCAGCCGGGCAGCACTGGGCAGCGTGCATCGTGACTCTGCAGCCAAACGGCCCGGCGCAGGCGACCGCAACCGCCCCAGGACAAGCTGCCCCGCGGTACGGCAAATCCATCCGTAACGCGCTGACCACCGGTGAACAACGTGACCAACTCGGCACTTGTTTACCCGTCGGTTGGGACGGCGAAGTCGTCAGCGGAGGCTGCGGCCACCCGCACAGCATGGAAATGCTGGGCACCGGCGACAGCGGTGACCATCCGGTCACCCGCACCCAGGTCGAGCTGAGCTGCCAGCAGCTGGTTCGCCAACTCACTGCCATGGCCGATCCCACCACCGCCGGTGCCCTGTCCATCCAGATCAACATCCAAGACAACAGCAGCACCGTCATCACCACACCGCAGGTTCCTTCCCACTCAAACCTTGCGTGCGGCGTCACCACCACCGGTACCCGCAAACTCCGTGGCAGTTTGATCGCTCTGGGTCGTCAACCCATCCCGTGGGCTTAGCCGTCGCAACGAACCGCCTGCTCTGGCGGGAGCGGTGGCAGAGGCAGGGCTGCCGACGAATCGTACCGGTCATGGATCCTCATACGACGATCGCGCGATCTTGGTCGTTGACATCCGCGTGACCATGAAACCGTCACCGGTTGCCGTTCGGCTACCGGCGCGGACATCAAAGTTTCGACGACCGGATGCGCAACGCGGAGACCCATTCGTACCGTCCATCGGTCATGACAATGGTTGAGCGATTCGCGGGCGGTCGTAGCCACTCGCTGGTGAGTTGGCTATCGCTGGCCTGTGCAGTGTCGCTGCCATCAGATCCCTCCGGTGTCACGATGTCCGCCGCTGCGGCTGCGGGCTCGCAGTCTATGTCCCGGGCCGGAGCCCCCCGGTTTTGTGGCCTCGGGGTCCGACGCAATGTTCGGGGCTCGGGGTGCGTCAGTGGGGCAGGGCAGCGTGTCCGGCTCTGCAGGTGGACCGAAGGGTGGTCGCCGGCGCAGGGCACACCAACAGATGGAGGATCCATGACGAAGTTGCGCACCGGGATGTCCGTGATCATCGTCGGTACGGCAGGTGTGGTGTTCGCACTGCTGTCACCGGGCCTGGCCGTCGCTGAGGGGCCGACCGCGTCACCGACGGTGCCGGTCGTCACCCAGGCAGACGCGACGCAGCCCGTCGCCACCACTTCGGCACTGCCGACGACCATCCCGTCACCCGTGTCCACCACCCCGGAACCGCCTTCCACCCGCGCCCCGGTGTCGGTGAGCACGTCGGAGGCCGTGCCGACCGCGGTGCCGGCCGGGTCCGGGGGGGCCGGCGCGCCTACCGACTCGTCGGGCATCCATCTCGAGGGAGCGGCCGGTGCGGTGGGTCTCGCACTCGTGGCCGGTGGCGCCATCGGGTTGACGCGTCGGGCGCGCCGGTCCTGAGCATGCGTTCCGTGCCACAGACCGGACCGCAGGCGACGGTCCGGCGTGACCGTGGCCGGTCGACCGCCCTTCTCCTGATGGTCGCCGTCGGGGTGGCCCTGTTCGTCGGGGCCGCAGTGGCCTGGGCGAGCAATGTGCCGGCGCCGACCGACGCGGGGGTGCTGACGACCGCATCCGCTGGGGCGTCATCGTCGGCCGGCGCCGGTACGGTGCGGCCGGGCACCGGTCCGGCGCGGCCGGGCACCGGTCCGGCGCGGCAGCGTCACTCCAGTGGGGTGGGCTCGACCTCGGTGACAGCCACCGGGTCGCTCCCGACGGTGGTGGTATCTCCCCGCTCGCACTCGCCGGGATCGGCCGGATCGGCGCTACCGCCCGGACGTACGGTGCGATCCTCCCTGCCGCCGGCCGACACCGGTATACCTGTCGTGCTGACCCTGCCGTCGTTGCGCGTCACGGCTGTGGTGCAGTCCGTGAGCAGCGCGGACGGTGTGCTCGCGGTCCCCGAGGACCCGGCGCAGGTCGGTTGGTGGAGTTCTGGCGCCCGGCCCGGTGCGGCCCGCGGATCGACCGTCATCGACGGACACATCGACTCGGCTGTTCTCGGCGAGGGGGCGTTGTTCCGGCTTGCGGAGCTCGAACCCGGTGATCCCGTCGAGGTGCGGACCACCACGGGAACGGTGGTGCGTTACCAGGTCCAGGCGCGACGCGTATACGAGAAGGGCCAGGGGCTGGCCGCCGAGGTGTTCGACCAGGAGGTAGCGCCGAGGCTGGTGCTCATCAGTTGCGGCGGGCCGTTCGATTCGGAGGCGCGCAGCTATCTGGACAACATCGTCGTGTATGCAATTCCGGTTCGATGAGAGTGGAGTCGGGTAGCGGCAGCGGCGTGGGAGGGTGGTCGTGACCGGACCGGGTACGGCCACCACCCCGACCACAGGTCCCGGCGTTCGCGAGGGTGCGCGGGGGATTTCGGCACCGAGGGAGTTGACACCGCCCGTGCTGTTCGAGGAGTTCCTGGACGAGGAACTGGACGGACTGGCCGGCTACGCCAGGGCGATCAGCCGCGACCGGAACGAGGCGCACGACCTGCTGTCCGAGTCGCTGATCAAGGTGCAGAAGGCCTGGCCGAAGATCGCCGTCGCCGACTCGCAGCTGGCCTACGTCCGCAGGATCATCACCAACACCCTGATCTCTGAGCGACGGTCCTGGGTGGCCAGACACATCTTCACGACCCGGTCGGGTGAGTTGCCCGACGTCCCCACGAACGCCCCGGCCGGACAGATCGACACCCGCGACGAACTCGATCGGCTGCTGCGGACGCTGCCCCCGCGGGAGCGGGCCGCGGTGGTGTTGCGCTACTACCTCGGGCTCGACGATCGATCGATCGCCGCCGAGATGGCGTGCTCGGTCTCATCCGTCCGGAGTTACATCTCGCGGGCCCTCGGCACCCTCCGCATCACCGCGAGCCCGACTGCGATCCCGACTGCGAGTCCGACCAGAGACCGACCCAGGCACACGGCCGGCGACCCGAACAGCGAGGAGGAGCGACATGGATGAGGACGATCTGAGCCGTCGCCTGCACGACATCGCCGGCGACGTGCCGGATGTCGAGGCCATCCGCCTCGACATGGCGACCCGCCGGCGAGGGCACAGCCGGCAGCGGCAACGCCTGTCGGCTCTGGCCGTCGCGGCGTCGGTGGCGGTCGTCGGCGGCGTCATCCTGCTGGTCGGTCAGCGCTCGGACCACCCGACCCCACCCGCCCAGCAGCCCGCTCCGCCGGTCAGCGTGACGAAAACGTCCCCCCGCACCACAGATAAGGGACCCGAACTTCGAACAAGCCAGCCCCAGTCGGGTATTTCGCCGAAGACCTCGAAGTCCGTCGACGGCACCACGTCGCAACCGGCACCCAGCGTTGCCACCCCCACCGCTGGGCCACCCACCCCTCCGACGACCCCCCGGCCCTCCGTGCCGACGGCTGCACCGGTCACCAGCCGAGGTGCCCCGGTCAAAACCAGGTCCGCAACCACCGCGCCGCTACCGACCCGGTCCGGGACCTCTGACACAGTCCCCGCCCCGCCCGCCACGAAGACGGTTCCGCCGACAGACCCGCCGACGACGGTCGCTCCCGCATCAACTGTCCCGACCCTGGTGCCCCCGCCCAGCACACCGTCCACCGTCGGTTCGACGCCGACCACCCCTGGCGGATGAGGCCGTTGCGACCTGGACCGTCTTTAGGGTCGAAGCGTCATTCGGCAATCCAGCGCCTCGCAAATGGACCATCGCCAGACAGTGGTCGCCGATATCGCCATAGCGAAATGTAATCGGTCGATAACAGAGTGATGAGCGTCTTCGCCGCGTGCGGCTCGATCACCTGCTGGCTGAATTCTGCAGTGGCTACGTGAGGCCGCCCACCACCCCAAACCGAAGTACAGCGCAGAGTCGCCCAGCTGAGAAATCAACGAGCCGGCCAGCCAAACCCTAGCGCGGCGTCCACCAGGTTTGAGCGCGGGTGTGCAGATCATCGGGCTGCCCGGTTCACGATCCCCGATCGGGACGAAACGATCATCCTCAGCGAGCTCTGGTGCGATCGCTGATCGTGACCGGTAGACGTTCGGCTTTCGGAACGGCGGGACGGCCGAGCGTTGAGGTCATGGACGCCCTGGGCCGATGCCAGCCAAACGCCGGAAGGTGGTCAGTAGCGACTGGCTTAGTGAAACCATCGACAACGACGCTGGATGCTTGGCAAGTCGATGCTCTATGTTGATTTGGTGTTTACTCGCGAGCAAAAACGACGTTTGATGACCCTGTGCGTCCCAACCGCACTTACGATGGCGCTCGGTGTCTTGACCATCATCAAGAGCTTCAGTGGTGGACACGTAATCTACGGCGTAATTGGGCTGATTTTTCTCGCTGGCGCGTTCTTTGCTGTATTTGAAATCGGTCGGCAGGTAGGCCGCATATTTTGACCGAGTGTCGCTAAGCCAGCCGCCGAGGAGCAGCAGTACTCAGGCTGTTGCCACGCACCCGTAGGACGTTCGGCTTGCGGTGACGATCTTGGACCGACGTGTCCCGAAGACGCCTGCGCGAAACTGCAGGGACTTCGGGACACGGAAACACGGACTGCAGATGCGCCCATGAGCATGTGCAGCCCCGACACGTCAGAGTCGACGTTGCGCTGGACCGACGAAGGGGTCTCGGTTGTTGTCGGTCCTCGAGAATGGCTTGCGGCATCCCCTGACCGCATTCGACTGACGCGGACCCAACTGATACATTAATTATATTTGTCGGCCTGACTAAGCGGAGGGGTTTGATGGGGCTGCTGTACCGCCAGGTGTACGAGAGCTTGCGGGACGATATTCGAGGGAGCGTTTTCGCCGTCGGCGGAAAGTTACCCCTAGAAATCGAGCTTGCCAACCGGTTCTCCGTCAGCAGGATCACCATCAAGCATGCGTTGAATCTCCTGCGAGCTGACGGCTATATCACCCGACGGCCACGTGTCGGGACGGTGGTGGTCAGCGCCAACCCGAGCCCGGTACCTGATTCGCGCGGAGTGAGTCGCCCGATCATCGGCCTGGTCACTACGAGCTTTGACGACGCGTTCGGTACCCGAGTGCTGGAGGGCGTTTTGGATGCTGCTGACCTGGATGCCCACGTTATTGTCAAGCGTTCCCGCGGCAGTGTCGAAGACGAAGGCGAAGCCATTCGTTCACTCCTGGATGCGGGCGTGTTGGGCCTCATTCTTCTGCCCAGTTCGTCCCACTTCATCCCCCCGGCCGCACTGGAATTGGTGACCAGGCAGTATCCGGTAGTGATTCTCGACCGCAGTTATTACGGAATCCCGGTGTCCGCTGTGTTCTCGGACAACTTCCTGTCGTCCAAGATGGCCACCGAATATCTCTTCGACCTCGGTCATGAGCATGTGGGCTTCATCGCCTCCGCGAGTGCCGTCTCCACCAATGACGAGCGGGAGAACGGTTATGTGCGGGCGCACGCAACCAGACACATACCGCTCAAGCCGTCCTCGGAACTCAAGACCATTCAATCCACGCTGCCGGGGGTCGCGGCATGCGCCGACGAGGACATCGACCGACTGGTCGAATTCATCAGTGCGCGGTCGGACCTGACCGCGTATGTCGTGACTGAATACAACATCGCCCTAATGCTGCACGAGGCGTGTCGTCGCATCGGGCTCCACGTTCCTGATGACGTCTCGATTATCTGTTTTGATCATCCGGTGGCCTTTCCCGACCGGGGCTTGTTCCGATTCACTCATATCGCGCAGGATCAGCTGGGGCTGGGCCGGCGGGCTGTGCAGCAGGTGCTGGCCCAGATCCGTGACCGGAACGGCATCGAGAAGACGGTCGTGCCGAGTTCGCTGGTCCCGGGCCAGTCCACGCGAGTGTGGCACCCGAACCTCGGGCCCTCACGGGCCTGAGCGACCAATGTTTTCCATCCGGGCGCGCAACTCGGTGGCCATGATCGCGCTGAGTTCCGTCGAGTAGGACATCCGTCGCTGGGCGGGTCCGGTCCAGTCGTTCGCGGCGAGGTAGTACCCGGCGGCGGGTGGCGCCTGGCGCCAGAGGATATCGGTGCTGACGCGTACGAAGTCGCGAAGTGTTCGACTCTGGTCGGATTCTTCGAGCTGGTCGAGTAACAAGCCGAGGTACCGGTAGTAGATGCCTTTGAAGAGCCCCTCGTCGCCGCCGGCGCCTTCGTCGGCGAAAACTCCGGCGGTGGCGAGTTCCGAGATGGTTGTCGTGGCGGTGCGGGCGGCAATGTCGATCAGGTCGGTGCTGCTGGTGGCCTGGGCGAGCTCGACTGCGGCTCCCACGTAGAGTCCCTGGTTGTAGGTGAATCTCCAGTGGGTGTCCACCCGCCCGTCTTGCTCGCGGTTGATGCCGTCCTCCACGAAGCCCGTCGCGGGATTGACCAGTGTCTGGGTCAGCCAGTTGAAGGCGGTTTGTGCGTATTCCAGGTACTGCGGTCGTGATGGACGCCGATCACGGGCGTGCAGCCGGCAACCCAGGATGATCAACGGTCCGTTGGCCGGCGTGTTCTTGTAGTAGAGCTGCTGCTTGCGCCAGGCGAGGCTGGCGCCCTGCTCTTCGTTCCAGCCCTGGGCGATCACATGTTCCCAGATGGCGATACTGGCGGCCAGGTACTGCGGTCGGCCGGTTGCGTCGAAGAGGCGCACGATTGCCAGTGCGTACCAGAGCATGTCGTCGAAGTAGTCGTTGAACAGCGAGCCGTGATTGCGTTCCAGGATATTGTGGTAGACAGCCTGGGCCTGCTCGAGTCTGGCCGATTCGCCCGACCTCTCGTAGGCATCGAGCCGCACGTCGATCAGGTGGGCGAGCCACCAGTAGTTGAACGTCTGGTTGTCCTGTGCGCCCATCGGATAGGCGTTGTTGTACAGCTGGGGCTCAGCGGTTCCGAAGAAGTGATCTAGGCTGTCCTGCAGGAGATCAGCGCGGGAATCCCATAACCGGCTCGCGGTGGTCACGGCCACCTGGCTACCTGTTTTCCTTGAGGATCTGATCGTCCTGGGTCTGGGCCTGGGTCAGGGCCTGCTGTGCTGTCAGCTCCCCGGACATGAATTTCTGCAGCGCGGGGGTGAGAGCTTTGCCTTCGACATCGGAATAACCGGCCACGCTCGGCCGGACTTTGGCGTAGTCCATCGTCTTGACGAATGCAGCGAGGTGTGGGTCCTTCGCGAAGTACGGGTCTTTCGCCGCGTTCCGGTTGGCCGGCAGCCAGCTCGAGATCTTCGAGAAGGCGACACCGATCTTCGGGTCTGAGGCCCACCACTTCATGAATGACCAGGCGCCGGCGCTCTGCTTCGCGCCCTGCGGAATGACCAGGCCGAAACCTCCCATAGTGGCTCCTTGTCCGCCGTTGGGGCCGGTCGGCGGTTGCGCAACTCCGTACTGGAGACCATTGACCTGGTCCAGGGTCGGGATGTCCCAGGGGCCGTCCATCTGCATGGCGGCGTTGCCCGCGGCGAATGCATTCGTGCCGTCTCCGAAGCCCTGCTTGTAGACGCCCGCGTCGGTCAGGCTCTTCCAGAAGTTCAGCACCTCGAGGCCCTGTGGAGAGTTGAACGCCGTCTTGGTGCCATCGCTGGTGACCAGTTGTCCGCCTGCCGCACTCATATACATGGCGAACAGGCCCGGATCACTGAGCAGGAATCCGGAGCGGTCCAGCTTGCCACCGGTGGTAACCGTGAGTTTGACGGCGTCGGATTTCAGCTCGGCCCACGTCGTGGGGGGAGTCAGTCCTGCGCTGGCGAACATCTTTTTGTTGTAGACCAACGACCGGTTGTCCACGAGGGTGGGTAAGCCGTACAGTTTTCCGCCGGATTTCATCTCGCCCAGGGCTTGCGGATAGAAGGCCCCGAGATCGACATGGTCTTTGGAAACCAGGTCGTCGATGCTCTGCAGGGCCCCTTTCGGGGCGTATAGGGAAGTTTGGTATCGGTCCCACATGACCAGATCGGGAACCTGCCCGCCCGCAACAGCCGTCAACAGTTTCTGCTCCACCAGTTCCTGCGGAACGTAGCTGACCTGGTACTGCGACTGCGAGCTGTTATACATCGCAGTCAACTGGTCGATTTGTTTGACCTGGTCACCGGACCACGATCCCCACATGACGACCTTCTGTGGGCCGCTCTGGGCTGTTGTCTGCGATGAACTTCCGCAGCCGGTCAGCAGGAGTGCGGCAGCGGTGACGGCTGCTGCCACCTTGGTGATACTTCGTGACGTCATTGTCGAGTTCCTTCTGGGTGGGTGAGGCGTTGGTGGCTCATTTATTTGGTGCCGACGTGGGCGATGCCCTCGATGATGTAGCGCTGCGCGACGATGAAGATCAGCAGCACCGGAAGGCTGGAGATGATGGTTCCGGCCATCAGGGGCCCGTAGTTGGTTGCATAGTCGTTGACGAACGAGGACAGCCCCACCTGCACGGTCATCATTTTCGGGTCGTTGAGCACGATGAGCGGCCAGAGGAAGTTGTTCCAGCCGGCCTGGAAGCTCAGTATGCCCAGAACGGCCAGCCCGGCCTTGGCGAGTGGGAAGTACACCTGCGCGAAGATTCGAAATTCGCTGGCGCCGTCGATCCGTGCAGCCTGACCGTACTCGTCGGGTAGTGACTCGAAGAACTGCTTCATGAAGAACACCGCAAACGCGCCGGCGGCACCGGGCACGATGACGGCCCAATAGGTGTTGAGAAGACCCAGGCCGCCATTGCCGACGATGTCGTTACCGCCGACGAGCGGGAAATGACGAAGGATGAGAAAGGTCGGGACCATCGTGACGATACCAGGGATCATCAGCGAGGCCAGGAAAGCACCGAACACGATTTTGCGACCCCGGAATCGCAATTTTGCGAGCGCGTAGCCGGCGAGCGCGCCGAACAACATGTTGGCCACCGCGCCGCCGACCCCGATGATCAGTGAGTTGAGGATGTATCGGACAAACGGCACGGTGGTCAGTGCCTGCGTGTAGTTGCCGAACGTCGGGGCTTTCGGGATAAGGTTCAGGGCGCCGCTTAGGATCTCCGCCGGCGGTTTGAAGGACGTGGCCAGCGTCCAGAGCAGCGGCGCCACGGTGGCCAGGCTGATTACCGACACCGCAACGTACCAGCTGGCGCGCCGGAGCGAGCGGCGAGTGTTCAGGTGTTTCCGGGCCGGCGGCGGCGAGGTTGTCGCGGAGCGGATTGCGGTGCTCACGCGGTGTCCTTTCGATTGCTCAAACGCGAGTTAAGGAGGGAGAACGCCAGGATGATGACGAAGAGCACGAAGGACAGCGCCGACGCGTAACCCATTTCCAGCGACCCAAACCCCTTGTTGTAGATGTAATAGACCATGGTGACCGTCGAGTTTCCCGGTCCGCCTTTGGTAAGCACGTAGGCCTGGTCGAAGACTTGGAAAGCGCCGATGATCAAAAGGGTGGAGACCAGGAACGTCGTCCGGCGGAGCGCCGGGATCGTGACGTACCAGAACGACTGCCAGGAGTTGGCACCGTCAAGGCGGGCGGCTTCCTTCAGGTCGGGTGATACACCCTGCAGTCCGCCGAGGAAGATGATCATGTTGGCGCCGAACCCAGCCCACACGCTCATCATCACGATGGCCAACATGGCCCACTTCGAATCGTAGAGCCACGCTGGTCCGTTGATGCCGAACCAACCGAGGACGATGTTGAGCAGGCCCTTCTGCGGATTCAGGAGCCAATACCAGATGGTGGCGGTGGCAACGGTCGAGGAGACGACCGGGATGTAGAACAACGTTCGGTACAGCCGCACTACCCCCGCATTGCGATTGAGCAGGACGGCCGTGCCGAGAGCGACGACCAGGCCCAGGGGTACGTACAGCAGCGTGTAGTAAACCGTGTTGCGTAGTGCGATCCAGAAGAACGGGTCGTTCCAGATCTTTTCGTAGTTCCGGACGCCGACCCACTGAAAAGGCCCGATGACAGCGTAATCACTGAGACTGAGAAAACCGGCGGTAATGATCGGCAGAAGCATGAAGACCACGAAGAGGGCGAGCGGGACAGCAAGGAACAACCACGCGGCACGTGCCTGTTGGCGGCTGGTCGCATTCGGGCCTGGACCGACCTTCGGTTTCCGCGGGCTGCGGGATGCGCTCATTCGCCTCCGGCTGACCGGCGCATCGATCATCTTGGTCATGTGAGGGCCGAAAGCCGTCGCGGAGTGAGGCCGGGCGCCCGGACGAAGGAGCGCAAGCCGCAAACGTCCAGAACCAACTCGCAGAACATCGCATTGGCCCAGGAAAACCAGGGGCGCGTATAGATTTTGGGATCGTCCACCGAGAACGACTCGTGCATGAGCTGAGCACCGGCATCCGTCGCGACCAGGACGTCGACGATCCGGCGCTTCTCCTCGAGGTCCTGGCTGGTGAGACCCTGGACGGCCAGAGCGATCGGCCAGACCTGCCCCGCCAATGTGTGGGGGCTGCCGACGCCGGCCGCGAACCTGCCCTGGAAGTAGAACGGGTTGGCCTCGCTGAGCACCAGTGCCCGGGTGGCCAGGTAGGTCGGGTCGTCTTCGCGGCACCAGCCGAGCAGAGGCAGCGACAACAGGCTGGGCACGTTGGCGTCATCCATCAGCAGTGCCGACCCCAAACCGTCGACCTCATAGGCGTAGACGAAGCCCGGACGATGGGGGTTCTGCACGATGGCACAATTTTGCAGGCCCTGTTCGATTTCCTGCCGGAGGGCGGCCGCGTCTGCGGCAAGCAAATCTTCACCGAAAACTTCGTGGGCGAGCTGCTCCAGATGGCCGAGCTCCAAGGCTGCGAAGACGTTTCCTGGCACGTTGAACCCGTGCACGCAAGCGTCGTCACTGGGTCGAAAGGCACTCCAGGTGAGCCCTGTCCGCGCGGTTTTCGGACCGACGCCGTCACGAGTCAGGGTGTCGCTCGCCGGCGCGTTGAATCGTTCGAACCGGTAGGCAGATTTCGTTTCGTGGTCCTGTTCGCGTTGCCAGAGCGCCACGACCGTCCTGGCTGCGGTCAGGAAGTGGTCCTGGAGGTGGTCGGTGCGGCCGGTGATGGACCACAGGTCGTGTGCGAGTTGCAGGGGGTAGCAGAGGGAGTCGACCTCGTATTTTCGCTCCCACACCCAAGGGCCGGCGCTGGTGACGTCGTCGAGGTGGTCACTGCGACCGGTGGGGCCAGCGTTGAAGGCGTTCGCATAGGGGTCCTCGACGATGAAGGCCAATTGGCGGCGGGAGATCCGAGCCACGGTATCGGCGAGGATCGGATCCTCGGTGAGGAAGTGTAAGTAGGGAGCGAGCTGGGCCGTGGAGTCGCGCAGCCACATGGCCGGGATGTCACCCGTGACCATGAACAAACTACCGTCGTCCAGTTCGCTGAGTGTGGTGGACAGGGCATCGCAGAAGCAGGAGCTGAAGACCCGTCCAACCTCGGGGGAGGTCAAGGTCCCTACGCGGCTGACGACCCGCTCGACCAGCTCCGGGGAGATGCGGGCCACTGTGCTCACTGGAACTCCTTGCCCTGCGACTAGATGTATGCCCATATTATTCATATGACCCGGTCGTGCAACTCGGCTAGGTTAATTATACCTAATGAGCAGCCCGTCGAAGGAGAGCAATGAAGCTTTCGCGCATCACCGCCAGCCTCACCACGATGGCGGTCGTGGCAACACTTGTCGGGGTGGCCTCGGTGGCGACCGCAACCCCGGCGCAGGCCCTCACCGCGTCCCAGGCCGACTCCGCCTACAACGCGTTCGTGGCGACATACTGGGACCCGACGGCAAAATACTTCTACACCTACAGCGATCACCAGGTGCACTCCGAACACGCCGTGGGGCCGCAAGGCGGCAAATACACCGACTACTGGTGGGAGGCTCAGTTGTGGCAGATGGTGATGGACAAATACCAGCGCACGGGCGACGGTGCCTCACGTGCCATGATCGACGATGTCTTCGACGGATTCAAGGCGGCCTATCCCGACTTCACCGCGAACGACTGGAACGACGACATGGGTTGGTGGGCCCAAGGCAGCATCCGAGCCTACGAGTTGACCGGCGAGACACGCTTTCTCGACGAGGCGAAGAGCATCTTCGCCTACATCTCGCGGTATGAGGACACCACCTACGGCGGCGGCATATGGTGGAAGAACGTTAATGTCGGGAACGGTTCGCTCAACGAGAAGAACGTCGCCACCAATGGCACCGCCATCGCGACCGCGCTGCGCCTCTACAAGGCCACCGGGGACACAAGTTACCGGGACACTGCGGAACGTCTGTACTCCTGGCTCGATACGAATTTCAACCGGAACAGTCACATCCGGGATCACGTTTCCGGAACCGGTCAGTTCACCGACTACGACTGGACCTACAACCAGGGCCAATTCGCCGAGGCCGCCCTGCAGATGTACCTGGCCACCAATACCCCCAGCTATCTGACCGAAGCCACCGGGGCAATCGATTGGGCAACCGCCAACCTCACGTCATCGGGCACCTTCCTGTACGAAGGCGACGCGGACACCGCGGGGTTCAAGGCCATTCTCACCCGCGACATCCGAGACCTCATCAGCGCCGGCGGCCAGACCCAATACGAAAACCTGCTCACCAGCAATGCGTCCCAAGCGGCAAACCACCTCGACTCCAGCGGGATCGGAGGCTACGACTGGACGGCTCCCGCTCCCGAGCTGGCCACCCAGCCGCTCCAGAGCCTCGGAACCGGAGCAGCCGTCGCCATCATGCAGCAGGCCGTTCCGGACGGCAGCACCGCTGTCGTGGAGGGGTCCGGCGTCTACGAGGCCGAGAACGCCGTCCGGGTCGGTGTCAACAGCGAAAGTTCTAACAGCGGATACACCGGACGGGGCTATCTGGCGGGCTGGAACACCGACGGCACCAACGTCACCTTCCATGTCAACGTCGATGTCGCAGGCACCTATCCGGTGACATTCCACTACGCCGCCGCGGCCGGAGCAGCGACTCGCCAGTTGCTCCACCAAGGCACCACGGTCGCCACGGTTACCTTCCCGGCCACAAGCACCTGGACGAGCTGGACGACCACAACCATTGCCGTCCCGCTGACCCAAGGTTCGAACGCGATCGAACTGAACTTAGACGCAGGGCAGGGCAACACCAACTACCTGAACCTGGACAGCGCCGCCATCGACCTCACTGCCCACTGACCGATCGGTGACCGGTCACGGATCGGCTATCGGAGCAGTCCCCTCGCTTCCGAGGTGCTCCGGGGCGGATCAGTCGCCGAGCGCCAGGATTCCCTCGGTCGCCGCCACGCAGATAACGTCGAACTCTTGCGGGATGTCGCCACCGATCAGCGGTCGAACGAGCCCGTAGGGACACTGCCGGGTGCCGATCAGTGCGAGACGGTACTGCTGGTCGGTAAGCCGTCCGTAGCGTCGAGCGGCGACGCGGCGCAACCCGGCGTCGACGTCGTCGTTGATGGTAGCCAGCTCGGCCCGCTGTCCGGCCGGAACTTTCTCCAGCAGGTCGGGCAGCCGGTAGAGGGTCATCGCCTTGGCATCGCCGGGACTCTCGCGGCAGAACCGTGGGATGTGCCGCGCCATGGCTGCCATCGAGGCCCGTGCGTCCTCTATCTCAGCGGTAACCAAGAGGCCCTCGTGGAATCGACGGATCGACCGCGCCCACAGCGAGCCGAAGAGCGCATCGCGGGAGGGAAAGCGGTGATATATCGATCCCACCGGCGCACCGACCCGCTCCGCGACGTGGGCGATCGTGGTGTCCCGCCAGTGCTCCACGGTCGCGTCGCGAGCGGCGTCGAGGATCTGATCGGCGGTGAACTTGGCGGGTCTTGCCACCACCGAAGGATAGAGCTAGTTTACGAACATGCCAACTAGAACCAATGCTCTAAAATCAGGCCGGTGGACCGTGCTGGCTGCTTGGGGCGCCTTCCTCGTGACCGTTCCATCCGCGGTCTGGCGGTGCTCATGATCGTCGGGCTGATGCCCGGCACCAAGGACCTGCGGCAGTTCGAGCTCGCCGGCGACGCGTCCCTCGCATACGGCTACGTCGCCACCTTGAGCATCGTCCAACTCACCGCAGGGTTCCTCACCGTGGGTCTCATCCGCCCGTGGGGGGAACGCTTCCTCGGACGACGTGTACCCCTCGTGCGGGTCCTCGTCGTGGCAACTCTGGGAGGGCTGGCCGTGGTCTGGCTCTTCGACATCTCGATGGTGGGGGCTCTGGTGACCGGGCGGCGTCCAGACGCTGGTTTGGTCTCCGGCGTGCCGCTGGCAGTCATGGTCGCCTGCTACGCGCCCATCCTGCTGTGGGGGCCTCTGGAGCTTCTTGCAACCGCCGGCTATGGGCTGCGGCGACGCCGGCACGCACGCCTGGAGCCTCCCAACCATGATCAGCAGATCCTGCCCACGGAGGACAAGCAGACTGCCGTCGGGCACTCCGAACCCTTCAGCACGCTCGCGCACCGGTCGCACGATGCTCGTGCAAAGCAGCGCGCTGGGTAGTAACACGAATCGTTGCTTGGAACCCATGGCGGCAAGTCTCGATCGCTCACCGGTCGGCCTTCGCGGGTTGTGCGGCAAGGGTCGTCACCGCCGAGAGCGCGGCGGCGGCGCTGGCCCGGAGCGCCGCCTGCCGTTTTGTATGGGGACCCCTCTACGGCGACGGTTGATCATGAGTCCCCGGCGGTGACCGGGCAAAGCGGCGAGCACCGATGAGGGATCGGTGAGCGGGAATCTGGTGTCTCGGTTCGCTCTTGTCCCCTACGATCGTTGGATGACGTGGTCGGCCTACGGCTCGTTCCTTGCCTTCGCTGTGGTTCTGGTACTTGCACCCGGCCCGGACTTTGCGGTCGTCACGAAGAACACGCTCGCCGGTGGCCGGCGACGTGGTGCCTGGAGCGCAGCCGGTGTCGCGTCGTCGAACGCGGTCCAAGGAGCGGCGGCAGCCGCTGGACTCGGTGCGGTCATCGTGCGCGTCGAGCCACTCTTCGAGGCAATCAAGTGGGCGGGCATCGCCTACCTTCTGATCCTCGGCGTGCAGGCATTTCGTTCTGCGCTCCGCGGCAACTACCAGCCCCAGTCGGCCACCGGCCATAACACCGGCCGGCCGCTGAAGGGATGGCGACAAGGCTTCTTGTCGAACATCACCAACCCCAAGGTGTTGGTGTTCTACCTGGCCGTGCTCCCGCAGTTCCTCGGTCCGCACGCGCGGATTGCCACGCTGCTGATGTTCGCCTTGAGCCACGCCGCCCTGTCGTTGCTCTACCTTCTGGTCCTGGTCACCGGGCTGAACCGGGCACGCCGCGTCCTCGCGCAACGAAGGGTGCGCCGGACCCTGGACATCGCTACCGGATCTGCCCTGCTCGGCTTCAGCGCCAAGCTCGCCACCGAGCACGCCTGAAGGCCGCGCCCCGTCGCGTTTGGCGATCCCCTGGGACCGGTCAGCGATGGTCAGCCGGACAGCCAGCGGGCCATGCAGACCGACGAGGCGCTGGCGAGGTAGGGACCAAACGGCTCAATGTGTTCGAACCCGTGCCGAGCGTAGAACCGGATCGCGGCGTGCTGTTCGACCCCGGTCTCGAGGCGAACGACGCGAGCACCCGCGGTGGCGGCGTAGGAGAACAGCGCGGTGATGATGGCCGACGCGGCTCCGGTCCTGCGGTGGAGGGGATCGACGTAGAACCGTTTGAGTTCCGCGGTGCTGTCGTCGGCAAGTTCCACGCCGCCGATGCCGACGACGATGCCGTCGACCGATGCGCGATCAAATGCACGCCGCCCTGCTCGAGCTTCTCGACGGAGTAGCCGAACATCTCGCTTTCGTCGTACCCACTGCTGGCGAGCTCAGCGGTCAATGCGTCAATGAGCGAGACGACGTCACGAACGCTGACGGCCCCGACAATCACGGTTGCCAGCCTGGCAGACCCTTGTCCCGACCGAACTACTAATGTCTGCGCCGAGGAGTTGGCCGGTCGAGTTTGTGCCGCAAGGGGATCCCGTACCGGGACCGGGTCCGGCGGTCAGGAGTACAGGTCTGGCTCGAGTTGATTGACCTTGATGAGTAGGCCGTCGGGTGAGCGGACTTGTAATTGTCGACCGAAGCCTTCGTCCGTCACCGGCTGCGCAATCTCTATGTTGGCGACGCGTAGAGCAGATTCGACATCGGTTAGCTCGCGATCGGTGTCGAAGTTGAGCTCAACGGTCCCCTCGTTCTGTTCAGGATTCGGCGGGTGCGCCAGCAGCGACAGCTGAGCGTCTCCGACCTTTAGCATCACGAAGTCGCCGTCGCGGCTGCCATGGGCGAGCTGCGCACCGAGGGCTTCGTAGAACGCCAACGAGGCGGCCATATCTTGGACGTGCACCATGGGCTGGAGATTCAAATTGGTCATCTGGTTCTCCTTGGTGGCTAGTTGGGCGCGGAGCACGCGTTCGACGAAGTGCGACGCCGAGAGCTGGGCGTCGATCGCTCGATACTTGAGTAGCCGGACCAGATCAGGTGGCAGCGTGACATTGAACTGCTGACGTCCTGCCATCGTCGTAGCCTAAGTGGTCTCGCTCGATTGTTCGTCAGGGGTTGTCGAGGTAGAGGCCGCAGGCGGTATCCAAGGCGTCTTCGGGTGCGCCGGCGAGGACGCCGGTGGGTAAGACGGCGGGTTCGTAGCCGTCTT
>JAABUU010004368.1_pt1 | contig 16772 bp, 25 predicted proteins | sample 5559301 | NCBI WGS metagenome assembly JAABUU01 (sample SAMN10711884, study PRJNA513360) | rock metagenome | isolation source: Antarctica rocks | place: Antarctica: Victoria Land, Richard Nunatak white | reverse complement strand
GCCGCCTACTCTGTGAGTGCCTGCCCCCCTGGCCCCCTGCACTTTCGTCTCCCTGCTGCCGCTGCTTGCACTGCCCTGTGCCATGTACATGCACCGCTGAACATCAGAATGCCTTGCTCTGCACCAGTGGCTGTTGCATGAGATTGGCAGAAGGTGAAGGCCCACTGGTGTGGCAGGCATTCATGGGAGAGGTGGCTATGTGGACAGGCCTGGTCACCGGCACACTCATGTTTGTGTCACCCATCCTATTTGACCGGCTGGGGTGGAGGGGGGTAGCTGGAGCCACACCCCTCTTCATGCTATGGGCCGGCATGCCTTTCTTTGCAGGAGTGGTGTTGTACACTTTGCTGCCCTCCAGTGCTAGTGCCACCTTGGCACCCACCATGCTCAGATTCCTGGTCATTACGGGTGCCATCATTCAGGTGGTCATCTTGTGAATCACCTTGTACTGTAATACTTATGAAGCCACCTGCAGAAAACCTTGCAATGCAGGCTCTGCAGCAGCAAATGCCGCTTCTGGTAAATGTTCAAATTGGTATATAGCTGGCTGGCAGGCAATGCAAGTCATTGCATGGGCCTGACAGATTGTTCCTTTTCTGAACATTGTTCATGTCTGCCTTATATGAGCCTGTCTGTAATTGTACCATTTGCTCAACAACAAGAAATAATGAGCACAGCCAGAGAAAGCAGCAGGCCATCTCAAAGCTTGTCATAATGCGGGTTCAGGTGTTTGCCAAAGGGGCCAAATTTTCCATGTTCAAACCAGCAGAGGAGATGGTATACATTGGCTTGGATGAGGAGAGCCGCACCAAGGGCAAAGCTGCCATTGACGTAGTGGGTGCTCAGAGTGGCAAGTCAGCTGGCAGCGTTCTTCAGCAGGTCACTCCTCGCTTTCCAGCTTGCACATGCTGCAAACACCGACTGTCTGCCAGTATGCCGAGCGGAAGTCTCAGCTTGAAATGATTGCAACGGTTGGCACATCGAGCTCATCGTTGACAGTGTAGCAAACATGTACAAGACTCAGACAACAGTGCCTTGCATTTTTCAGAAAGTATCATCACCTGAGAAACATGTAGGTCATGACTGTAATTAGCAATGTACTGCATTTTCAGGATGCAAATATGCATTGTGCTGACAACATTTATGTTCTGTACAGTTCCTCTTGGTTGTCAGTGGAGGTGCAAGCTTGGGCAGGTTGCCAATCATGGCTCTGGCTTTCTTTTTCATGCTACGCAGTTGGTTGGGATCTGTCCTGAAGCTGGCTACATTCTCCAATTGCTCTATGACACATGTTGAAAGCACAGTTGATGAGCAAGATGAGGACAGTAATGGCAGTTGGCCTCCCAGGGATATTGCAAATACAGATTTGCAAGCAATGCCTGCATTAGGCAAGCAATAACGTTACTAGCATATGACATGCTAGATTTTGGTTCTGGGCCTCATGCTCACCATGGTGGCCTGTTGTGCTGTTTGAGCATCTGCCCTGGTTATTGTACTAGATTTGTGTCATGCAGGGATGCAAATGGTCACTGGCCAGTTTTGAAATCAAATTGCATGAAACAGATCTATGTCATGTTGTGATTCAGGCTTTGAACTGTCTTTCCAGCAGACATTTGTGTGCAGTATAGCTTATTTGAGCTTTATTTCATTGTGTGCATGTCTCTGTTGTCTTGCTATTCGGTGGTCTGACGTTCGTTCACAAATCAAGAGTTCAGTTGTCTTTGCACTACTACCGCATGCTCAAAGACCCACCAGTGTACAAAAGCAACACAAAACATATATGACCGTATCAGCAGCCTCTACATACGATGACACAAACAAACCTTGCATAAGCATACCGTCATCCTGCAGCACTTGTTCTTAAGCTTTGACTTGGTATCTGTCTAGATTGCTGTCAATACAGTTCAACGGGATGCATGGCGGACGGGGCTAGGCGGCACAGACTGCAATCTCCCCTGCTGTTTCATGCTCAGGCCGCCTGCACACAGTACCGAATTCAGCTCATCTGCACTGGCATCATCAGCACAACTTTGTGAATGCTGTGCTCATGGCAGTAAACGGCGCCACAGCACAAACAGTGTTGATGTGTCTTGTACCTGAGGACTGTTCAGGATCAGCTGAAGAGCTGTCCAGGTCTAGGGCATGCGTATAATCTGCCACAGCCTTCTCATACTCTCCTAAACTGTCATATGCGCTGCCTCTGTTGAAATAGGCATTTACATTGGTTGGGTCAAGCTTCAAGACTGTGGTGAAATCTGCTACTGCCTGCAGATCATAGAAGATGTGTTTGTGGTGCAGGTCTGCCAGTCTGGTGATGGCAGTAGCTTGTGTGCAACGCTACGGGTTTTGTTGTAGGAACAGAGATATAGCAGGAATCCTTACCTCCTCAAACTGCCCAAGCTTGTCAAAAGAGATGCCCCTGCACATTACATAACAGTGTCAGTAGTTGGCTCTTGTTCAGTGACAAGGGGCGACAGCATGCAAGGAAGCACACCTGTTGTGATATGCATGAGCATTGGCTGGGTCCAACTGGATGACTTGCTGGTAGTCCTGGATGGCAGATTTGTACTTGCCCAGCTTAGCTAAGCAGTAGCCACGGTTGTTGTACAAGCGCACAGTGCCAGGGCTCTGCTTCAGGGCTGCTGTGTAGTCCTCACTGGCTGCAGCAAACTTGCCCAGCTTGCGGAAGGCATACCCTCTATTACTGAGAGCTGCTAGATCTGCTGGACAGCGTTGCAGTACCCTGCAACATCATCATTCAGCTGCATCACAATTGGCTCCTGCTTGCAAGTTGCTACAGGCAGGAACAATGTGCTCTGCAGGGATGGTGCTTCTGCATTTAGATTACTTGATGATCACAATCAAACGCGTAGCATGCTGCAAATACGTCACTGCAAAATATGGTTGGCTGTTGGTGAGTTCTGCCCCTGATTGCAACCGTGGCAGAGGCTCAATTGGTCTCTGTGCACACCTGTCAAAATCTTCTACAGCTTTGTTATACTCTCGCTGTGCCCGGAAGCACAGGCCTCTGTTCCGCAGGAAATCCACATTGGCAGCCCCATCCAGCTGCACCGCCCTCTCAAAGTCAGCCAGGGCAGCATCAGGTCGCCCCATCTTCTCCAGCAGCAGCCCTCTGGCATTGTGTGACAGAGCATTCTTGGGCTCTATCGTCAGAGCCTGCTCAAAGTCTGCCAAAGCCTCCTGCAGCCTGCAATCAGAGTCAAGTGTGATTGTCTGCAATCAGACAATTGTCAGTGTCTGGCAGCCAAGGAGATGCATGCACAAAAGACCATGTCAAAAAACACAACCTTTCAATTCAGCAAGACCGGGCATGACATGAGAGCTCAAATCACCTTCAGGAGATTGTAAGCCAAGCTGTGTGTATTGTAGCAGATCCAGAGACTTTTGGTCATAGCAGACACACATCAGCAGCTGTATGTCAGAAAGAGCTGCAGAGCACATGTGCAGACATAGCAATGCAAGGTTTGATATTGCCATTTGCTGCTTCTCCTTCATGCCAGCCTCTACCTTTGCACTCATTGCATGGTGGGTACTGAAGGCTAATTGTGTCCAGCAGCATGTGCTTAAAACCAGGTCAAGCGCAGAAGCTGACCTGCCCAATCGTTCAAACAGTGAAGCACGATTATGGTATGCGGTGGCATTGCCAGGCTGTATGTCCAGAGCCCGGGTGTAATCAGCCACTGCTGCATCATAGCGGCGTAGGCGGTCATTAGAGAATGCTCGATTGTAGAAAGCTCGGCAATGGCGCGGATTCAACTGAATGGCAGCGCTGTAGTCCCGGAGGGCTTCCTCAAACCGACCCTGTACAGCACAGCAATGGTCGTTGGACCTGCAGCAATGGTCGTTGGACCTGCATGCAAACTCCCTCTGCAGCTGTGCTATATGCCATTGAAGTGCAGCGTGTGGTGCAAGTTTACTTGACGAGCCAATCTGCAACAGCACTGCCAAGACAACAAGAGAATTTTGTGTATATGCCTTGTGAACTACTTCATTTGAGACTGCTCCCAAAGCAGCTGCTGTAGTGTGTGGCATTGCCAAGCAGAAGTGCTTGTAGACGGCACTGACCATCTTCCTGAGGGAGAAGCCCCTGTTATGGAAGAAGTCAGCATTGGCGGGGTCCAGCGTGATGGCATGAGTGAAGTCGGTGATGGCACCCTCATAGTCCCCACTCCGGTCCCGGGTGATGCCTCTGTTGTAGTAGGCATAGCTGTTCTGAGGGTCCACTTGCAGGGCCTGAGTGTAGTCCTCCACAGCTCGCTCATACTCTCCTACCTGTATTGCCATCATCAATGCCTGAGCAATCAGGTCAATGTCCTACCTTGCAGCTGTGGGCCTGCTGTCATGGACACATGTGCTAACCATAGGCAACAGCAGCACCACTATCATGAGGCAGTGCATGACAGTGCAGCTGAGGCAAGCAGTGTAAATGACAATGGAAAGCAGTCAGGACTGTAAGCTCAACTGCTAGCTTCACCCAAGTTGCTTGGCGCATGCAAATACCTTGTCCCATGAGAAGCCCCTGTTGAAGAGGGCTTTGAAGTGTTGAGGCTCAAGAGCAATGGCTTGGCTGTACTCCTCAATGGCAGCGGCAAAGTTGCCCTGCTTGCGCAAGCTGTAGCCTTGGCCATGGTGCTCATCAGCTAGGCGTGCCCGTTGAGAGGCTGAGGCGGGCCCTTCCCTGCCACTGCGCCGCGCTCCCTGCACATGCCCCACACACTCACCACCACTCTCACAGAAGACTATGTCATGTCACAAACAGCCAACATGCCAGCAGTTGCCAGGTCCACCAGCTGTGCTGAAATCAAAGCTACAGCATGCTGTGCAAGGATTGCCATATTGCCATGTGCCAGAATGTATGGCACAATCTCAACTGCACACCCTTGTGCCCCGCCGCGCAGTGCAGCATGAGATTTGGTCAGCTGGCAGCAAGCAAGTTGACAGGAGCGGTTGCACACCTGCCTGGTGGGGGACAGAGGTTCCACTGGCATGGCCAAGCCGTCCCCAGCCTGCAAGCTGTGCCCTCTGCTCATGTCTGCGAACACATTACACACCTATTCAATGCGCTGATCTTGCCTGCATATCCATGGTGGCAATCACGTCGTATGGTGTGCTCCTTATGCAATGAGCAGTGCTTTCCCCTCGGTCACCCAAAGCTGATGTGCAGCACAGTATCAAGAGTGATGACACGTGGCTTGGGATGTGGCTGCTTGTCATGGCTTCAGAGCTATGACGTATCCATACTTGAAGCAGAGCCTACATGCTGCTTTTCAGCCTGCAATTGCAGTGGCATGCACCTGTCTGGCCGTATGAGCGAGCACTGTTCTGTGGCTCATTCTCCCAGTCCATTCTGTAACTGGAGCGAGTGGACAAGGGCGGCTCTTGCACAACAGCTCGCCCATGCAGCTGCTTGGCTGACAGCTTAAAGTGTGATGTTGCTGGCTGCTCCTCACCGCTGCTGCTTCTCCTATGTTGACCAGCCTTGCCTGCCTTGCCAGGTGCTGCGGAGGAGAAACTGGGGTTTCTGCTAGGCCTCCTGGTGACTGCTGGCTGTTGATGCCGGGGGTAAGGCAGTTGAGCATTGAGCATGCTGGACTGAGAGGCTTGGCGAGAGGCAGCTGCTGTGTCTTCACCTGACGGCGAGAACATGCTTAAGTCCAGCTCGCTCAGACTGTGCTCAATGTCCTCCCCAGTGACGCGTATAGGGTGACTCTTTGGGCGCATCATCTGCGACATGGCTAGCGATTGGCTGCTGCTGTTGTCTACATGCTGCCCACTGTCAGCTGTGCTGGTGGCTGTATGGAGGTTGGAGCGGTGCGACTCAGGAAAAATATGACCTGCCAAGTTGTCACCTTGGAAGCTGGGTGAGGCCTCTTCCTGGGGACTGAACTCTCCAAGGCTCCCTACAAGGTTGGCAGATGCTACAGCAATGGAACACAGTATGAGCAAAGAGATCAGTGATACAATGTTACCTGACTGCAAAGCAAAGCTTGGGGAAGCTTCTGCTGGGGTGCCTGGGCGTGAGTTGAGGTGGGCGCCGTCTAGATAGGGCTGATACGCTGCCGTAGGGGCTGTGCGTGCAGATGGGATGAGGCCAGTCTCAGGTGACAAGCTATTGCTGACGCCACCTCGCCTGCTGCTATCTGAGCTCGATTGAACATGGCTTTTGCGGCGGGGTTTTACTGCCTGCTTGTCCTTTTCCAGAGCTTTGGCATAGTCCTCTGTAGGATACATGTCACGGGTCTTCACTGTTGCAGCTGGGTTTTCTGTGTGATGCATGGAGTATGCAAGAAACAAGTGCATCATCTAGGCAAGTTGTATCAGCTTGACGGGCTTTTGTGACAGACACAAAGTGTGTATTGACAAAATGGCTGTACAGTGTTTCTGCACAAACAGCCACTGTTGTCCATGTCTTCTCCTTCAATACAAGCTAGGTTGCTTTCAGAGTATGAGAGTCCTTACCAATTGCAGGTGCAAAATCTCCTTTCAGATTCCTGCAGGTACCCCTCGCATAGGATGCTTTGACATGGTCAGGCTCTAAACTAAGCACCTTGCTGAAATCCTGGATTGCCTCATCAAGTTTGCCAAGCTTTTCATACACAGTGCCTCTGTGGAATGTGGCTTCCACATGATCTGTTTCTATTTGCAGGACTGTGGAATAATCATTGACAGACGCCTCCAGCTCGCCTGTGAATACAACAACACGAACATGGTACAGGCAGAAAATAACACACTGAGCCTGCAACAGTCATGAGCTGATGTGCAAAATGCATGCACATGCACGGAAGTGCCAGAACATGAAGCTTTTACCTTTCTTGACATAGGACGCAGCTCGGATAAGCAGGGCACGCACATTTTGTGGATTGTGCTGCAGCTTGTCAGTACACACTTGAATTAGCCTGTCATTGTCTGCATTTCGTCTGTAGTACAAGACACGATTTGGAGCGTTTCTCGCTTCCTCCTCCCTGTCTATGAAGTCTTTCCTTTTAGTCAGGGTTGCGCTTGACAGATATTCCAGTTCATCTTGCTCAGCAGGGGCCAAGGTAGCGGACGCTGAGTCCTTCACGGCGCTTGTCATCGTGTGACCTTGCCGGTCACTTAAGTTCAGCAAATGCACCGGTATCCTGGCAACAGCTGCAAGTTCTGCATCTGAGCAGCAGTACTGATCACTGGAGTTGGGAGTTCCCCTCCAATGACAGTCAGAGCTTTAGCTCCTGCGCAGTAATGATGCGAACCGATCGCAATCAATTGTGTGCACCTCTGCTACAAATGTGACTCTGAGCTGCTCCTCAATTTACAAACTGGGTCAAGTGGGTCAAACGTTGCTATCAGTTTACTAAATGTCCATTGCCTAAACAAGCACCAGCTCAGGTGCTTTCGCAAGCGCGCATGCATGCTCTAAGATGGTCGACGCGACACTCCCTCACAGACTCTGTACTTTGCTGTTGCAGTCTCAGAGCATGCATGCTTGACGTTCCGACTTCAGTTGAGCATGCGCTGCGGTGTGCGACAAATTTGAGAAGCCTCGCACTATAGGTCAGACTTTGAAGGCCAACGAGGCTGGCCAAATGCAACTCGCGGTTTTGCCTTCTTGCCCGTCGGCCTATGTTCGCTCGGTGTGGGGATCTGCCATTGGCAGAAGCCGGCTGCCCCAACGTCGTTCACGAGCTGCGTCACAGGTGAGTGAGCTGATCACTTCGTGGACGTCACGGACGTACAGCAGTTTATTGATACCAGACACCTTTGGCCCCGCAGCGCACTGGACTACTACGACCACTCAAGTCTGTATCATGTCGATGCATCGCCGAGGTGAGGCGGACTTCAGCTGGTCACGGGCATGTCTGTGTGTGCTATGGTATGGTGTCTAGTCAACGGAATGTTGTGCAGAGCACAGGGGTTCTGCAAGAACAGCAGGAATTGAGCCAGCAATCCTCAGCAGCAGCTGGAACCCAGATAGTTCTGAGGTTGCAAGTTGCAACCGCCATCAGCGAGGTACGTCCTGTTGAGACACGCTTCAACATACTCAGCTCAAATCTGCATACCTCCTAGACCTGCTGTCACTATCAAGGTGCTGAAATTATGTGCAACAGGTCAAACAGTCAGCCTGGGATGCATGCGCAACTGGGAGTGGTGAGATGAACCCTTTCTTGTTGTGGTCTTTCCTCAATGCCCTGGAAGAAAGTGGCTCGGTGGTGAGCAGGCATTTTCGCTGATTTCAAGCACATGTTCCCATCCAGCATTGCACTGTCAACAATGTGTACTATGCAGGTCAAGCGTCAAGGATGGATACCTCAGCATGTACTTTTGTATGATGATACCACTTCAGAGCTCATGGGATGTGTACCATTATACTTAAAAACACATTCATATGGCGAATATGTGTTTGATCACAGCTGGGCATCCACGCATATGCGATGCGGTCTGCCGTACTACCCCAAGCTGCAGTCTTGTGTACCCTTCACACCTGTCACTGGCAACAGACTTCTGGTCAAGCCAGGGCCAAATGCAACTGCAGTCACAAAGGCCCTGGCCAAGGGCTTGCTTGAGCTCACAGGTATGGCAACAGCACCACACAGCCGTCATTGCATCATCTTTGCCACTGCTGCTTGCCCTGCCGTGGCGAGCTGCTTTGCGTCTGACACTGCTACAGGCTAAAAATGATGTGTTGAAAACTAGGCTGACTCAACTGGGCTTGCTGATTCTTTTGCAGATCAGTTTGCTGTGTCCAGCCTGCATCTGACATTCAACACTGCAGAGGAGTCCAACGCTCTGGCAGAGGTGGGGTACTTGCAGCGCAGTGGCATTCAGTATCACTGGGAGAACAGAGGATATACCACCTTTGAGGACTTCCTAGCAGACTTGAAGCAGAGCAAACGAAAAAACATCCGTCAGGTACTTTGATCTTGTCTTTGGCTCCTGCGTCAAAGCATGTTATGTCTGAAGCTTCACTACACTGAAGCACCTTGTATACACTGCTACTATGCGGACCTGATACACAAGAGTTGGCTGCACTACAATGAATGCATTCATGTCTGACGGTCACTATTTGCACTCATGTCTGACGGTCACTATTGCATGTGTCAACAGCAGCACTGGTACTGAAGCCGGTTTTCTTGTTGCAGGAGCGCAAGAGTGTTGCCAGTGCTGGCTTGACAGTGAGGAAGCTGACTGGGGATGACATCAAGCCGCATCACTGGGAGGCCTTCTACCAAGGCTACATCAACACCACAGGTGCTTGGTGCTTAACATAGCAACATTCCCAATGTGATGGCATCAGATTCTACAACTTGCAGTGACCACCTACTAGAGCCCTCATGCATTTCAGTGTGGTTTATAGCCATTGCACACTGCAGCGCAGTTGACATGCGCTTGCCTGTCTTGCAGATCGCAAGTGGGGCCAGGCATATCTGACACATGAATTCTTTCATTGCTTGGGGCAAGCAATGCCTGAGAAGGTGCTGCTGGTCATGGCAGAAGACTCAGCCAGTGGCAAGCCTGTTGCAGGAGCCCTCAACCTCATTGGCTCACATGCTCTCTTTGGCCGCAACTGGGGCTGCATGTATGGCACTGCCATCAAGAATCTCCACTTTGAACTGTGCTACTACCAGGTAAGCAGGCCATTCATGCGACTAACAGCCAAGCGTGGGCGGGGTGAGCTGTGACTTTGTATCCAGCACCTTCTTTTACTTGTTTATCACTACTGTAAGAATGTTGGTGTGGTTTTGCACATCAGGCTGGCCCCTTGCAGTATTCAGGCATGTTACGCTACTTGTTTCTATGTCGGCAGTGACACCACACAGGTGTAGATAGCTGGCAACAATGATGCAAGTGTGCTTCATAAGGTTATACATGTTTGATGCAGGCCATAGAGGCTGCCATAGAGCGAGGTCTCTCTCGTGTGGAGGCAGGTGCTCAAGGGGAGCACAGGATCCAGCGAGGCTATTTGCCTAGCCTAACCTACTCTTCACACTATATCAGAGACAGCAGGGTGTCTGCAGCCATTGAGGACTATCTGGTGCGAGAGAATCACCAGATCATGTACCAACTTGATGGTCTCACCATGCAAGCTTCTCCATACAAGCCACTGGCAGCTGCAAAGCTTTAGCCTGGTGCAACTTCAATCCATCAGTGACAGAATCTCCTGTTGGCAGCATGAAGATTACAGGCTCTATGATTCCATGTACATTAGATCAGATCAACTGTGCAGGTAATCTGATACACTACATGTATCAGGCAGCTTAAATCTGTACACTGTTCAGGGCTACCCACACAGGTCGTGTAGAATAGCTTGTTTATTGTTTGTCCCATCTCCGCCATCACTTCAACATTATTTACTGCTGCTTACTGTATTTACTTTCCCTCTGGAGGTCTATTGCATACTTCTGCAATTGCTGCATTACTGCAAGCTCCAAGAACACAGCTGACATCGGACACGACCATGATCTGCCCGTGCAGCAAATGGACCTGGTCTTGGATGGCCATAAGCATCCTACTGGCCAAAATGACAGAGTGGCAATGTCGCAAGGACACTGTGTCTCAGCCGTTGTGTAAGCTGTACATCAGTCATTAGGTTCTCGTGCTGGCATTGCATAACACTGCCGTTACAAAATTGGGGGCTGGATGGCATATCATCTAAGACAATCCCACAATGTGGCCATGGCTGTCAATGTCAATCTCAAAAAACCTGTAGAAAACAATCACAGCTGTTAACCAGACCTGCACATTTAGTCAGTTCTGATGCTGAATGTAGACCACAGATGACAACATAGTTACATCAGGAATACATGACATCATACACTGGTCTGCTGAGCACATCATGTTGCATATGATCTGCACCCCTTGTATTGCAACAGTTTTTGGTGACTGCCAGATATGATTGATGCATGGAGGCTTACCCAGGTCTTGTGGGGAGGCCTGGCATCATCATCATGTCTCCTACAAGAGGATACAAGAAGCCTGCTCCCACTGACGCTCGCACATCTCTGATGGGCAGCACAAAGCCTGAGGGTGCCCCCTTTGCTAATGCATCTGCACTGAACGAGTACTGGGTCTTGGCCATACAGATTGGCAAACCATCAAAACCCATTCTGGTGTACAGGTCTATCTGCTTCTCTGCTTGAGGCAGGTACTCCACACTTGCTGCGCCATACACATCTTTGGCAATGGACTCAATCTTCCCCTGCAGTTCATCAAAGTCTTTCGTCATGTGTCGGGCCCCTTACTTGCAACGTGTCACCCATGGAGTCTTGTATATCATGAACTCCTGCCGATGCATTTCTGCTGTGACATGCCCGTTGCATCCAGGCGCACAGACGGTGTACCTTGATGGACTGCTTGAGGTCGTACAAGAACTTGAAGTCCACTTGTTGTTTGCAGGCAGAGATGACGGATTCTCCCAGCTTGGCAGCCCCAGCTCCTCCATATGCATGATGCTCACACACTACCGCATCCACAGCCCCTGCAACCAAGACAATACAGAACCCTTGACACCTGAAAGTTGAAAATGCTCAGCAGAGCAGAGACTAACAGCTGATCACAAGCTAGCAAGTGCCCTTCTGGCACAGCGCCCAACTGGAACTGTGCCTTGTGAAGCACAGGGCATGTTTGCCCAGTCGCTGCCGCATGCAAAGTGCTATCAGGACTGCAGAGACTGAATGTTGACCAGAGTCTTTAATCCTGTCACAGAAAGTGCTCAACAAAAAGCTGTGTGACTTACCAGCTTCCAGAGCAGCTTCCCTAACCACTGCCAGCTCAGCGTCGGCATCAGTGGCAAACTTATTGATTGCTACCACGACTGGCACCCCATACTTGCGTGTGTTAGCGACGTGCCTAGCTAGGTTGCAGCAGCCTGCCTTCACCAGGGCAGTGTCCTCATTGGTGTAGGCATGATCCAGAGGCCGCCCTGCTGTCACTGTGGGCCCGCCCCCATGCATCTTCAATGCACGAACTACATCGCAACCCAGCACAAGTGAGCACGCGATGCAGCAGTGGTAGTCATCTCATGTAGTCAAGCTGATGGCAGGTACTGGGACGCACTCCAGGACAGACTACTGAGTGCAGAACCTGGCTGTTCTGCTCCACGTGGTCTATTGCTACCACAAGCCAGTAGTCTGGGGCATTGATGCACGGAGTAGCAGATGACATACTGTGCATGGCATGTGACAGACGAGACAAGTATGGGTGGTGAATGGGTCATGATTTTGAGCAGCAGCATGAAGAGGCCAGTATACCTGTGGCGACAATGACAGCACAGCTAGGCTTGAGGCCGCTATATCTGCACTTGATGTTCATGAACTTCTCTAGCCCAATGTCAGCTCCAAAACCTGCCTGCATGGAGGTAGACAAGCATTGGTACGCAGCTTTGGCAACTGTGAGAAGCAGAACCGTGAACCAATATTCATGCACTACAGCATTACAAACTGAAGGCAGATGCAACAGAACATGTGACCCTAGTGAATCAAAGCTATGCAGCTTCTGCCATGCTACTGCAAGTGGCAAATGGCTGAAACCTTCTTTGTATTGAGACTGGATATCACATGTGTGAGTAGCATACCTCTGTGACAACAAAGCCATCTTTGCCCACTAGCTTCAAGCCAATTCTGTCAGCAATGATGGAGGAGTTGCCAGGGGCAATGTTGGCAAAGGGGCCGGCGTGCACCAGGACGGGGGTCTCCTCCAGGGTCTGCATCAGGGTGGGCTCTATGGCATCCTTCATCAGCACTGTCAGGGCACCCCCCACCCCCAAGTCATCAGCTGTCACTGGAGCGCCTGCACATCAATGCATGTTGCTGCTGACTTTGGCTTCTTCAGAAGCCAAACAATGGCAATGCGGAAACACTGGATATTAGATGGGCCTGCTGTTGCATAGTTGTCATACACGATATTGATGTCATAATTGCAAGGCAGGGCTGTGCGGGATGCAAGTTGCTGCAGCTACTTGCATGCAGGAAATCAAGTCAGTCCTAGGCAGATCAAGTATGCGGCAGGAATCCTTGATGAGAATAGGCATGCAGTCCTCCATCTCAAGACACAGTACCAGCCATCACCTCATAGCCGCATTCTGTATGAGGCCAAGTCAATTAGGTTGAGAGGCTTGCCTTGCTTTGAGTTGGCCACAACCATGTTGCCCAAGCGTGATCGCATGTCAGCTAGGTGGGTGGTGAGAGCCAGCACTGCCATGATTTCAGAGGCCACAGCAATGTCAAAGCCTGTCTCTCTCGTCATGCCTTTCTCTGTGGGCGCTTGCCCAACAGTGATCTGTCGCAAGAAGCGGTCATTCACATCCATCACTCTCTTCCAGGTGATGGTGCTGGGGTCAATATCCACGCGAGCAAACCTACAGCAAGGCATATACATCAGCAAGGAGCTTTGCTTGGTGCACGGATGAACGGTATGCAGCATAGAATGGCAACTGTGAATGGCAACAGTAAATACAAACGGTGAATGACAAGGTCTGAGGTAAACACCGCAGGAGGTGAGACCAAGCAAAGCTGGAGAAGGTGCCTATTGCAAGCTATGCACATGCGTGTGACAGGCTGACAGTGCCAGGTCCTGGAGAGTGATGAGGCGTAGACTACAGGGCAAGCAGCCAACTCACAACAACACTTCTGAGGCAGTCACATGCTTGTAGCTAGGCAGTACCGTGCTTTCTCCTCTGTTGTCAGGCTGTCAGGGTCGTCCTTGTCAATGCCCAGGTTCTTGAGGCGCTTCAGCATGACAGGGGCAAAGTTGCGCTTGCCTGCCTTGTTGGGCGGGCACAACCGGTTGAAGAGGGCTGTGTCACTTTGTGTGTTCTCATGGAACATGCGCACATCAATGGCAGCTGCCAGCAGGTTGTTGGCTGCTGTGATGGCATGGATGTCACCTGTCATATGCAGGTTGAACTCCTCCATGGGAATGACCTGCATGTCATCACATAGCTAAGCAGTTGGCACACCTATTGGACTGAGCTTTTGGCCAATGAAGCTGGACCTTGAGCCTATGCATAGTATAAACTTTGACAACTTTGGTATGCCATTGTGCTCTGCCATAGCAGGCAGGGTGATGGTGCAGGATTGACAACTCAAGTTGCTCAGGCACCTGTGGTCATCCAACCCACAACCCACAACCCACATAGGTAACCTTCAAATGCATAAATGCATAGCAAAGCCGCATGGCAGACACAAACCTTACCTGTGAAGATAAGGTGTGTGAAAGGACATCAGGACTTGCAGTACAGCACAACGGACACCTGCACTGTGTTGACGGCTCACTTGTGTCACAAATGCAAATCACAACTCTGATGTTTTGACCTGCTGATGCTTTAAAATGAGTGATTAACATGGAGTGAGTACCTGGCTGTAGCCACCACCAGCAGCCCCGCCCTTGATACCAAAAGTGGGGCCCTGAGAAGGTTGCCTCACACATGTCATCACCTTGCGGCCTAGATGAGCACCTAGGGCCTGGCACAACCCTACTGTGGTGGTGCTTTTGCCCTCCCCCAAAGGTGTAGGTGTCATCCCAGCAACCACAACTGCATGCATTCGAGCACTTTGCTGCTATTGATGCTGTGCAGACATGAGAGTGCACGATCATGGTGATTGCCTGGATTGAGTGGACACTGCAGCTGGCGTTGTCTCAGTGCAAAGCATGAACAAGACCATAGTTTACCATAGCTTACCATAGTTTCCGTCTGGGGCACTGGCATGCTTGTGAATGACATTGAGCTTGACCTGCATATACTCACGCCATACATGGATGCTAGAAAATCCTTCGGTACAGTAAGATGCAAGCGACGACTACATTTAGTGCATGCTGACTTAGCTAAACCTGTGCAATAGTGATAACTAAGCACAACCGTCTACCTTGGCTTTGGTTGTGCCGTACAAATCGTATTCGTCCGGACCGAGACCGGCAGCTTGCGCAACCTCAGATATATGAACCGGAGTCGCTGCCTGAGCAATGTTGATATCAGATGGCACTGGCGATTCACATTTTAGTTTGCCCATATTCCTTAACAGCTGCACAGTGCGTGTGCCAGCTGCGCCTACTCTGCTCCCAGCTCGGTAATAAAAAGTTCCTATATCAAGCTGATTGACGATGCGAAAGGCGACAGTGTGGATGGGGCGCCGCGGTCGACGTCACCAGTGTCTGTAACTCAACCTGTCTGTGCACGGGCGTTAGGCCACCGATCCAATTCGATGAGCAATGTAACAAGGTTTCTGCCCGTATATTGGTCTGAGACACACCATGTAGGCTATCCGCCGATGCATCGCAGCATCAACGTGTATGTCTGCGTGTATGTGTCAAATCCAGATAAACCTCGTTCGTCCTCATTAGTCAGATGACTAATGTCCTGATTGAGTGTTCATGGACCCTACGGTGAAGCCCAGTATGCATTTTAGGTGGTCGCGGATCTGGACGATGCCGCTAACCTCTAGGGTCATCTGTATGCATGGGCACAAAGTCAGTGATATTTGGTCGTTTCGCGGCTTTTGCAACTTGTGAGTCATGCAGGCACAAGTCCTCAACCAGCTCCCGCTGGAAGTGGAGTTTCACCAAGTCCCTGTGCATCAGCGATCCTTGTGTAATGAACAGAATGCCGTTGTCACGGCTGTTGTACAGAGCAAACATGACTTGCAGTGCCTCAAGCAAAACACTGTCTACAAGGAGTATGATAGCCGGCAGGGTTCAGGTAATGTAGCCTCAAGACCTGCTTCAGGCCGTCAGGCAAGATCAGATGGTCGCCTGAGGGCCAGCTTATGCGTCGAGGAAGCTGCTACCCGGCAACAGCGACCTCAAATAGGTGTGTGGTGTCCTGTGAGTGGCAAGCCATATGCCAATTTAGGGGAAATACAACAGCTGGAAGTGAAGCTGCCAGATCACCGGCACCAGGCAGAGGCTGCACGTGCTGTCAAGTAAGCTTCAAGCACAACTTGATTCTTCAGCTCTTGCTTGCCCCGTACTGTGCTGTGTTGCCTGGGGCGCCACTTTAGAATACAATCTGCACTCCGTCACAACACGCGCTCTGATGTTGGTGACCAGCAGTTGGTGTGCTTATGTAGAGCATTGGCTGCGCAGCAGCAGCAGGCTGCTACAGAGGAGCAGCACGCTGCTGCCAGAAGGCAACGAGAAGAGCGCTTTAGCAGTGTTGCCCCAAGCCGGGTAGGCACAGGCAAGCCTTGCCGTGATCATCACCGGCAGGTCTCACCTGCAATAAACGATCCTGATGATGAATGGCTGGCATCACTAGAGCCACACCTGCAAGCTCTGCTCATCAAGAAACATCCAGTCTGCCTGACAAGAGCCGACCACCTGGAAGCCAGGTAAAGTTGCCTCAGCACTTTGCTACACTGCAATTTTGAAACATTGAACGACTGCATGAGTTCTCATAGCACAGGCCATCAGGCTGTCTGAAAGTAGCTGCCACTGAATAGGACATTGACTCTGACGTTACAATTACTCTGTTCTGTTCTGTTCTGTTCTGTTCTGTTCTGTTCTGTTCTGTTCTGTCCTGTCTGTTCTGTTCTGTTCTGTTCTGTTCTGTTCTGTTCTGTTCGTTTCGTTCTGTTCTGTTCTGTTCTGTTCTGTTCTGTTCTGTTCTGTTCTGCTCTGTTATGTTATGTTACATTTTGTCATTCTTACATAAAATGTCAGGTCTTATACAGACAGCACAGAAGTAGGAGATCAACATGGCTACTCTTCCCACTGAATGATGCTTGCAGATTTCCACAGTCAGCCCTGCAGCTGTCCCATGAAAGGTACTCAAGGTGTCA
>JAABUU010004367.1_pt1 | contig 16773 bp, 18 predicted proteins | sample 5559301 | NCBI WGS metagenome assembly JAABUU01 (sample SAMN10711884, study PRJNA513360) | rock metagenome | isolation source: Antarctica rocks | place: Antarctica: Victoria Land, Richard Nunatak white | reverse complement strand
CGCGAACGCTAGACAAGCTATACGGCCAGCGCGACGTAAAAGACGTTACGAATCGCAAGATTGTAGGCCGCAAGGAGCACTGGAAGCTCGTCGTTGGGCACCAATGATGACAACTTTGTGGCTCCAGTCCCAGACAATGTTGCCGCGTTCAAGCCGGGGATCTTCATGCTTAGTTGAGAAGTCAATGTATTCGATAGGACTGTCTGGCACACAGTGACAAAAACGGTGCCTCCGAAAAATTGCGCAAAGGCGATAATGGTGATGCCAATGGGTATGTCCTCTCGAGACAGGACTGTCTGACATGCAATGTTTGCTTGGGCTAAGCTAAGTCCGAGACCTGCGCTGGTGATGAGCTTCCTGTGTCTCAATGTCTCTTCTATCGTTGTCGGTGATCGGGTACTCACCTGATAGCCATATGATTTACCACTGCTCGTATTGACTTGCAATGTCGTCAGGAGAGACCAGTGCCGACGATCATCAGAGCAATTCCCACAACCACCACGGGAGTATAGTAGCCCATCTTGGATACGAGGATACCCGACCCAATCACAAACACAGTTGTACCTAGGAAGTACGGCAGCAGCCTAATTCCGGCACTGACAGCTGACTGCCCTTTGATGGCTTGGTACCAGATCGGGAGATAGAATGTCAGTATGACCAACGCTGAACCAAAGCCTAGAGACACAACAGCTGCGGCTGCAATACTCCGCTGACCTAGAATCCGTGGCGGCACTGTGCCATTATCCCCAGACCACGATTGAGACGCACCGAACGCCACGAGCAGCAACAGTCCTAGTACAAGCGTCACCACCACCCGCGTGCTTCCCCACGCGGAGCCATCTCCAACCCACTGCAGCGCCAGCACTAACAGCACCAATCCAGGCAGGAGGAGTGCGGTCCCCACAGGGTCAAACTGCTTGACACGCTGCTTGAACGATTGTACCACATGTTTCTTGGGCGGTGGCTTGGCCGGCAGGAGCAAGAGCAGCCCAGCGACGGCCACGCCACCGATCGGTACATTTATCCAGAAACACCACCGCCAGGTGACCTTTGTCGTAAAGACGCCACCGAGTAAAGGTCCAACAATGGATGCAAGGCCGAATGTTGCGCCAAGGAGACCCTGATATTTCGGCCGTTTCTGCAAGGGGAGCAAGTCGACGAAGATGACTACCGCGCCGGTGAAGGTGCCTGCACTACCGGCGCCGGCAATTGCGCGTCCGACGATGAAGGCGGCAGAGGTGGGAGCGGCGGCGCAGAGGATAGAGCCGATCTCGAAGAGTACGACGACTGTAATGAATGTCCATTTCGAGGGAAAGAAGGTCTGTCGTGCTATGGGTCAGCAAGGAGGGCGGGAAAGGGTGTCAACATACATAGATTTTGCCCATGGGCAGCTGGAAGGCGCAGAAGGTGAGCAGGTATGCGGACTCATACCAGGATATGTCGCCAAAAGAGTTGAACTCATTTGAGATTGTGGGAACGGCGACGCCCACAATGGTTCGGTCCTCGCAGTGGTTAGTCATTGCAAGAGACGGCCAGCTAGGCAGACTTACAAGCGCTGTTAGGAAGCCTACTCCACATACTGATAGCACCACAGGCAGAACGGTTTTCAGTCCAGGATATTGTGCTTCATCAATGTTGCTTCTCTGAGCGTTGCCTTGCGACTCGATTTCATCCTTGCGCTCTGATTGGCTCAATTCCGCATCTTGCGTATGCTTCGCTTTTGACCATAACATTGTGCAGCTCGATGGAGGGGTGGAAGTTTTGGCATGCAAAGTATTACAGGAGAAAGCTGATTCACCAAAGCTATATACACAACTTCCATTAGGCTCAAGGAGATAGTCATGACGATAATTCGGTGTAAATATTGAGGTTCGGTCTCGGTTCCGAAAGCTGAGCCCGATGTCATAAAGCAACTCGGTCCGTTATCACTGTTATCTTCTTTACCCTATTCTTTTTGCGCACATCATGACAATAGGCATCAATCGATCTCGTTGCCTGAGCGTCAATGCCGATGTCGCCTGAGTTCTAGAGGATCTGCCTCGTGCATTGATGACAAGCATTAGTGTCAGCCAATTTGAACATGCACTCGGGCAAGAGAGCCGTCAATTGCATACCTTGCGCGAAACGCAAAGTACGCTGTGACAAGGGCCAGCCATGCTCCAACTGCAAACGGAGGAAAAGCGACGTCTGCGCCTACCCTGTTCAGCGCGCCACTGCTGGCGAAAGCCACTCAGAAAACTCTGCACAGCGTGTAGAGAGGTTGGAGTCTTACATCCGGCGCTTAGGAGGTGATTTGCAGCTGGCTGAACAGATCGTCGAGAGCGGCAATGTTGATACTCAGAAGACGAACACGCGGAGTTCCTCGACCAAGGCGAGCCGCCTAGGAAACACGACTTCCACGAGTCGCCCTTATGTCAACACTTCATCCGCGAAGAGGACGGAAGGCTCCATTGGCAGATCAGCGGGCCTAGTGGAGCATGATGAGCAGGTGACCTGCATTGAAGCGTACGTAACAATTTGGGCACTGACCTTTGCTGGCGACGTTGCTAACGATTGCATTCCAGACCGATGTGGTACAGCTGGAGCGGCGCAAAGAAATCGGAAAGAGAACCACAGGACTCGTCTCCCAATCCAGCCAACCCACCGAAGCCGAAATCAAAGAAATCGCACTGCTTCTCCGCTCTCCTGGACCCAACGAACACTCCCGATAGTGACTCCCTACGTGCGCTGCATCCGCTGGCGACAGATGGAATCTTTCTCTGGAAACAGTACTTGAAGAACGTCCATCCTTTGATTATGATCTTTTTTGATTGGGAGATCGAAGTCGTCATACATAAAGCGTCCTACGATCCGACCAGCTTGACGCCAGGGGAACAAGCCCTTGTCTTTGCTATTTACTTCATTGCTACGTTAAGCCTATCAGAAGAGCAATGCATTGATCTGCTACACAATAATAGACCACAGCTACTTGAAACATTCCAGAAAGCCGTTGAAGAGTCATTAGTGATCGCAGAGTTTGTCGTAACCAGCGATCGCTTTGTCCTTCAGGCTTTCATGTTGTACCTGGTAGGTATTCTTCCAAAAACTTGCAGCACGCGCTCTACAGCACTAAAATTCCCTCAAGCTAGCAATGCGCAACCGCGCCCGCCCTGCCGCTGTCCATTCTCTTATGGGCATCGCCAGCCGCATCGCCGAGCGTATGGGCCTGCAACATGACGGCGACAAGCTCGGAGTTCCCGTCTTGCGCAGCGAAGAGCGTCGGCGCATGTGGTGGCAATTACAGCATATGGAGATCGACATGGGGCTACTCATCGGCACCATCAGCATGACAATATACGCTGACTGGGACACTAAGCTACCCAGGAACCTGGAAGATCGTGACCTCCACCCTAACATCCAGACCGTGCCACCAGCTCGTCGTAGTCTCACGACCATATCGCACTGTCTGTGGCGGTACCAGATTCTGTACATGCAGCGAGACACACGGCAGCTTGATGGTACTAAGAAGGCCTTGTCGTGGATGCTCTCCCCGCAGGTATCACTTGCAGAGAAAGACGCCATGATTGATACTTGTGAGAAGACTCTAGGCGAGCAATTCCTGCAGTACTGCGAGCCATTGAATCCGCTACACGTTCACATCCAGATCGGCGTGCGCTTATTCGTACTGGCTGCACGCAGAATGGCGCGCCAACCTGCGCTGGTCAATGTGAAAATATCGGAAATGTTGCCACATGAGCGCGAAGAATTTCTTCACATCTGTACAAAGTGCTTGGATTACTACGTCTTAAGTGAGACCACGGAATCCCTCTGGGGCTTTCGATGGCACATTGAGAATTACTTTCAGTGGCCTGCTTGTAAGTGATGAATAGTGCATCTTGTGCACTCAGCTTAGTCACTCTTCTAACAAGCTAAAGTCGTGTACATCATACTCGAAGCACACCACCGCTTTGACAACGATACTGTCGAGGACCTATGGTTGCTCATCGGCAAAGTGTACGTTCATCACTCTACGCTCATGACAGCCATCTCCGGGCCAGACATTGCTGCAATTGCGCGAATCACAGTGGTCGCGTGGCAACGACGTCAAACCTATGTGCAACAGCAGTACCAGCAACGCCGTAACACCCACCTGCTGAACGAGTCTGAGGTACCATCATGGGTTCAAGAGTTGCGACAGAAACTCAACTGTCCAGAGGTTGACCCAACGCCTGCACCAGATACGACAGCTCAAGAGCCCGCGATCGACCCAAACCAGCTCTTACCACTGGATTTTGACTTTGATGTGATTGACTGGACGTTTTGGGAGAACTTGCACGTGAATGGAATGTTGTAAAATATGAATTAATGAACACTGGAAAAGATATTCAACAGATGTCAGCACAGTATAAGTGTGGGTTTCAGGCGCCGCAGCTTAGACTATGAAGTGAAGCTTTTTGCAAAGCAAGAAACCACCAACATTGACAAGTGTTCTAATGCCCTCAGGCGCTGTTTGACAATGTGAAACCTGTGGAACACTGGCTAATCAATATTGGAATTTCGGCACAGGATAGACTTGCGGTAAGTACATCATAGCCAGCTTTGTCCCTGCCAGTGCCTTCCATAAAGTCTTTGAACGTGACTTCCTCGCCATCTGAACCTCAAGTATGCGAAAGTACAGTGTAGCAAGGGATGTTGTTATCATTATATTCCACCAGACTCAATTTTCCGTGTTCTTGACCTTCGAGAGGGCGCATCATTATGGGAGTTACTGCAAGGCTCAGAAGAGCTCAACTGTAGGCACATGGGAACAGCACAACTCATTGCTCCGTGGTGGTCTGAATTGTGAGCGAGGCTGATCAATGAGGACTGTTGAGAACATCACAGAGAAAAAGTTCGACCAGGAGGTGTGTCAGCAGGCAATCTTCAGCCTAGCAGGAGACATGGTGCGTGCGGTATTGATGATGGAGCAAGGCATTCCATATAGAGCACTACGAGCTGTGCCTGCAACTGACTATTTGAACAAAGTCCCGTTCGTGAGAGTCGTCGAGAAAAGTAGTAAGTCAGCCAGCAGTCCCCGGCAGTCCTCCGATGATGACAGACTGGTCGAGAACTCAAAACACTCTCCTCCTCAAGGGTCACAGCAGATACCGTTATCGGCATCATCGCTATTTTTGTGTAGCGACGACTACCACTTCGGCACTTCGGCGCGACAGTCAACCATCTTACCCGGCGTATACCACTCGATGAGTGTTTCTGCTACCCACCGGGCGATCTCAAGGATCATGCAGTATCTCGACCTCCAACCACACGCCCAGACCGTTCAATGTCTCTGAGCATGCTGTCGTGTATACTCTGTTCTTCATTAACCATTTTGAACCTCAGACTGCAAAGACTATCCTTCCAATTTCTCAGCGTCGTTATGCATAGAATCGTAAACATCTGCCCTCATCATGTGTGCCCTTACACTCGAGTCCACAAACGCGTGCCCCACATTTCATGCATTTAACGCGGCCCCAGTAGCCGCAGATCTCGCAGAAGTGCCTCTGCGGCCGACCTGATGACGAGGGTCGTGCACGAGCCATGTTGTAGGATAGTGGTGGAGCCGCAACCAGGGCGTCAAGGGTTGCTTCTGAAGGTGCCGACGGGACGTAAGATCTTAGGAGCGGATTCGCATCATCCTGAGAAGGTGTTATAGTAGATGGAGGGGCCATAGCGTATGGCATTATTGCTGGAGACGGCAACACTTCCTGAGCGGTAGGTTCTGGAGGAGTAGGCGCGGGAGTCGAGGCAGAAGTCGACGAGCGTTTCAATCGACTAACGGGCGTCTTGGTGACCTTACTTGCAGGTCGAGGTATATGAGTTGCCAGAGGCTGTTGTGCAAGAGCCGATAGAGCAGCCTCTTCGTCGGCAAGATGATTGGCGAAGGTCTTCTGAGACATTAATATGCGCCGTACGGCTTGCGTGACCTTCCCCTTGGATACTGAGCGTGGTTTAGTGTACGCCAGATATAATGGCTCGCAATTCACTCACCACGCCCGGCAGCGTCCCTTTGCCTGGTCGGAACTGGTATTTGGACATCTCTGTGGTTGTCTTTATCGAGTTCTGCCAGGTGCTTCAAAATGGCGTTGTTCTGCCGCGCAGTTGTATCTCCGCCTCCCACGACAACGTTTCTTGCGGCGCGCTTTCGAGCTCCTGACGGCTGGATTGCCGCTTTCGAGGGATCATAGCCAGTGTCTGGCACATAAGCCCAGCCAGGCGCCGATATCGAGGTGGAATTTGGGAGAACTTCGATTTGTGGCATTTCTTACCAATGTCCTTGCTGACATTGATCTAGTAGCTGGGGTTTAGGTATTTTTGTAGGTACGAAAGTAATTTAGAGACCTTCGCGGGTGGCGCATGGGCGGTAACCGAATCTAACTAGCGGTAGAAGAGTAGAAGAGCAAGTGGAAGCCTTGTAGGGCTGAGGGAGACCTTGCTTGTACCTGACTGAACTATCAGAACATCCTAAGCATCAATTTTACAAATAAACAAGCTTCAGTCCCACCAAGCGAACTCTCCAGCATGCCAACCCCTTTCATGTCCCCACTGTTGCGGCTCCCATGGAATTGAGACTGCTCATCGACCATCCTGCCCTGAGTCGAGGCCGCGAGGATCTTCTGAGCAGATGTCCTTGGCTCTTCTCCCCACATGCCGTCGGATCTACATCGCGCCTTAGGTCCTCCTGTATAACTGCATCGCTGGGGCCCTATGACTGTGAGAAGTATGACTACGATACAGTGACCGGATTGACCGCCCCGGCAGCTGTACGTTTGCTACGTCGTCTTCGTCCTTGGCATCGGCGAGCGGTCTCACTAGAGGTGCTTTCGATATTCCTTACTTGACCGCGGACTTCAAGACCAACTGGTCTACGTTTCACACTCTGTGCAGTGAAGCAGGGCTCCGAATGTTCCATCGAAGTTCTGCCCTTTGGCCCTTCTTTGCTGACTTGCTCCAGATTGGACATGAGGGAGAAGTGTTAAGTGGGCAAAGATATTGCAAGTTTCAAATCATCCACGACGACGGCGCAACCAACGCGACCTCCTGGACAAGCGCATCGTCAGGTTTCAGCTCCCCCTCAATCAGCATGCTTTTGCAGGAGGAAATGGCGAATGAGAAATACAAAGCCATACGCAGGAACAACGGGACTTAAACCAGAGCACGTGAACAAGACTCCTGCCATAATGCTGCGACATTTTGTACATAGGTGAAATGAGCAGTGATAGTACTCTTCAAAACGCTATACAATCTGGCGGAGCTGGACACAGATTCAACAGGAAGAGAGCTAAATGGGAGAAATCCACCACCCACGCTTTCCCACCCTCCGAACCCTTCCAGCAGATTATCCCCTCAACCCACGCCCTCCACACCATTATTTCTTCTTCTGCAGCGTATCGACCTTCTCCTCCAGATTCGTCACGTACATATGGATCCTCTGCACGGCAGCTTGCAGGGCCTGACAAATCGTCATCAGCCACTTTGGCCTTTTTCAAAACCCCTCCCCTCTCTCTCACAGCTCCCCCCGACAACGCCCACCACATGTATCACCCAAATAAACAACCCCGTTTTTCTTGCCCGCCAACTGCGGCGTGATTGAACCGTAACGCAACGACCGCGAGACGAGACTAAATGCAGAGACGTACGTAGATGTCCTCCGTCAACAGCTCGTTGGACACTTTGTACTCTTCCAGTATGTAATAGTAGACCCCTGCCCCCGTGATCGTCGACCCGAACAGAAATCCGAACAACCTAAACGCCCAGACACACCATCACTCATCAGCCTCCGCATAGTCATCAACCACTCCCGTCACGCAGTGGGAGGCTTCTCGAGCATTGCCCCACAGGTGGGATCGAGCGCCGCCGACCGGCCGCCCGGTGTGGGAGACGAGAGAGGTGAAGGGGATAGAGAGGTACACACCCGCCTCTGAACGCGCCGACAGGTTTCCGCACGGGCATAGGCAGCGCGACTGCAGGTGTCTCGAGCAGCCGGTTTGTGGTCTGGAAAGTTCGAGAGGTGGCGTGGGTGGGGAGGGAGCGGCGCGAGAGGGCGCGGAGGGCGGGCGAGCGATGGCGCGATGCCATGGTCGGTGGCGGGAGCTGTATGGGAATTGTGAGAGACGGCGGCGTGAGATCGGGGTTGTAAGGGATGAGTGGGTCGTGTTGCTGTTGCTGTTGCTGTTGCTGTTGCTGTTGCTGGTTGGTGGTCGATGGGTTTGCGGTGGAGAAGCTGTCGAGTTGAGGTGCGGAATCTGCCGTTTTTAGGGGGTGTTGATGGTAAAAAGTCGGAGAGCTACCCCTGTCAATAACACATGCTCGTCTTCCTTTTGGGGGCGTGGGCAGTAGTACGTTGAAGTCAATTCAAGCTGTTCTCATGGTTTTCTGGAGTCATCACGAACATTTGATTACTTCTGGCTTAACGTGTTGATTATATTGCTCTCTCACATCAATTACAGCTAACCTATACTCAAGATACTACCTAGTTTCCATTTCCTTGACCCAGCAAAGCTCGGAGGTAATAAATGCCCCGATCTACCGTGAGCATGAGGATCCAGCACAACAGTTTCTCAATGAAAATTTAAGTCATTTTGCTGGGTCTCTGTCTTCTTCAGGATCCTACAAATTTCCTTGATCAATGACCCGGGGTTCCTCAGGAACTCTTGATCTTGACTTTCTCACTTTACCATTGATCTCCAACTTACAAAGTACACCCCCAAGCCAATGGACATTAAAGCCGGCCAAATACCAGCATCGCCCTACGCCTGGCCCCACGACGCCTCTTTCTCCCGCGAAACCACAGCCCTGGTGATCATCGACATGCAACGCGACTGTACGCCCCCCCTACCCGACCACCCTCTCCTTCCCTCTCACCAAATCACCATCCATCACCACAAGACTAACACCCCATCCTCACCAGTCTGCTCCCCAAGCGGCTACCTCTCCCAACAAAACTACCCCCTCGCTCCCATCCTCGCCACAATCCCGCGCATCCGCACCCTCCTACACGCCTTCCGCGCCGCCCGCCACCAAGTCTACCACACGCGCGAAGGCCACCGACCCGACCTCTCCACCCTCTCCAGCCGCGAAGCCTTCCGCTCGCACCACGTCCCCAGCTCCCTCGGCATCGGCTCCCCGGGCCCCCTGGGTCGACTTCTTGTGCGCGGCGAGCCGGGCCACGACATCATTCCCGAACTGTACCCCGTGGAGAGCGAGCCGGTGATCGACAAGCCCGGGCGGGGGGCGTTCGCGCATACGGATTTCGAGCTGTTGTTGAGGGTTCGGGGCATCAGGAATCTGGTCGTGGCGGGCGTGACGACGGATGTGTGTGTGGGGAGTACGATGCGCAAGGCGAATGATCGGGGGTTCGATTGTCTGCTGGTTGAGGATGGGACGCAGGCGGTGGAGAAGGGGTTGCGGGATGCGACTTGTCGGAGCGTGAGGATGGAGGGGGGCATTTTTGGGGCGGTGGGGAGGGTGGAGGATGTGGTGAGGATGTTAGAGGGTGGGGTGGGGTGAATGGGAGGTTTTTCGTTGATGGAGGATGGTATGACGCCGGTATGACAGGGTGAAGAGCAGGTTCTCTTTTTGATAGTATAGGTTTATAGGACAACCTAGCAGCGTTGTTTGAGTTCAACACGGTTGAGGTCCTTCAGCTATACCTGTACGGACTACTGCGTAAGAAGCTTGAGATTCCATGTGGCAGGGTAGATAGGCTAAAAGTCTGTTTGACAGGTAAGACAGGGCTGCCATCCGTACGGCACCTTGATAATAGCAGTAAGTATCTCACACTTGAGGTACAACTCTCAGTTTTAGGGTCAATCGAAACACTCTTTCTAAGAATTCATCTGTCAATGCTCTGGACCTTTGGCCTTTGGCTGGAGTGACAAGTAAGCCACGATACCGAACAGTGCCACATACCTTAGGCTCGTGGCTCACGTTTAACATTACTAAATTACCGGACGTTGCCAGCTATGTACATATCCGGTTTAGCTCGGGCTGAAATATGACTAAACCGTACCCCAGCTTCCGCTGTCAATCGCGTGTCACGTCGATGTGTGCCACGCGTGTCCCGTACATATTAACATATCCAACACGCTTTGTTGTAACTTGCTCCAATTTCCAAAGCCGGCGAATCTTTTTTCAGACTATACCCGTCAAATCAAGCTTCGATCGCGTCCCAATGGCCGCAAACCTAAAGCGCAAAGCCGCCGACCTGGCAGCCGCCGAGGCGAAAAAGCCTAAAGCCAATGGCAGCATCACCTCTTTCTTCGGGGCACCGAAAGCCGCGGCAACGACCTCATCGGCCTCCTCGGCGGCGGCGTCGCCGGCCGTCAAGTTCGACAAGGAGAAATGGCTCGAGAAGCTTACGGATGAGCAGAAGGACCTGCTGAAGCTCGAGATCGAGACGTTGCATGAAAGCTGGTTGGCGCATCTGAAGGACGAGGTGCTCACCAAGGAATTTCTTGCCCTGAAGAGCTTTATCAAGAAGGAGAAGGAGGATGGGAAGACGATCTTCCCGCCGATGGAGGACGTGTATTCGTGGTAGGTTGCAACGTGCTCTGATCCGACTTGTTTTGTTTGAGGCCGCCGCTAATAGATTCTACGCTGCTGGCTTTCAGGTCCAGGCATACTCCGCTCAACACGGTCAAAGCCGTCATCCTGGGCCAAGACCCCTATCACAACGTCAACCAGGCTCACGGCCTCTGCTTCTCCGTCCGCCCCCCTACGCCTGCTCCACCATCCCTGAAAAACGTCTATATTGCGATCGGCAAAGATTATCCTACATTCAAGCCACCTCCAAAGAACGGTGGACTTCTCACGCCGTGGGCTGATCGTGGTGTGTTGTTGCTGAACACATGTCTGACGGTTCGAGCGCACGAGGCGAACAGCCACGCCAACAAGGGCTGGGAGAAGTTCACCCAGAAGGTCATAGATACTGTTGCGAAAGTGAGGACGAGAGGCGTGGTCTTCCTGGCTTGGGGTACGCCAGCTGGCAAGAGAGTCGCCAGGATCGACAAGAATAGGCATTGTATCCTGCAGAGTGTGCATCCGAGTCCGTTGAGCGCGGCAAGGGGATTTGTCAGTTCCGCTCTGAATCTTTGTGTTGTTGAGTTTGTTTCTGTGCTAATATCCGTGGTAGTTTGACTGCGGCCACTTCAACAAGACCAATGAGTGGTTGAAGGAGAGGTACGGAGATGACGGCATGATTGATTGGAATCTGGACGTCCCGGCAGTAGAAGCTGGCGTTTAGCGCCTATGTCTCTCGAATCTATAGTCCGTTTCATGCGAGCGTGATAGCACCTAACGATTCTTCAATGCCTACAGTGTTTGTATCTAGTTGGGAATCAAATGTATTGAATTTGTAAGGCTGTAAGAGTCGTCGTCGCTGAGTGGATTGGTGTAGGAAAGGACGCGAGGATGTACGGCAAAGACATAATTCATATGCGTTTTGGTATGGAAGCGTGATGGTGACAAGACCAAGCGACACTTTATAAGTCTGGGATAGAAAATGGCACTTAGACTCGCCATCACTTGAACATATACTTTGTTGATTTCAGCTCAAAAAGATCCTGCGATCCTTCAATCCGAGTCAATTGTTGCAATTGGCGGTAGTGTCATCGTCGCTGTCGTAGGCTATAGACGAGAGGATGGAAGACCTCCCTGTGCGTTTGGGACATTGGATCGAAAGCGATGAAAGACCCTAAGTGGGCCGTGCCGTAGCCTGTAATGTTGGAATTTTCCAGATGTTCTGTGTGTTGGGGAAAAGCACCTGCCAGAATGGTGGACTCCCCAACCCAAAAAGGAACCCAGGTAGGTATATATATTCCAACAAGTTGTAGATCTAACAAGGTGGGTGGTCGTAGTCTAGTGGGCCTTAGGAATCTGAACTTCCCAGTAGGTGCACCTACTATATAGTCAGCTAAGACTTGGACGCTGCGGCCATCTATAAAACTCAACCTGGGCCCAGACCGAATCCGCATGGGTTCGAGTCCCGTGGCGAGCAAAATGGTAATACATTTTCGTGAGAAGTGTAGAGCGAGTCTTCGAGGTCCGACTGATCACCGGCCTCTTCCACAAGCCTCACTTGATCTTTTGCTTTTTTTTTTAAGTTTATTTCATTCTGTTATTGCTGGCTGTTCTTGTTGCGGAATTTTGGTGGGCGCGTGAATGTGTGTGTGCATAGGTAGACTTGGCGCGCTTCTCGTGAGGCTGGTGGTTCTTTCTGAAGTTGGGAATCTTTTTGATATTCGCTAACGACTGCGGCTCAAAATGCGGCTTGAGCCCAGCTTTCCTTCCCGCTTCGGGAGACTACTAGCTTGCTGAGTAAGACATCTGCAGTACTTCGTACATGGATCAAGTATTACTTTTAACAGATGCCGTCCGTTACGACCGAGGACAGCTTGAAAAGGTTGTTGAATACTACATAAAAATCAAGCATTCGTTTCGGTGATACGAGGGGTCTTCCCTGAGTCTTGCATTCCTACTGCTCACGGTAGCAAGAGAGCCTTGAACATGCCGATTGCAAATGCTACGTCGTTCGCACATATGAATGCTGCAACGAAGAACGAAGTATATGTCCGGGTGATGTCACCGAAAGTATGGGCTTAGTAGAAGTGACAGCACAATGGAGAGATGCTGCTTCATTACCTACCATAGGGGAAGTCGCTGGTTCCAGGACTGACTGTTATTACCATATTAGTGGCAGCAGCGTGTAGCAGCAGCTCTATGTATGCTATTGCAATTAAATCAAGTGCTGAGTAGAATGCTCAGCATGATGTAAGTCTATGTTTTTGAGACAGTTTACATGTACATTCACTGCTGTCACGTCATACCTGAAACCAGCGACTTCCTGTAAGGTAAGGTACTTCAAATCAACTAGGTCAAAATTCAGACTCCAACCTACGACGCAACCTCGGTCAGCATGCAGGTTTGGCAGGGCAGCAAGCAACGCTTTCGGTATCAGGTCGCCGGAACTCTCAGTCATGTGGCAGCTGCATGGAACCTATCAATAATCGAGACACGCGAGATGTTGGTTCCCATATGTACAGACTCAGTATACTCAGCGACGAAGTGTGCGCTGCATGCTGGTTGACTTGGAATATAAAACCCTTGTAGCTTCTGTTATATCATCTTCCCCTTCGGACCCACCCTTCCATCGACTCTCGCGCTTGCGTAACCCTGTCGTCCACGAATCTCGCCGTAGCCGCACCATGCACTTTCGCCTGTCTCCATCCTTCCTCCGCCGCGCCTCTGATCCTCAAATGATTCTCACTGATGACGGGTGCCTTCTTCTCGTACTCCCAGAACAAATCCCCTACGTTTCGCATCGTAACGGGTAACACGACCCATCCCGCCCCTATACCCACAAGCACGGGGACCGAAGAGCGAAGGAGTATGTTGCGATTCCGCGAGATGATGGATCCAGCCATGGCAGCGACAAGGACGTAGATTCCACCGGGTAGAAGGCGCTCGCCAGATTCTTTCGGCGGTGCTAGTGAGGCGATGGTGTTTGTGAAGGAGGACTCCATATGCAAGAAGGAAGACATGAGATTGTCGATTCTCGACTCCGCAGCAAGAGAGCCATTGTAGATGGCTAGACGAGCGCGACCAATCTGTATTGCCAGACGATCGGTCGGTGTTGGAGAAGAGGTAGGAGTCGCGCTATCATGTTTGGAGGGCTTATGCTTATGCGGGGAAGGGATAGCGGGTATATCGTCGTAGATAGGTTTCTTGACAAGCTGGATATCGTCAATGCCATTGTAAGCCCAAGTGTGGCTTGTCGGACTCACCATGTCCCCTGGTGGAGCTTCGGCATGTAGGGTAGTCTTAGGAAACAGGATCGTGCCGGTTGCGAGAATGCCAGCCGTCACGGGCACGGCGCGCTGGTGCAGGTTTTGTCAGTACCTTTAGATCAGATAGAGATTTGCGGATCGCATACCTGCCGCAAGATAGACCTGAGGACCATAATTCAATGGCGAATTGAAGGAACGATAGCTTGTCGTTGCCTTTGCCGGTTCCATGATCTGTTGCGCGGAAGCAGAAACGGAAAATAGTTTGGCCAGACCGAAACTTTATCTCAGAAGTGACCGGCACTTCCTAGCGCAAGCAGATCTGCATGCGTTTACATTTGCTAGAAGGATTCAGTACCTCCTTACTCAATTGCCAGTTAAGAAGTCAGTCTTCTAAGGTCAATGAAATTGTAATCCAGCTTCGCAGTGACTCAATCGAAGCGTGAAAACATATTACCATTTTATAAAGTGTTACCGTATGCCATCATATCCATATCTGATATGGTGGCTTCGGGTTAACGTTAGCCCGTGCCGAGGAATAGAGCATTTGTAGTGCATGAAATGCGACGGCTATCTACATGCTCAGTTGCCAAGTTGATACACAGCACTTTGCGGGTCGTGGAAATGCTCAAGACATTGAAGCCAAAGGCATGGACCTGCGCAAGATGCCTATCTCGCCACCACCGGGCTGGCAGAAGCCTGACGACTGCCGCCTCTGCCACAGCGCATATCCCATACGACGATATACAGCTACCTCAAGTGGATTATGTTGCTCCTGGATCAAAGCACGATGATCGTGTCCTGCGGCAAATCTTTGACTCGCGAGAGTTCTGGAAGGACTTTTCGCAACGGACACACTCAAACATCTCTGGTCAAACGGCAGGACTCTTTCGAAACCATTATCTAAAGAGCCCCTCAGGCTTCCAACAATTTGCGCAGGATACTCTTCGGAAATGCAAGAAGATCGTGTCAAAGGTCCTTGCGGCCTCCACTGTGGAGGAGTATCGGTCGATGCCGAGGGACCTGGATAGACTCAGTGACTTTCTGTGCCGGGTTATTGACTTGTCGGATTTCGTACGTGTTACACACCCAGATTGGAGGATCCAAACGGCGGCCACGAAGGCGCATGCCATGATGTTCGAATACATGAACGTGCTCAACACTACGACGGGTTTGAATGAGCAGCTGCAGAGAGCGCTTGCGGATCCTCGAGCTACAGCTTCGTGGAGTGAAGAAGAGAAGATTGTTGCTCGGATATTGCTCAAAGACTTTGCTAACTCTGCGATTGACTTACCGTCTGAAGAGCGGCAAAAGTTCGTCGAGCTGTCGAATGATATCAATCAGCTGGGTTTTGACTTTGTGGATCAAATGGAGCCCGCACAACCACACCTGACATTCGATAGCAGCAAGATGAAGGGCATGGACCCAAAGGTGGTCCAGAAGCTGGCACGATGGGGCAAGGTGATTCTGCCGACAGTTGGTCCAGCTTCGCATATGGCACTGAGGACTGTCGAAGATGAGGCTACCCGAAAAGAGATTTATTTAGCCAGCAGGACGGCTTCGACCAAGCAGATACGCCGGCTTGAGATGTTATTGAAGAAAAGGGGTGAGCTTGCACAGCTCTCCGGCTACGACAGCTTCGCCCAGATGACTCTCAGAGACAAGATGGCAAAGACACCCGAGTCTGTCAATCAGTTCCTGTTGGCACTAGCGACCGATAACGCCGAGCGAATGCAGCAGGAACTGGGCGAACTGCTGAAATTCAAGCAACTTGACCCTCGGCAAAGCGGTAGACCTCAACAAATCCAAGCATGGGACCGAGAGTATTACCTCACACGATTACGATCACAGACAAGATCAACTTCCAGAAGACCCGACTTCCTATCAGCCTACTTTTCTCTGGGAACCGTAATGCAGGGTCTATCTCGTCTATTCAGCCGACTCTACGGGGTACGCTTCGTCCCGAACGAGACTCTCCCCGGGGAAACCTGGAACGACGATGTGCGTCGACTCGACATCATCGACGAGCAAGAGGGCCATATCGCCGTCGTATACTGCGACCTCTTCGAACGAGCCGGCAAAAGCCCCAACCCCGCCCACTTCACCCTCCGCTGCTCGCGCGAGATCGCCGACTCGGAAATCGCCGAAGCCCTCACCACCACCCACTCCACGCCCTCCGCCCCCTCGCAAGCCGCCAACGACGGCATGGCCACCGCCCACCGCACCACCACCAACACCCTCTACCAACTCCCAACCATCGCCCTAATCTGCGACTTCCCCCTCCCCCCGCACCCGCACCGCCCCACCCTCCTCACCTTCCACCAAGTCCAAACCCTCTTCCACGAAATGGGCCACGCCATCCACTCCATCCTCGGCCGCACCTCCCTGCAAAACGTCTCCGGCACCCGCTGCGCCACCGACTTCGCCGAGCTGCCCTCCGTCCTCATGGAACACTTCGCCGCCGACCCCGCCGTCCTCGCCCTCTTCGCCCGCCACTTCGAATCCGACGCCCCGCTGCCTTACCCCTTGCTCGCCGACCGCCTCGCCCAAGACGCCCGCGTCGACGCCGCCGACACCGAGACCCAGCTCCTCCTCGCCCTCCTCGATCAGCGCTTTCATTCTACCCTTCCTCGCGATCCCGGCTTCGATAGTGACCGCGTCTGTCATGACGTCTGGGCCGCGCACGCTACCGTCCCTGAGCCGGCTGAGACGCGCTGGCAGGGGTTTTTCGGCCATTCGTTCGGGTATGGGGCGACGTATTATTCGTATCTGTTTGACCGCGCGATTGCGGGGAAGGTGTGGAAGGAGGTGTTTCAGAGGCTGGAGGACGGGGCGGTGGATCGTGGGGCGGGGCAGAGGCTGAGGGAGGAGGTGTTGAGGTGGGGGGGTGGGAGGGACGGGTGGCGGTGTGTGGCTGGGGTGTTGGGGCCGGAGTATGCGTGGTTGGAGGGGGGCGGGGAGGAGGCGATGG
>JAABUU010004366.1_pt1 | contig 16777 bp, 12 predicted proteins | sample 5559301 | NCBI WGS metagenome assembly JAABUU01 (sample SAMN10711884, study PRJNA513360) | rock metagenome | isolation source: Antarctica rocks | place: Antarctica: Victoria Land, Richard Nunatak white | reverse complement strand
GACCGGAGGCCGGAGGGCACCCCCGCCGGGTGTAATGCGGCATTACAGCGAGCGGCCCGGCCCGCGACCGGAGGGGCACCCCCGCCGGGGTGTAATGCGGCATTACGGCGAGCGGGTTGTAGACGGCGATTTGCACGTGCACCACGAGTGGTGGTGGTGGCGATGGAAAAGTCTGCCACTCAGGCCGCCGCCTCTGGTGTCGGTGGCTGGCCCACCGTCTGCCCGCGTGTCCGCCACGAGGGGCCCTACAGAGAGAAGACCTGGCCGTGGTGCAGCAGCCGGTCGACCAACGCCGCCGCGAGCGAGACGTCCTGGACGATGCTTGCCCACGCGGTGAGGCGCTTGTTCGCGGTGCGGATCGTCGGGCGGCGCTCATAGCCCCCGGCGATGACCGCGTAGAGGGCCGGCCGAAGGCGGGCGCGGTCGGCAGGGAGCCGAGTTCGTCGAGCACGAGCACGTCGCAGGTGAGCGGCGGCTTGACGAGGCGTCGGGGGCCGACGACGGTGCCGGTGCGCCCGAACTGGGCGGCGAGGGCCTGGGCGGTGACGAAGCGGGCGGTGTGGCCGAGCTGCACCTGCTCGGTCGCCACGCCGATCGCCGGCATCGTCTTGCCGCGGCCGGGCGGGCCGCTGAGGGTCGGCGTGCCGACCTGCGCGACGAAGGGCGGGTCGAGGGAGCGCAGCACGACCTGGGGCTTGCGGTCGGGGCGGGAGCGGAAGTCGAACCGTTCGCTGGTCGCGGCAAAGGGGAAAGCGGCGTCGCGCAGGGGGTGCCGGGTGGCGGCCGCGGTGCGCGCGGCCAGCGCTTCCTCGCGCAGCCCCTGGAGGAAATCGGCGTAACCGAGGCCCTCGTGTGCGGCGCGGTCGAGCCACGCCGGGAGGACCGTCGCCGCCTGCGCGAGTTGGACCTGCTCGAGGAGGGTGGCGAGGCCGACGCGCATGACGCCACCTCCGGGAGGGCGACATCGACGCGGACGAGCGCCTCGTAGGCGCTGAGCAGGCGGTCAACCGCGGGTTGCGGCCGCACGCCGGGGCGGAGCGGCGCCGGGGCGGGCGGCGTGGCGCGGCGCGGCCAGAGCAGCGCGAGCGCGTCGGTGCTGTCGGCCCCGGCGTCAGCGGCGCGGGCCATCGCCGTCAGCAACTCGTCCGCGGCGTGCCGTTCGTGGAGGGCGTGGAGGGCGAGCAGCTCCTCGCGCAACCGGGCGCGCTGGCGGCGCGAGAGGGCGGCGAGGAAGGCGGGGGCGAGACCTGCCCGGGGACCGGCAGGCCGTCGTCGCGCGGCGTGGCGGGGCGCGCCCCGCCCTGCGCCGCCTCGGCGGCGAGGCGCTCCTGGGGCGGCGTGCCCGTCGCCGCCCCGGGGCGGCCGTTGGCGTGGCCGAGCCAGTCGGCCAGCTGCGCCGCGAGGTCCGTATCGTCGGCGCAGGTGCGGCCGCGCAGGGAGTTCCCCTTGACCCATTTGACGAGGGCCTCGACGCGCCCTTGCTGGTTCGGTGCGCCGGGGTCGCAGGCCTGGGGGCGGAAGCCGCCGAGCGGAAGACGTTGTCGCTACCCCGGTACGGCGGCGCGGGATCGTCGGGCGCCAGCTCCAACATCCGCGCCGCCGTCAGCCCCGCCGCGAGCCAGGCGACGATCGGTGCGCGCTACGGGTCGACTTGCGAGCGGCGGTAGCGCGTGGCGGGTCGCCGCTCGACCGGCTCGCGGAGCACCCGCGCGACCGTGCGCCGGTTCCGCCCCAACTCCTCGGCGATCTGCCGCTGGCCCTTGCCCCGTTTGACGAACACGTGCATCGCGCCGCGTTCCATCCGCCGTACCATCCTTCCCCCCGTCACGGCGGCGTACTGCACTTTCGCCGTCTACACGGATCCCACCCGCTGCCGGAGGACACCCCCCCGCCGGGTGTAATGCCGCATTACAGCGAGCGGCCCGACCGGCGACCGCAGGGGCACCCCCGCCGGGTGTAATGCCGCATTACAGCGTCCGGGCCGACCGGCGACCGCAGGGGCACCCCCGCCGGGTGTAATGCCGCATTACAGCGCCCGGCCCGGCCCGCGACCGGAGGGACACCCCCGCCGGGTGTAATGCCGCATTACAGCGAGCGGCCCGGCCCGCGACCGGAGGGACACCCCCGCCGGGTGTAATGCGGCATTACAGCGTCCGCCGGATCGACCGGAGGCCAGAGGACACCCCCGCCGAGTGTAATGCGGCATTACAGCGTCCGGGCCCACCCGCTGCCGGAGGAGCACCCCCGGCGGGTGTAATGCCGCATTACAGCGAGCGGTCCCACCCGCTGCCGGAGGGGCACCCCACCGGGTGTAATGCCGCATTACAGCGTCCGGGCCGACCGGCCACCGCAGGGGGGCCCCTGCCGGGTGTAATGCCGCATTACAGCGACGGGGGCGGGAGGATCTCCCGGCGTCGGGCGTTCGCCGTCGCGTGTCGTCGCTCGACCACCCCCCGGCGGCGGTAGCCCGAGCGGGGGCCCGCCCGTCAGCAATGCCGGGGCGCCCCCGGGGTCGCACCGGCGCGCCTCGCGGGCGGCGACCGTCGCGGAGCGGCCGTCGGGGGCGTCCGGGCTGCCGGGAACGCGGCATGACACCAACACCGGGCACCGCAGGATCGCCGTGGCCCGCCAGGGGTGATCCGGCATCGCCCTGGCGGCGGCGCGGAGGAAACGCCCCGCACGATTGTCCCGGCAGCGCCGGCCCGGATCGGGGGGTCTAAACTGAAGCCCAGGTGAGACCTACATGCCTGACGCAGGAGACCGTGCGGGTTTCATCGGCGCTTCGGTTTAGAACGCGGCGTTCCACCCAGGCGCGCAGCGGCATGTCCGGGCCGAGGCACGACACACGGGGCGCCGGGTGCGGGACGCGGGACGCGGGTCCGTGCGCCAGCTCGGGCGCCGCGGCCCGACGCCGCCCGGGCCCGCGGCCGCGTGGTGCGTGTCGGCCCCCGCCAGCACGGGCGACGTCATGCTCGTCGCCCCGGACCGGGCCGTACCCCGGCATCCCGGTGGCACGTTGTGGCTCCCGCCCCGCCCGGCCCTTCCCGGTCCGGGGAGCGCTCCTCCCTCGTCGCAGATCGGCGCGCTCTGCCGAGCGGCGGGCGCGCCGTCGCGCCCGCGGATCTAGGCGTGTCCCCGGCATGGCGCCAGGCGGCGACGCGGCCACGGCATCACGGGGCCAGCGGGTCACGAGGCCAGGGAGCCAGGGAGCGAGGGAGCGAGGGAGCGAGGGAGCCAGGGAGCCAGGGAGCCAGGGAGCGGAGGAGGAACGGGCGGATGACCGGGGGTGCGGTAATGGTGTCATTACCGCACCCCCGGCCGGATGGTACGTCTGCACGGTGGGCCGCCGATCGTGGCCGCTTGGTGCTCGTGCGGAGCTCCCGTGGGGTGCCGCAGTCGTCGCGCTTCGACCCGGTGCCCCATCCCGCACCCGCTCCCCCTCCAGTACCCGCGTCCCCCGCCAACGCCCGTGTCCCCCTCCGACCGCCGGGGAGGTCGCCGCGTGTGGCGTGGTTCGTCCCCGCGCGGAGTAGGGCGGACCACGCCGGCCAGGAATGTCGGCATGACACCCGGCCGGGTCGCGGGCCGGGGGCGGCACAGACCCGCTCCCGCTCGCGCGTCGAGCCAGGGGCACCGCGCCGCTGTAATGTTGTCATTACAGCGGCGCGGCCCGACGGCATGGCGCGTCCCCCAGCGACGCGGGTCGGGCCGCCCACCACCGGGACGACGGGACGGGCGGGGGCGCACCCCGCCCCCCGTGTCTCTCCGTCCTCCGTCCCTGCCCCGCCGCGAGCCCGCTCCGGCCGGTCACCGGCGCGGGCGCAGGGCCAGGGCGGTCTCCCCGATCGGGGCCGAGCGCAGGGGGCCCCTGTCCAGGAAGGAGGCGACCCTCGCGTATCGCGCACCCTGTCGAGACGCCGCGGTTGCGGATCCCGCCGCGGGGTGGGTCCCGCCGTTGCGCGCGCCCATGGTGGGGCACCACGGTCCGACCGCTGCAAGCGCTGCCTGGCGCTGGTGGCACCGCCACCCGGTAGCGCGATGCGGTTGCCGTCCCTGGGGTGGTGTAACGCGGCATTACACCCACCGGGAAGCGTGGACCGGGATCCGGGGCGCAAGGTGTCCGTCCCTGGCGGTAACGTCGCGTTACCGCGGGTGGGTACCCGGAGCGGGCCGGGGCCGGGAGGCACTCGCGGTGGGTGGAACGCCGCGTTACAGCGGGCACGAGGCCCGCGCCGGTAGCGCGCGCCACGCGGACGTGGAGCGGGTGGGCCCGCTCGCTGTAATGCCGCATTACACCCCGTCGGGGTGTCCCGTCGGCCTCCGGTCGGCCCGCTCGCTGTAATGCGGCATTACACCCGGGGGAGGGAGTGTCCTCCGGCAGCGGGTGGCCCCGTCGCTGTAATGCCGCATTACACCCGCTGGGGTGCCCCTCCGGCAGCGCGGTGCCTGGAACGCCGCGTTACGGCGCACCTGGCATCCCGCGCTCACCGAGCCAGGTCCGGGCCGGGCCTGCGGTGCCTGGAACGCCGCGTTACCGCCACGGCCAGCGTTTCCCGGCCCGGATTCGCGCATCGCCCACCGTCACGGGGCCTCCTCCCGGGGATGGAACGCGGCGTTCCAGCGCATGCGGCGACCCCCTTGGTCCGGTGCTTGCCGGTCGTGCATTCCTCACGCGCCGCCCCGGCGGTGCGTCGCCCCCCCCGGTGCGGGATACGCCGAGACCCGCGCGCCACGCTCCTATGAACAGCCGCAGCCACGCCCTGCCCGCCCGCGCAAGGTGGGGCTGCTCCGTGTTTTGCCTGGGATCGTGCTCCTGCCTGGATAGACCCCCCCATGCGTCTACGGGGACGCGTACCCGGAGGCGCGCACCCTCGCCACCCCCTGAACCCGAGGCGCTCGCGTCAGGCGGCGGTGCCGGCGAGCGGTCCGCGCGATGCCACGCTCGGTGCGGGTCACAGGATCCCGCGCGCCCCTCGCGCCGCCAGCCCCCACACCCCCGCCCGGTCCGGCCCCCCCGCCCGGTCCGGCTGTGGCCGTGGCTGGCTCCAGCGGGGGAGCATGTCCACCCCGATCCGGGGGCGAGCGGTCCCCGACCGGGTGCGGCCGTTCGCCGTGGCTACCCGTTCGCCGCTCCCCGGTACCCCATGGGCAGATGGCACGAGGGCGGGTGGCTGCCCCCGACCGCTCCCTCCGGTATCCGGGCACCTGGAGACGTGGTGGCGCGCGCCAAACCCGACACGGTAGCGCCCAGACCCGGCGAGGCCACCCCCCGGAAGGAGGGACACCGGCGGTATGTCCAGGCCCCCCTGCTGGCGTCGGGCAACCGGCGGGATGCGCACCCCGCGAACCTCCGCTCGCCGATTCGGGATGCGCGCGAGCGGGGCGTCCGAGAACACGTACCGCGTGATCCCGCCCCCGTGGCTGAGGAGCGTCGGAGGAGCGTCGAATGCTGTCCCTTATGGGGGGCGAGAGGCAGGAGGCCACGGCAGCCGCGGGACACCAGGCGATATGCTCGCAACGCGACGCACCAGGCGACAGGCCCGGCGAATATCCCGAGGGACGAGTATCTCGAGGGGAAGGTCAAGGTACGGGCAGACCCCAGGGAATGGAAGATGACCTCCGGGGTGGGACAGCAAACCCGGAGGCCGGGAGGGCAGACCCCAGGGAATGGAGACGACCCCCGGGGCGGAACGGCAACAGCGAGCCGAGGTGGTACCGGGAATCAGCGAGGTGACGAAGCGCGGACGATCATACCGCCGAAAGGCAGAGGCGCAGAGACGGAGAGGCCAGAGGGTCAGAGGCGCAAGCGCCAAGGGGCAGAAGGCGAACGTCACAATTTGACCATCGGGCGGGACGCAACGGGAGACGCGTCGGATCGCACCACCGGGCGGGGCCAACGGGAGACGCGTCGGGGTCGCCAAGGCCCAACCGACAAGCCCCCGGCCGGAGGGTGAGCGCCAAGCGGTGCTACACCAACGAGAAAAGGATGAATAACGAGAGGGGTCGCGCATGCGGAGGCCGGGTTTTCCCAGCACCGGGGCCAAAAACGACCTGCCGGGTCGGACCAATTTCGACACCCAATTTGAGTGCCGGTAATGTACGTAAGCACCTCCAGTCTACCCCGATTTCGGGCGCCTTTCGGCTGTTTCGGGCTGCTTCGGTCCTGCGTCACCCCGCTCGCGCTGATGTCCGCGTTGTCGGCGTTGTCGGCGCTAGCGCAATCCGGCGGCACCGGGGACCACGGTGTGGCTCGCGCGCTCGGTCCGGGCGCTGCCGCGACGTTGCCGAGCAGTCGGGAGGGAGCCGTTGCTGTCAATGTTCTGCGCCGGTACGCTTCCCCGGATGAACGGGTCGGCTGTTGACGACCGCGGCAACGGGCAGGGGCGGTGCGGGGCCGTGCCGGACCTCCGTCGCGGGGGGCAGTCCCGGGCGCGTTGGCCCCCGATGCGGGATCGTGCGGAGACGTGCGGCGGTTCGTCGTCTCGGCCAGTGGACCGCGACAACCCGCTCCGGGCCGGCCCTCCGCGGGGAGGGTGCGCTTGTGCCGCGCACGCGTCCACCAGGGTGAGGACCGCGGGCCCCCGTGGTTGCCAATGGCCACCCAGACCGTTGGCGGGGCCGGGGCCGGGGCAGACCCGGCCGCGTCCGGGTTGCTGTCTTGTCGCGCCGCCGCCCAGCACGCGTCCCCCGCCGGGTGTAATGCCGCATTACAGCACCGCCGAGCCGACCCGCGGCCGGGGGACTCCCCGCCGGGTGTAATGCCGCATTACAGCACCGCCGGGCCAGTCGGGTGCCAGGAGACCTCCCGCCGGGTGTAACGCCGCATTACAGCCAGGAGCGGCCCCGGGACTCCCGCGGAGACAAACACGGTTGCTGCTCCCGATGCCACGCCCTCGGGACCGGTCAGCACGGGCCGTGGCTCCCCGGCAAGGGATGGGAGCGGTCGTAGGGCGTGACCCCCTCCGCGTCCCGCGCTCCCGGCCCCGGGGGCACGGGGCCCGCCCCACCTGGCCCCGCGGTTCGTCCCGTGCGACACGGAGGGCGCGGCACCCCCCGGGCACCGGGCATGCCCGGGGTGGTGGCGGCAACCTCCGCTCGACCCGGGCACGAAGCGCGATACGGCCCGGTGTCGGGGCGGGCGGGGATGTCACCGGTGAGGACGGACGAAGCGGATACCCGGGTGTCGTCCCCAACCGTGGTGGGCGCGTGCGCGGCACAGGCGAGCCCCGCGACGATTGCCCCCCCACGGCGTCGCTCGGGGATCCCTCCTCTCCGGAGGCCGACCCGGAGCGGGTTGTCGCGGTCCACGGCCGCGACGACGAACCGCCGCGCGTATCCGAACGATCCCGCATCGGGGGCCAACGCGCCCGGCGCGGCACCGCGCGACGGAGACCCGGCATAGCAACGGGCAGGGGCGGAGCACCGTGCGTGCCCAAGGCCGGCTGGCCCGCTCATGTGGGTACGTGCATCAGCGTCGGACACCGACAGCAGCGGGTCCCCGTCGATCGACCGGCGACGACGCCGGATCGCCCGGGCCGAGCGCGCGAACCACACGACGGTCCCGGACGCTGCCGGATGCCGACAGCGCCGACAGCGGGGTGATGCAGGGTGCGAAGCAGCGAAAGGGGCCGAAATCGGGGTAGACTGGAGGCGTCTACGGACATTACCGGCACTCAAATTGGGTGTCGAAATTGCCCCGGCCCGGCACGTCGTTTTTGGCCCCGGTGCTGGGGAAATTCACCCCGCACATGCGCGACCCCTCTCGTTATTCATTCTTTTAACGTTGGTGCATCCCCGCCTGGCGTCGTCACCCCACCCGGGGGTTGCCCGTGAGACGTTCGCGACGACGGGGTGTCCCGCGATTGCCTCGCTCCGCGGTTGCAGCTCGGTGCGCCCCTCCTCGTCCCACTGTCTCGTCCCGCGGTTTCGTCTCGGTAATTCCCCCGCTCATTGCCCGCTCATTGCCCGCGTATCTCGGTCGCCTCGCGCTTGCTCCTTGCTCGCCGCCTTACCGCCTGGTCACCTTACCGCCTCGTCAGCACGCGACCGACGCTCCATCGCTCTCCACCACCGCGCCCACGCATCTGCGGATCATCGACCCTTGTACCTTCGCCAGCCTTCCCGCCCGGGGCCGGTTGCGCCTTCCCCCGCGGATCCGGTTACGCGTACACCACCAGCAGTTGCGCATCATGCGTCACCGCCTCCGTTTCGACCACCAATTCGTCACGCCTTGGCGCTCCTCTCGGCGTTTTCGCCCGGGGGCACTGTCAAGTTAGCGTGCCAGTTGGGAAGGGAGTCGGCGAGGGAAGCTGAATGAGGGCAAGGTGAGGCCTCGCGAGCGAGATATCAGGCGATGACCTGTGTCCCGGTCACATCGTGCCAGGTCTGGAAGCGCTCGGCTCTCGTCTGGCGGTAGGCGGCGGCGGTCAGGCGGTGACGGCGCGGTCGAAAGTGGCTGGCGATGGGACCATACGCGGCGAGGAAGCGCTGCGTGTGCCCCGGCGACTTGAAGCGTCTCATGCGTCGCTCCCGCTCGCGCGTTGGCTGGTGCGAGTTCTCCGCCCGGTTATTCAGCCGCTTGTGCTGCCGGTGCTCGACGCTGGGCAGGGCCTCGCGCTTGGCCGCCCCGTAGCTGGCGAGTTTGTCGGTGATCACCACGCGCGGGACGTAAGCGAGATCCTTCAGCAACCGCCTCAAGAATTTCGTGGCCGCCGCCTTGTCCCGCCGGGATTGCACAAGGATATCAAGGACATTGCCGTCCTGGTCCACGGCGCGCCAGAGGTAGTGCTGCACCCCGCTGATACGAATGAAGACCTCGTCGAGATGCCACTTGTCGCCCGGCCGGGGCCGCCGACGGCGTAGCGCGTTGGCATAGGTCTGGCCGAACTTGTGGCACCACTGCCGGACCGTCTCGTACGTCACGATGACGCCCCGCTCGGCGAGCAGTTCCTCCACGTCGCGGTAGCTCAGGGCGAAGCGGAAGTAGAGCCAGACGGCGTGCGCGATGATTTCTGGCGGGAACCGGTGCCGCTTGTAGGCGGGCGGGGACATCTGTTCTTTCATGCGCGGAGTATCGCACACCACGCTAACCACGAGGCCAGCCAGTTATCTTGACAGTGCCACCTGGGACGCCATCGGCAAGCTCGCCGCCGTCGCCACTATCCGCACGCTGCTCAACTACTTCCTCGGAAGAGAACTCACGGGCGAGCAGCAACGGCAAGGCGCGTCCCCACAACGATGACGTCCCGACCAAAAGCGAGCGATAGCGCCCCCTGGCCGCCTCCACCGCGTATCCCGGCCCGCCAGCGGCCCACCATCGCCGGTTGCCCCAGCTCGCTACCCCGGCAGGAGAGGCGGTGGGACTCTATAGGAGGGATGCTACTATTCGGCGTCGAGGAGCCCTGACAGGTAATGCCACCGTTCTTCTGAAAGGGAGGGTAGTGCCTGCCATCCTAAACCAAAGCTCCGATGAGAACCACATGCACTACGCTACGAACTATGTGGGTTTCACCTGCGCTTCGGTTTAGGTGCATCTCTTTGGGTGGATACATTCTCTTACCCTTCGAGAGAAACGCACAGTCGCGCAGCGACCGCCCTTTAGGGCGTGACCACTACTCAGTCTCCTCGCGCCAGCCATACGAATCTACCGCTATAAGCCGTGTCTCGCGCGCGGACGAAACTCGCTTTCGTCTTGTTGCGTTAGCAACAACAGTAGTCTCTGAAGAAGTCTCTGCCGTAGTCTCTGGTATTGGTCTGGTCATTTTGTCCACATGGTCTGGCCATTCTGGCCGATTGCATCCGGCCAAATTGGCCGAATCGGAGTTGGCGGTATCGGTCGTGTCACTATCAGTATCGTCAGTATTATGGGGTGTATAGGTGAGATTACTGAGCCGGTCATAGTTGACGCGATACCACTTCGTGCGATCGATCTGACTGCGGTTATAGTTGCCCGTGACGATGAGGTCGAGGTTTTCCAGGTTGGTTAGCGCCCGCCGAATCGTCCTCTCTGACCAGAAAGGGAACTGTTTACACCACTTCTTGTAAGAGTTACGGTGATTGCTAGTTGCCGCCCATGCGGCTCCCGCCGAGAATGGTGTTGTCGAGGCACCGGATTCGCGGCGGGAGGGGCGCATGGACGACGACTTCATCGTAACGGCGTTCGTGATCATTGACAAGACGATGCAGGCGCTGGGGCATCGGGACGACGTACGGGCCGGGGCGAGCGACGCCGAGGTGCTGACGGTGGCGGTGGTGGCCGCGAAGTACTTCCAGCACCACCTGGCGCGGGCGCTGCAAGTGCTGCACCTGGGGCGCTACCTCTCCGGGCCGCTGAGCGCGTCGCGCTTCAACCGCCGCCTGCACCGGCTGGCCGACTGGCTGGGCCTCGCGGTCGAGACCCTGGGCGCGCTGTTCGCGACCGGGGAGGCGTTCCTGATCGACAGCATGCCGGTGCCGGTCTGCCGCCGCGCCCGCGCCCGCCGCTGCCGCAAGGCCCGCGGCAAGGCGTTCTGCGGCTACTGCGCCGCCAAGCGGGAGAAGTTCTTCGGCTGGCGGCTGCACCTCGTCTGCACCACGGCGGGGGTCCCCGTCGCCTTCGACCTCGTCCCCGGCGGGCTGCACGACCTCACCCCGATCCACGAGCTGACCTACGGGCTGCCCGAGGGGGCGGCGGTCTACGGCGACAAGGGCTACAACGCGGGCGACGACGAGGCGAGCATCGCCGACGCGACGGGCGTGCGCCTGGTCCCGATCCGCCGAGCCAACATGCGCCCCAACTCGTGGGCCGACAAGCTGGCCTTGCGCGCCTACCGCAAGCGGATCGAGGCGCTGTTCAGCCAGCTGGAGGCGATGGGCGTGCAGCGCCTGCGCGCCCGCGCCAATCCCGGCCTCCTGCTCAAGCTCCACGCCTCGCTCCTCGCCGCCACCATCACCAACGCCGACTAGCAATCACCGTAGTATTATGCGGCCCCGGCCCCCTGCACCGGCACGCCGCGCTCGATCGGCAGGATCGCGGCGGTGGCGAGCAGGGCGATGGCGGCGAGCGCCCAGAATACCGGCTCGTAATGCCCGCCGACGGTGTAGAGGAAGCCCGCCGAGACCGGGGCCAGCGCCCGCGCCCCGGTGACGAAGAAGGCCAGGATCCCGGCGATGCTGCCGTAATGCCGCGCGCCGTATAGCTCGGCCACCAGCGAGGCACGCGCCGGGGTAATCGCCCCGAAGCCCGCGCCGAAGAGGGCGACGAACGCGAAGACGCCCGCCGTGCTCCGCACGGTCAGCAGCACCACCAGCGCGACCGCTTGCAGGACGAAGATCGCGGCGGTGACGTAGCGGCGCGGCCAGATGCCGCCGAGCGGGGTGAAAATCAACCGACCCGGCAGCGCCATGATCCCCACCAACCCGGCGGCGGTGGCGGCGAACCCGGCCCCGTAACCGCGCGCGATCAGGAAGGGGATCAGGTGGACGGTGACGGCGACGTTGGCGAAGAAGGCGAGGCAGAAGCCGGTCGTCAGCCACCGGAAGGAGCCGCTGCGGGTGGCGTCGCGCACGCTCGCGCCCGGCACGGCGGTCTGCGCCCCCGCCTGCGGCTCCCCCGCCACGCCATCGGGCAGCAGGCCGAGATCCTGCGGGCGGCGGCGCAAGATCAGGGCGTGCGGCGGGATCGTCGCCACGGCGAGGATCGCGGCGAGCGCGACGAGCGCCCCGCGCCAGCCGAGTCGCCCGATCAGCCAGGCGATCAGCGGGATGTAGATCACGCTCGCCAGCCCGGCCACGAAGGTGAGGATCGTCAGCGCCCGCGCCCGTTTCGTCACGAACCACGTCGCCACCGCCGCGAAGGCCGGTTCGTAGAGGGTCGCGGCCATCGCCAAGCCGAGCCCGACCCAGATCAGGTAAAACGCCGCCAGATTCCCCACCGCCGCCCAGGCCAGCAGCAGGAGCGCCGCCAGGATCGACCCCACCGTCATGATCGGGCGCGGGCCGTGCCGATCGACCAGCCGCCCGACCCCTATCGCCGCGATCCCGGAGCAGAGGAGCGACGCCGAGAACGCGCCGTTGATCGCCACCGACGACCACCCCAGCTCCGCGCCGAGCGGCGCGACGAAGACCGAGAAGCCGTAATAGAGGATCCCCCACGACGTCAGCTCGGTCCACGACAGCGCCAGCAGGATCGTCCACCCGTAATAGCGTGGGGACTGGCGTGTGGTGGCTGACGAATGGGGGGCGGGCATGGGAGCCTCCACTAGGGTAGCGGGTGGGGTGTAGGGTAGCGGGTGGGGTGAGAGGCACGGCTGATGTGGGATGCCGTCGGATTAAAATACCCCTGAAGGGCACACTGTACCCATGAAGGGCAGCCTCTCCCGGCTGAAGGCTGCGGCCACGAAGTCCGCCTGCGCGAACTGGAACGTCACACAAGCAACGGCAAAGCGCCGGATCGAAGCCACAACGTTGGAGTCGGCACATTCCCCTCTCCTCAGATGGGGAGAGGGGTGCCGCCCACAGGCGGCGGGGTGAGGGTATAGGCAGCGCCACTGCATACGTGAGTCTGGGATTGCACTACCCCTGAAGGGCAGCCACTACCCCTGAAGGGCACACTGTCCCGGCGAGGGGCGGCTATCGCCGCCACGAAGTCCCCTCCAGGGTACTACAGCAGCCACGCTATACGCCGCAGCGTCACCTGGCAAGCCCCTCTCCCGAATCGGGAGAGGGGTGGCGAGCAGTTGCGAGCCGGGGTGAGGGCTGTCCTCCAACGTGGGATGCCGTTGGACTGAAGTGCCCCGGAGGGCAGCCACTACCCATGAAGGGCATACTATCCCGACTGGTTGGCCTCCGGCCACGAAGCCCGCCTGCGCGGGCTGGACCACCCCAACCCTCTCTCTTTTCGTCCTCTGTGCCTCTGTGCCCCCTGTCCCGTCCCTCTCCTCGTCTCTCTCGTTCTCTGCGTCTCTGCGTCTCTGTGGCGACCCCGTCCCCGCCCGTCATCAGCCGAGCGCCCACTCCAGGTCCGCGATCAGATCATCCGGGTGTTCGAGGCCGACCGAGAGGCGGATCAGGTTGCCCGGTGTCAGCGACCCCGGCCCCTCCACCGAGGCGCGGTGCTCGATCAGGCTCTCGACGCCACCGAGGCTCGTGCCGCGCGTGAAGAGCCGCGTGCGCCCGACGACCGTCAGCGCGTGTGCCGCGTCGCCGCGCGGCTGGAAAGAGACCATCCCGCCGAACGCGCTCATCTGGCGCGCGGCGATCGCGTGCTGCGGATGATCCGGCAGGCCGGGATAGTGCGTCGCCTCGACCCCATCGTGCTCGCTGAGGAAGGCCGCGACCGCCGCCGCGCCCGCCACATGCCCCTTCATCCGCCAGTAGAGCGAGCGGATGCCGCGCGACACCAGCCAGCAATCGAACGGCGCGGGGACGCCGCCGCCCACCCCCTGCACCTCGCGGATCCGCGCGAAGAAGTTATCCTCCACGCGCGTCACGACCGCGCCGCTCAGCACGTCGCTGTGCCCGCCGAGATACTTGGTGGTGGAGTGCGCCACCAGATCGGCACCAAGCGCCAGCGGCTGCTGCAAGACCGGCGAGGCCCAGGTGTTGTCGCAGACGAGCCGCGCCCCCGCCGCGTGCGCGATGGCCGCCACCGCCACGATGTCGGTGATCTGTAAGAGCGGATTCGACGGTGTCTCGACCCAGACGACCCTGGTGCGCGGCGTGATCGCCCGCTCGACCGCGCCGAGATCGGTCATGTCCACGAAGGTGCTGACGAGCCCCCAGCGCGCGCAGAGATTCTTGAGGATGCGCGTCGTGCCGTGATAGACATCGGCGGGCGCGATCACTTGGTCGCCCGGTGACAGCGCCTGGAAGATCGCGTGTGTCGCCGCCGCGCCCGACCCGAAGGCGCCAGCAGCCGCGCCCCCTTCGAGCGCCGCGAGCGCCGTCTCCAGTTGGTTGCGGTTCGGGTTGCCGCTGCGCGTGTAGCTGTAGCCGGAAGCGTAGCTGCCATCCTCCGCGCGCTCGAACGTCGTCGAGAGGTAGAGCGGCGGCGCGATCGCCCCGGTGGCCGGATCGGGGCCGTGCCCCGCGTGGACCGCCACGGTCTCCTTGTGCATCCCCCGCTCGTCGTGCATCGGCCATGCGCCCCTTTCGCTCGTCCCGCGCCGCGCTCAGCCCAGGAGCTTTTCCATCACCATCGTGTCCACCCAGCGCCCGTCGAGCATACCCTGCTCGCGGTAGATCCCGACGAGCGTGAAGCCGTGCCGCTCGTAGAGGCGCAGGCCAGGCTTGTTCGTCGGGAAGGCGGCCAGCACCATTTTATGGAAGCCGAGCCCACGCGCCCGCTCCTCCAGCGCGCGCAACAGCGCGTCGCCGATCCCCTGGCCGCGCCGCTCGCGCGCCACGTAGAGGGAGAAATCGACCACATGATCGTAGGCCGGGCGCGGGTTGAACTGATTCAGCGCGCCCCACCCCGCGACCGTGCCGTCCGCGTCGGTCGCCACGAGCACCGGGTAGCGCGCCCCGTGCACCGCCAGCCACGCCGCGCGCTCCTCCGCCGTGCGCGGCTCCGTCTCCAGCGTCGCCACGCGATCCGCGATCCCCTCGTTATAGATCGTCGCGATCGCCGCCGCATCCGCCGCCGTCGCCTCGCGTATCCGCATCCCGCCCTCCTCGCGCGCCGCCACCAATCCCGACCACGAGCGGGTCCGCTGCCCGAGCCCGCTCAGGTACGCCGCCAGGAAATCGAGCACATCCGGCTCGATCGTGTAGTAGCGGTGCGGCCCCTCGCCGCTCGTCCCCACGATCCCGCTCTCGCGCAGCGCCGCCAAGTGATCGAAGAGGCTCGACTGCGCCAGCGGCAATTCCTCGGCCAGTTGCGCGGAGGTGCAATCCTTCCGCTCCGCCAGCAACTCCACGATGCGGAAGCGTGCCGGATTCGCCAGCGCGCGCAGGAGCCCGACCGCGCGGACGCCGCCCGGACTGAGGGCCAGTTCCCCCTGTTTCATCGCTCCCCCCGTATCGCGCCGTGTTTGCGTACCGACGACTCTCTATATTCCCGATTTTACGGAGAATAACGGCGTTGTCAAGGGTTAGTGCGCGACGGCTAACCGCCTCCCGAAGTCTTCAGCGATTCTTCATCGGATACCGACTGAGGGTTTATCCGACACCGCTATAGTGAATGACATCGGGGGTGCGCGGCACGAGCGAGGGCGCACCGCAGCGACGAGGGGCGGTGGCACCGGATGGTGCCACCGCCGAACCCGCAGAGGAAAGAGGGGGACCGCCATGACCCACGAAACGCAGAACGAACAGCAGAACGAACAGCCCCACATCAACGATCTCGGCCTGCAAGCCGATCTAGCGATGTGGACGCGGAAGCCGATAGAGCGCCGTCGTATCCTGAAGATGGGGGTGCTCGGCATCGGGGTGCTGCTGGCCGGGTGCGGGACGGTCGCCGCCGCCCCGCTGGCGACGAGCACCACCACGCCAACGGCCACCGCCACCGCCGCTGCCGCGACGACAGCCACCGCCACCAGCACCACCACGACCGCTGTTCAGGAGATCCCGCAAGAAACCGCCGGGCCGTATCCCGCCGACGGGTCGCAGACGTCCAGCAAGGTGCTCAACGCGCTGACCCTCTCCGGCATCGTCCGCAGCGATATCCGTACCAGCCTCGGCACCGGGAACGCCGCCCCCGGCATCCCGACGACGCTCGTGCTGACGCTGGTCGATGTCAACAACAAGAATGCGCCACTGGCGGGCTACGCGATGTACCTCTGGCACTGTGACCGCGACGGCGAATACTCGCTCTACGGCAACGATGTCACCGACGAGGATTACCTGCGCGGCGTGCAGCAGGCCGACAGCAACGGCAAAATCATTTTCACCTCGATTTTCCCGGCCTGCTACTCGGGCCGCTGGCCGCACGTCCACTTCGAGCTTTATCCGTCGCTGACGGCGGCGACTTCGGCGACCAACGCGCTCCACACCTCGCAGCTGGCCCTCCCGGAGGATGCCTGCAAGGTTGCTTACGCGACGGCTGGCTACGAGCAGAGCGTGAAGAACCTGGCGCGGACCTCGCTCGACCGCGACAACGTCTTCGGCGACGGCCACGATTGGCAGCGACCAGCGGCTACACCGTGGCGCTCACCGTCGGCGTCGAAGCCTGAGTCCGGCCCGACCTCGATCCGCAACCGCCGCGACACCCGCACACAAACGCCGCCCCCTCCCGAGATGGGAGGGGGCGGCGCTGTATCGCCTGACGGGCGAGACGGAGCGGCCTCCGATCAGACTCGCTCCAGGATCACCACCGGGATCTCCCGGTTCGTCTTCCCCTGATACTGCTCGTAGGGCGGGTAGATATCGGCCATCATCCGCCAGAGACGTGCTTTCTCCTCCGGCGTGGCGGTGCGCGCGCGCGCCATGAAGCGGTCGGCCTTGACCTGCACCCGCACCTCGGGATTCGCCACCAGATTCTCGTACCAGAGCGGGTTCTCATCCGCGCCCCCCTTCGAGGCGACGACGATGTAATTGCCGCTGTCCTCGCCGTAGATCAGCATCTGCCGCCGTGGCTGCCCCGACTTCCGCCCGATCGTGTCGAGCACCAGCGTCGGGTAGCCATTCCAGATATGGCCTTCCGCGCCATCCGTCGCCACGTAGCGCTCCGCGTGCTCGCGGACCCAGCCCTGTGCGCTCGGCAGCGGCTGCTGTCCCTGCTCTTGGCTCTCCCGCACTTTCGATGCTTAAGGTTTTGCCAAAGGGATTTCGGCGCCACTGCGCGACTGCCGATTGCTAG
>JAABUU010004362.1_pt1 | contig 16793 bp, 10 predicted proteins | sample 5559301 | NCBI WGS metagenome assembly JAABUU01 (sample SAMN10711884, study PRJNA513360) | rock metagenome | isolation source: Antarctica rocks | place: Antarctica: Victoria Land, Richard Nunatak white | reverse complement strand
TGTTATGAGTCTGCATAGAGCGAATCATATGAGTGTATTCTAACTAGAAGTTCAAAGCTGAAGAAGAAAGAAGATGCAACACGTCGTGAGTTTTACTCACGAAGACACGCTAGATCGCTAGCGTGTCAACATCAGTTCTATACTAGTCTATGATAGTCTGACACGATCTATGTTAGATTAACTTGAAGTGCACGATTGCAACATTACTTCTTCTCTTCATCTAGCAATGTTCTCATTGCTGCAGTTCAACTGATCTTTCTTAAGTTGATTTCTATCTTGACTTGTTCAAATATTGTTCATGAAAGTCATTTATGATTTTCAAGCATTCTTTGAATTCACTTTCATTGACGTTGTATCAATGCAGATCGACGTTGTATTCTTTTCAATTGACACGATATTGTAGTCATTTATCTCGTTTGTAGTGTCTGAAGTTCAGTATGTTCTTCATCTTTCATTCATCTTCGTTGTCGATCACTATAGAATCAGATGATTCATTTCGTTGTTCATTCAGAAAATTCTTTGAATCTAGTTGCAGCAAATTTGATGCAAACTTCGAATGTATCTTCATAGTCGATGATAGTTTCAGTTGATATGCATGTTCGATCTTGATCAGAATCTTGAAGAATTCTAGCATTTTATCGTTTAGCTTCTTTGATGATCGTGAGATCATTATGTTTCTAGAATTCAGAAACATCATGTCATCTATCTTGTAAATCATTTTCTTTCAATGTTTATCAATCTGTTTCTTCATTGTGACTCTGACTCTTGTCAAGACTTGTTTGATCAATGCTAGTGATTGTTTCATGTGTTCGAATATATTCTTTGCTTTGTCTGCTTCGATTCTAGCTTGAGTGATCTCATATTCGATTGAGTTCAAATCGAAGCTCATATGAGAGTGAAAACTCTTATTAAGAAAGAACATCGACTGTTCAATTGATGATGAAATAGCATTGTTATCGACGAATTCGATCATGAATAATCAGATGAATCAATCATCTTGCATATATGAGCAGTAGCTTCGTAGATATCGTTTCACATTCTGATTCGCTCTTTCTGTTTGATCATCGATCTGCAAATGATAGTCTGTGAATAGTTTTATCTTGATGTCTAGTCTCAGACATAGAGACTTTCAGACAATCAATATGAATTGTGAATCACGATTGAACATCATTGATCTGAATAGTTCATGAATTCTGAAGATTCATATCAACAGTAGCTTGACTGTTTATTCTACAAAGATTTTTTTGTCATCTGATCAACACGATATATAATGTCGTTTCTTAGACAATCGATCTATGACTGTCAGAATCGCGTTGTTTTCATCACTTTCTGATAGATCGATAATGAAGTCTAATGATATGTTCTGTCATTGCTGCTCTGATATGAGCAATGACTTCAGCAGTTCATTGATTCGATCTCTCGATGCTTTTGATCTACGACAAACGTAACAGTTTCGAATGTAACGCTTGATTGTCGTTCTCATCTTTGATCAGCAATATGATCGTCTCAGCAAGTTCAACGTTCGATTCATGTCAGAGTGATTATTGATCGAAAGATCATGTGCTTTTCTTATCAATCAAGTGATCATTGACTGAGAAACTCATAGTCTATCATCTTTTCAGAGTACTTCATCAAGTACTTTGCAATTGTCTAGATCAATATCTTGACAAGTTCTTCTGTTCTGTTTCATGACTATTTGAATATCAAAGCACAGTTGATTTATTTGATTTTCAACTATAATTTGATTCTGAATAGAAATCATCTCTTTGATCGAATTTTCATTAACATTCGATTCATGTTTCGAATCTGAGTCAGATTCTGAGTCAGATCTGAGCAAGATCTGAGTCAGATCTTGCTCAACTTTCTGATCATCTTCTTGATCAGCTTCTATTGACTGCAGTTCAAATCTGTCTTTTGACAATAGCATCTGATGCTGATATAGCTTTCGATCATTATTTACTTCAACTGACTTGACATCTGACATTCTGATCAGCACATCGACTTTCAGATTCTGTTTCTTCGACTGATATATGATCTTGAAGTTATATTCAGATAACTTCTCAACTCATTTAGTCTGTCGTCTGATCAGTTCTTTGATCATCATGAAGTACTTCAAATTCAGATGATCGATGAAGATCTTGATTGAAATATCTGTACATTTCAATTCAGAGCGTCAGTGCTTCAAGCAGCGAATAATGATCAGCAGTTTCTTGTCATAGATCTCGTAGTTGCATTCTGCGAGAATCATGTTCTTGCTGTAAAAGATCATTGAATGTAGAATGTCTTCATCGTCATATTGAGACAATACTTCGTCGTTCATGTAGTTCGAGAAGTTCATTTTCAAAATAGCTTCTCTGATTGAGTCAAAATGCTTCAGAACGAGAACTGTCATCATCTGTTGCTTTAGTTCTTCAAAGATCATCTGACAGATCTCTGTTCATTCAAAGAAATGATCTTTTTGAATCAGCTTTATCATGAGTCAAACGATCTTTGAGAAGTTCTTTATGAATCGTCGATAGAAGTTGCAGAAGTCAATGAAGATCTGCACATGAATCAACGATCGAGACACTTTTCAGCTTCAAATCACATCTACTTTTCTAGAATTCATTTGCAGATCATTGATGAATATCAATAGTTCAAGAAACGAAATTTTCTGAATCTTAAATTTGCACTTGTCAATGTCTATCTGCAAGTCGACTTCGCGAAGCTTGTCTAGCACTTCTTTCACATGAGTTTTATGTTCTTTCAAGATCTTACTATAAATGAGAATATCATTCAAGTATGTCTGACAGAACTTGTGCAGACAGTCAAACAACACATCGTTGATATAGTGCTGAAAAGACGCAAGTTCATTGATTAATTTGAAGAGCATTACTCTATACTTATAGACATCGAAGAAAGTAACAAAAGTAGTCAAATTCTCGCTTTTCGAACTCATGCGCAGTTTATTGAACGCGATGATAATGTCAAGTCGAGTCAGATACTTACTGTCTTGAATTCGAGCTAGTACTTTGTTTATCAAGAGTATTGAATAACGATCTCTTTTGATCAGAGCATTCAGTTTTCAATAATTCATGCAAAAGCAAAGACTATCATCTTTCTTTTCAACAAATAGTATTGACGAAGCGAAGAGAACTTTGCTGAGAGTAATGAACTTCTTCTTCAAATTCTCTTCTAGATACTTCTTGATTTTCTGCAACTTGTAACTCAACATGAAATACAATCGACTTCTAGAAGATTGATTCTCATCTTCTAATTCAATCTTATGATTATATGATCAATGTGAAGACAACTGCGTTATCTTTTCTCTATCAAAAACATTCAGAAAGTCATGATAAACTATCAAAAGCTTCTTCTTCAGTTCATTTAATGACATGACAGAGATCATTTCATTCAGTTTCGCGAAATCTTCGACTGAGCTAAGCGCTTTGTTGATTTCACTAATGATCAAGAAAAAGATCTTGATCTTCTTATTCTTGACTAGAGTTCGATACACAACGACTTCGATCATGACAATATTGATGAGTCTCTTTGTCTCAGTTGACTGAAATGAACGAAGTTGATCGAAGTCAACTTGAGTGCTTTGCTTTGCTATGAGAGCAGATTCAATGAATCTATTCATTGATTTCTGATTCATGAATCTCTTCAAGATGATCGTTGATGTAACAATCGAGTTCAAGTTCTTTTGTTTCATTTTGCAGATCTCGTTTAATTCAGATCTGTGAAATGCTGATTGACTGCTTGCTTTTGAAACAGCAGATTTTGATGTTCGAATCTTCAACAATGATATTAATCAATCGTTTGCAGAATCTATCAACATTTGATTTCTTTTCAATCAGAGATTTTCAATGATTATTTTGTGTTGATCTAGATGAGTTATCAATAGAAACATCATTTCATTCTTGTGTTCTTGTATCATGATCGATGTATACAGAGCGTGTGTAATCGACTTTCGATCAGAAATTTCATCATACGATTGAATCAACTTTGATTTTGACAGCGATATTGACTGAATATCAAAGCATTCACATAGCTCTGACATCAAAGATTCATCAATGAAAGTCATGTCAGTGACTTCAGTATTTATCAGAATGAGAAATCTGAATATCTTTTCTAGACTACTCAAGATGACATCAACAGTGAACGACTTGAAATCAAATGAATCATTTGACATGCTGATGAAGCAGAATACGAGTATATCGCTCTCAGTCACTACTTTGATGAGAGTAAGTTGTTTTTCAAATTCGCTGCAATTTCATGCATCTAAGCTGATTCAAGACAGTCACGTGCTCTATGTTCTGACTTCTTGCATTTGAAGCAGAGTTCTTTTTTAAACAACTTCTCTTTAGCAGAATCAACGTTCGATATTCTGAGTTTCTTTCATGCAGAGATTGAAGCTGAGATCGCAGTAGTGATCATCATCAAGATGCTAGCGATAAAGCGAGTGACTTAAGTCGTTGATGTCTTGAAGACTGATCGAGCATTCAATTTCATCAATCGAACGTCGACTTGCATGCAGATGTTGACGAATTCGTTCAAATTTATAGTTCATTCATTGATCATGACTTGCTGAAGATCTGAGCTAATCTTATGCTGAAGATCATCTAGTAAAGTTTCGTTATTGTACTCTAGTTTTGCACTAAGTCTCTGAAATTTCATTCAAAATTCATGAAAAAAGATCTTGTTTTGATACAGCTTCAAGAACTGTCGTTGAGTTGTGTGATGTTGATTGAAATCGTCGTACATCTTATTTATGATCGACAGTATCTCTTCTGCTTCAAGAAACGAGTTTGTGATCGTGTTTCTCATTCTGAATGCTATGTGTTTGATCGTCGTTTCATCGACTCGACTTTTCACATATGCAATCTTCATTTCTTCGATAGAAAAATGATTCTTGTTTGTCTTCAGCTTGTTTCGCATTCAAAACAATCAATTATTCACATTCTGTCTTGAATCTTCGAACAGAGATGAATCAGATAGCTTGATCAACTTCGAGAATCGATCTTTTGAAATCAAAGTGCTTAGTCGACTTGATGTTGCTTCTAGATGATGTATAATCACATTCTTTTTCTTCATCTCTTTCTGTAAACGCGTTCAAACAGCGTTCAACGTTGTCTGTGTAACTTTCAACTCGACGTTGATCTTGTTAACGTCATTCAACATCTGAATCATGTCATTGTGAATCTCGATTTCGATGTCATGCTGTTGACATATGTACTTGATAAAGACAGCGAGATCATCTGCTTCATGAGTGCTTATTCAAGCATTCAGTTCAGTGCTGATGCTGATCTTGATCATTTCATGATCAAAGAGCAACACGTTCGTGTTCTTTTCTTCTGATGCTGTTCAATTCTATGATAGAAGTGATTCTTTTTCAGCATTTCGAGTTTCATAGCGAGTTGTGCTCATTGATTCTGATTCTAATTCTGTGCTTCTAATCATTGTGTGAGTAGAAAATTGCTGATCGAAATTCAACTGAAATTTCTGATTTCAGTTCTAGAACAACACGTTCGTGTTCTTCTGTTCTGACGATGAGCTCAGTAAAGAGTTAATCTAGAGCAACACGTTCGTGTTCTTCTGTTCTGTTCTAGAAATTTCTTAGTTTCTAACGAGTCTTCTGAGCTCGATTTTCTGATTTCAATTCTGATTCAAGTTTGAATGATGTAGCTTGTTTTTATATCATCTACACATCAATAGCAAGATTAATGAGCTTTGAACTAATGTTATGAGTCTGCATAGAGCGAATCATATGAGTGTATTCTAACTAGAAGTTCAAAGCTGAAGAAGAAAGAAGATGCAACACGTCGTGAGTTTTACTTACGAAGACACGCTAGATCGCTAGCGTGTCAACATCAGCTCTATACTAGTTTATGATAGTCTGACATGATCTATGTTAGACTAACTCGAAGTGCATGATTGCAACACATAACAATCAATTGATTTCTTGTAAAGATATTACTGTTTCTTTGTCTGACATGAAAGATTTGTTCAAACAATTGACTTTGAAAACACATGAAATATTGTTTTCAGAGCTGTTGTTTGATGCAGACGTGACAGACTTTTCTGCTTTGACTTTATCTGCACTTGCAGCAACAGAAAATCTTGCAGATAACACAGCACACACTTATTTCTTTTCTCATAATACAACTCTTTCACATTTTTCTTCTTATTTGCAGAAGAAAGTACTTGCAAACAGAACTCTGAGAGAACAAATGTTCTTTATGAAGAGAAATAAGTTGATATTTAAAACTAAATCAGTTTCAAACTATATAGAAAGTTTGAAGCAATTTCTGTTACATCTTCAACTGTTAATGCATTTTACTGCAAGTGTTTCTGCTCGAGCAACAGAGTTAAGCACATTGACGTACTGCAACTCAATTACTTCTGCACAAAGAACTTTGTTGTTTAATAAGTCTGCATGTTTATTCATGTTAAGACTACAATATACAAAGAACTTTCATTCAACTGAGCAAGAAGCATCTGCAGTTAAATATCTTTGTGCTGCTGTTTCTCATATTATTGCTTTATATATTGTACTTGTTTTATCGTTTAAACATTTCATTGAAGTCGAGTGCTTTAATTGAACAGTCGCTCATTCTGCATTGCTTTTCAAACATAAAAATATTGCTTTCAATACACGACAGCTTTCTTTATTAATGCAAAGCTGCAGCTTACAGTTTATTCAACAACGATTAACTGTATCAAAGTATCAACATTTGATTCTTGCGTTCGTCAAATACAGCATGTGTGAAGAGCTTTTCTTTAATGAAGAAAATAATTGTAATGATTGTTTCTTTAACAACACAAGATATATACAGAGATCAAACAGTAATCACTATTACTAGACTTGAGATCTGAAGATAGCTGAGACAATAATATGTATTGACTACTTACATGAGTTGAGCACGAAGCTTCTATCTAAGAGAATGATCATCGTTATATAGACATAAAAGAATCGTGTCAAGTCGTTTCTGCTCTGAATGATCACTCTGATCATTTTTGAGCATGATGAGCAAGATGAGCAATACGCTCGTCATGTTCACTGTGATCACTTCTGATTCAAACGATCAGAGCGATCATTTCAAGACTCTGATTACTCAATGATTATCTAATCATTGCTATTATGTAATCTCATGCGAAAGAGTTCTAACACTAGATTCTCTTCTAAGATTTTCATCTTGAAAATCACTTTTCTCTTCATGTCTTCTCATCGCACAATCAAAAATTTCATCTCACGTCGCAGAGATTTTCTTGAACGTACGAGTTCTGAGCGTGCTGTCATGCGTTCTTGTAAACACTGCAGTCGCTTGCAAAAGAAATGTCGTGTCAACAATGAAATTGATCGCTGCATCGAGTGTGTGCATCTCAATCGCAAGTGCAATCTTACTTTTTCGATGATGAAGTGAAAAAGAATAAAGACAGAACGCGATCGCGTTCTTGATGAGCTGCTGAACATTCACAAGCAGATGCAAAAGATCTTCGCAAGAACTACTCATCTGCAAAATCAATTTGTGTTTCTGAAGAACAAGAAACAGACAATGATTAAATGAAAGTTTCAAAACATCGTCAAGCTTGAGAAGAATGAGAGAAAGACTAGCGAGTCATCATTGAATGATCTTCTCTTTGACGTGTTCTTCGAGCAGATTGAGATTTCACCAGATTTTGACTGACTGAGTTTCTCAACTGAAACTGTCACAGAAGCATCTGACAGTTCTTGAGATTTCTCTCTGATTCTCAAGTGTCTTCGATATGTTCATAATCTTTTCACTTGATTAATCAATGAGACTGATCTTTGATATTCTGTCGATTCAATATATCTTCTACTTCGTATTCAACGTTCTGACTCTCTGAATCAATTTCTGAAGATTCTGTTTGAATTGATGTATTCGAATCTGCAGACTTCAAAAGACAGATATGAAATATCGAGTGTATTCTCATAGATGTTGACAGATTTAACTTGTAGTTAATCGATTCTTTAGTTTCTAGAATCTTATAAGATTCTAACTTTGTGTGATTCAGTTTGTTACTTGATCTTTTCGTTTTGATGTTTCGTCTTAGTAGATATGCTTTGTTTCTCTTCTTAAAAGTAAATTTTCTATCTCTTTTCTTGTTTGCATACAGAATCATGCGCTTGCTAAGAAACTGTATGTTCTTCTGTAATTTCTTTTGCAGCAGCTGCAATTGTTTTATCTGTAGCGTAGCTTTTTGAGTTAATCATGCAAATTCATGCGATTTCTTGAGAGTCTTCGACTCAAACTCGTAGTTTGCAAAGAATGATGACACGCTAGTTACTTCTGTTGTTACGCTATTGAAAGTCAACTGTGCTATTGACAGTAGCTGTACTCAATCATTCTGTCTATAGTTAATATAACATCTGAGATACTGTTTCAGTGTCTGATTCATTCTTTTCATTTGTTCATCTGTTTGCGAATGATAAGCTGTTGACAGCTTATGATGAATTTTTAGCTGATTCATCAAGAATTTTCAGAATTTCGATGTGAAGAGCTTGTCTCTATTTGAAATTATCTCGTCTGATAATTCATGATTTGCTACAATCATTCTCAGAAATGTATAAGTCAAATCTTCTGCGAATGTTGCTTTCTTATATGACAAGAAGTATTCGTACTTGATTAATCTGTCTGTTATAATCAATATAGAATCATACGTTGTTTCGATGACTCTTTTCTTTGACTTAAATAGCTTGACTATAAAGTTCAAAGCTATGCTTTTTCACGCACGATTCGATGTGCTGAGACTTTTCAAAAGTTCATAGAGTTTATGTCGATTGTGTTTTATACAAATACACACATTGCACTTTCTGATAATATCTTCTATCTGTTTTCTCATCTTTGAGAAATAGTAGATTCTAGATATTCTCTCAATGATTTTATTCAAATCTTGATGTTCGTGTATCATTGACTTGTGATGATCATCTATCATCTCTTGTCTGCATCTTGTTGAAACATAGATCAGATTCTGAAATGTTAGTATTTCATTGATAATCTCAAAGTTCGCGTTGTTCTTGATATTTTCTATGATATCTTGCGCGACTGAGTTCTTTGCTAGCTCTAGCTTTACTCGTTTTTCAAAATCTCTGTTGTTGATTTGTAAAGTGACTGCGTTTTGTCTATTATAGACAATCGAATCATTTGAATTCTCTTGCAAGATAGTCTGATTTATCTGTGATCTATCTGTCATGTGATTCACTCTTCTGCTCAAGACGTCGATCTTTGAGTTTTCAGATTTCTTTCAATATTGAATTTGAAAGTTGTATGATGACAACTTCTTTGATCATCTAATCTGTCTTCGATTTAGAACTTTCGTGATCATAAAGTATAACAGATTCTTGTGATCTGTATATACTTGAATCTGATGTCTAGATTTTTCTAGATACACTCTTCATTATTTGAAAGAATCGACAATAGCTAACAGCTTCTTATCGTGTATCTCATAGTTTAATTCAGCGTCTGTAAGCTTTCTACTGTGAAATGCAATGAAATGCAGACATTTCTTATCATCTGTTTGACTGATACATGCTTCAATAGCTTCGTCTGACGCGTTCATCTTGAGCGTAATGAGTTTTTCTGATTCAAACATGATCAGTATTGATTGAGAGATGAACAATTTCTTCAGCTTTTTGAAAGCTTCTTCTGCTTTCTCAGTTCACACGAACGATATGTTCTTTCTCGTAAGATTCGTAAGTGACGAGATGATTCTGAAGTATTTCTCTATAAAGCGTCTATAGAAGTTCGCGAATTCTAGAAAGAATTGAACTTCAACTTTTGACTTTGACATCGATCAAGTCGTAACAACTTCTATCTTCTTTGAATTCATTCTTAGATTCTGAGACGTGACTATGAATCTCAAAAACTGTACACTCTGTACATGAAATTCACTTTTTTCTGACTTGATGCGCAGATCGACTTTCTTCAAAGTCTGTAGAACTTTCTTAACATGTCGCACATGTTCTTTCTTCGTCTTTGAGTATACTAATATATCGTTCAGATATACTATGATGAACTGATTCAGATAACGTCGTAGCACGTTATTCACAAAGATCTGAAACGTGACTGAAGCATTGATTAAGTCGAAAGACATGATCAAATACTCGTAATGTTCTAGTCGAGTGCAAAAGACTGTCTTTCACTCGTCTTCTTTTTTAATTTGTATTCGATTGAATGCTTCAAATATATTGAATTTTGTAAATCACTGTGCACTCTGCAATCTATTCTGCAGTTCTGCTACGAGCGATAATGAATAGCTGTTTTTAATCGTGATGTTATTCAGTGCTCTGTAGTCGACACATAGTCTTAGACTTTCATTTGATTTTGAAATAAACAGAATTGAGTATTCTGTCGACGACTGTGATTCTCTAATGAATTTCTTTCACATGTTCTCTTTCAGATATTGTTGCAAAGCATCAAGCTTTTCTGTCGACAATGAGTATATGAACTGTTTCGTGAGTTTCTTGTCATCAACGAGCTTAATCTCGTGATTTCACGATTGATGTTTGAGTAGTGTCTTCTGATCACTTTCTTTCTCAAACAGAATCTTGTATTTCTGATATTCTTTAAAGATAGTAGCGATAGCGAAATTCTTCGAATGATCGCTCTGAATCTCTCTGCTTCATAACATCTGTGCATCATTGATTTCTCTGAACTCTTCGCGCATTTCTTCGCTCGTCATGATGAATATCTTTACATCTTGTGATGACTTCAATATCAAGTGCAATCACGTCATTTTTGTATCTAGAAATGCGATTGTCTCATTGACTCAATCAATCATCGAATTGATCGTACGAAGTCATGATATGTCTAGAACTATATCACTGTCTGACTGCTTCGTAACATCTAAACATAACTTCTCTCAATGTCGTTTGAGTCTCAAGTGAATGAGTCGAGTTTCTTGATCTATTAGTTCGTTATTGTACTTCATGAATGTTTTATCGAAGTTTCGCAGATTGTAAGATTCTTTCTTTTTCTGCGTGAGTATTTGCGCTTTTTTAGCAAATTCTGAGAATATGTAATTCTCTGTGCAGTCACTGTCTATGAATAGTCGTGCTGCGTGATCATCAACTTTGACTCAGACTCGTAATTGCGACGAGTCACTGATGAAGACAAATATGCTTTCGATTTTCGATCTTCGACTAGACTTCTTCAATGATCTGTCGATCGAAGAGTCTTCTAGTTTTTTGAACTAGAAGCTCTTTCTTTCAGTACTTGTTTTATGTACTGAAATCAATTCGAATTGATCTTCTTAAGTGAATATTTCTTTGAATCACACAGATCAAATCTCTTTCTGATGACTTTCGTCATCTGTCTAAGCTTTCTGAATATGTGATTTTCATCAGAAAGTACATATTCTTCTTGCTTGATGAACTTGACTTCTGTGAGTGACTTCTTCATGACTATGTCACGATATTGAATGTCTTTGCGCGATGCAATCGACTCATCTAGCATAGTGTCATAGATAGCTTGATGTATATCATTCTTAATCTGTTGCATTCGCTGTGAAAAATCTTTCTCTTTCTGCTTAAAGAGAGTGTACAATTCATTGTACATGCTTATAAAGCTTGCTTGACTTGTAAGCTTTCTAAGATCTTTCTTTACTTCAAGATGATCTTTTTCTTGATTGAGAACATCTTCTGCTGCGATAGTGAATGCTCGTAGAATTTCGCTAAGTCGATTTTCTTCTTCGACTGCTTGATGAATAGCTTCTTTGATGTCGTTTGATTTATTCGAGTCATATGCTTCACTGTCAAAAATCTTTGATTTCGCAACTATAGTGAACGAGCTTTTGTCACTATCTTCATCATGTGTTTCTGATTGATGATGAATTGCTGCGTAGAAACGATTCTTTCGCGAGAGTTTCAAGTATCATTCAGAATCTTTCTTATTGCTCAGATGAGTGCAACAGTTGTCTTCATAACATGCTGTTCACGACAATGCTTGATGCTTGTCTTTCTGTTCTTCTTTCGTTGCTGCGAAAGATTTGTCTTGCTTATCATAAGACTTTGACTTGTTCTTGTACTTATTCTGAGTACAGTTCTTGAAGTAATGACTCAGCTTTTTGCATGTGTAACATGTCTTGCTCTGTTGAGCTGTCTTATCACGAGCGTTCATTGATATCTTTTGAATTGCGTCTAACTTCATAGATTGAGAATCATAGTATGACTGTCGTCGTTTCTTCTTGAACTTTCGACTCAATACTACTGACATGACTGATTCTTTATCTTTTTTCAGACGTCTCTCATACTGTCTGTTATCAATGATTATTGCTCTAGATATCATCTTCTGCAAGTCGACGAGTCTATTGATTCTAGTGATTTCATTCTTGACTTTCTTTTGCAGTTTCTGATAGAACTGACTGGTGAGAGCTGCATCGTCTCATTTCATATTCATTGCAATATGCTGAAAGCTGATCAAATAAGTTGCTGCGAAGATTTTCTGTTGCAGATTGTACAGCTGACGTTCTGCTGTACATTTCTTGTCAATGTCTTCAAATACTCTTCTTAAACGTTTCTCAAATGTCTGAGAGTCACGAAATATCATGTTGATTTCTTCTTCTCGTTCTTCTGACTTCTTTTGCAGATAATTCATTAGATAGTGATGAAATCATGTGAATGCATTATCTCTTAGATAGATGAATGCAAAGAGTACTTTGTTCTCGATGAACTTGAACTGAAATGAGTGTCGTTTGATGTATAGCTCTATCTGTACTAGGTATGCTTCGAGTTTATCTCGATCATCATGATACAAGTTCGATGTTGAGATCTTGATCTTATCTGCGCTGAAGATGCTCGCTTCTTGACTGAGCGTGACTCGTTCTGACTGATTAGACATGACTGAAAGAAATGAACGTCTCTGATATCTTGTGAAAGAGTGATGCTCAAAGTGTAATGATTGTTTCTTTAACAACACAAGATATATACAGAGATCAAACAGTAATCACTATTACTAGACTTGAGATCTGAAGATAGCTGAGACAATAATATGTATTGACTACTTACATGAGTTGAGCACGAAGCTTCTATCTAAGAGAACGATCATCGTTATATAGACATAGAAGAATCATGTCAAGTCATCTTTGCTCTGAATGATCATCTTGATCATTCTCAGAGCAAGATGAGCAAGATGAGCATCATGCTCGTCATGCTCACTGTGATCACTTCTGATTCAAGCGATCAGAGCGATCACTTTGAAACTCTGATTACACAATGATTATTCAATCATTGTTGTTACATAATCACATGCAAGAGAGTTTTAACACTTCTCTTCTTTCACTTGAATCAACATATGCGCTTTGACTACTCAACATACTTTGAAAGACATAATTGTAGCTCTGATTGAGCTGAATTCAATGCTTCAAAAATAATTAAAAAATATTGAGATTTGATCTAGTAAATGAGATTAAGAATGTTGATGTCTTGAAATCTATCTGCATCTATGCTCAGCTCTATCGAAAGCATTCAGCTCTAGAAGCAGTGATCAGCTTTAACAGCAATGTAGTTAAAGAGTTTCTATTAATTTGAATTAGCTTTTCTCAATGTGCTCATCGAGAAATATGATGAGAAAGCATTTATTAAATGATAGAAGTTTTCTCAATGCGCTTGTCGAGAAATATAATGAAGAAGCATTTACTAAATAATAGAGATTTTCTCAATGTCTCAAAAAATGACTTGACATCGATCATGATCAGAGTTGATGTCAAGTCTTGAACATCAATAACTGAGAAAGCACTCACTAAATAGTAGAGATTTTCTCAATGATAATGCGCTCGTCGAAGAACACGATTCAATGAGAAAGCACATAGTAAATAATAAAGATGTCTTCAAGATGCTCGTCGAAGAATAGAATGAGAAAGCACATATTAAATAATAGAGATTTTCTCAATGACAATGCGCTCGTCGAAAAACACGATGAGAAAGCACATAGTAAATGATAGAGATTTTCTCAGTAAGAGAGAGTTGAGCTCATGCGTGTTTTCAAAGAAAATCGAGAAATAGAATGAGAAAGCACATAGTAAATGATAGAGATTTTCTCAGTGCATTCGTCGAGAAATAGAATGAAAAAGCACATAGTAAATGATAGAGATTTTCTCAGTGCGTTCATCGAAAAATAGAGTGAGAAAGCACATAGTAAATGATAGAGATTTTCTCAATGCATTTATTCAAAAACATGATGAAAAAGCATTGATAAAAAGTCATAAATAAAAACATAAATAAAAACATGAAAAGAAACATGAAGATTAATTAATAAAAAATTATAAAAAGAAACAGAGAATAAAATAGAAAGATTAATATAAAGATTAATTGATAGAAAGTTATAAAAAAAACATAAAAACATAAAAATTAATTGATAAAAAGTCATAAAGAGAAACATATTACATGAAGAAAAACATGAAGATTGATTAATGTAATTATAGAAAGTCATAAAAAGAAACATATTATAAAAAGAAAAACATGCATTAATTGATTAATAATAAGTGTTAAAGAAAGATATAAAGCAAAACAAGAAAGAAAGTATTAAAATCAATTGATAAAAAAATAGAAAAAGAAATATGAAGAAAAAAATGAAGAAATAGATGAAGATTAATTAGTAAAATCATAGAAAGTCATAAAAAGAAACATAATACATGAAGAAAAACATAAGAATTGATTAATAGAAAGTTATAAAGAAAAAGATGAAAGAAAACATTAAAATTAATTAATAAGAAGTTATAATTAAAAAAATAAAAAGAAAAACATAAAAGAATGTAAAGTTATTCATTAATAAAAAGATATAAAGAGAAATTTAAAAAAAACATGAAGATTAATTAATAGAAAGTTATAAAGCAAAATATTGCAAAAAACATGAAAGAAAATATAAATATTGTTTGATAGAACATTATAAAGAGAAAGATATAACATATGAAAGAAAAGATGAAAATCAAGTAATAAAAAGTTATAAAGAATAAAAAGTTGAATGAAAAGTTCAATAAAGAATTAAATTTAATAAAAACAGTAAATCAAATAACATATAGTAAGTATTGTAGCAAGTAAAGAAGAAAAAAATATAAGAAATAATAAGTAGTAAGTAAGTAATAAATAAGTAATAAGTAGTAAATAATGTAATAAGTAATAGAATGAGAAGTGTTAATAAGTAAAGTGATAAGTAATAAGTAATGAAGAAAATAATTAATAATGTGATAAGTAATATGATAAGTAATAAATAATGAAGTAAATAGTAGTAAGTAATAAAATAGAATGAGAAAATAGTATAATGTAAAGTAATAAAGAATAATAAAGAGTTTAAAGTAATGTAGTAAGAATTAATTAAAGTTAATGTAATGTAAAAATAAAGTAGTAATGTATAAAGTAATAAAATAAAAAATAAAAAGTAAAGTAAAGTAAAGTAATGTAGTTAAAGTAAGTTAAAAATGTGAGTGAAATTAAAAGTGGAAAAAAAGAATGAGAAAGAGAGAAAGTAAGAGTGAGAGTGAAAATGAAAGTGAAAAATGAAAGTAAGATAAAGATAAAGATTGAAATAAATAATAGAAATAAAAAGTTAAAGATAAATGATAAAGATAAATGATAGAGATAAATGTTAAAAATAAATGATAGTGATAAAGAGTAAAAATAAAAAGATAGAAATAAATGATAGTGATAAAAAGTTAAAGATAAAAAGTTAGAAATAAATAATAGAAATAAATGATAGTGATAGAGAATAAAGATAAAGAAGTAGAAATAGATGATAATGATAAAAAGTTAAAGATAAAGAAATAAAGATAAATAATAATAATAAAAAGTTAAAAATATAAAGATAAAGATAAATGATAGTGATAAAGAATTAAAGATAAATGATAGAAATAAATGATAGAGATAAATGATAAAGATAAAGAGATAGAAAGTTAGAAATAAATGATAGAAATAAATGATAGAAATAAATGATAGAAATAAATGATAGAGATAAATGATAAAAATAAATGTTAGAAATAAATGATAGAAATAAATGATAAAGATAGAGAATTAAAGAGAGATGATAAAGATAGATGATAAAGATAGATGATAAAGATAGATGATAGAAATAAATGATAAAGATAAATGTTAGAAATAAATGATAGAAATAAATGATAAAGATAGATGATAAAGATAGATGATAAAGATAAATGATAAAGATAGATGATAGAAATAAATAATAAAGATAAATGTTAGAAATAAATGATAAAGATAAATGATAAAGATAGATAATAAAGATAAAAAGATAGAGAAATAAAGAAATAAAAAGTTAGAAATAAAAAGTTAGAAATAGAAAAAGAGATTGAGATAAAAGAAAGAGTTAAAGATTGAGATAGAGAAAAAAGTTGAGATTGAGATAGAAAAAAGAGTTAAAGATAGAAATTAAAATAAAGATTAAAATAAAGAAAAGAGTTAAAAATAAAGTTAAAGTTAGAAAGAAAGAATTAGAGAAAAGAATTAAAAATAAAAATTTGAAATAAAGATTGAAATAAAAGAAAGAATTAAAGATAGAAATTGAGATAAAAAGAAGAGTTAGAAATAGAGATTGAGATAAAGATTAAGATAAAAAAAGAGTTAAAGATAGAAATTGAAATAGAAGTTAAAATAGAAAAAAGAATTAAAGATAGAGATTGAGATAAAGATTGAGATAAAGTTAGAAAGAAAAGAGATAAAGAATTAAAGATAGAAATTAAAATAAAGAGTAAGATAGAAGAAAGAATTAAAGATAAAGATTGAGATAGAAATTAAGATAAAGAAAAGAGTTAAAGATAAAGATTAAAATAGAAGTTGAAATAAA
>JAABUU010004361.1_pt1 | contig 16797 bp, 13 predicted proteins | sample 5559301 | NCBI WGS metagenome assembly JAABUU01 (sample SAMN10711884, study PRJNA513360) | rock metagenome | isolation source: Antarctica rocks | place: Antarctica: Victoria Land, Richard Nunatak white | reverse complement strand
GCGAACACACGGTGCCGGTGCGCACCGCGCTGGCGGTGACCGTGCACGAAGCTCGGGACCTGGCCCGCGGGAAAGGCACCGACCGGTTCGAGGCGGAGTTGGACCGCCTCGGGGTGGGGTGGCGCAAAAACGTGGCCTCCACGGGGCGGATGAACGGCTACAGCTTCCAATCCACCGGCACAGACGCCACCGGGGCGCCGCTGTGGTTCCCGGCGTCCAAACTCGACCGCGCCCTGTCCTGGGCCACACTGGCGGCCGAGCTGGACGGGCCGGTGCCGCAGCGGCGAGCCCAGATCAGCGACCTGGCCCCCCGCGGGCGGTTCGAAACCGCCCGCGGCTATGACCGACGGCGCCTGGCCGAGGGGGAGAAATCGTTCCCCCATCACCGTGCGTGGCAGCGGGAAACCACACTGGCCCTTTACGCCCAGCAGTGGAAGGCCATGCCCGAAGTCGACGGGAAACGAGCCGCCGCCAACGCCGCGGAGGAAACCCGCATCCACGATGCCGACCGCCAAGCCGCGGAGCAGGAAAAGCACGACACGATGATGCGGATGGTCAGGGCCAGCTTCCCCACCCCCATCCGGGAAATGCTGCGCCTCCAGGCCGAACGCGAAGCCAACCCGCACACCCAACCGGACCGCGGGGCCGCCGCGAGGCGCGCCCGCGAAGCCGGGCCAACCCGCGACCAGGACCGGGGATATGGACGATGAGCTACCCACCGTGTCGCTACGCCCGCCGCTGGCCCGAGCTGTGGGCCCAACTGCGCAGCGACAACGACCGGCGGAGACTCAGCCAAAACCTGGGCAGCGGCCGGCTCGACGGCCAAGAACCCTCCCGGGCGTTCGTCGCCGCGTTCATCGACCGCATGCTCGGCCGGATCACCCGGCAGGAGTTCCTCGCCGGCGACCACCACCTCCCACCCTGCACCCGCACCCCCTACCAGCCGAGCCACCACCCCGACACCACCCACTCTTCGGCCGGCGCCGTAACCAACCACCCCACAGCGAGCAGGCAGGCCGTCAAGCGGGCGGACCTCACCACGGGCGGTGCGTCGCTCGGTGCTGCCGCGCCACCGCTACGCGCTGACTTGCCCCCGATCACGCTCGGATATGCGTGGGGCGCGACACGCCGGGCGGAGATCCAACAAATAGGCCCACTTGTCGGCAAGAGTGTGCTCATGCCTGCAGGAGGTCCCGGACGACGACGGCGTAAAACAGCGACCCCGTTCGTCGAGATGAAAACTCGCGTACCTGAGGACATCAAGTCTCGGGTAAACGTTGCTGCCGACGCGCTGGGCGTCACCCTCGGTGAGTACATCGGGGTGCTGGTGCAGCGCGACACACTCGGTGGCGATGGGCGCCCCCTGTGGGCCGACGCGGTGTTCGGGCCGTCTCAACACCCCATCCCAGGAGTGGAGCGGACCAATGCCGCCTAGACCGCACCACCGGAGACAGCCGACCGGCTGACCCCGGACAGCACGAAGCCCCACACCCTGAAGTCGTTTGGCCGCGTCTATGGGTGCAGGGCTTCGTCGAGTAACTCTGGAGGAGACATTACACCGCCCCCCTGCTGGGGTGGTCACGCAGGACCCGCCGTGTCTTCGGTGCGCCCTCGTGATTGCACCTCACTGATTGCGCGTGGCCGGCGCCGCACCCCGCGGTGACCCCCCCGGTGCGCCACCGCACCGCACCGCACCCCCCACCGTCCAGCATTGAGCGGCGGCAACAGCCCCTGCATCGTGGTGCTGGCGCCGGGTCGCGTCCACCAGGGCGCCATGATGGCTGCGGCCCGTTTCCGGTCCGGCCGCCGTTGCGCCGCCCGGTAGCGCCCGGGGTCTATGCCCGGGTGCCGTGCTGGTGGTCAGCCCAGCGCTGGGAGGCCCACGTCGAGCGGGTTTACAAGCGGCACTACCTACTGGTGCGCCACCGCCTCGTCGCCACGACCGGTGGGGGTATCTCGCTGCGTGCCGTCCTGGGCGTGGCCGCCGCCCACGCCGCCGCCGCCGACTACACCACCGGCCGCAACAGCTGGCCCCTGCTCGGCACCACCGGCGGCGGGCGCGGGCTGACCGCCGCCACCGGGCTCGGCGAACGCACCATCACCCGCGCCCGCACCTTCCTACGCCTCGTCGGGCTCGCCACCGAAGTCCAGCAAGGCCGCCACCGCACCCTGCACGAGCGGCTGGACTCCGCCGACCGCGGCGACACAGCCCGCGGCTGGACCGCGGTCTACGCCCTGCACCACACCAGCACCCACCCTGTGGATAACCCGGTGTGCATCACCGCAGGTCAGGCACCCGATGGCACCCCTCCACGTAGTGGTCATTTTCCTTCCTCAGCGTCAGCTGAGAAAAGGGTTTCTACCGAAACCAACCCAACAAGACCCCCTGCGGGGGACGAGGACGGCGCTCCGCGCCGCGCACCGACCAAAACAGGGTGCTCCGGTGGAGGGACAGACGGCACCAGGGCACCAGGAACCGCCCTGATGCTGGCCTGGCGGACCCACCCGGGATGCCCCGGCTGGGCACGGGCCTACACCGCCCACCGCTGGGCAGGAGCCCTCACCGCCGCAGCAACTGCCGGCTGGACCGCTCGGGATCTCACCCAAATGCTCACCGACCTCACCAACACCGGCCACCACATCCTCACCCGACCCCGCCGACCCATCAGCTACCTCCTCGCCCTCCTCCACAAAGTCGATCTAAACGAACCCCCCACCCTCACCCGCGACCTCCACGACGCCGCCCTAAGGGCGGCACAGCAGCAGCAGGCCGCACAACGATCCGCAGAACGAGCCGAAAGCGCCAGAGCCCGCCAAGCCGCGATCGCGGCGCTGACCGGCCCCGGACGAGCACTCGCCCACCAAGTGCTTGCCACCACTTCACGTGGCGCCACCGACCGTCGCGCGGTGAGCAGGCAGACCGACGCGCAGGCCCGCGCCGAGTTGGCCGCTCAACGACGGGGGCAGAGACGATCCGTCACAGCAGCGGGGGCCAGGTCAGACGTGGAAATCACAGACTAGCCTGCTAGGTAGCTAGCAAGCTGTCACGTAAGGTAGCTAGCATGCATCAAGTTATAGCGGTCTACTCCGAAACCGGAGGGGCGACCAAGACGACCACTGCGGTGTCGCTCGCGGTATCTGCAGCCCTGCTCGGTCACCCCGCCGATCTCATCGACCTCGATCCGCGTGGGGCGGCCACCAAATGGCTTGGTGTCGAACCGTCCGAAGACTGGCAGCACGTCGGCGCGATTCTGGGCAACGCCGACCCGAGTGGCTGGGTCAACGACTTGGCGTTACCGAGTCCGTGGTCAGAGGTTCCGAATTTGCGGGTGGTGCCGTCCTCTCGGTCCTTGTCAAATCGAGAGAAGGCGACCGAGGATCACTCCGATGTGCGGCTGCGCCTTGCTCTCGAGGGGACGACGGCAGCCGTGACGATCATCGATCTGCCCAATCGCCAGGGCGGTCCACTCATCCAGAACGCACTCACAGCGGCGACAAAGGTGGTCTACGCGGCCAAGCTCGATGAGGACGGACTCGACGGGGTTGATGGCGCCGCTGTATCGGTGCGTCGCTACCGGCAGCACCGTAGCCAGATCGGTGCACCAACCGACCTAACCGACGCTGGAGTGATTGTCGGTGCCGTTCGGGAAACCGTCATGAGCCGCGATGCGCGCCGTGCGCTCAGCGAGCTGGACAAGAGCTATGGCGACCTCGTACTACGTCCACTTGTGCCCGAGCGGGTCATTGTCCGGGAGGCGCGCGCCGCGGGGCGCTACTACGGCTTCTTCGGCGCCGGCGCCGTAGTGCACGACGCATACATGACAATCGCCAGGAAGGTACTTGACGTATGACCAGCGACGACCGCCCCACCCCCCGCAGCCGGCCCCGGCCAGCAGCCGACGAGGCTCTTGACCCTGTAGTGAACCAGCCGCAACGCGCCATGCCATCCGCAGTCCGGGATCCCTTAGCCGTTCGCCGCGGTCCTGAACCGACTGTGCAGCTCAACGTTCGCGTTGCGGCAGACATCAGTGATCTCATTGACCGGGCAACACAAAGCACTGGCCACACCAAGCGTCAACTCATCGAACACGCGATCCGCACCACCTATAGCTAGCGGACGAGCGTGCTAGCTAGCTAGCGTTGCCCTATGAATACTACGGCCCCGGGACCGTATGGGCCCCAGGAATAGCTATTTGAGGGGGTTTAGCACCGAGAATCCCTTTTGATGTAACTGAATGATCACTCCGGGTAGCCAGGCGCTTAGGATACCTAAGCGAATAGTTAGTCAGGTAGCTCGCGCCTGCTCGGGAGTGTGTAGGGCGCCGGTGGCATCAGCGACGGTTTAGGGGGTGGTGATGGTGGCAGTGAAGCGTCCAGAGCACGGTGATGAGCAGCAGTCCGCTGCTGTGATGCTCATGCAGCGGGAGCCGGTGGTGCGGGTGTTGCTGGGCGATGCGGATCCGCTGGCCGGGCAGGCGGTCACCGCGTTGCTGTCGGCGGAGGCGAATGTGGCCGTCATCGGTTGTGAGAGCGGGCCGTTGGGCTTGGCCCGGGCGGCGGAGAAGTGTTCGCCGTCGGTGTTGGTCGTCGATGTGGGCCAGCAACCGTTCAGCGGGCAGGGTCTGCTGGGCCAGTGGGCCACGCTGTGTCCGCAGATCGTGGCGTTGACTACCGGCCTGACTCCTGCTGATGCGGTCGAGTTGCTGCGGGCCGGGGTGCGGGGAGTCATCGACAAAGCGGATGTGTCCCTGCTGCCGATGGCGGTGCGGGCGGCGGCGACCGGGCAGGTGCTAGTGGCGCCGGCGGTGAGTACCCCGATGGTTGATCACTGGCGTTCCGTTGAGACGCCAGTAGCGCCGACGGTCGCGGCGGCATTCCTAGCCGACCCGGTGACGGTTCCCACGGGTGGGCTGTTGACTCGGCAGGAGCGTGCCGTGCTGGTTCTGGTGGCCAGCGGTCACAGCGGCGATGAGACTGCGCGGGCGCTGGGCGTTTCGGCGAGCACGGTGCAGGGGCATATGCACCGGGTCCTCGGCAAGCTCAAGGTGCGCGACCGCACCCAGGCCGTGGCCTGGGCCTACCTTTCTGGTCTCTGCCCCGTGGCCGGGCAGGCGATCACCTCCCCGTAGCACCGTCTGCTGGAGCTGTCTCCGGCCACTCGCGCTCGGCAGCATGGAGCACTGCATGAATTCGTGGGGGTAGGTCGGAGAGGACCGCACGAATTCGTGTGTATATCGCGGCGATACACATGAATTCGTGTGGGTGCGGACCGGAAAAGACACACGAATTCATGGGCGCGGTGAACAGTGTTTCCGTGCAAGGCTTCCCGCATCTGGCCTTCGGTGTTGTGGGCCCGTTGATGGAGTAACTCATATGCGCTGGACCCTGCTGGCCCGTCACACCTCGCTTGCTGCGCTTGCTGCCTCGGCCCTGCTGGTGCAGGGAGCCCCGGCGCTCGCGGCCACCCCCGCCACCGCACCTGCCCGGGTGCCGGCAGCCGCCGCACCTGCGGTGGTACCCGTTCCAGCGGCCCCGGCGCCAACCCCGCCGGCACCTGTACCGGCGGCGCCACTGCCCGCCGCGGGGACCCCGCCTGTTGCCGCACCCCCAGCTTCGCCCCCGGCCCCGGTGGCTCCGGCGACGGCGCCGATGGGGGAGGTGGCGGCGTTGGGGTCGCCGACGCGGACGGTCACCAAGAACGCGGATGGCACGACGACGGTGAAGGTCACTCCGACGAAGTCGCGGTTCAAGGATCCGGCCGGGGTGTGGCGGGATCTGGATCTGACCCTGGTACCCCAGCCGGATGGGTCGTTGGGGGCGAAAGCCGGGGACGGGAGCATCGCGCGGGTCGCGAAGGCCACCGCTGGGGGAGCCGGGTTGGTGTCGGCTCCGACGGTGGCGGGTCCGATCGTGTTGGCCCACCCGGACACCGCTCCAGGTGTGGCCCCGCGGTTGGCCGGGGCGGCGGCGACGTTCGGCAAGGCCACCGCCGGGCGGGATGTGCAGGTGCAGCTGCGCCCGGATGGCTTCGAGGAATCGCTGCAGCTCGCGGCGCCGGCGGCGTTGACGGTGCCCGGGGGAGCGGCTGCGGCCGGCTCGTACACCGAGTCGTTCACCCTCCCGGCCGGGGTCAGTGCCCGTCAGGCGAAGGTGGGGGTGGAGTTCGTCGACAAGACGGGTGCGGTGATCGCCTCCTACGGTGGTGGATCCGCGCAGGATTCGAAGATCGACCCGCGCAGCGGTGATCCGGCCTCCTCCCCGGTGGCCACCACGTTGGTGGGCCAAACTGGGGTGCTGGCCACGGTGCACGTGGCCGCGGACCCCGCGTGGTTGGCTGACCCGGCCCGGGTGTTCCCGATCACGGTGGATCCCACCTTCGCCGCGGACACCAGCTCCGAGGGCCCGAGTTTCGACACCTACACCTACTCCCCGTACCCGGACACCGCCGAAGGCTCCTATGACCCGAACATTTTGAAGGTCGGCAGCTTCGACGGCGGAGCCTCCCGGTCCCGCACGTATCTGATGTTCAACCTGAACGGGTTCCAGAACACCAATGTGCCGGTGCAGTCGGCGCAGCTGTCGTTGTTCAACAACTACTCCTACGGTTGTGATGCCGGGGGGCAGTCCATATTCGCCCAAGCCGCCAGAGGCCCGTTCTCCCGCGGGGGCACCACCTGGAACAACCAGCCCGGTGGCGACGGGGCGTCCCCGAACATCGGGTCGGGTCCGTTCGCGCACGGCCACGACGGCTCCTGTGGGCCGGACTGGGTGCGCTGGGACATCGGTGCGCAGGCCCAGCGCTGGGCCAACGGTGCGGTCAACAACGGGCTGACCATCACCTCCAGTGACGAGACGAACTCCTTCGGGTGGCGCCGCTTCGCCAACGGCACCTCCGGGGGGACGGCACCGTCGTTGGTGATCACCTACGGCACCAACAACTGCACCTACTACCCGCAGACCGGGCACAGCGTGTGCGGGGCCATCCGCGACCACTACAACGCGTTGGGCGGTCCGAACGGTTTCCTCGGGTACCCGACCAGTGATGAGATCACCAACCCCGACGGGGTCGGGAAACGCAACACCTTCCAGAACGGTGGGGACTACATCTACTGGTCCCCGGCCACCGGCGCCGCGGAGATCGGTGGGGCCATCGTCGCGCACTGGGGCAACTACGGTTACGAGACCGGACCACTGGGGTACCCGACCAGCGACGAGCTGGGCACCCCCAACGGTGCCGGGCGGTACAACGTATTCCAGAACGCCAATGATCACATCTACTGGTCCCCAGCAACCGGCGCCCAGGAAATCGGGGGGTCGATCTTCACCCACTGGGGTGATTTCGGGTTCGAGGCCGGCCGGTTGGGATTCCCGACCACCGACGAGACCGGCACCCCCGACGGGGTCGGCCGGTTCAACCACTTCCAAGGCTCCAACGGCTCCATCTACTACAGCCCCGCCACCGGCACCCACGAAATCGAGGGCGCCATCGCCGCCCACTGGGGGCAACTCGGCTACGAAACTGGCGTGCTGGGATACCCCCTCTCCGACGAGACAGGGGTTTCAGACGGCGTCGGCCGGTACAACGACTTCTTCAAGAATGCCAGCTACACTCCCGGCGTCTCGGCCACCGCCAATGGATCGATCTATTTCAATGTCACCGACGGGGCGCACGAAGTGCATGGTGCGATCCGAACCAAATATCTTGATTTTGGTGGCCCTACAGGCAAGACTCCAGGCACGCCGGTCAGTGACCTCGGGTATCCAATATCGGACCAGGCCGCGAACACGGGAACCGGCGGCTACGCCGCGCGCGGCGATGAGAAAAACGACTTCGGATTCGGCACAATCTACCTCAAGACCGGTACTGGCGAGGTTAGCGCGTCCTCCTGGTACGCGATGAAAGCTGATGGGACAACGGGCCCCAGCTTGGCGACCATGGACGCCGCTCGGGTTTCCTCGCAGTCCACTGCATCGCCGTCGTCGGCCAGCACTGCAACACCTCAGCGATTGTCCTCACAGCAATCGACTGTCGCATCAACAGGCACGCGGCCGACCGGTAATGGGCTGTCTGTTCCACCAGGTGGATGCCCGCCAGGCACGGACGGCGACAATGTTCGGCTGGACTACCGCTGTCGCAATGCGTTCGACTCGCACAAGCCCGATGGGAGCTACTACAGTGTCGGACTGCGGTACGGATTCAACAACGCATACCCAAACTCAGAACTACCTGGCCCGACCGAATCAACTACAAAAGGGTTTGGCCTTTACCACACCAATCTCGATCACAATATAGGTTCCCACACCATTGCCCTCATCGTGGCTGACGTTCCCCCCGCTCCAGTTCTGGATGAGTCAAACGGTAAGCGCATACAGTACCGACTGGGCGAGGTGTACTTCACACTGAACAGTCAACAATTGGTCGATACCTTTACCGTAATCGTGCAGACCCAGGCCGATACCTCTAATCAGGCCCCTGACACCTACGACCTTGGAGTCGTCACAGCTTATTGTGATGTCACCGCCCCTAATGCTCAACAGAAGATGGGATGGTGCTCACCGGACCATCCGCCGCCGTACAACGGTGACGCCGACATCAATGAGCTGCCTAATTGACACTGGCAGCGACGTGACCCGGGCAGGAACCTGATGGTCAATGTTCCTGGGCGATTGCAGCGCAGATTCTTCCCGGGTCGACACGCGAGTGCGGGGGATGAGTTGTGGGTGGGTGATGTGAGCCAGCGAATGCTGGTCCATGCCAGCGCAGGTGGTGCGTGGCAGCCGATCCGCTGGGGGCAGGGCACACCGTGGACCAGGTCCGCCGCAGCCCTGTACTTGGACGCCGACGTCTCTGGATGTTGGATCACCGGGGCGGGCGAGGAAGGAACGGTCCACACCTCACCGTCCGGCGTGGTGGAGCGTCTGACCAATGGGCGGAATTTCAAGACTGGGCGGACCGCGCTGCTCGATGACGCGCTCGTCGTCACCGCCTGGCCCTCGCCGGACGGCAGCTTTCCTCCGAGCCCCATCGAGGTGATCGGCCGGGAGGGGCTACGGGCCTCGGTGTCGGTGCCCGGGCAGCCCTGGGGTGCCGCACGGGTCGGGGACGAAGCCGTCATCGGGATAGTGAGTGCCCCGCCTAGCGGAACACCCGCCGAATACCGGATGGTGCGGGTGTCGGCCCGCGGTGAGTTGGCGGTCGGCCCTTTGCTGGAACACGACCGACAACCGCGGTTCGCGATGCTCGGCGGCACGCGCGGACTGGTCTATGACCGCAGCAGCAGCCGACTGCGCACGGTGCAACCGGACCTATCCCTGGATGGAGGGGTTTCCGCGCCCGAGCTGCCGGTGACCCGAGGTAACGGGGCCTGGGAAAGCCGGGGGCGGGTGTTTCAATGCAGCTGGCGAGCACCCTTGCAGTTCGGCGTGACGGCGGACCGCTGGACTTTGCTAGAGATCAACCCCCGAAGCGGGGACGTCCTGGGCAACCTGGAGCTACCGCTGATGCCCCTCCGGGTGGTATGCACCGCCGACGGGATGGTGTGGGTGAGGCTGTGGACACCCGAGCGCCGGCTTCCCGAGCCCGCACTGGTGCGCTGGGACCCGGTAGTCGGGTCCACCGCCCAGGAGATACGCATCGATGAGCAGCTGCCCGGCGACGCCACGCTCCCCGTCACCCCGGAAACCGACGTCGTGACCCTGGAGCAAAGGCTGGCCACTATTACCGCCGCCATCGCCGCGGAGACCCGCTACGCGGCGTCGGTCCGAGGCGTCGTCTTAATGCGTTCCTGGACAGCCGGGGACTTCCCCGACACCTATCTCGCCCTTGAGGTTCATCCCGACGATGACGCCGACCTGCGCGTCGCCTTCGCCATCAACCTATTCACCTACGACGGAACGCTCGAGCGCGCCCCGGGCCGCATCGCCAGTGACTACCTCCAACACGGCTTCCCCCATGACTGGAAGACGCAAGCACGCTTACGCCTACCCGACCGTGAGGGTGTCACGTGGCTGCGACCACCCAGACCAATACAGAGTTAGCTCAACCACGCAGACGACGGGCCAATTCGTCATCAGCGCTGCGGACAAACAGTTGCCGCCAGGCCCCGTGGCCCACCAGGTACTTATCACGCTGGCTCTATCGCATACTGGCTGGCTCTATCCCAAACGAGGGATTGCGGTAGACCACCACCCGGCTCGAAGACCAGCAGATCGCCGCAGGTCAGCGCCTCGCACAATCGCACCCCATAATCAACCTCACGAAACGCTGGCCGTCGACGGGTTTCGATAGAGTGCGTCCTCATGGGAGACCTCATCGGCTACGCCAGGGTCAGCACCGCCGACCAAGACCCCCGGATGCAGCTGGACGCACTGAGCGCCGAGAACTGCCTGAAGACCTACACCGACACCGCGACCGGAACCAAAGCCGACCGACCGCAATGGAACGCCTGCCTGGCCGACCTGGGGGTGTGACCGAGATACGCGTCAAAGGGGCAACGGGATGATCTTGAAGCCCTGAGCGCCCGGCCCGTCACCCGTTCAGCGCAGTGTCGTTGGTGGTGATGTTGAGCGTCGTCCGGGTCCTGGGGTGGGTTGTGACATCGATCGAGCGGACCGCGTATCCGCGGTTCAAGCGGCTGATCACCGCGCACGAGCTGCATCTGTTCTTCTCGCCGACTCGCGAGGAGCTGGAGTGGGCGGCCGACGCTACCGACTCCGATGAGCATCTGCTGGCCCTGCTCCTGATGTTGAAGTCGTACCGGCGTATGGGGTGTTTCCCGGCGCTGGAGGACGTCCCGGAGATGGTGGTGGACTTCGTACGGCGGGCGGTGGAGCTGGCGGAGGGCACGCTGCCGGTGTACCGGGCGGAGAGGACGGCCAAGCATCACCGTGGCCTGGTCCGCAAGCGGGTCGGCGTGACGTACGACCAGGCCAAGGCCAGGGGGATCGTCGAGCAGTCGATTCGCAAGGAGGCGGAGGCGAAGAACCGTCCGGCGGATCTGATCAACATCGCGCTGGAGAAGGTGGTGGAGGCCGGGCTGGAGCTGCCGGGGTTCTCCACCTTTGATGCCCAGGATCAGGAACTGGAAGGAACTGACCTTCTACCGGCCCTCCAAGCAGACCGAGTACGTCCACATCGACGCCCTGTTCGGCGAGCCTGGCAAGAACGTCATCGACTTCGACCTGATCGAGACCCAGTTCCGCCACCTGATGCGCGTGGCCGTCTCCGTACGCGAGGGCGCCATCTCCTCCTCCACGCTGCTCAAGCGCCTGCGCTCCGGGTCCCGGAAGAACGCCACCTACGCCGCCTTTCGCGAGGTCGGCCGCGTGATCCGCACCGTGCAGCTCCTTCGGTATCTGTCGGATGCGCCGCTTCGCCGACGGGTGACCGCGGCGACGAACAAGGTGGAGTCGTTCAACCGGTTCTCCCAGTGGATCGGCTTCGGCAATCGCGGCGTCATCGCGGACAACGACCCGATCGAGCAGGAGAAGGCGATGAAGTTCAACGCGCTGCTCACGAACGCGGTGATCTTCCACAATGCCCTGGACATCGCGGAGATCATCCGTCAGCTGCTGGAGGAGGGCTGGGAAATCGACCCGGAGGACCTGGCGCACATCTCGCCGTACCCGACCGAGCACATCAACCGGTTCGGCGAGTACAGCACTCACGAGCTCGGCATCCAGCCCGAGGCGTACGACCCGAAGCTCGACGTCGACTTCACCCCGCTTCGCGAGCAGGACCTGACCGCCGCCGGCCTCGACCAGGCCGCCTGAGCCGTGAGGTGCCTAGCTGGTGACGCCCCTTCAGGGGGCCGGGCCGGTATACGCCAGAATCCTGCCGCTAGGGTCAGCCTCCAACACCGTGGCCTGGGCAGGTGATCCGATAGCGCTGCCGTGGGAACGGGGTTTTTGACGGTTCTTGTGAGCCATCGCCGCATTTCAGAGGGACATCCGCGCTGTTCTGCCAGCGGTGAACCCCGGCCCGACCGGGCTCGACGATCACTATAGTCCAGTCTCATGACGACGATTACAACGCGCACGGTCGAGTACCCGGCCGACGGTCTGACGATGATCGGGCACCTCGCACTCCCGGCCGGTGTCGACCGCCGGCCCGCGGTGCTGCTCGGGCCAGAGGGCATGGGGCTCAGCGACGTCGAGCGCCGCCGGGCCGATGCTCTCGCCGAGCTGGGATACGTAGCGCTGGCCTTCGACCTTCACGGCGGGCGCTATTTGGGTGACCCCGAGGAGATGCTGGCCCGTTGCATGCCGCTGCTCGCCAACCCCGACCGGATGCGGGGCATCGGTCATGCCGCGCTCGACGTGTTGCGCGCCGAACCGCGGACCGACCCCGACCGGATCGCCGCCGTCGGCTACGGCACCGGGGGCGCCGTCGGGCTGGAGCTCGGGCGCGACGGCGCCAACCTGCGCGCGATCGGGACAGTCAACGCGCTGACCACGGGCCGACCGGGCGAGGCGGCGCGCATTCGCTGCCCGGTGTGGGCCGGGGTCGGGTCGGAAGACCCGATCATGCCGCCCGCGCAACGGGGCGCGTTCACCGCCGAGATGCAGGCCGCGGGCGTCGACTGGCGCCTCGTGGTCTACGGCGGCGCCTTGCACGCCTTCCACCACCCGCCGGTCGACCACCCCGTGGTCCCCGGCGTCGGCTACCACCCACGGCACGCGCAGCGAGCCTGGCGCGACGTCGTCGACCTGCTCTCCGAGTGCCTGCCCGTGACGGAGGATCTGGTCAGCCCAAGCTCGGCCACCCGCTGACCAGCGCTTACCGGTCACTACGGCACATTTCTGGCGTGTTCCGGTCCCGTCCCTTCCTTCAACGCCGCAGGACGCCGACGACGCGCTCTCTGCCCAAGATCGGGGCCTCCACGCAACCTTCGGGAGTGACGAGGGGGTGCCGACCCACTTGGCGGAGCTCGGGAACGTCGCAAGCCCGCAGATGAGTCGCCGCCATGATCAGTTCAACGACGGAAGGCATCCTCGGTTCCGCCGACGGGCCGGACATCGGTGTTTCATAGGTGGTCGCTCATGAAACACCCGGCCGGGCGGTCGTCCACCTGCGGCGATCATGTTTCATGAGTTGTTGCAAACAACTAGACATCTGAAACACCCTCATGAAACAGTCCGGGGTCGTGAGCGACGACTTCAAAGGTGTGGAATCGCACGACTGCCCGATGTCCACCTGCGCCGCCCCGGCGGGCTCCCCGTGCCGGACCGGGAAGGGCAGGGTGGCGATCCAGTACCACACCGCCCGCTTCCGCCTCGTGCCCCAACTCGCCAAGGCCCTGAGCGTGCCGACCCCCGCCGTACGCAAGCCGGGCTCGGCGTGGACCGAACTACCCCGGCCCGTGCGCGCCGGCGCCGAACCGGTCGGACACGTCCGCCTCGGCTACGCCCGCGCCTCGACCGCCCGGCAGTCCCTGGACGCGCAGCTCGACTCGCTCGGCGAGGCCGGGGTCACCCGGGTCTTCTCGGAGAAGATCTCCACCCGCGCCACCAAGCGCCCCGAGCTGGAGGCCGCCGTGAAGCTCGCCGGGGAGATCCGCTCCTCCGGTGTCGCCGTCACCCTCGTCGTGCACGAGCACAAGCGGCTCGGCCGCGGCATCGAACTCGCCATGCTCGCCGAGGAGCTGAAGGCGAGCGACGTTGGCCTGGAGTTTCCTCACCGGAGAACTGAAGGGCTCACACGACCCGTCCGGCATCGTGTTCACCGTGCTCGCGGCCATGTCCGGCATGGAGCGCGAGTACATCCGCGACCGCACCCTCGAAGGCCACGAGTCCGCGCGGAAGCGTGGCAAGACCATCGGCGGCGCCGGGGTCACCGACGACGACATGCTGTCCATGGCGCTGCACCTGCGCGACCAGGAGATGAGCCTGCGCGACATCGCCAAGCGCCTCGTCATCACCACCGGCGCGAAGAAGGGGCAGCACCCCTCGCCCGCCACCGTCATGAGGATGCTGCGCGAGCACGACGAGCAGACGACCTAAACGCTCAAGATCATCTCGTTGCCCCTTTGACGCGTATCTCGGTCACACCCCACCTGCGCCGGGGTGACACCCTGGTCATCTGGAAAATTGACCGGCTCGGGCGCAACCTGCGCGACCTCATCGACATCGTCACCACCCTCGCCGAACGCCACGTCGGGGTGAAGTCCTTGACCAACGGCATCGTCGACACCACCACCGCACACGGCAAGCTGGTTTTCGGCATGTTCGCCCTGATGGCCGAGTACGAGGCCGCGCTGATCAAAGAACGCACCCAAGCCGGTCTCGTCGCCGCCCGGGCCCGGGGCCGCCACGGCGGCCGCAAACCGAAGATGACCCCCGCGTTAGTCGACAAAGCCCAACGGATGTACGACTCCCACCGCTTCACCATGGCCGAGATCGCGCAATCCTGCGCAGTCAGCCCGATGACGATCTACCGCCACATCAGCACCAGTCAAACGACCGTGCAGTGATCAGCGGGCCGCTTAGCGCTAACCTCGCGCTTTCGCCGCGGTCGGGTTTCTTAGCCGTGTCGTGAACGAAGAATGGTGCTCTGACCTGGGATAATTCGACTTGCGAGAGAAGAATTACGACCAGGATCAGGAGCACCATTCAGGTGAGCAAGTATACGTCGCTGTACCCATCGCTGTCGGTCAACACCACCGGTCGCGGGATCGTGTCGCACGCTGGGGCCATCACCTTGCTGCGAACTGCGGAGAAGACCGGGCTGGCCGCCGGGTTGTCGGCAGCGTTGGCGCCGTGGCGCAAGCCGTTGGCTACCCATGATCCCGGCAAGATCCTGCTCGATCTCGCCGTCGCGGTGGCACTCGGCGGGGACTGCCTCGCTGATCTCGCCCTCCTGCGGGAGGAGCCCGGGGTGTTCGGATCGGTGGCCTCCGACCCGACGGTGTCGCGACTGTTCACCACTCTGGGCGCCGACGCACTCGCGGCGTTGGCCGCGATCAACACCGCCCGCGCGGGCGCCCGAAAGATTGCGTGGCGTCATGCCGGTGCCCACGCCCCCAACCACGACATCAGCGCCAAGAATCCGCTGATCATCGATCTCGATGCGACGCTGGTGACCGCGCACTCGGAGAAAGAACACGCGGCCCCGACGTACAAGCGGGGCTTCGGACACCACCCGCTGTGTGCGTTCGTTGACCACGGCCAGGCCGGCACCGGCGAACCTTTGGCCGTGCAGTTACGCCCGGGCAACGCCGGGTCCAACACTGCTGCTGATCACCTCAGCGTGATCGCCGAGGCGTTGGGGCAGTTGCCGTTTCCCACCGCCGGGCGGGTCGGGCACAAGGTGCTCATCCGCACCGACGGTGCCGGAGGCACCCACGAAGTCGTCGAGTACCTGACCAACCGGGCCCTGTCGTACTCCCTCGGCTTCGGGCTGACCACCACCATGGTCGACAAGCTGTCCCTCATCCCGACCCAGGTGTGGACCCCGGCCTATGACGCCGAGGAAACTCCGCGGGAGGGCGCGTGGGTCGCCGAGCTCACCGGGCTGCTGGATCTATCGGCCTGGCCGGTGGGGATGCGGGTCATCGTCCGCAAGGAACGCCCGCACCCGGGGGCGCAACTGCGGTTCACCGATACCGACGGGCTGCGGCTGACCGCGTTCATCACCAACACCCGGGGCGGGCAGCTGGCCGATCTGGAACTACGCCACCGCCGGCGCGCCCGCTGCGAGGACCGCATCCGCATCTGCAAAGACACCGGACTGACCAACCTGCCCCTGCACGGCTACCCGCAAAACCAGCTCTGGATGGCCGTCGTCTGCCTCGCCGTCGAACTCACCGCCTGGCTGCAAATGCTGGCCTTCACCCACCACCCCGCCCGTCGGTGGGAACCCAAACGCCTGCGGCTGCGGCTGTTCACCATCGCCGGCCGCCTCGTCCGCCACGCCCGACGACACCGCCTCCGGCTGTCCGCCCACGCCCCCTGGCGCCACCTCATCGAAACCGCTCTCACCCGCCTGAAAGCACTCCCCGCACTCACCTGACCAGCACGAATCCGCCCCAACGACACTGCATCACCACCGGCAACGTGGAACCGGCAGACCACCCCGACTGACCACCGGGGCACACCAGCACACCCAACAACAGAACGGAGGACGAAAAACGACCCTCACGACCGGCCACAAGCCGACACATCAGACGCGCGAAAGATCGAGGCTAACGGCTGTACGGATCCTCCTCGACCCCCGTGATCTACGGCCCAGCGACAGTATCGGCAAGCGCTTGTGCGCCTTCCAATCGACAACATCCGCAACACGCGGTCCGACCGGCGCCAACCTGTGCATTTAGCATCCTGTCTAGAGCGTGTCTGCTAATTGCGGACGTGGTGGTGGATGATGATGGCGGCCAGGGTGACGCCGCCGAGGTAGGTCAGTGCGTATTTGATGCCCCTATGGATGTCAAGCGGCTGATCGAGCCGTGGGTGCAGCTCTGGTGCTGGTGATGTCGTGGTAGATCTCGCGGGCGATGTAGCGCTTCAGGCAGCGGATGGCCTCGCGCCGGGTCTTGCCCTCAGCGACGCGGCGTTGGACGTAGTCCTGGGTGCGCTTGTCCCAGCGCAGCCGCGCGATCGTGATCGTGTAGAGCGCAGAGTTCGCCTGTCGATCACCACCGCGGTTGAGCCGGCGTCGGTGCATCTTGCCCGATGACGCCTCGATCGGGCTGACCCCGCAGAGCGCAGCGAAGGAAGCCTCGCTGTGGAGACGTTCCGGATTGTCGCCGGCAGCGAGCAGGAGCGCGGCTGCGGTGTCAGGGCCGACCCCATAACGCTGCA
>JAABUU010004360.1_pt1 | contig 16799 bp, 15 predicted proteins | sample 5559301 | NCBI WGS metagenome assembly JAABUU01 (sample SAMN10711884, study PRJNA513360) | rock metagenome | isolation source: Antarctica rocks | place: Antarctica: Victoria Land, Richard Nunatak white | reverse complement strand
GTCGAGCGCCGCATGCGCGCGCTGGGCCTGCCGACCATCAGCGTCAAGATGAGCGTGCGCGGCCTGTTCGCCGCGACCTTCGAGCCGGTGGACCCGTCGCTACCGCCGGCCGAGGAGGCGCGCGCCGGCGAGCGGCAGGGTCCGTTCTGGGACGCGCCGACGAACCGGCGCGCTCCGGAGAACAACGTCTGCAGCCCGCGAGATATGGCCGACACCTCGCCACAATCGACGGGCTCTCCCGACAACTTGGTGAATCAATTGAGTGTCATTCACTCGTGCGGAAAAGCCTCCATGTAGGCGGGCTTGTAACATGGCTTGAAGTAGGACATCGCACGGGCAATTTGCCCGCAGCCAGGGCTGATTCCCGCTCACCAAAAGGTCGGGAGAGCCAATCAACGTGACACATATATGCACTCTCCCGTGAGACGCCGTATCGTCGTAGCACGACAGCGCGTCGCGTCAGCGCGATGGGGCACGACGAGATGAGACCCGATAGGGCAGGCCGTAGTGGACAGTCAGGCGCGGCTGAAGGCGATGGAGGACTGGCTTGACCTCCGCACACGTTGCCCCTGGCCCGAGCAGCAGCGCTATGCGGTCCTGCGTTCCGTGGTCCTGTGCGGCCACTCGCCCGCCGAGCGCGCCCTGGAGACCGGCGTCCCGCGCGCCAGCCTGTACCGCCGGGTCCGGCGCTTCAAGGAATGACGGGTGTCGGTGGACCCCAACGGTGTACGGGGCGCAGGTCCGAATGCGCATAGGGAACACCCTGACAGGTGTTCCGCTCGGGCCGGCGGCTATGACCGATTACCGTCGGCGCAGTCCGGCGATGAGCAGGTTGACCAGGCGACGCGCGTCGTAGTGGGGGTCGTTGTCGGCGCCGATGCAGAGGTTGCCGACGCCGTGCATGAGGTCGAGGGCATCCATGTCGGGGCGAATCTCGCCGGCCTCGGCCGCGGCGTCGAGCAGGTGAGCGCACACAGGCACGAGGCGGCCGAGGAAGTAGGCGTGCAGCGCGTCGAAGCCGGCGTTGTCGGATTGCAGCGCCGCGGCGAGGCCGTGCTTGGTGACCAGGAAGTCGACGAAGAGGTTGATCCACCGTGCCAGGGCGGCGTGCGGTGTGCTGCTGTTCGCCAGCAGGGTCGGACCGGCCTCGGCGCAGGCCTCGACCTGGTGTCGGTAGACAGCGACGATGAGATCGGCGCGCGTCGGGAAGTGGCGGTAAATGGTGCCAACGCCAACGCCGGCCTTGGCGGCGATGGCGCGCACGGGCACAGCGACGCCGGACGTGATGAAAGCTGCGGCGGCCGCGTCCAGCAGTGTCTCCTCGTTACGCCGGGCGTCGGCCCGCTTCCGCGGGGCTGACGACCCCGGTCCGCTGTCGCTGTCGACCACTGCGCCGCTACCTCCGTCACGTCACTTGACAAAAGGAACGTCGTTCCGTATAGTTGTTAGAGGAACGCTGCTCCGCTTGTTCATGATAGCAGAACGGGCACCCCACGTCCAAGCCACGCATCACGCACCCACGTCACCGCTCAAGGAGGACCAGTCATGCACGACCCAGATGCCGTCGTTAGCGCGCCTACTCCTGTCGTCTCTGTACGCCCGCTGGTGCTGCCCGCTCCGGGCCGTGGCGCGGACGTGCAGGTGCGCGTGTCGGCCCCCGCGACCGGGCGCGACCTACCAATCATTGTTTTCTCGCACGGGTTCGGCTTCTCGATGGACGCCTACCGAACACTCCCAGGGCGGCATCCACGCCTATGGAGGCATTCCCCAGACGACCGCCGAAAGCCCCGCGTTGCTTGCCCTCGTCCAGCGAATCACCACGGCCTACCTGCGCAGCGCCCTGGGCGTCGACGAGGCGAGCTGGCCGGCGGCGCGCGACGCCCTTGCACAGGACGCCGACCCGGTCGGTCGACTGCAATCGAAATGAGCCGGTCGACTCCACCCGCTCCGGTCAGATGGACACATCGCTGAGACCGAGCCGTTCGACTTCCACAGCAGAGGAGAACCCTTCATGGACTACCGACCCCTGGGCCGCACCGGCGTCTCGGTCAGCCAGATGTGCCTCGGCGCGATGATGTTCGGCGCCTTCGGCAACCCCGATCACGACGACGCGGTCCGCATCATCCACAAGGCGCTGGACGCGGGGATCAACTTCATCGACACCGCCGATGGCTACTCCGCCGGCGAGTCGGAGCAGATCGTCGGCAAGGCGCTGGCCGGCGGACGGCGCGAGAACGTGGTGCTCGCCGTGAAGTTCGGCCCTCCTTTCGACGCGGATCCCAACCACCGCGGGGCGTCGCGGCGGTGGATCACCGCAGGGGTCGAGGGCTCGCTGCGCCGGCTGCAGACCGACTGGATCGACCTCTACCAAGTGGGCGTTCCTGATCCAAACACCGATATCGACGAGACCCTCAGCGCCCTGTCTGACCTCGTGCATGCCGGCAAGATCCGCTCCTTCGGCGCGTCGAAGGTCCCGGCCTCGGAGATCGTCGAGGCTCAATGGGCCGCTGAGCGGTGCGGCCTGGAACGGTTCCGCACCGAACAGCCCCCCTACTCCCTGCTGACCCGGGCGATTGAATACGACGTGCTGCCGACCTGCCAGCGCCACGGAATGGGCGTCATGACCTACAGCTCACTGGCCGGCGGCTGGCTATCGGGCAAGTACCGCAAGGGGCAGGAGGTCAGTGAGCCTGGCTCGGCCGCTCGCGCTCAGCGTTCCCCCAGGGTCTATGACGCCACCAACCCAGCTAACGCGGCGAAGCTCGACGCCGCCGACGCGCTCGGCGCGCTCGCCGACGAGGCCGGGCTGACGCTCATCCAGATGGCGGTCGCGTTCGCCACCCGCCACCCCGCGGTCACCTCCGCGATCATCGGTCCGCGCACCATGGAGCACCTGGACACCTACCTCGCCGCCGACGGGATCGACCTGTCAGGCGATGTGCTCGACCGCATCGACGCGATCGTCCCCCCAGGGGTCACGATCAACGTCGCCGACAACATGTGGGAATTCGGCACGACGGCGCTCACCGCCGCATACCGTCGCCGATAAAAAAGCTAGGACTACTCTTGTTCCGTCACAGACGACGACAGAGCGCCGCCGACGCGCGGTCGTGCTCGGCGCCTGCTGCCTGAGCGTCTTTATGACCGGCGTCGACCTGACGATCATCAACGTCGCCCTGCCATCGATCGGTCGTGATCTCGGCGCGTCGGTGAGCGGGTTGCAGTGGGCGGTCGACGCGTACACGCTCGTGATCGCGTGCCTGCTCCTGCTGTCGGGCTCGCTTGCCGACCGTTTCGGCCGCCGACGCGTCTTTCAGATCGGCTTGGTGACCTTTTCGCTCGGCTCGCTGCTGTGCCGTGTGTCGGGCTCGCTGGGCGCGCTCGTGGCTTTCCGCGGGGTGCAGGCTGTCGGCGGCGCGATGCTCAATCCTGTCGCGACGTCGATCGCGGAGGCAGCCGCGACGCGCGAACACACCTAGACCGTTTTTCCGTTCCAATAATACTCGACACCCAAACAGTACTCACTACGGGTTTGCGAGCGGCAGCGAGCAGAACCCTACGCTCGACGAGCGAGCAATCGCGTAGCGATTGTATAGTGAGTACACTTTCGACGGGGCACCGATTTCGTAGGGGTACGAACCAGCCCGCCGAACCGACGAAGGATAAACATATGACCACCAGCCCATCTCGTCCACAACGGCTCTACCTCATGCAGGTCGCAACGATGACCATCGGTCCACTCACATTACCAGTTCCCTGCTATCTCATTCAGACCGAGGATGGCACAAATATTCTGATTGATAGCGGCCTGCCCCGAGACATGCCGGGATCAGAGAGAACAGAGGACGTCCACGAAGACAGCCACCCCCACGGCTGCTGAGAGCATCCCGAGGGCCACCGCCAGCACTGGTGTGAGTGCCCAAGAGCCCAAAGTGCGCAACGTTGCCGGTTTAAGCTACACCACCTCCGGCACCTTTATTTTTCCAAGCAGGGGGTGTTCCTGGGCGTCAAACACCACCCTGACGGCACTGGTAGGCCCCCGTCCACTGGTGCACCTTATAGCGGCATTGTTGTGCAGATCAAAGGCTCTTGGGCGCTTACAACTGGCACAGATGTCGAGGGCCACCCCCATGTGTGAAATTGCGTGGAGCCCCCCCACCTCAAGGCGTGGCCGGCCACCTCGCCGCCCGGCCACGGCCCGCAGCTCAGGGAGTGCCCGCGCGCGGCCCGCAGCTCCCCATTGCCCACCGCCCCTGCCGCCTGCCTGTCGAGAGCGAGCGCCGCTACCACGCCGGCGCACACGCGGACCTGTGAGTCCACCACCGCACCGCGCCGTCTGCCCGTCAAGGAGACCTGTGGGTTCACACGAGGCCCCGGACCACGCCGCCAGGCCCGCAGCGCAATCTGCGTACGACAGCCGCAGGGATAGGAGCAGGGTGCATGGCATGCGAGGCCACCAGAGGACCGGAAGGCATATTGATGGAGGCAGCGTTAACCACAGGCAGAAAGCTATTGGAATAGAAAGGGGAATAATTTTAATTGACTTTTGTAAAAGAAGTCTGTATTCTTGGGAACATATGCGTGAGCAGGCACGGTTTGTGGACTAGATGGAACGAGGGTACCGATTTTGGGTATGAGTGAGGAGGATTTTAAACAATTCCTCTCATCGGAAGATCACCAGTTCATGCTTGAGAGCGTCCGTTACGGTCTAGCGATGTATCGCAATCCAGCGCACTATAGCGCCGAGGCGATGAGAGATCATAATTCCCGAACTCGTGCCGAAATCCGCAACTGCCACATCGTCGGTCATGCCGCCCGCTACGCTATGGACCATCTTCACATTCAGGCTAAACGAGCAAGGGGACGTGTGCTGTTTACTGTACGAGATCAGCTATGCGTCAGCTATAAAATGCTCGACAAGAACCGTAAGGTTCAGAGTGGTTCTACCCGCCAAGCGATTATGTTCAAGAACCAGCAGCCGCCGCTTGACGTCGAGTGGCCCCCTGAAATTACGACGGCCTTCTGCGGCTACCGCTATCTAGACGTTGCACAAACCGAGTTCGATGTCTACGTCGTCTGTCCTGATGGGTCCGAGAACAGATGGGAATACAAGTTGTCAGGCGCTGAGATTCAGGACTTCAAGCCTGCAACCGCACCCACGTCTGAGGAGTCGTCTCTCAAAGCGCAAATCGGGCGTCGTATCCAACGGAAGAATGTCGAGAAGAGAGAAGAGGCTGGCGATGGGTCTAGCACATAACGTGCCTCAAAGTATCAACCCTGAGATGGTCATTCTTGCACGAGAATCACGCGGGTTCTCACAACAAGCGCTGGCTGATTACCTTGGCATCGCACAGGGTACAGTCTCCAAGATCGAGATGGGACTGCTCGACATGGCAGACGAACCGCTAGATCGCTTGGCGTCTGTGCTCGACTATCCGCCGCACTTCTTCCGTCAACAGGGAAGACGCATGGGCATGCCGATGCAGGAAATCTTTCACCGGAAGCGGCAGGACGTGCCCAAGAAAACGCTTGAGAAGATCTATGCCCAGATCGACATTAGGACAAAGCATGTCGAAGCTCTCCTTCAAGCCTTCGATATCCCGTGCGACGCTCGACCCCTCAATGTCGATGAGTACGAGGGCTGCGTTGAAGACATTGCACGGATGGTACGGGCTATGTGGAATCTCCCGCGCGGCCCGATTCCAAATCTGACCGAGGCTGTGGAGAATGTGGGCGTCATCGTTGTCCCCTTCGACTTTGAAACGCGGCGGATCGACGCCATGAGCCGGTGGGTACCGCCGGTGCCACCACTTTTCTTCGTCAATAGTGAAAGCCCTATGGATCGGTGTCGCTTTACGCTTGCCCATGAATTGGGGCACATTGTCATGCACCGAGACCCTAACCCAGAGCTAGAGGAACAGGCTGACCGTTTTGCGGCTGAGTTCTTAATGCCCGAGCGTGACATCCGCGCCGACTTAACAAGTCTTACCTTTTCCAAGCTCCCCCAGTTGAAACGATACTGGAAGGTTTCTATGGCAGCGCTCCTCAAACGCGCTTTAGATATTGGGGCGATCACAAAGAATCAGAGCACCTATCTATGGCGGCAGTTGGCGGCCGCCGGATACAGAACCCATGAGCCTGCTGAGTTAGATATCCCCTTCGAGCAACCAATCTTAATGCGCGAACTGACTGAAAAGCACTTGCAGGAGTTAGGCTACTCGCGCGAAGACCTGAAGTGGATATTGCGGCTCAACGACAATGAGTTCCACGCTTTCTATCTTGGTGCAGCAGCATCGAACCGGCAAAGATTTCAGTTAGTGAAATCTGTACCGCAGGCCGAGATCAATTACTTTTAGGCGTTGTTAGACCATGTTTCACGGGCTGACGCACTTGTTTAGCGTGTGCTATCGACGGGGTAGATGGCGTAGTGGATTTCGTAGACGGTAAAGGTAAAGGCTGTCAGTAGCTACCGACCAATAGAGCATTTGAAACGGAGGGGCACTTGTGACTGCACAACGGTATCAGGGCCGACTAGAGCTAACCTGGACAAACAAGGATTTGTGCTTGCTGGCCCACGAGAACGGCAGCTACGAGTGGATTCCCTCATCCGATTATCGGGTGGCCGAGGTGCGGCTGCTACACGGTGCCGGAACGGTGGGCAAGGTTGAGACGGAGCGTGCGCGGGCCAAAGACAATCTGTTGATCCGTGGCGACGCCTTGAACGCTCTAAATAGCCTCAGCGAGCTTCCAGAATTCGCACGAGAGTACGTCGGCAAGGTGAAGCTCGCGTACCTGGACCCTCCCTTCAACACGCGTCAGTCCTTCCTGCACTACGATGACGCCCTTGAGCACTCGGTCTGGTTGACCATGATGCGCGACCGTCTCGTTCAAGTGGAGAAACTGCTTGCCGATGATGGGTCGGTCTGGGTTCACTGTGACGACAGCGAGCAGGCGTATCTCAAAATAATGATGGACGAAGTGTTCGGGCGCGATAGCTTCGTGGCAACAGTTGTGTGGCAGAAGCGTTACTCGCGCGACAATCGCCCGGCCATCGGGCTTGTGCACGATTACATCCTCGTCTATTCTCCGGTCGGCGGTGATTGGAAACATACGCGCAACCGCATCCCGCGCGACGCACGGAGCGCGCGTCAGTACCGCAACCCGAACAGTGATCCCCGCGGCCCTTGGCGCGGCATTCCAATGGATGCCCAGGGATATCGACCGAATCAGATGTATGAGATCGTCACACCCGCTGGCGTTCGCCATCAACCGCCGCGTGGGCGGTGTTGGAGCACGGTGCAAGAGCGATTTGAGGAACTGCTCGCCGCCGGCCGCATTTACTTTGGACAAGACAATCGCGGAATGCCGAACATTATTCGTTACTTAAGTGAGGATGAAGGTCTTATCCCATGGAGTTGGTGGCCTCACGAGGAAACGGGACACACCGACGAAGCCAAGAAAGAGATTATGGATTTGTTCCCGAGTGTGGAACCTTTTGATACGCCTAAACCGGAACGCCTGCTGCAACGGATCGTCCACATTGCCACGAACCCAGGGGATATCGTGCTCGACTGCTTTGCTGGTTCCGCCACGACTGCGGCAGTGGCTCATAAGATGAATCGGCGGTGGGTGGTGGCCGAGCGTAGCGCCGCAACTATTGAGACCTTTGCTTTGCCCCGACTCACCAAAGTTGTCGAGGGGAAGGACCCAGGCGGTATTACCCGAGATATGGAATGGCCAGGGGGTGGAGGCTTCCGCGTCCTGGACGTTGCGCCTTCTATGTTCGAGGAGGAAGCTGGGGTTGTCTTTCTGGCCGATTGGGCAGTCAATGGGAAGCTAGCTGAAGCGACAGCCGCGCAGTTAGGCTACGCCTACCAGATAGACTCACCGTTCTCCGGCCATAAAGGTAGGACGCGGCTAGCCGTCGTGGATGGGCTAGTCAGCGATGACGTTATCCGGTTGCTCGCCTCGGCGCTCGGGGACACGGAGCGTGTCGCTGTCTGCGGGACAGCCATTGACGACACAGCGCGAAACGTTCTGCGCCAGCTTAGGCCGGGCTCGACGCTCCGCAAGATCCCAAATTCTATCCTGAACGACTATCGTGACGAACGTCGCCGATATGTCCCGGATACGGTCGAGCCTGCGTTGGAGAAGGCAACAACGGCGATGGGAGCGGAGGCCGTCATCGCATGAGCAGCGTGCAACTCGACCGCGACGCCATACAGGAGATCGCCGCCCGTCTCGACCTGCGCGAACCTAACCAGGAAGCCCTGGAGTCTATCGTCATCGAATTGTCGCAGCACTACGACGTCGCAGGGCGAGCGCGGCCGATGGAGGCCGTCGTGAACGTGGCGACGGGTGTGGGCAAGACGTATATCATAGCGAGCGCGATCGACTACCTCGCCACGGTGCGCGGCGGGCGCAACTTCGCCGTCGTGACGCCGGGGCGCACGATCCTGCGCAAGACCGAGGATAACTTCACACCAGGGAAGGCCAAGAGCTTGATCGACGCGATGTTGGTCCGGCCCGTCGTCATCACGTCGGACAACTTCGCGTCACCGACCGTGCGAGCTGCCATGGACGACCCGCGGCAGGTCAAGCTGTACATTTTCACCGTGCAGGCGCTCACGAAGCCCCAGACGAGCGACGTGGGCAAGAAAACGCACAAGTTCCAGGAGGGGCTGGGGCAGGCGTTCTACGCGCACCTACTCTCGCTGGACGACCTCGTAGTGTTCGCCGACGAGCACCACACGTACTACGGGGACGCGTTCTCGAAGGCGATTCGCGACCTGCGCCCGCAGGCGCTCCTCGGGCTTACAGCCACGCCGCACAAGAAGACACCGCAGGACCAGATTATTTACCGCTACCCCCTGGCAGCCGCTATCGCGGATCGCCTCGTGAAAACGCCCGTCATTGTGGGTCGTCAGGACGACCGCACCGACATCACCACAAAATTGCAGGATGGGGTGCGCCTCCTCGATGTCAAGCGCGCGGCGGTCGAGCGATACTGCGCGCAGAGCGGTGAGAGGCCGGTGAACCCCGTCATGCTGGTGACCGCGCCGAAGATCGAGGACGCCGAGGAATGCCGCCGCATCATTGAGGACCCGTCCTTCGCGGGCGGCGCATACATCGGCCACGTGCTGGACATTACCTCGGACTCGCCCGACAGCGCCCTGGAGAAGCTGGACCATGTCGAGGACCCTGACAGCCCCGTGCGTGTCATCGTGTCGGTTGGGATGCTCAAGGAGGGATGGGACGTCAAGAACGTCTACGTGATTGCGTCGTTCCGTGCGTCCATCTCAGACATTCTGACGGAACAGACGCTAGGGCGCGGTCTGCGGCTGCCGTTCAGGGCATACACGGGCTTCGAGATCCTGGACACGCTCGAAGTCCTGGCGCACGAGCGATACGAGGATCTGCTGAAGAAGTCTCAGGTGCTCAACGAGGGGTTCATCGACCAGCGGACGCGCGCCGTGCTGCGCACGAACGCCGTCGGCGAGCATGTGGCGACGCTGGAAACGAGCCTCGTCCGCAACCTCATAGATGTGGCTACCGAGACATGGCCGGATATAGGTGTTGAGAGAAGCCCGGACGTGACACCAGGGCGACCATCACTTGCGACGACGGAAGGGCGCATTCAACAGGCCGAAACGGAGCTGCGGTTGGAGGTACAACTCGCACCCAAAGAGGGCCTCCCTCCCTTGCGTATACCCCGGCTGGTGATGCGCAACGTGCAGGCCTCCTTCTCGCTCGCGGACATCACCGACCTCGACCCCTTCCACAGGCTCGGCGAACGCATCGCGTCGGACCCCATAGGGGAATTGCGCCGCACGACGATTAGCGCTAGGATCGTCACCGGACCCGATGGGATGCGACGCACCGAGCTGGTGACATCGAGCGGAGTGGATGCTGTGCGCTCACCCGGCACCATCATGCGGATAGATGATGCGGTGGAGGATGTGCGGCAACGCCTCCTGGGAGCGCCCATTGTGCCCGCGCGCAGGAATGAGCGCGCTGCCGCCGAGCCTATCGTTCGGGCGTTCATTGGGGGCCTCGGGGCGGCAACGGGCGAGGTCCTGAGCGGGTACATGGATAGGGCTGCAGCAGAGTTGATCCGGCTCGTGACAGCGGAGCACCGAAACTTCCTCTCGAAGCCGACCTACGAGGATGTTGTCGAGATCACCACCTTTGCGCCGACGCGCACGGCTAAGCCTGTGTCGAGCGCGGATCGACATGGCGCTTTCAACAAGTCGACCGGCTACGAGGGCTGGCGGAAGTCTATGTACACGCAGGTGTGGTTCGATTCCACTCCTGAGCGCACTGTCGCCAACATGCTCGACGACGCCGGCGCGATTCAGTTTTGGGTTCGTCTCCTAATCGGCGACCTGCCCATCTTATGGAATGGGGCAGGCAACTGGTACCACCCCGATTTCATCGCCGTCGAAACGGATGGGATGCACTGGATTGTCGAGGTGAAAGCCGACAACGAGTTGGAGAGTCCCGACGTGCAGGATAAGAAGCATGCGGCGAGGCGATGGGCCAATCACGTCAGCGCCGACCCGGAGGTGGGCGTGCAGTGGCGGTACCTGCTCGTGTCGGAGGCACAAATTCAGACTGCAAAGGGATCTTGGGCCGCGCTCAAGACGGCACAGTAGCTTTAACAGGAGGCACGTGATGCGTGATCGCGCCACCGCAAACAAGACCGTTTTCATTAGCTACAGCCACGATTCTGCTGAACATGAGGACCGTGTCCTCGCCTTGGCCGATAGGTTGATCGACGAAGGTGTCGATTGCGTCCTCGACAAATACAACCCACATCCCCCAGAAGGATGGCCACTCTGGATGGACAGACAGATACGCGACGCCACTTTCGTGCTGATGGTTTGTACTGAAACTTATTATCAACGCGTCATGAGGGAAGAAAAGCCGGGTATAGGGCTGGGTGTCCAGTGGGAGAGTACTCTCATTTACACCTATCTGTACGATAATGCGGCGTCCGATGACCGCTTCATTCCTGTGTTGCTCGACGGCGCTCATCAGTTTGATATACCCGCTCCTGTCCGCGGGAGGACTTTTTATCGGGCGGACACGGATGAGGGATATGACGGTCTGTACCGACATCTCACGAAGCAGCCATCCACCCCCAAGCCGCCCCTTGGCACGCCAAGGGTACTCCTGCCGCGCCAACGCCTAGTCCCCTCATCAGGGCTAACACCCTCCGACGATGTGCGGACACCGGACGATCCCTTTGATCTATCCGTCGGCGTCTCACTGGAAAAGCTGGCCCCCGCGCCAGCCTTCGAGAATATACCGGTCCTCGCGGTTGCAGTGCGCAACGTCGGGATTGTGGCCTCGTATGTCTCCGCCATTGACATACACGCTACCGTTGATGGGCGAGAGATAGTGGAAGCCGCGGCCAATCACCCAGATGATCTAGTGCTTCAACGTCTGACCCCGTCCTTTGGCACCGCAATCGACCCCGGACGGAAAGAGGTTTACAAATATCGACTAAAAACGTTGACCGGAAGGTTGCAGGAGAAAGGAAGCCCTGTTGCCCTGACAGCGGTTTCCGTTCATGACGAGGTTGGGCATGTCTACACCGCCAGTGTCTCCGACGACATCAATTCCATTATTGGGGAGCCAGAGTTGATGGAACGTCACATAGTTTCATCTAGCAATCTGCGCGACGTGGGTTATAGCAAGGGCACACAGACGCTGGAAGTCAGGTTCCACAACGGCGGCATCTACAGGTACTATAAGGTGCCCGAATCTGTCTTTCGCTCTCTTCTCACAGCACACTCTAAAGGCTCGTTCCTTCATGTCAACATCAAGAGCACTTACCCGTACAAAAAAGTGTGCTGAGGTGTAGAAAAGGCAACTGTACGAGTCTGATGGCAGATGCTTAAGTGAGCGGTTGCTACGCTGCCGGTTATCTTACGCTTTATCGCCTTTAGCAGATGATGTGGTACGCCAGTGCCTCCTATAACCTTGCGCTGAATGTGCCCACCACGTCGGTCACCTCGGCGTCCACATCCAGCCCATACGTCTGCAACCACGCCTGCCCGAACGCCGCGCCCGCCCCTGCCGTGTCGCCCGCTTCCAGCGCGTCCAGCGCCTCGGTCAGCGCGTCTCCGTCGATGTGCATGTCCCCGACGCTCCGGGGCCGCGCCCGCTCCTCGTTGTAGACCAACACCATCACCCGGCACGCCCCCACGTCCAGCCCCTGCTCCTGCACCCGCTCCCGGAACGCCCGCGCGTTGGCCGCCCGCTGCACCTCCGTCGCGATGCCACGCACGCTGATCCGCAGTCCCGGTGTCGAGCGCGCCACGCTGCGCGCCTCTCCGCCCTCTTTCTGCCAGCGCTGCACCGTCCGCACCGCCACCCCCAGTTGGCCGGCCAGGACGCGCGTCCCCGCCGCGACCTGCGTCCGCCCCTCCCCGCCCCCTAGCTCGCGCACCACGGCGCGGATCGCCGCCGGCGTCAGCTCCACGTCGGCCGCCGCCACGCGCGCCTCGTAGGCCCGCGTCAGGTCCTCGCCCAGGTCAGACATGCTCTGTCCCCTCCCTTATGACGACGGCACGCAGACCGCCCGTTGTGGAGCTAGTAGTCTGTCAAGCGAACTATGAACAGTAGACGATTCCGAGGGTGGGCATGTTAGGCGACCTGTGCATCGGGCTGGGCGGTGTCCGCAACTAGGATGGTCGGGGTCGGCAGCGTCGTCACGGGGTAGAGGTGCTTGAGCTTGATGCGCGCGTCGGCGGTGGTGAAGCGCCAGTCCATCGTGGCCTGGGCGCTGTTACGCGGGGTCTCCCAGGCCGCGACCTCGCGCCGGAGGGTCTCCGCGTCGGGGATGCGCCGGTCCAAGCATTGCCGGCCGAGCACGCTGAGTTCGATCTCAGCCATGTTGAGCCAACTGCCATGTTTGGGCGTGTGGTGGAGTTCCAGCCGATCCAAGATGCGCCGCGCCTCCTCCGGCGGGAACGCTTCGTACAAGGAACCGGCCTCATGCGTGTTCAAGTTGTCGGACACCACGCGGATCTTAACGGCCTGGGGGAAGTAGCGATCAACCAGGTCGCGCATGGCATAGGCCCAATCCACGCGCGTGCGGCGCTCCGTCACCTGGATGTGCCGCCAGCCCGCCCGGGGTGCGAAGAACATGAACAGGTTGGCCACGCCGTTGCGCACGTACTCATAGTCATAATGGGCGCCATCACCCGGCCGCGCGGGCAGGGGCGTGCGCGTCTCGCCGACCAACTGCTTGCTGGCCTCGTCCATGCAGACCAGCGGATAGGCCGAGTCCTCCGGCAGCGTGTACACGTCTAAGACCTCCTCCATCTGGGCCACGAAGGCCCCGCTCGCCTGCGGCGGGATGCACCAGCAGTCTTTCAACCAGGGCTGCAGTTCACTTTTTTTAACGTCCGGCGCACCGTCTCGTGGGAGAGCGCCTCGACGTGCCCGAGCGCGACGAAACGATCGGCCAACAGGCGCGTGCTCCAGCGCGCGTACCCCTCGGGCGGCGCGCCACAGGTCAGCGCGATCAGGTGCGCCTCGCCGGCCCCGTCGATTTTGGTCGGATAGGCCCGCTGGGCGGGGCGCGGGTTGAGCGCCAGGTCGAGTCCCTCCTCCACGAAGAGCAGGCGGATGCGCCGCACCGTGCTCGCGCTCACGTCCAGCGCCTCCGCGATCCGCTCGTCCGGCCAACCGGGGCCGCCCTCGGCGACATCAGCCTTGAGCAGGATGCGCGCGTGCGCGCTCTTGCGCGCCGCCGCCGTCCCGCCGCGGATCAAATCCTCCAGCATCATCCGCTCCTCGGCGGTCAAGGTCACGATATACCTCTTATTCACGGCACATCCTCCTTCCGTGTGTCCACTGACGTCCTTTGCTGAGAGGATGCCCGATGTGACCATCAACTGTCAAAAAGACGAGTGACGGACTACTAGGTTGTGCGCTCACGACTCCCCGCCTGCGTCCAGATGCACACGACTGGTCACGATCGCGGCACAGGCGCAACACGCGGCCAGCACGACAAAGGCGGGGAGCGGATCGCCCATCCCGGCTAGCGCGCCCAGGCCGACGGCCGCGCCCCCACGCACCAGCGACGCGTAGATCGTGCTGGCTGCGTTGACCCGTCCCCGCAGCGCGCGCGGCGTGACGAGCGTACTCGCCGTCGTCGCCAGGACGAAGCCCAACGCCACGGCCCCGTCCAGTACCGCGTTCGCGATAAGCGCGACGACGAACCCCGGCCCCCGATCAAGGAGGCTCGCCCCGGCCAGTCCCGCGCTCCCGAGGGCGGCGATGGCTAGCGCGACCGCCACCCCCCGTTGCCACCCACGGTCATAGAGGCGCGGCGCGACCGCGCTCGCGATCAGCCCGCCCACGCCTGCCGCCCCGAACACCAGCCCGGCTTGCCAGGCCGGCAGGTGCAAGCGGAGTTGCGTCAGGGTGGCTAACAGCACCCCGATCGCCCCCGCATCCATATGGAGCGCCGTCGCTGCCCCTTTGATCAGGCGTTGCGCGGGGAGCGCCAGGATCGCGCGCACCCCGGCGGTGGCCTCCGCCCACACGCCGGGTGCCCGAGTGTCCCCTATGGCGTCCCCCGAGGGGGACTGTCCCACGGGGCGCTCCGTCCGCACGCGCATCAGGGTTGCCGCCGAGACGCCGTACGAGAGGGCGTCGGCGCCTAATGCCAGCACCGGCCCGATGGCCGTGATGAGCGCGCCGCCCAGCGGGCCCCCCATCAGGACGCTGGCCGCGTCGGAGGACTCCAGGGCGGCATTGGCCTGGCCCAGTCGCTCGTCCCCGGTCACGTCCGGCAGCCAGGCGCCGTAGGCAACTCCGAATAGCAACTGACCTGTGCCCAGCGCCAGGACGACGAGCACAAGCAGCCACAGGGGCGGGACACGCCCAAGCACCCCGACCAGGGCCACCGCGCCGAGCGCCACCAGGCGCCCCACGTCGGCGGCGATCATGAGGGCGCGCCGCTCGACGCGATCGGCGATGAGGCCGGCCGCGAGGCCGAACGTCAGGAGCGGGAGATAGCGCGCCGCGGACACGGCTCCCGCAGCGAACGCGGAGTGCGTCTGGTGGAGGAGCAGCCACGGCAGCGCGAGGTTGGTCACCTGGTCCCCGAAGAGCGACGCGGTCTGCCCGCCCCAGATAAACCGGAAGGTGCGGTCGCGCCAGAGGGCGACGGGACGCGTGGGGTCGCCCATGCGCTACGCCGCCCCCTGCACGGCCGTGCGCTCGCGCAGTGGCTTCAAGAGACGTAGCAGCGTCCCGAGCCCGCCACCCGCCGCGCCGTCGAAGGCTGGTAGCAGCGGGGCGAGGGGCACACCGGCGTCCTGCACCTTGAAATGCCCCAACCCCGTCCCCAGCGTGACCGAGGGCGGGCACGCTTTGACGGGATCGGGCTCGTCGGAGAGCAGGTACACGGCGTCCTTGTGCACGGCCACAGGTGTATAGCCGGCCGCGTCCATCTTGTGCAGCGCGCGCGACATATTGGCGTTCGCCTGCGCGATGACGAGGTGGCGCCAGTCGGGTCGGTATAGCGGGCTGCGCTTGTCGCGGTGCCAGGCGCTGTTGAAGCTACTAATCGTCAGGGCGTACGTATACTTGAGCGCGCCCAGGGCCAGCCGCCCCGCCGGCGTCGTGTCGGCGTAGAGCGCCGTGCGCGCCCCACGCAGCCGCTCGTACCACGTCTCCATGGCCCGACTGTGTCTGGTCCAAACGTACGCCTGGGTGATCCCCACGGACTGACCCCGTTCCAGCGCCCACGCCACCGTCGGCGTGCAGGCCCACCGCTCCTCCGCGCCGGCGATCCGCGCCAGCCAGTAGCCCGGCAGCTTCTTGTCGAAGGGCAGCTTTCCGCCCTGATCGCACCGTTCCTCGATGCCGGACAGGCCCAACTCCACCACACCGGCCGCGCTCAACCACTGCGCGTTCTTGTCGTAGCTGTGCAGGTACGCCTTGCCCCGCTCGGCCGGCGAGAGCGTGCGCAGCCAACTCAGCTCCGTCACCGTGTCGGCTTGCCCCGCCGGCGCCGGCAGCCGCTCGGGGTACTCCCGCTGAGAGCCGGCCCCGCGCTTTCCCAACTCCTGCAGCAGGTCGATCCCCGTGCGACCCGGCGAGCGGTAGTACGGCGCACCCACGGCCGTCGCGTAGGCCACGAGCGCCCCCAGCAGCGTCGCGCCGTCGGTGTCAAGGCCCCACACGGCGTGCTCGTCGTAGAGCGGGAACACGAGGGACACACCCGATCCCGCCTCGCCCTTCTTGCGCAGGTCGAGCCAGGGCGTGAGCGCCGTGGGGAAGGCGTGCAGGTCGTCCAGGCCATCGCTCACGAACGCGTGGCGCAGCTCGCGAAACTGCCCCGCCACGGCGAGCGTGGCGGGCAACGCGGCCGCGCGCACCCAGGCGTCGGTCAACCAGAGTTGAGTCAGCCCATGTCGGCGCGCGCCGTTATACAGGTCGCCGACGTGCCGGATCGCGCCCCGGATGGGGACGAGTGGCTTGTCGGCCAGATGTAAGCCGTCCACGTCGAGCACGCCGATCGTGGGCGTCATGAGGTCTTTTGTTGCCATCGGTCAGCGCCCCCTTGTCCCAATCCCTATCATTGGACCTGCCCTGGGCGTTCCATGTTGTGCGCGGGGCAGTCCCACCCATAACGGTCGCGCGACCCCCACCCCTCGGGCGCATACCACTTGCCATCTAACCCTTTGTGCAGGCGGCATGTCGCCTGGCAGCGCCGCTTTCCCATGCGACACGGAACGACGAGTGCCGCCATCTCCTCATCTGTCGCCACA
>JAABUU010004359.1_pt1 | contig 16800 bp, 16 predicted proteins | sample 5559301 | NCBI WGS metagenome assembly JAABUU01 (sample SAMN10711884, study PRJNA513360) | rock metagenome | isolation source: Antarctica rocks | place: Antarctica: Victoria Land, Richard Nunatak white | reverse complement strand
ATTAGATTCCTTGCAGGAGCAGCTTTGTCTTGGACTCAATGATGTAGCGGCCAACCCCGATCTCATCCGTTCTATAACCCTGTTCCCCCACTTTTGTATTTCAAATAAGAACGCAGTTTAGTATCAGAACGATGTGAGTGAATATTGGCCCAGTTATATGCGTCTCAAAGTGGGCGATGTGGTAAGCTCTTCCGACTCGAACAGCGATTTCCCAACGAGCTTGCCGGCTGGCTCGTCGGGGAAGACCGCGAGTGCAATTTTTCTTGTGCCACAAGGTAGCACAGCGTACACATTTATTCTACTGGCTAATTCTTCAGGGTCGGTCTCACAAACCTCTGTGGATTTCCAGATTCAATAGCTATACCTGAAAAAGAATAGGCGAAAGTAGCACACATGGCAAGGCGTATATTCCTTGCCATGTGTGCTACTCTCGTCTTAATTCGAGTGATTATTTGGTTGCTGTACGCGAAAGAACTTCTAGCTTCCCTGACCCATTGGTCTTATTTACCGCGAGAATGCGTCCATCGTGAAGCCAGAGCGGATATGTTGCGTTTGTCTTAGGAAAGACAAGATGCGCTCCATGTAGCACATGAGCCGATAGTATGCCATTGTCGCTATAGACAAGTGCGTTACTATCAGGCGACCAGCTCCAGCCAAGCAACATATGTTGTGGTGCAATGGTAAAAGCGACCTGTTGTTTGGTCATATCAATCGTGCGTAAGGTGACGGAATCCTGTGTACCAAGCTGTTCGTAGGTAAGGAAATGTCCATTGGGCGACCATTGTGTCGTGCCAATTGCAGCGTTCTTTCCCAGAGCAAGTTGGTGTATATCATTCGTCTTCATGTTCATGACGAAAATCGCGTTGCCTGCTTGAGCGAGCGATTGCGGCGAAGGCTTCTCGCTCTGTGTCGTTACAAGTGCCAGTGTTTGCCCATCGGGAGACCAGAGCAGATGTTGTACCAGCGAAGATGGGGGAAGTGAAATCGTCGCTAAGAGTGTAGGTGTTTGCCCTTTACTTGGTATGGTACTCCATAACTGCGTTACTCCGTTTTGCTGTGTCACAAACACGACCTTTTGCTTTGCAGTGGGCGACCAACTTGCTGCAAGTGCTTCATGTCCCAGTGTATCCATATACTGGCCTGTATGAACAAGGGCCAGTAGAGGTGTTGTAACGCCCACTGGATAGATAGTTGTTACCAGTGCTGAACCGTCAGGGGACCAGACAGCATCACGTGCGTATCGCATCGCAAGCACATTACTGGTCGCTGGGTTGCTCACGTCCGCTGTATACATGACTCCTGGTCCGCTTTGATAGACAAAGTGTTGCTGTGTCGGGTCGAGCGAGACAAGTTCACCGCCATGCGCTAATTCGTCGGGTGTATTTAAGGACGTAGTTACTACGTATTGAATAGAAGCCGTTCGCGTTGCATGAGGTGATAGAAAAGGATACAAGAGATATGTTGTAAGCGAGAGGAGAATGATGGCTGCGATCACAGCTATAAACGTCGGTGCGAAAACAAAGGGACGTTTGGAGCGTGACGATATACGCTGCATGACATTGGAATGCAGTTTCGGCGTGAGGTGTATTTGTTCTGCCTGATTGTGCAGCACATGGGAAATGCGTGATTCAAGCATGGTTTCAACATCTTCTCCTTGATGATTATGGTCATGAAGTCGTTGATGATCGTCGGCACCATGTTCATTCATCAAACTCCCCCTCTGTGCATACTGATATGCGTATTCACATTCTCACCTGTTGCTACTGACTGATTCTGTGTTTCTTTTAACTCTACCTGTAATGCTCGTCGCGTCTTTTCCAGAGCCACTTGCAAGCGTTTACGTAGTGTATTTTCAGCGACGCCGAGCAGGGTAGCTATCTCTGGCATCGTCATACGATGGTAATAAAATAAGACAAGCACGGCACGCTGATTGAGCGGTAACAACGCTATCGCTCGCTCAACGTCTAAGCGATCTTCCATACGTCCCCGTGCAAAATCTGCGCTTTGAATGGTGTCATCTATATAGCTTTGTGTAAATTGCTCGCGTAACAGGGCGGTCTTCCTTGCCCATTGTCGTTTCCAACTCATAGACTGGTTGACGACAATTTTTAGTAACCAAGCACGTAGAAAAGCTGGCTCACGCAACTTTGCTATGTTCTTCCAGGCAAGAATGAAAGAGTCCTGTACAATATCTTTCGCCGCCTCCTCGTCTCGTACAAGAAGATACGCTGTGCGAAGCAGTAAGTTGCCGAATGTATCAATGATCTTTGCGAATGCATCTTCATCCCCGGCAAGACACCGCGCCACTTGTTCTGCCTGCCAAAGGCCATTCGCTTGTTCCATTGCGCCATCTTCCTGTCTTGTATGTTGGCTCTGCCTGAATGTTGGCGTCTCATCTTTGATAACCAGCTTGTCTTCTGGTAGTTCTTGTGACACGTCCATCTACCTCTCGTTGAACATGAACTACATAGTATAGTGAGAGTCTATTGATTGGTGCGTTATGCTCAGGCCGAGATGATGCTCTTGCTCCTCTTCATATTGTCCTGACGCAGAGCTTTTGAAAAAAGGGTACTACCACTTTCTTGTTGCTTTTACTACTTTTGCCAAAAGCAAGCGTCTATATGACAGAACATCATCGATGCATGTTCATCTTACTCTTTATGCAGTGCTACTGCAAGACAGTTAGTACTGCGAACTTCCATCCCTTTCTGTTCTCCGTCTTCCTTTCAAGTAGCTATAGGTGGCCTCTATACCTGCACGAAAATACGTACAAACGGAGAACAGAATGTCTTGTTTGGTATATGTAAAGGAGATGCTAAATAATGCGTGTAAAGCACACATTAACAATGTTTATACATCGTAGTACGTTACTACTTGGTGTACTCGCGCTTCTAGTCTGTATGGTACTGCAATTCACACCAGCTTCTGCTGCCCCTGCTGCTGGCATGGCGTATGTGCGTGTGGTGCATGCCTCGCCCGGTGCAGGAACCGTTGATGTATTTGTCGATGGTGCTGCCCTGTTACCAAATTTCACTTTTGGTACTGTGACCGGCTACGTACCTGTTGCTGCTGGTACACACAAAATCCAGGTTGCGCCTGCTGGTAAGGGTATCGGTGCCTCGGTCATCACACAGACTGTGACTGTTGCTACGGGTGTACCTTATACCGTCGCTGCAATTGGCACGGCGGCAACTGGCTTCTCGCTGGCAGCGTTTGGAGATAACAACTTGCTCTCCGGTGCGATGGCGAAGGTCCGTGTGTATCACTTATCGCCTGATGCGGGTCCAGTCAACGTTGCTACTGGTGGTAGCACGGTTATCAGTGGTCTGACGTACACGAATGCGAGCGGCTACCTTTCAGTTCCAGGCGGCTCGTACACGTTCAACGTCACCGCGACACAGGCGGGCGCAACCGTTCCTGTTGCGGCAAATCTCACAGGTGGCATGGTCTACAGCGTTTTTGCTGTCGGCCTGCTCAAAGGTTCGCCCGCATTAGCCTTTAAGATCGGTGCTGTTGCGGGTGTCCCTGGTATGCCAGCGACAGGTAGCGATCCTCATCCGGTGACACATGCTGGTAGTAATCCAGTATTGCCCTGGTCCCTGGGTGCGCTTGCCATGCTCTTGCTTGCTTCAAGCTTCGTAGCGCGTCGTTTTGCTTACACGCGTGAGAAGTAGGGTAAGAGGTTCGATTTCCTGAGTATGTGAATATGCTTGAGCAGGCTCGTTGTAGTATAATAGAACTACACGAGCTTGTTTTATGCAGGGTAATCTGTGAGTTTACCATGGTCGTATAAGATGCTAATTATAAGTATATATTGTTGAGAACTGAAGGACGTTTATTGTATGCGTTCAGTACAAAAAAACTTTTTTTGTGGAATGGTGTTTATCCTCTTCTTGTTCGCTGGTTGCGGTACCTCTCCTCAGTCAACGAACACGTCTGCGGCAAAGCCAACGGTTGCGTCGAAACTTGCGCCAACTCCCACAAAGGCGATCCCAACGATTGTAGTTTCGCCAGTGGTGACGGTTGCGGCAGATGTGCCAGCGCACCTTATCATTCCTAGTATCAACGTGAATGCATCGGTCGAGAATGTTGGCATCCTGTCGAATGGCGACCTGGGAACCCCGCAGCAGCGTCCGTGGGAAGGAGTCGGTTGGTATAATAATGGGCCGCGCCCAGGTCAGGCGGGCAGTGCGGTGATTGATGGACACCTGGACCGTCCGGGCGGTTTTCCTGCTGTCTTCTGGGATTTAGGCAAGGTGCAGGTTGGCGGCATGGTGATGATTGTTGACGCGAGCGGGAAAACATTGAAATTTCGCGTAACGCGGACCGCCGCTTATCCACCACAAGCTGCACCTTTACAAGAGATCTTTGGCGATCCGGGTGGCACTTATCTCAATCTGATTACCTGTTCCGGTACCTGGGTTGCTGCTGAACACCAGACAACGCTACGTTTAGTGGTGTACACGACGCTTGTGCAATAATCAGGTCTCTAATTTTCAAGTGATGAAAGATGCAGAAGCGGCGAGAATAAAGTTCTCGCCGCTTCTGCATCTTTCATCACTTTTTATTATTCGAGCAGGTAACTACCAATAAGCTGACGGCGGAGTAGTGCCAGTTCTTCATCTTCTGTGGCTTCGGGCTGAGTCTCTTGTTCAGGTTGTGGGGCCGACCAGACTGAAAGAGGGCGGGTGGCAGCGGAGGTAAACTCGTCGATCATAACCTCTTCGAGGAATGTTGGACCTGCTCCTGGGGATACTTGATCCTCTTGCACCGTTTCCTCTTCGGTTTGTATTGGCAAGATTGAGGTTGGCTGTACTTCCGGGGCATCCATTGCATCCATCACAAGTTGTCTGGTTTGACGTGATGCCACCCTTTGTTCTGCTATGACTGGCTCTTGCTGTGCTTCGACTTCTGGCTCGATGGAAACAGGCTGAGCCGCAAGGGATGTTGCATGAGCAGGAAGCATAGTTTCAGCGGGGAGTGAGAAGCGTTGGCCGTCGATCTCTATGTAGAAACCACGACCTGCGCGTAGGTCGGCGAGTTGATGACGTAATTCGCGATTTTCATTTTCCATCTGATCCATCATACTTTTTTGCCTGAGTAACTCTTGTGCAATTAGGTCAAAGCTGCTCCCACCCATCATATAAAACTCCTTTAACATGTAACATTACATATTGAACACTAGTACTGGCTGCTGATAAATAGGTACCTGTATATCTACGTAGTTTTATGCCCTACTATCCTCTGTATAGAGACGTGTAAAAATGCCTCAAGTAACAATGGTAGTGGTTTTTCTATACAAGTAACATACGTTTGTTGTACTCTTGTTCATACAAAGATGTGCATATGTTGTATGCAGATAACATGGTAATAAAATAAACGCCTCACAGTAGTCTATTTTCAGATACCGGGCGTCATAACAAATTTTTGTGTATGCATTGAGGCGGCAGAGTTGCCCCGACGCACACACAAAGAAGGAGTGGAAGATGCTTTTTTAGTTCGTCTGGAAGATAGTTATGAGCATAGGCAAGTCACCATTCTACATTGTACAATGATAACGGGGACGTGCAACGGTACGCCTTCTCAAATCGTTATCAATAAAGATGCAACGATACAGTACAATGTCGTGTGTATCATCCGCTACGTGTTTCAGGAGAACACGAAGTTAACAGGAGATGGACGGAGCCTTATGCAACAACAAACGAAAACGCGCATGACTCGCGGAAAATTTAATGGTATAAATGCGGTAGCGAATGAAACGGGTGTAATTACTGCTGCTGCTATGGACCAACGTGGTTCACTCAAAAAGGCGATTACAAAGGCCAGAGGAAGTGATGCGACGGATAATGATTTAAGTCAATTTAAAATCCAGGTAGCAGAAGTTCTTACGCGCTATGCAAGCGCTATTCTACTGGACCCTGAATATGGGTTGGAGGCTGCCAAACATCGCGCTCAGGGTACAGGTTTGTTCCTGGCCTACGAAAAAACGGGCTATGATGCGAACGAGAAGGGACGCCTACCCGATCTGCTCGATGACTGGTCGGTAGAGAGACTCGTTGAAGCGGGTGCCGACGTGATTAAAGTTCTGTTGTACTACGATCCAGATGACACGCAGCAGATTAATACGATTAAAGAGGCTTTTATCGAGCGTATTGGTGCCGAATGTCGTGCATTCGACATTCCCTTCTTCCTGGAAGTGTTGGCTTATAGTGATACTGTAGGGGACGAAAAGAGCCTTGAGTTTGCACGTGTCAAGCCGCAAAAGGTCAAGAAATATATGCATGTGTTCTCGCAGCCACGCTATGGCGTAGATGTGTTGAAGGTTGAGGTTCCCGTCAACATGGCGTATGTCGAGGGATCGAAAGTCAATACTGATGGCAAGGTTGCATATACCCAGGAAGAGGCAAAGCAAGCTTTCAGAGATGCCGCCTCAGCCACGACTATTCCATTCATTTACTTGAGTGCAGGTGTGACTAACGAAGTCTTCCTGGAAACTTTGGAACTTGCGGAGCAAGCTGATACCCCGTTTGCAGGTGTCCTGTGCGGTCGTGCCACATGGCAGGATGGCATCAAGGTATATGCACAGGGTGGTGCCGAGGCTCTACATAGCTGGCTTGAAGATCAAGGGGTGCGGAACATCCAGAACTTGAACGAGGTTCTAGCAAAGGGCGCGAAACCCTGGTGGGACTTCTATGGTGGCAAAGACGCTATAGAGATCGTGGAGACACAAAAGTAGTTATACTGCGAATATGAAATAGAGATACAGATGAGGCAAACGTATACGTTTGCCTCATCTGTATCTCTATTTCATATTCGCAGTGGGCTTCTGCTGGCGAATAACAAAAATGGCGACTAATGCACCCAGAAGTGCAAAAACAGCACAGGCAATAAACGCGACTTGAAAGCCACCGACAAGGGCAACTTTTGCTGATGCGCTTGCTCCCTGCTGTAACGCTGCCGTGCGTGCGGCTGATACAACAGCTACAACCGCCAGCACAAGACCGGAACCTACTTGCTGACTTGTATTCAATAGGCCAGAGGCCAAGCCTTGCTCCTTATCGCTAACACCCGCCGTTGCTGCTATTGCCATTGCGGTAAAGGAAGGGCCGATACCCAATGCCACAATCAACGTACCCGGGAGAAGCGTACCCCAATAGTTGTTGTCTACAGAGATACGTGTGAGTAGGAGCAGACCAGCCGCCATAACGATCATACCTGCGACGAGGAGCCGTTGTACACCGAAGCGTGGTACAACACGGGAGACAACGTTCGAGACAATCATGAGGACAAAGGCCATGGGAAGAAAGGCCAGTCCTGTAGCTATTGGGTTATAACCAAGCACTTTTTGCATATATAGCGTGACGATAAACACCGTCGAACCTAATGCACCAGGGGCCAGCATACCGATGAGATTTGCACCTGTAAGCGTGCGTAAGCGAAAGATGCTAAGGCGAATCAGGGGTACTTTGACGCGTGCCTCGATACATACAAAGGTAGCAAGTAGAATAAGCGCGACTGCCAACAATAGCAAGGTTTGGGGTGCTGCCCAACCAATCTGGTTGCCTTGAGCAAGAGCGTAGACAAGTGCTACCAGACCGAGTGTGATGGTAATGGCACCGAATACATCGACCTGTCGCAGTCCTTGCTCTTTCTCTGTCTCCTGCAGCAGGATGGGGGTAAGAATGATGGCGGCGATGGCAACGGGCACGTTGACAAACATGACCCAACGCCAGCCAGGACCAGCCGTTAAAATTCCACCAAGCAAAGCACCAGCGGCAAAGCCAGTGGAGGCGACCGCACCCACAACGCCTAACGCTTTGTTGCGTGCTGGTCCCTCCTGAAACGTAGTCGTGATAAGCGAGAACGATGTCGGCGCGATGATCGCGGACCCGATGCCTTGTACCGCGCGTGCGATAATTAGCCACAGCGCCGACTGCGCGACGCCTCCCATAAATGAGGCGAAGGCGAAGATTACAAGGCCGATTATAAATAGGCGGCGGCGTCCAAAGAGGTCGCCGATACGCCCACCGAGCAAGAGAAAACCACCGCATGTCAGCGAGTAGGCAGTGACAATCCACTGCAAGTTTTGTGTGGTGAAGCCGAGGTCACGCTGAATGGCAGGCAGAGCTACGTTGACGATAGAGAAATCGAGTACAACCATAAACTGTGCGCTGCATAACAAAATAAGCACGAGTAAAGAGCGTTTACTGGATGTGTTCTGGCTCTGTGCTGTGCTATCGTTTGATGATACTTCTTGCGGTGTATCGACTGTGCGGGTGAAGGTGTCCATATATAAAACTACTCCTTATGTGGTTTACGTTGTGTTGACAGAGCATAAAATGTGCGTTCACGTAAGCCACGTTGCCATAGTGGACGACCTGCAAAAAAAATGTATCTTTACAAGATATTAGGAGCCACTACTAGTGGCTCCTAACCCCATTACTCTTTGCAACAACGAGTAGTTGCGTTTTCATTCCCTCGTGGACAAGGAGACCGTAAGAGTCTCTCTACCTAGCGATGTTATTCTGCGAATTCGAGTTCTAGCTGATCGACATAGCACCAACCCCAATCTTCGCCGGGTTCAAACGATTTCATGATGGGATGATTCGTGGCATGAAAATGCTTGGTCGCATGCGTGTTCTTCGATGAGTCACAGCAGCCGACGTGTCCGCATTCGAGGCACAGGCGCAGATGAACCCATGTATCTCCTATTTTCAGGCAGTCTTCGCAGCCATTTGCGCTTGGCGTAACTTCTCTAATCTCGTCAAGATGTGTACACTGTTGTGCCATTTACTTTTCCTTTGCTCTTCTCATGAAATATAGACATGTCGCTACAATGGTAAGGATGACATTTGCCATTACTACACTACTATACCACGTTACCTTGCACCTCTTACCTGTCTGATAACCAGCGTGCCCAGGGCGATGTAGATAACCGTCAGTCCGAACAGCGAGGTGTAGCCAAGATGATTGGGCAATGCCTGTAATAATTGTAATATCACACCACCAACGGTAATGCCAACCACCTGTGGCAGAATGCCGACCGCCGACCAGATACCCATGAATTTTCCAGCTTCATCAGTTGGTGGTAACACATCTGTTGTCAGTGCCCAGTCAACGCTTGTGTATGCCCCATAGCCAATGCCGAAGAATGCACCCGCGATCAATGCCGCATACTGGTTCTGGAAGAGAATGAAGATCACACACACCACCGCCATCATCACGCCTGATAGATAGACAAGGCTCTTGCGTCCCCAACGGTCCGAGGCCCAGCCCGCGAAAATCGAGGTTGGTAACGCAAGCAGCAGTAGCACGGGTTGGAACAGTACGCCGTTGAATTGTGCGCCAGAGAATGGTGTGCCTAGCACAATCGTTTTAATGCCTTTACCGCCAAGCACATCGTCGAAGTAGTACAGCAGGAAGTAGTAGACGCTCCAAATGCCCATCATGACGCAGAGTCAAGATTGCACATTTCACACGTCCACCAAACGCGGTTATCTGGATAGTTTTCTGTTGAAAGATGCTGTTTTTGTAAAAATGCTACATCATTAACACTTAGGTCAAATGGTATATCACTTCCGTTTGTACGTGTTTGCCGTAGCACTGAGAGACTTGATGCATGAACACGTATGCTCCACCATGACCGACGCGGTAAGCACTGTAGCATATCAGAGCGCGATGTATCAGGATAGAGCGCACGTATGATATCATCTTCATCAGGCGTCCATGCAGCTTGCCATGTGCTACTACGCAAGATATACGCCGTGTCCACTAACAGTATATTTCTATGTGGTGCTTCTTTCTGTATCCAACTACGCCACTTGATAGTCAGCGTCAGCCAATTATCCGCTACCCGTTCTAGGATAATATCTTGCGTTGCGAGTCGAATAAATTTCTGTTTCTTCTCCATCTTCCATTTGTGCCACTTCTCTTGTAGGTTGCCAGATGCCACAAGGTCTACTGCCTCTTGCATGTCCTTTTGCTCTTGTGCCGTATGTTCTTGTGCCTTCTTCACATCATCAAGACGCTTGATAAGCCGCGCCTTAGATGCTCTGTTTTCTCGAATATCGGTATCACTCATGATATCAAACGTAACATTGTATTCACGGTCAAGACGTGCAATATTGCGCTCTATCTCTTCTATGCGGCTGTCAGGAGTGGTAACGGGTGTTTGTTCTTGGGTATCTACTACCTCAAAACTCTGTACCAGTGTGACACCTTGTTCTGCAATTTCTTTTGAGAGTTCATCACTTGCGTTAAGTTCATCTTCAACATGAGAGAATAGCCGTTCCTCTACCAGAGCGTCAACTACTAGCACCTTGATAACAATTTCTTCAAGTTCAAACGCTCGTAAATTCCGCGCCCTATACCGAGCGTCGATAGTCTCGCTACGCATGACATAGACACTTCTTTCAGGCGACGTGATAACAGAATTCCCATTGTCTCTCGTACCTTCTAGCAAGGCTTGTTGACGCTCTTTATCGGTCTCTTGTTGATAGCGAACTACACGCTTTTCCCGTTCAATGGGGTTGCCCTCAATATCTGTATTGCTAATGCGGTTAAATGCAAACCAGAAGTCTTCTTCATTCACGATTGCAGGGTGTGTATTTTTGATAAGTTGCCCGTTATAGTTTATGTGTCCGATGTAGGCAACGTTCGTAAGAAACATTTGTAGAGACGTGCGGCCTTTGATAGTGTAGCCGCCCTCGACCCTCGACAATTGGATACGTCCGATACGTTCAAGGATATCATCAAGAATAGTTTGTGGCACATCAGGAAAATGTATCGTATTCAATTCAGGGAACAGAAGACGCCCGTATATTTCCCGATGAAAGAGCGCGAAACTTCCATCTAGTTCACGATACCGCTTAAACAGACGTGCAGCGATAGGAGACCAATACGGATTAGAGATGTAAAACTTTCTTGCATCGTCAAGCATCAGACCTACAGGGATGCTATGCCCGAAGAACTCGCCACGCCGCGCTACACGCTCACGCGCTGGCAAAACTTTCTTCATGATATGATTTTGTCTGTAGTTTTTTGCCTCAATTGCAAGCGTGACAAACTTGTCTATATCATCTTTTCGCCTGTTAAAGTCGAACTCATCATCGTTCGTGAGAATGATAACATCGTAGTCACGGCATACCTTTGCAAAGTAGGGACCGTCCACAACGTCAATATCTCTTGTGAGTCTTGACACATCCCAAAACATCACAGCACCAACGCCGCCGCCCTTTATGGTATCCACAATAAGCTTTAGTATGGGTCTCTCATCTATGGATAAATTACCAGATACATCTCGCGGTTTCTCGCTCTTTTGCCCGAATTTATCGTATTCGTTCTCATACAAAATTGTGACATCCTCTTGGTTCCAACTCAAATCAAGAGCTTTTTCTAGCAATTCTACTGTCTGTTGCTCGTAGCTTTCTCTGTTTTGTATGACCTGTTTTGCGTTTGACTGACGCCCTAGTATGATAAGTTTCTTATCTATTGGATAATGGGTACGTGCCAACACATGTTTATTCTTGCGCTCTTGCGCTATTTCATCTTGTGTCTTGATGATATGCATTTATGCAGCCCTCTCTTCGTCACTAGGAACGGACACCATATCATTCCACATCATGCAGCGTTTGATTGCTTCTAACATACACGCACGCCGCGAACAAGACGCCATTGTGAGATGGTCACTCTTGCCCATCGGCAATTTCCAGACAAGGGTGTGCGCGTTGCACATCGTCTTATGACAGACAAGGCATACATCAAGGTCATAGTTATTTGTACATTTCTCGCTTTGACAAGTGGCTTTCATGGTATCCCCTATCTGCTAAACAGATGATTTTCAACGTTCGGTATAGCCTTATTGTACCACACCAATATGCAATTAGCAAGTATCAGTTGACGCCATGCAAACAATGGTGATATACTAAGAGAGATGATTACACACAAAAGAAATGGAAATACACCCATGCTGAAACTGAATGTCGGGGAAGTCGCATACCAACGCCACGTCAATCAATTAGAATTGGCTCGGCGCACGAACTTATCAAGGAACACCATTGGAAAATACTACAACGGAAAACTTTTGCACATAGATATCAACATCGTCTACAGGATTGCAAAAGCCCTGGACGTGAAGATTGATGATTTGTTGATTGAAGAGGACGCGCCACAAGCAGAGCGCAAACAATAGACAGTCTGTAGTACACTGTGAGTAGCCGTGTAGCTTTGGCTCGTTGCCCCTCTTACAATGTGTATCGCGCCGCTAGTGGTTGGCTCCCTAGCACCCGTTATGCAGAGGTTTGAGGACGAACTGACCTAGAGCTTTAGATGAGTCGCTACACTTTTGAAACAAAAATAGAGAACGTCCCCTGTCTGGCTAAACAGAAGACGTTCGCAAAACTTTTACTAAGGTTGTGATAGGCCGTAAACCTATCGTGACCGTGACGACAAACAAGCCCGTGATGATGATACTTAACTCTGCGTCTAGTATAACACCGTTTCGCAACGGGACGCTACTATCACCTACAAGGCGATGAATACAACAGTAGTGTAACACAATAAACGTGTACTGGCAATAGTATATAAGTATCTTTTCTAAGGCTTGGCTTAGGAAAGATATTCGTATGACACACGCTCCATCAGACCCCGTTCAGCGTTATTATGCGCTGCGTATACACTCACTTACGCTCTCGCAAGAAACGTTAGCACACATTCAGGTAAAATATCCGAGCATCACCCCTATACAACGCTTGTTTATCGCGTGGCTCTCACGCCACTACAAACGTGATGTTCACACTGGCGGTATTATCTTCTCACGCAATGCTCTTGCTAGTATCACTGGTAAACATCCAAGAAATGTACGGATAGATGCGTTTTTGAAAGACTGTAAAGCAACCATTGCACCTGATATGGAATGGAAACCATCTCGTTATACGGAAGGACTAGCCACCGTGATTACACCAACCCCTGACATACAAGACTTACTTGACCTCTTGAAAACTGAGACGTTCAACACACCTCTAACCCCTGACACGTTACGTAAAGCGACTGAAAAGGTGCGTAAGAACATCGCAACGCAACTACAAGAGGTAACGCTCCGTATGCACTGGCCTTATCCAGACCAAGACTATGTAGCATCGCATTTGAATAGTCTACCCTACAGCCATTTCACAAAAGGTGACATAGACGCCGCTTACGAAGTTGCACAAGTATTAGACAAGGCTATTGCAGAGAGAAACACCGCTACAGTCGATAAACGCCATCATAGGCGTATGGTATTTGCTGTATACGACATGCCTAAACCATTTTATACGCCGCTTGCCAACAAAGAGAGTATCACGCCGCGCATGTATGGCTCTACACTTACTTTTATGACTTCATCCATCAGGCACGCGCTCCATCCTGATTGGATTGACTTTGATATACGCAATTGTCACATCGCTATCATTGCATACCTCTTTGACGCGCCGCGCACAAGGGAATTTCTCGCTACTGGCGCGTCATTCTGGCAAGAACTGATGAATTATATGAATATTGCACCCGAAAAGTGGGAACAAGCGAAAGAGTTCTTAAAGGTTGCGTTGTATAGTATCGCCTTTGGTAAGCACCCATCAGACGCCAATACGAACTTAGAAAATGAGCTAGGATGTCGGGGGATATGGTGGGACAAGCAGTTTACGACACATCCCATTGTGCAAGAAATAACACATGTTCTCGCTACTGCTAAAAATGCTATCAAGGCAAAGAACGGTATGCAGTCGGCCTATGGTTGGCTGGCACTGGATGATGGACGTAAGTCAACTAGAAAAGTTGATAGTATTCTGTGTTGTGCTATTCAGTCGTATGAATTGTCTATCGTGTCCTCTTGCGTCATGCTGGTAGAAAATGAACGCACGTCTGATAACAGCGATTTTGATATTGTCCTCTGGCAACATGACGGTCTCTCGATTGCCTTGAAAAAGAGTGCTAGTGTTGATGCTATCGCGTCTCGACTTCAAAAGGCGGTTACACGTCGAGCGTCTGAATATGGCATGGAAATGGTGCTTGTGAGGGATGAATAGGGGTATCCATACACATATATCTATTAGGTGACGTGTAAAAATGATGAAAAGTGCCAATAGATTGAGGATACAACGGGCGTAAAGGCAAAAATACAAAGTGTTCAATTTCCGTAAATTATGTAACCTTGTGACACAAAAAAGAGGGAGAGAAAAGCACTCGCAAGAGTGCGTGTCAATCAGTGAGGAAACAATAAAAATAATTAGAAAGTGCGTTTATAATACCAGATGAAGTGCTGAAAAGCATAGTTGCAAAAATTATTCTATCCACTGATGCCGCCGTACACGTCAAAATGCAGTATGTATACTAGTATCAGGTAAAGCCGTGTAGTGTCGATGAACTGACGGACGTAAGGCACAGCAGACACGGTTTATCGTAAACGACTGTTGTCCATTTGCGTTTGTGCGCTGGCATCTTTAGCTCGGTTCCGTTGGGTAACATAATCCGTCCTGAATAGTCGTCTTCTGGCGCGAGGGTAAATGTGACGCGCCCATCGGAACTAGTAGTGCTTTCCATGAAATACCATCTCCTGAATAGAGTATACTTTCCTCATAGGAGTATAGCATATAGCTTTTTATCAGGGGAATGATGTATGGATATTCAACCATTGCACGATGAAATACGAGAAGCGAAAAAAGAACGCTTTTTGCTAGCCTTCGCCGAGCAAGGCACAATAAAGCAAGCGGCACAAGTGGCTGGTGTGCATCGTGATACGTTTTATGCGTGGTTTCAAGTAGATTACACGTTTCAAAAAAAGTTTGAACAAGCGATTGCAGATTACAGAGATACAATTCGTGATGAAATTCATAGACGTGCTATAGAGGGTGTGCCTAGTCAACTCTACTGGCAAGGTCAACCAGTGTATGATGCAAGCGGTAATCCAGTTATGACAGTAAAAAAATCTGATGCTCTACTAGCCATGCTTGCAAAGACACTCCCAGAATTTAAGGATAAACCGATAGAGCAGATACATACCCCTGTACTGAACGAGCATAGTTTCACGATTGAAGATGTGAGGGCGTTAGATGATGATGTACTCGAAGCCCTGATAGAAAATATGCAACGTCTACAGCGTGAAAGAACGAATACCGTAAATTCAGATATCCGACGCAATCCTACAGAGTAACCATAGAAAAAGTGTAGGATTGTTACACCCTACTTTGATGTGTTCCTATGGTGTTTCTGGGTTTCCAGTAGAAGTGATAGAAACATCTTTTTCTTTTGCTTGTTATATCCATATATTCTTGACGTGTCATCGTTTATCACCTTGTGTAATAATATGAGTGTTATTCTATTGTCATCCACACGTTCTATAGATAGAAATATGTATGCTTTTATGAAGTAGAGAGAGGACGTATGCAAAACAATAACAATCAAGGCAACAATTTTTACAATGACCAAACACAAATGGGGCAACCTTTACCCCCAACTAATTCTTTTTGGGGCAATCTTCCTCCATCACAAATACCGTTTCAAGGAAACTATCCTCCACCTCCCCCTATGCCTGGACAATTTTATAATCAGCCACCTGTACCAAACGCTCACCCTCGGCCTTATAGTAGGTCTATACTCAATACGTTTATTGCTCTTTACGTTGTATTTTGGATATTTGGTTTTATTTCTGGTGCAGCTTCGTCGAATGCTTTTGCAACGCTTCTAGGCAGACTTGGTACAAGTCTTCTATTAGGTGTTCTTGCTAGTATCCTGATTATGGATTGGCGCGGGTATAGTACAATAGAGGGACTTGTGAAGTGGCAACAGATGCGAAGGTCACGCCGTTTCTGGGTATGGTGTGTTCACGTCTTCTTTTTTATGATTGTGCTAGGTGTTTATCTCACTCGCAAGGCTCTTGCGTATTCTCGCTCTTCACGTCAAGCATCGGCGGCGCAGTGGCAAATAGCACCTACATCACGTAGACCTCGAATAGGTATAGTTGTTGGTACGGTTGTAGCACTCTTTGCGTTTGTTATGTACTCAAGTTCAGCTGCGACTAGTGCAAGCACAACAGTTAGCACAAACACTCCTGTAGTAGATGCATCGCCTACTAGTGTTGTTGACTCTCAACCATCCGTTATCCCGACTGATGAGCCTACACAGGTAACATTGAAAGCAACAGCAACACCAACGCAAGTACCAACTGTTGCCCCGACGCAGCCACCTGTAGCTACACCTGTACCAACAACAGCACCCGTTCCAACAACCGCACCAACACAACCACCAACGGGGCTAAACGGTAATCCGTGGGGGTACAACCTAACTGCTCCTGGAAACTTAATCTACAATCCACCAGCTACCATTTGTGATTATTTCAATTGCATTGCTAGCTTTTGGAGCCACACAAACGGCTATGTTGATGAATGTGTAGATGGAACCTATTCACATTCGGGCGGTGTTACTGGCGCGTGTAGTCGGCATGGCGGCGAAGCACAACCTTTATACTCACACTAAAGAAAGAAGGCATGATATGGCAAAAATACGATTATTCCGCTACAGACGACCATCAGTAAAAACAATACTTGGTGTGACGAAAGCAAAGAAGCGCATAAAAAAACAACTAGGCATCACGGCGGTAATGCGTCCACTTCGCGCTCCTGGTAATGCTAAACGTCGTGTACTCCCACGGGATGCGCAACGAGATGTACCTCTCAAGTGAAGTGTCTCCAGGCCGTTCTTCGTTACATATAGAGCGTTGGCATGAAGTGGAACTTCTGCGGCAGAGTTAACAACAACAGGGGAAGAGAG
>JAABUU010004358.1_pt1 | contig 16804 bp, 18 predicted proteins | sample 5559301 | NCBI WGS metagenome assembly JAABUU01 (sample SAMN10711884, study PRJNA513360) | rock metagenome | isolation source: Antarctica rocks | place: Antarctica: Victoria Land, Richard Nunatak white | reverse complement strand
CGTGTGGTCGAAGCCAGGATCGGTCAGCGCCAAGCCGAGCGCGTATTTCCAGTCGATCCGGCCCCGCACGGCGTCGGCCGCCTCGCGGTCGGACAGGTTTTCGACGAATTGCAGCACCACAGCCAACACGAGCCGGCCCGGCGCCTCGGCAGGTTGGCCGCGGAGGGGAAAGAGCGCGGCGAACTGGCTGTCCTGATACACCGGGCCGAGCGCGTCGGCGATGCGCAGGCAGAGCGTGCCTTTGGGGAACGCTGCACATGCGACGCGGCGCGTCTCCTCCGGCACCGTGGGCGGGGCTTGCGGGCGCAACGACATGGAATCGGCCTCCGACAGGGCGGGCCCGCACCATCATCCCGCGGTGCCCACGCGCGCTGTCACGACCGAGCGATCACCCCACCGCCGATTTCGCCACCAGCATCAACAGTCGTGTCACCAGCCGCCACTTGGCAAACAGGCAGCATTTGTGAGGAATTTGCGGTAGTGCGTCTAGGCGAGTTGGTCGTTTGCGGCTGTCCGTCAAACGATCCCCTTACGGACACCCGGCCAGTGCGCGAGCGCGGGCCGGCTCAGAAGGGCATTACTCTGTTCCATGAGATAAGACCAAACGGGTGCTAAGCATCTGATTCTCTGCTTTCTGTTATAGTTTTTAATTTATTAAGAAAATTATTTATAGATCTAAAAATCTACATATTGCATGGTTAGGCTCTATCACTTGTCGTTGTTCGATCTTACATATTATGGATAAATCTTTTTCTAGTCTTAAAGACATAGTATTGTAGTTCTCTATAATTTTCCCTAATTTTCCGTCTCGCCTCATTTCTCGTTTGCGTCGAGAACCATTTGAGTAAAATCCTCTTGCTCTCGCAACAATATATGCAGGTTGATCCTTAAATACGGTGTCGAAAACATTTTTACTATGGACTGGCTGTAGCGTTCCGTTTGGCTTTATTATTGCTGCATCCAGACTACAAATGTCTATAACCTCGATAAATCTATTGTCTTGGGTTAACAAGGCAGAAAAAAAGTATCTGTAAGGCTCTGAAACTCTCTTTGATATTCCCTTCTCACATTGCCGAATATGCCACATATCCCATGCCATATTCTCTAGATTAGAGAATATGTCTTCACGGCCTTTTTGTATCTTTCCAAAAAACTTCAGATTATGACCTCTTTGAAAATACTCGGGCGCTAGTAACATTTCACGAGCAGTGATATAGCCAATTTCTTCGTCAAGAAACTCCATAAGTTTTAACATGCGCTCGGCCACGGTCTGATGTCCGTATTTCATATGTATAATGACTATCTTTATAATAATACAATACATCATCTTTTGAGAATATCTAAAATCGTCTTCCTTATTTGATTGCATATAGAGTTTTTCATTATTACTTATTAGTTCAATAGCGTTTCTTCTCCTTTGTTTTCTAGATATAATTGATCTAATCTCTTTTGTAAGAGTTAAGTGTCTTTTATCAATAGAACGAATTATCTCGTAACTGAGCACGTTCTTGTAGACCTTATATTTTTGAAATCTGCTCCCGTAGAGTAAATTATGCATGTTTTCTTGGAGATAGGGTATCGCATCGATAGACACCTCTGGGCTAGCAATGAACTGCATCACATCAGAAATCCTGATTGAGTCTGCTCTTGACGGATCTCGAATATAATTTTCAACATAGCTAAACATCATGGTATCTAAGGACAACGAAAAATCTATAGCAAACTCTGATTTGCCTTTTTCCATCTCAGAGATCGTTTTTTGATCAAAAACCACTACCCTTTCGGAAGAAAATAGACTTCTTACAACCGCGTTATTCTTAAATGACCTATTTACACAAAGTCCTGGCATGATTCCCTTATCAGATGGAAGAATAAATTTCCAATCTCTGAGTAACTTTTGATTTGACCTAAATATATTTAGAGCTTCTAGAGAAGAGCCAAGATTTACTATACGTTCTACGAGGTCTTCAGCTTTAGTATAATTTGAAATGTCTGACATTTAGGCGGTATCTCCGCAAAAAGCGTTTATTTATTGATCTGGTGCCAGTGACTATACAAAAGCTTAGGGTGCTGTCAATAAGCTGCTGATATTTTGATCGTTTTCCGGCTGTTTTTGGCTCGCCGCTTTTCGGCGATAATCTGCCGTCCAAAACCAACCGGAAACTATATCGGGAACCTTACCATCGGATATGTTGGGGTCTGGTTGAGTTTCCGAGGGTCCAAAGGTCCATGCCTCAGCTTGTCGGCTATGCACGCATCTCCACGGCCGAACAAAGCCCGGCCTCCCAGCTCGACGCGCTCAAGGCGGCAGGCTGCGAGCGGGTGTTTACCGAAACCGCCTCCGGCGCGCAGCGCAGCCGGCCGGAACTGCATCAGGCACTCGACTACATGCGCAGGGGCGACGTGCTTGTGGTGTGGCGCCTGGACCGCCTGGCCCGTTCCGTGCACCAGCTCGTGGATACGGCGGCCGATCTGCACGCTAGGGGAATTGAGCTGCGCTCGCTGCACGACGCGATCGACACCAGCACGGCCACGGGCAGGCTGACGTTCCATCTGTTCGCCGCCTTGGCCGCAGCACGGGCGCGAGGGAGAAAGGGAGGCCGCCCGCGCAAGCTCACGCAGAAGGACCAGGACCTTGCCCGCGCCCTGCTGGCAGAGGGCAGCACGCCATTTGCCGAGGTTGCCCGTCGCGTCCGTGTCGCTCCTTCGACGCTCTACGGCTACTTCCCTGGCGGCCGGTATGGCGAGCTGCCACCCGGTAAGTGACTTCACACCCTAGAAATGAGCCGCAAGGAATACCGCTCAAGGTAGAGCTTGCTACAAAGGTTTCCCCCGTTGATTGTCTACGTAAGGAAATGGGGAGATCGACCGATGGTGACGACAACCTGGATCACCGGTTCGGGCGACTGGAACACCGCGTCGAACTGGAACAACGGCGTGCCGGGTGCCGGCGACACCGCCCTGTTCGACCAGACGGTAGACCTCAATGCACCCTACACGGTGACCGGCGGCGGGGCCGTAGCGGCGCTGACAGTGATCAACGGCCCGTCACAGTCCGGAACGGTCGCGTTGGCCGGGACCGTCACGGCCGGCACGTTCACGGTGGGCTACGCCGGCCTGGAGTTGGCGGGTACCGCCGCGCTCTCGTTTGCCTCGGGCCAAGTATATAAAGGAGAGCTGCAACTCGACAGCGGCGCCACGCTGGGCAGCGGCCCGCTGGCCCTCACCGATGCCGGCCTGGAAGGCACGCTGGGCGTTCTCGCCAACGCCCTCGACCTCACCGGAACCACTAGGATGTTCCAGGCGAGCGGGACGCTGGCCGGCGAGGTCACCGGCAGCGGAGGTCTAGTGCTCGGCACCAGCAACTTCATTCCCGCCGGTGGCGACCTCGTCCTGTCCCATGCCGGCAACACCTATGCCGGCGGAACCGACCTGGTCGGCGGCCGCCTGGAGATCGCGGCGCCTGGCGCCGCCGGCACGGGCCCGGTGAGCGTGGACAACGGGTCCCTGGTGCTCGACGCCGGCGTGAGCGTGGGCACGATCAATGCGGCGATACAGCAGTCTGCAACCGTGACGACGGTGGACGGCAACGATACGGTGTTCGGCGGCATCGGCTTCCTGACCGTCGCGAACGGCAGCGGCCATGTCGAAGTGATCGGGCGCTACGGGGTGGGGGACCCGGACGCGAATTTCGAGGCGCCCGCGGACTACGAGAGGCTGTCGGTGACGGGGGGTATCGGCAGCGTGACGGTGTTCGCGGCGGACGCCAAGGCGACGCTGTTCGGCGGCAGCGCCGGCAGCAACGTGCTCGTGGCGGGCACCACGCTTGCCGACCCGACGCTCGGGTTCTCTGGAAGATTGTCAGCCACATCCGAGGGCTCCTCGATCGGCGGCGGCGGCAACGGCGACCTGCTCGTTCTCACCGGGAACGCGAACAACCTGATTGCGGCAGGCGCGGGCAGCGAGACGCTGACCGGCGCCGGGGCGAGCGGCAACAACACCTTCTTTGGCGGCACCGGGTCGGACCTGATCGCGACCGGAGCCGGGCGGGATCAGGTCGTGGCTGGCAGCGGAGCAGCCACGATCAGCGGCGGCAGCGGCCAAGCTGCGATCTTCGTGGAAGCGGGCACGGATGTTGTGCTCGGCGGGATCGGCGCCGACTACGTCCAGGCTGGCGCGGGCAATGCCACCTTGTTCGCGGGCGCAGGCATGGACCTCATCGGCGTGATCAACGGCCAAGCCGGCGGCAATCTGGTCGTCTCCGGCTTCCGCACCGCAACCGACCATATCTCGGCGCAGGGCTACGCGGCGGCTCCCGTGGTCGCCACGAGCGGCGGCAACACGGTGCTCACCTTTTCCGATCATACCCAGGTCACGCTGCTCGGCGTGGCATCGCTGCCGAGTGCCGCGTTCTCATAACCTGACCGCTTCCGGTGCCCAGCCCAGCCGGCCGGAGCTGTACTAGGCGCTCTACACCATGCGCAAGGGCGACGTGCTCGTGGTGTGGCGCCTGGACCGCCTGGCCCGCTCCGTGCGGCAGCTCGTGGACACGGCGGCCGATCGACTGTGTTGCATGGATCAGCCTTTCTACCCGGAAAAGAAGTGAGCGATTTCAATTAAGTGGCTGCGGTCGAGATGATAAGAATTCGCATCTGACGCCAGAAGCGCGCTTTTTAAGGTGATTCCGGGATTTAGACGCATCATTAGAACTGACGATAACGTTGATGAAGCTCGGTTTTATCCATGCAACACGGTCGATTTCCGTTGCAAAACCTTCTTTCAGAATTCGGCTAAAAGGTAAGCTGTTCGTACATGGATCTTACCATGCAATTTTGAGCAAACCGTGACCGGACCCCTGCTACGTAGAGGCTTCGAACCAACCGACGTAGCCAGCGCGCTTCGCGACGGCTCACCACGCCTTGCGGAACACCACAGAGACATGGAAAACTATGTAACCAGAACAACAGCGCGAGTAGGCGAGATTGTAGCTTTAATTTTACAAGCTACATCAAAGAACTTTGAAAGGTAAATAGAGATGGATGTGTTAGCCTTCATCACAAAAAGCGAATGGCCCTTTGTTGTAGGAGGTTGCGTTTGGTTTTTTAGAAAAAACATTGCAAGTATACTTAGTAGTTTGCATTCAGCAAAAATCAGCGTTGCTGGAACAGAAGCTGAATTTACACGTGAAGTTGAAGCGACAGCAGCATTAGCAGAAACTCCCGTAAAAAGGCAGAGCACCATAACAAAGGAGTTGGATGTAGAAGAAAATGCCAAGTCATCTTTAAATAAATTTGAAATTAAAGATAAGGACGTATGTGACAGACCTTCATCCTCAGAAAAGCTAATGGGATATGAAGATGGCACAGGAGAGTTCTATGATAATACTATATCTGTATGGAGTAACATAGAACTTAGTCCAGCACAAGATGTGTTTAGAGCATATGCAAGGTTAGAAAAAGCTATACTAAAGGGAGCAAAAGATCTACATGATGAACTATATCTATCCATGGGCTCAAAACATCTTATAACTATTGTAACATATCTAGATTTAAGCAATAAAGATAAAATTGTAATTGCAAATTTGAGGAGACTAAGAGAAGCAGTAGCAAACGGTACTTTAAGTGTAACTCCAGAAGGAGCAATAAAGTATGCGTCTACTATTTGGAAGATAATTCCACGTCTAGAGGAAGCTTTGTCTAAGCCACGTATTAATACTGAGATACCTAAAGCAAACTTTGAAGAACTTCCAGAACCAGAGTAGGTATTCATTTAATTTCTTTTTCAAGGAAATACTGACACACTCTTTCCTTGGGGGAGGGAAAAGCCAGCCAGCAAGGAGATGCCGGGGTTTTAGGGGTCACGTCACGAGGTGAAAATCATTATGTGCACCTTAGGTGATTTATCACTTGCAGTGTCCATATGGTTGCCTCGACGCTCTATGGCTATTTTCCTGGCGGCCGGTACGGCGAACTGCCGCCCGACAACCAAACGGCGCGGAAACCGAAGGTGTAGGGTTCTGGCTGAGCTAAAATGTAGACTTTGCACACCCTCTTGGAGGAAGCTGCCATGTCACCCGCCTTTGCCATCGAGCATGGCGCCACCTCGATCCTCGGCATGATCATCCTGGGGACAATCGCATATGGCACTTGGCGTTTTGGCTTTGCCTGCATGTTCCGCGAGCGCATTGGACATGTTACTATAATCCTGGGTATAATCGATGCTGTAGGCTTGACGTTTTGGCAATAAGATTGACCCTATAAGGTAAGTACAATGAAATATGCTGACCTAACTGCAACCTTTGCAGCGTTTTTATCTGCGTACGCTATTTATAACACTAACAAACAAGCTAGTATAACACACGTTGATACAACTAGGCCTAGACTTATTATTGATGAAAGTATAGCTGATAGTGGATTGATTCATTCAAACAAACAAGGTGAAATGATTTTTGGCTACTTGTAAAAGTAGAAAATAACAGCAGCACACCTGCTCGACATGTTCGAGCAAACGAGAAGTTTATTATGTCGAACAATCCGGATTTTTCATACAAATCTTTTATGCAATCTGAATGCAAAATTGGTCCTATAAAATTAGATGATAATTTGTATCCTCAACATAACAGTAGTTTTACTGTTGTAAACGGAGCTGCAAACGTCGAGCGCGAAGTGAACACTACTCCAAGCTCTAAAGATTCTCATGTAGCACTTCTTAACTTAAACAAATTTTTTATGTAGTTGGCTGTGTATCATACAAAATGGATGAAGAAGATACCATTTTTACAGAAGGATTTATATACAGTGTAGATACATACTGTAAAGATTCTAGAGTAAATTGTAAGATGTTTGAAAATTACAATGCAGATAACCTGCCTCTAAAAGCAGAACTTGGAAAAGTTTTTTAAAGGAATTACATTGATTTAAGTAAGTTTATTGTCTTATATAATTCGCAGGCTTGAGTCGCCATTAATTCTGCTTCGTCCGCTAAATCAGGTGGAAGCCAAACTTCCACTTTGCGCCATCCCGTAGGGATGGCCTGCGCTGCCCTCTGGAACCGCTCTAGGATGCCGAACACCCGTTGCCGGCTCATGTTGTGAGTTGTCGCCACATCCGCCTGTGTCATCCCCTCGACCAGCACCAGGCGGGCAATGTCGATGGAGCCTAGGGCCATTCGGCCGAGGTTCGGCCGGAGTGCGTCAAATTCCGCTTGTGTCATCCTGGCGTGCGCCATGGCTTGGCTCCGATGGGTCGGGCCTCCGGTGTGAACCGGAGGCCCTGGGGTCTGTCTAGCCTGCGGCGGCCTCGTCGGCCTGGGGCAGCGTGCCGGCCTTCTCATGGAGGAAGTTGGCGGCTCGCTGCGCGGCGGATGCCGCGGTCACGATCGCCCGCTTGTCCTCACGAAGCACCTTCAACCAGCTCGCCAGATACGAGGCGTGATCCTCGCGAGGCTCGTCGGAAATGCCGAGGTCAGCGCACAGGAAGGCGGCGCCAAGCTCGGCAACCAGCTCCTCGCGGGCGTAGGGCTCTGACGCCTTCGGTGCCTTCTCCAGTCGGTCCAGGCGGCGGCTGTGGTGTGGCCTGTCCAATGGATGTGCTCGTGGCCAAGGGTCGCGTAATAGGATGCAGGGCTCTCGAAGGCGCCGAAGGGCGGCAGGGTGATGGTGTCCAGGGCAGGCGCGTAGAAGGCGCGGGTTCCGCCGTGGCGCAGGTCTGCCCCGACCATGGCGAAGAACTCATCAACCGCCTTCATCCGGTCGGCGTCGGTCAGACGGTCGGCCGTCTCAGGTGCGGGGGGCATGGGGCGCAAGCCGTCGATCTGCGCGACGTTGAACACAGTGTAAGACTTCAGGAAGGGAATGCTGCGCTCGCTGTCCTCGCCCGTGGCGGCGTCCGTTTCGGTCTTGGTGATGGCGTTGGCATAGACCACCATGGAGCCCTTCTCGCCCTTGCGGACGTAGGCGCCGACTACTTGGGCCTGCTTGAAGGTCATCCAGGTGGGCGAGGCGTAGCCCTTCAAGGAAGCCTCGATCCAAAGAAGGACCACGTTGATGCCCTGGTAAGGGATGCCGTTCGCGCGGAGCGGGCGGCTGCTGGTAGCGTTGCTGCCAGTCCAGGGGCGGTGCCAGGGGCGCACACCACGCTCAAGGTCAGCAATAACTTTGTCGGTGATGGTCTGGTAAAGATCGCGCTTGGCTTCATAGGTCATTGTTGTGTTCCTTAACTATCCTGTTCAACCGAAGCAGTTGGCGCTACTTCTGGCCGGTCAGTTCGTCCGCCCTGACAAGAGGAAGAATACTAAGGAACAGGGAGCATGTAAAGGGTTTTAAAGTGTTTGTTTAAAGAGATTTATGCGCGCTGTGTCTAGCCGTTCCTGTGGCGCGTCGCCTCGTCCCTACCTAGATTGCAGGCTCTACCCGTGCCGGCCGTGTTCCTGTCGGCGCGGCGGCCCGGAGGGTTGGCGCTCTCCGGGCCTTCTCCCAAGGTTGCCAGCCTCCACACTGTGCGGAGGTTCTACCTTGACTGTAGCAGCTCTTATCCGCATAATGCGGACTAGGCGAAGGGATCGACCCGCGCCGGTCAAGGGATGCCCCGGATGAGTGCGACCACGGAATTTGATCTTGAGGAACAGCTCGCCCGCATCAGGCGGGCGAATGAGGAGACCCGCAAGTTCGTTGCGCAACAGCACAAGCTCATGGAGGAAGCCGGCAAGCTGACGGCGGAAGCCGCCAAGCTCAACCGGGACAGGAAGCTCGCGCCGCTCGTGCTGCTGGGCACGTTCTGGGCGGCACTGATTGGGGCTCTGGTCAGCCTTATCGTCAAGCATATCGGAACGTGACACCCGATCGCCTGCGGGCGATCCTCGGCCTAGTCCAGTGGACCGGCCGGGGGCTTGCCTCGGTCCTTGGATGCGATGAACGGCTGATCCGCCGATGGATGGCGGGGGCTACGGAAATCCCGCCCGCTGTCGCGGAGTGGCTGGAAGTCCTGGCGGCCGTGCATGAGGCAAACCCGCCCCCTGAGACCTGGCGGCAGCGGTCACGGGTGAGTCAGGACGTGCCCGGGTGTCTAGCCTAGAACGCCGCACCAGGTCCTAGACCTCCCTACTGTGGGGAGGCTGCTGCCCTCCCCAAGCCATTCTTTCCCTCCTGCCCCCTTGCCTTGGCTGTCTGCCTTCGTCCCTGAAAACATCTAAATACCTTGCCTTGATGATGCGGCCCCTGTGGGGTTGTGGTCAGAGGCGGGTGCCTGTGGACAAAGGCGAAGCCGTTGCGCGCCTGCTTGGCGCGCATTGTCCATAGGCACCCGCCGGTCGCCGCTTGGCGACTGTCCACAAGTCCACAGGGGTAGGCTTGGTCTTGCTGTGGGGAATGAAGCATGAGGGATCGTTACCCGAAGGGCGGAGACACGCGGCTTCGCGTGGCTCCGTTCCGCCGCTTGGCGGAATAGAGTCCGGCCCCCTTGGGGACATGCCTAACCTTGCTCGCTGCTGTCAGCTTCCGACAAACCGCCCGGCTCTGTGCGCCGCTGTGATCTTTGCTAGTCTCTCGGCTTCTCGCTGCGTGTCGCGTTGTGCGCGAATCGCTGCCAAGCTGGCACGCGCCTCCTGTGCTTCCGCGCTAACTAACTGACAAGAGTAAGAAAACTCTAGCTTTTGATCTACCGTTTGCGGCGCGAACTCTGTGTCGGTAGCGGGTGGATAGAAACGGTAGGCGCTCGTTGCTTGCAGGCTGGCGGTGCCTCCCTGGTGCCAGGACACGCGCAGCCGCCGTTTGATCTTCCCCAGCAAGCCGCAGCTCGCAAGCCGGGCGATGCCCTTGGCGATCGTGGCGCGGGCCATGCCGGTGATGCGCTGCAAGGCGCTGTAGCTCACCACTACGGCGCCTGTGCTCGGGTTGCGGCACTGGAACAGCAGCGCGTCGAGCAGCCGGTGATCGTAGGGCGTCAGCACATCCTGGCGGCCGAGCTTGCGCGCCCGCTTCATCACGGCGCCGACCTGGGCGGGCGTGAGCTTTTGCGAGGGCGGCGGCGGGAGCTGGATGGATCTGGTGATAGGCGAAGGCCGTCGCCTTCCTGGCGACGCTTGGGCGGTCTGCATGTCTCTCGTCCTGGGTTGGGACGGAACCCTTCGGAGAAGGCAGACAGGTGACGTCGAGGGTCTTGACGGCGAAATTCGCCGACCTTACCTTCGTGACCAGAGCCTCCTCAGCTCCCTATCTGATTTCTCGGAATAGCCGCCCTTGCCGGGGCGGCTTTTTCCATTTCTAGGCCCGTGGTTTCAGCGGTCTAGCGTGGTCCTCTCCTGAGTTAGTCGAACACTCTGACCCGGAACGGTTGGCACGTCTATGTGCGTCGCCGAGTCCGTCCCTTGCTAGGCATCCGGCCTAATCCGGGGGTGTGTCAATCCCTATTGGTAAAAACCCACATCCTCACGGCATTTCTCAAGCTGCCCGTACCAGAACACCTTACCCTGTGTTCTTTTTGTGTTCACATACAACCTCTAGCTGCGAAATGCTCTATTACCGAGGAAAATTGACCTATGCGGCTTGCAAAGCCTTTTGCCTGCGTACTAGGTTACCAGAAGGCACAATCCCATGGTTCGTGTGGGATTTTGCAAAAAAATCTCGGGTCATTCCGAGATGAAGTAATCAGAGGAGCCGCCACGCGGCGTATGAGGCCCGAATCTTGGCTGAGTCATTTCACTTCGTGAGTGAGTACGATAGCGTGTGGGCCAACGCGGTCATGCTGCTTGAGCCGCAACGGGTCGGCGCGCTTCGCGCTCTCGGCATGGCATCCGCCACGCCGAGAACCGAAGCAGGTAAGCTCCTGCCCGCTCACGTTCTCGCTATATCGGCCGCCGACCTGGATTCGAGGGACGCGTGTCGAAAGAGCTGCAAGAAGCCGATATCCGCACGGGTCTGGCCGAGGGAGGGCGTATTCGAGGCGCCTTCCTCGTGGCTCGCCTGGAGCCGCACGGCCTGGAATTCATGGTCTATCTGCGACCAAGCTGGGACAAGAACTTCCTGCCCTTGCGCACCTGGCGCAGTAAGGCTGATCGAACCTATCGCGACGTCGGCAGGCTCCTGCAGCTCCTTGGCGACGATTACGGCTATTGGGGGCCGATCTGCATCTACCCAGCCGGCTCGCCAGAGCTGGCACGCTTCAAGGAACTGCTACCCGACGACGCGGTGGGAAGCACGAAGGCCCCAGGTCAGCCGAAGGGCTCTCAGAAGCCTGCCGAAGCTGGGGAAGACGCAGACCAGCAAGGCTAGTCTCGCCACCATCCTGGGTCTGGCCCTCGGCCTTCTCCCGGCTCGAGGAAACGCTGCCGCCCTTCCGCTGACTACCTTCGCGCAGCTCGCGGCGACCTGTGCCCCGCATGTCGCCGTTGAGACCCTGGCCGCTGTTGCCCGCACGGAAAGCGGCTTCGATGCCCTGACGCTGCACGACAACACCACGGGCCGCACCTACCACCCCGCGACCCGCGAGGACGCCATTGCCTCCGGCGTCGAGCTGGCGACGGTCGGACGGCACTCCGTCGATGTCGGCCTCATGCAGATCAACAGCGCCAACCTGGCGCGGCTGAATCTGACGCTCTCGGACGCCTTCGATCCCTGCCGCAACCTGGCGGCGGCCGATCGCGTGCTCGTGGACGGCTACACCGCGCCCGCGCCCGGCCAGGACCCGCAGCCGGCCGTGCAACAGGCGCTCTCCCGCTACAACACCGGCAACGCCGTGCGCGGCGTCTCGAACGGCTACGTCGGCAAGGTCCAAGCGTCGGCCGAGTTGATCGTTCCTGCCCTGCGCCTGCGCGGCGAGGCTCCGTCCGACCAGCCCGGCCCGCTCGGCGGCGGCGCCCCGGTCATGGCGCAGCCGCTGCCGCCCCCGCCCGCGAGCTGGAACGTGTATGGGCAGGCCAAGGCCAACCATGGACAGGGCGCCGTCGTGTTCGGCGCCTCGCCCCTGCCGGCGCCCGCTCCTGCCGCCATAGCGCCTCCTGCGCCCGTCCAGGCCCCCGCTGCGCCGCTCCCTGGCGAGCCGGTGCCGCTGCGGCGCCTCCCGAATGTCGAGGCGATGAACAATGCGCGGTGATCGCGCAGCCGCCTCCACCCGAACGGCGGGGGAGGGCAGGCCGCCCCCGCTGCCGCGTGCCGTCCAGCCTCCGCACTGTGCGGAGGCTGTCGGCCCGTTCCTCCGGCCCTTCGCTGCACATCCTCGGAGCCACACCGCATGAACGTCGTGACCAAGAGCGAGGCGGTTGCCGCCTCCACCACCTTCGCCCTCGCCCTGACGGGCACCCGGCTCCGCACGGCCGGCACCCGCCTTGCGGCGCTGTCCACCCGCCTCAAGGACCGGGCCGCCACCTCGCGCGTCCTTGTCCCCGGTGCCGTTGCTGCGGCGCTGCTCGTGCTGTCGATGCACCCGGCCGCCGCGCAGACCGCAGGCGGCGCGGGCTCGCTCAACACCTTCCTGACCAACATCGCCAACCTCGTCACGGGCACCACGGGCCAGGTCATCGCGGTCATCGCCGTGGCCCTGACCGGCATCGGCGCCATGTTCGGCGCCTTCTCCGTCCGCGCCTTCGGCGGCGTGGTCCTCGGCTGCGCCATCGTGTTCTCGGCCGCCTGGATCGTCGGCCAGATCACCGGCTCGGCCGCCTAAATGTCGGAACGCGGGATCACAGTGGACACGCTGTTTCTCGCCTGCACACGCCCTGCCATGTGGCAGGGCGTGCCTGTAGAGGCGGCCTGCATCAACTCGATGGGCACGGTCATATTCTTCATCATCATGAAGAACCCCTGCTACATGCTTATCGGCGTCGTCCTGCACTATGTAATTCGTGCCTTCATTAGCAAGGACTACAACATCTTCGGCATCCTGCGCGCGTGGATGGATACCAAGGGCCGGGCGCGCAACGCCGCGAGCTGGGGCGGCTCGTCGGTCAGTCCCCTGCCGATCGGCCCGGCCCGCAACGCCAGGGAAGTCCGCATCCATGTTTAGCTTCAGCGCGGCCAGCCGCGAGCGCGAGCCCGATACCTACGTCCCCTACATCGGCCATGACGGGCCGGGCACGCTGCTGCTCGATGACGGCTCGCGCCTGGTGATGATCCGCCTGAGCGGCGTGGCCTGGGAGACGGCCGACACGGAGGTCGTCAACGCCCGGCACGCGCAGCGCAACATCCTGCTGCGCAACATCGCGAGCCCGCGCCTGGTGCTGGCGACGCATGTGGTGCGCTCCATGGCGGACCCATCCGAGTATCCGGCCGGCGAGTGCCGCAGTGGCTTCGCCCGCGAGCTGGACGCGGCGTATCGCGCCCGTCTGCTGGACGGGCGGCTGTATCGCAACGATCTGTTCCTGTCCGTGCTGCTGCGGCCTTCGCAGGCGGGAGGCAAGCGCGTTTCCGGCCTGCTGAACCGCAGGCGTCGCGGCGACACCGGCCGCGTCTCGTCGGTGTCGGACACCGAACGCCTGGAAACCGCCGTCGCCACCCTGCTCGCCGGCCTGGGCGAGTATCGCCCGGTGCGGCTCGGCTTGCGGCAGAACGCGCGCGGCGTGGTGTTTTCCGAAGTCGCGGAGGCGCTGCGCCTGGTGCTGACGCTGGACCGGCTCGCCGTGCCCCTGGTCAACGGCCACCTGGGCGGGGCGATCTACACCGACCGGGTGATCGTCGGCCGCGAGGCGATCGAGGTCCGCGCTCCTGGCGGCTCCACCTTCGCGGCCGGCTTCGGCCTGCGCGAGTATCCCGCGACCACCTGGCCGGGCATGTTCGATGCCGTCCTGTCCGCACCCTACTGCTGCGTCCTGACACAGACCTTCGCGCCGCTCGACAAGCAGAACGCGCAGGACAAGATGACGCGCAAGCAGAACCAGATGGCCAACGCCTTCGACAAGGCATCGAGCCAGACGGCGGCGTTGTCCGAGGCCGCCGACCAGCTCCAAAGCAATGCCTTCGTCATGGGCGACCATCACCTGACGCTCGTGGCCTTCGCGGACACCCTGCCGGCGCTGTCCGAGGTCGTCGCCGTGGCGCGGCGCGACCTGGCCGAAAGCGGGGCGGTCATCGCCCGCGAGGATCTGGCGCTGGAAGCCGTGTACTGGGCGCAGCTCCCCGGCAACATGGCGCTGCGCACCCGCCCTGGTGCCATCACCAGCCGCAACTTCGCGGCCATGGCGAGCCTGCACAACTACCCTCTAGGCCCCAAGGTGGGCCATTGGGGCGAGCCGCTGACGGTGTTCCGCACCACGGGCGGCACGCCCTACCGCTTCCACCTGCACGCCTCCACGGCGACGGTCACGGACCTGGGCAACGTGTTCGTGGCCGGACCCTCCGGCTCAGGCAAGACGGTGTGGGTGCTGTTCACCCTGGCCCTGGCCGAGAAATACGGCGCGACCGTCGTGTATTTCGACAAGGACCGGGGCGGCGAAATCCTCGCCCGCGCCCTCGGCGGAACCTACCTCGTGCTGCCCTCGGGCCAGCCCTCCGGCCTGGCGCCGCTCAAGGCGCTCGACGCCAGCCCCGGCAACCTCATGTTCCTCAAGCAGCTCATCGCCAGCCTGATTGCCTCGGACGGCGCGGAGCTGCCGCCCGACATGGAGCGCAGGCTCGACCAAGGCTTGCGCCAGGTCATGTCGCTGCCGGCCGAGTACCGCTCCCTGGGCGAGCTGCGCGCCTTCCTGGGGCAGTCCGACGCGGCCGGGCCAGGCGCGCGCCTCGACAAGTGGTGCAAGGGCGGCTCGCTCGGCTGGGTGCTGGACAACGACGCCGATGACGTCGAGCTGACGGCACCCTTCATCGGCTTCGACATGACGGCGGTGCTGGACGATGCGACCACGCGCGGTCCGGTCATGGCCTACCTGTTCCACCGGGTAGAAGGATTGATCGACGGCCGGCGCCTGGTCGTGGCCATTGATGAGTTCTGGAAGGCGCTGACGGATGAGGCGTTCCGCGATCTGGTGAACGACAAGCTCAAGACGATCCGCAAGCTGAACGGGGCGGTCATCCTGGCGACCCAAAGCCCGCGCGACGCGCTGCGGAGCCCGATCGCGCACAGCATCATCGAACAGTGTCCGACTCAGGTGTTCATGCCGAACGACAAGGGCGATGCCGTCGATTACGTCGAGGGCTTCAAGCTCACGGACAGCGAGTTCACCGCTGTCACCGAGGACCTGGTGCAGCCTGGGGCGGATGGTGGGCGGCGCTTCCTGCTCAAGCAGGGCGATGCCTCCGTGGCCTGCGAGCTGAACCTGTCCGGCCTGGACGATCTGCGCGCCGTCCTCTCGGGCAACAACAACACGGTGCCCCTCATGGAGCGCCTGATCCGCGAGCTGGGGCCGGAGCCGGAAGCCTGGTTGCCGGCGTTCCGGCGCCAGTGGCGTCAGGCGGGCAAGCGCCAGGTTGCAGCAGCATGAAGGCGGGCAGGAGGGAAGAAGGGGCCTACCCGTGGCGCGAGGCTCTGTCGCTCTCCGGCGCCCCTCTGACGCCGCTGACACCGGGTTTCGTGGTGGACGATGCGACGGAGGCCGCGATGCACGGCGAGCGCGGGCGGATCAACCACAAGACGGCGTACGCCATCCTTGCGCTCCATCACCAGACAGGGCGGTGCAGCCAGAAGCCGGGGCATATCGAGGTGCTGCACCAGTTCACCGATCGTCGCGGCTTCGGCGGCTGGGAGTGGCAGACGATCCCGCTCACGCTCGGCGCACTGCGCGACTGGCTCGGCTACTGAGCCGGCCAGCTCGACCAACCAGAAAAGGAAACGATATGAACAGGCGGATGACACTTCTGGCGACCGCGAGCGTGGTGGCCCTGCTTGGCGCCACCTCGGCGCGGGCGCAGCTCGCCGTGATCGACAGCGCCAACCTGGCGAACACCGCGCAGCAGGTGACGCAGCTCACGGCGCAGCTCAAGAACATGGAACAGCAGCTCGCTACGGCGCAGCAGACTTTCGCCACCTTGTCGCACAGCGTCTCCGATCCGCTTCAAGCCAGCTCGTCGCAGTTCAACGTGGGGGCGCTGCGCAACGTGCTGCCCACGGGGAGCGGCGCCTTCGGCTCCATCGTGACCGGGACCGGCCTGGGCAACACGGGCGCCCTCGGGACGCAGAACTTCAACGCGAACCACATCTACACGCCGTCCGGGAGCGACTTCAACGCGACGCAGATGGCGACGAACGCCAACAGCATCGCGGGCGTCCAGGCGGCGTCACAGCAGCTCTACCAGTCCGCGTCGTCGCACATGGCGACCATGGCGGACCTCGAAACGCAGCTCAACGATTCACCCGATCAGAAAACCACGGCCGACTTGCAGGCCCGCATCGCGCAGGAACAGACATACCTGCAAGCGCAGCAGGTCCAGGCGTCCACGCTGCAAACCTTGCAGTCCGCGCAGGTGCGCAACGTCGAGCAGCAGGCCGAGGAAAAGGACCGCCAGAACGTCGATGACGTGCTGGCGCAAGACGCAACCGCCACGCCTGGGAGCTGACGCCATGACCATCAACCTCCGCACAGTGCGGAGCCTCACGCTCGCCCTGTCCGTCTCCCTCCTGCCCATCGGGCTGGCGGGTGCGGCGCACGCGCAGGGTGCCTATCCCCCCGAGGGGCAGCGCACCGTGGAGTTCTACGTCCAGCACCCGGACGTGCGGAACAACGTCAACCGCGCGTGCCTCAATGATCCCGGTCACTACCGGGTCGTGTCCCACCACGTGGTGTAGGAGCGCCAGCACCGGCGTCTGGGTGGGCTGGGCCGTGTGTCAGTTCGCCATGGGCAGGCTGACGGGCGCAGTATCGCCCAAGGGCGCGAGCGTCTCCA
>JAABUU010004356.1_pt1 | contig 16806 bp, 14 predicted proteins | sample 5559301 | NCBI WGS metagenome assembly JAABUU01 (sample SAMN10711884, study PRJNA513360) | rock metagenome | isolation source: Antarctica rocks | place: Antarctica: Victoria Land, Richard Nunatak white | reverse complement strand
GGACGCCGACCTACCGCGAGGTCAGGCCACCGCTGCCGGTGACGATCAACCTCGACCAAGCGATCGCCCGCGGCAACCCACCACTGCGCAGCGCGAACCCGCTATGGGTTACCGCGTACAGCATCAAACTGACCGGCTACTGCCCCGGGATGCTGCACGCCTGGCTGCGGCTCGGCACAGGGGTTTGGCTCGCGGAGTGCTCCTGCACCGTGCACAGCCCCAACAACGACGCCCGCCACGACCTACGGCAATGGGTACCGGCCAGCGCCATCACCCCCAGAACAAGAGCCACCAACGGGAACAACGCGGAACGCTTCGCGTCGTCGTGAGTGTGGTTCCTGGCGTGGGTAGCTCCCGCCGATGCGCTCCCCTACGGGTGAGTCGTAGGGCGTGCGGTGGTTTCGGTGGTCTCGCTAGCGCTCGACCGCCTGCACCACCGATTCGGATGCGGCCGGCTCGTTCCTCACCAGCCGCAACTGTGCACCGGCGGCGCCCGTTCGTCCCTCACAGCCACCACCGGCGTTGTTTCCCCGGGCCGCCCGACTTCGTCAAGGGTGGGTGCCCCTACGGCGGCAAGGGGCCGATGACCGTTCCAAAACTGGGGTCCGAGTAGCAACTGAGCAGGATCGTCCGTTAAGCCTCGGAGTTGGTGGGGTCGCGGAGCGGTCGGAGCTTGTCGCGGGTGAGGTCAGCGGTGCTGAATTGGTAGCGGCCGAGCAGGTTGATGTGTTCGTGGCCCAGCGGTGAGAGGCGCCGGACGTCGTCGTCGAGGACTTCGAACCCGTTATGGCGCAGCTGGTTGAGAGCTGCGTCTTGGTAGCGGGTGTTCCACAGGACGATGGCGTTGATGACGAGGCCGAGGGCGCCGAGCTGGTCTTCTTGCCCTTCGCGGTAGCGCTGCCGGAGTTGCCCGCGCTGGCCGTGGAAGACCGCCCGGGCGAGGGCGTGGCGGCTCTCGGTGCGGTTGAGCTGGGTCAGGATGCGTCGTCGGTAGGTCTCGTCGTCGAGGTAGGCGAGCAGATAGAGCGTCTTGGCGATCCGGCCGAGTTCGGCGACTGCCCGTCCTAGTGGGGTGGGCCGTCCGCCGCCTTGCAGGACACGCAGGAGATCACTGGCCCGGACGGTGCCTGTGGTGAGGCTGCCGGCCACGCGGAGGAGGTCGTCCCAGTGGGTGGCGATGAGGTCGGTGTCGATGTGCTGGCGGGCCAGGCCGTTGAGGGGTCCGTAGTCGGCGGTGCGGTCGGTGCGCCAGAAACGGGCCGAGCCGATGTCGGCGAGGCGGGGGCTGAACTGGTAGCCGAGGAGCCGGAAGAGGCCGAAGACCTGGTCGGAGTAGCCGGCGGTGTCGGTCATGAGTTCGCGGGGGTCGAGACTGCTCTGCTGCTCGAGGAGGCCGTCGAGGATGTAGAGGCTGTCGCGCAGGGTGCCGGGGACGACGATGGCGTGGAAGCCGGCGAACTGGTCGGAGAGGAAGTTGAGGAAGGTGACACCTCGGCCGGTCCCGAAGTACCGGGGGTTGGGCCCGGCGTTGAGGGTGCGGAGCGGTACGACGAAGCGCAGCCCGTCGGCGCTGGCGACGTCACCGCCGCCCCAGGCCTGGGCAAGCGGTATGTCGGTCTGGATGTCGACCATCCGAGACGCGGCCGCGGTGATGGTGTCGGCGCGGAGGTAGTTCTGGTCAACCCAGGACAATCGGCTTCGCGAGAGCGCGGGCACTCCGGGTTGCACGACGGGCTCGAAGCCGATGTTGCAGGCTTCGGCGACGAGTACGGCGCAGATGCTGACCCCGAGGTCCTCGGCCCGTGCGGCGCCTTCCGAGATGTGGGTGAACTCCACGAGGAACCCGGTCCACCCAGCGACTTCCAGGAGGACGTCGGGCAGGTCGACCCGGGGCAGTACCGCGTCAACCGCGGCCCGCAGGGCGATGAGCGTGGCGGGTTCTTCGAGTCGGTCCAGGGCGGTGAGGACGGGACGGTCGCGGCCCTCGACGGTCTCTATCCGCACGGCCGTGTTCTCGGCGAGCCGGCTGCCGACGGCCCGGTAGGCGCCGTCGAGTTCGTCGCCGAGCGTGCGGATCTCGATGCGGGGGTCGAGGTCGATGGCGAGGCTGGCGGCGACCTGGTCTCGTGCGGTCTCCCACGACGGACCTGTGAGGAGTTGCGCTCGGGGGTCGCCCCACCGGCTGCTCGCTGGTGCGTAGACGTCTCGCCGGCGCAATGCTTCTCGTAGGCGCTCAAGAACGAGAAAGGTGTAGGCGGGGCGGTTGAGTGTTCCGTCGGCTTCGACGCACCGCTGGGCCCACGGCCCGGTTGCCAGCCCGAGCGGCACCTCCTCGGCGCGGACGACCCGGCGGCCCTCCAGCGTGGCGAGTGTGGTGAACGCGGCGAGGTGCTCGACGCCGCCCGGCGCGGCCCGCAGCTGCAGGGTGCTCAGCAGCGCGGGGAGGAACCGTCGGACCGTGGTGTAGCGGGAGAGGAGGTCGGCGAGGTGGGTGTCGACCTCGGGCCGGGTGGTCTCATTGACGGCGGCTACCGCGGCTTCGAGCTGGGCGCGGCTGACCTTGCCCCCGATCGCCTCCCACAGCGCGGGCAGTCCGCCTTCGGGCGGGTCCAAGAGGATGGCGACAGCATCGCGCAGGTGCGTCGCGGCGACATCGAGCGCGGGCAGGGTACGTAGGCGTTCCAGGCGGCCGGCCCGCTGGGCTCGCCCGAGGACAGTCCCCAAGAGCTGGTCGAGAAGGTCCAGTGCGTCGTCGGTGGCCGCGGCCTCGAGCTGCCGGGCGACGGCGAGCAGGGTGGCGTCACGCCGCGCCGGGGTCATTCGGGCGACTGTCTGCGCCTTGGCCGCGGCGGCGTGGCGCGCGAGCGCGGCGAGCCGGCCGGGAGGCACGGCCGAAAGGTCGATGGAACCGACCCCGAGGTCCCGGATCTCGGCGAGGCGGGCGAGGGAGCCGAGCATCCCGGCTGCGGTGATGCTGGTCGGTCCGCGGCGCAGCCGGTCCAACCCGGAGGTCCGTTCACCGGCCGGGACGCTCAGGAGACGCGTGAGGGCACGTTTCTGCTGTGGGGTCGTGACCTCGGAGAGGGTGTTCCACAGCTGGGTCGAGGCCTGCTCCCCGGCCGCGGCGATGAGCCGGGACAACACGGTCGGGCCGGGTAGCAGGACCTTCGCTTCGAGAAGTCGGGCGGTGGCGAGGTCGAAGAGCAACCCGGGGCGCTCTGAGCCCAGGCTGGTTCGCGCGCTTAACCAGGCCTGCAGATCTGCTAGGGCGGCCGGGGCGGTGAAGTCGGTGTAGCCGTAGGCGGCCTGGATCTCCCCGGCATGTTCGCGGTTCGTCGCATCCCGGGTGGCGTATGCCTTGAGCACACCCGGCTCGGTGATCGAAAGCTGCTCGGCCAGGTGCGATGCTACGGCCCAGGGCACCTCGGTCGGGTCGGGGAGGAACGTGCCGAGAAACCGGACCGTGCACAGCTGCGCGGCGAACCCGAGCCGGTTATGCTCCCCGCGCCGCACCTGCACCAGTGCCCGATCGGTGGCGTCGAGGTAGAAGTAGCGGGCCAGCTGCGCTGCGTCGGGGTCGCCGGTGTAGCGGCCGTAACGGCGCAGCTGCTCCGATGTCAGGAACCCGTCGGCCATCGGCTACCACTGTCGTCTCGGTGTTTGGTCGGTCAGAGCCGGTTCGTGACGTGAGGCTTATGCGGTGTTCGACCGTCCCTTGTTGATGCCGATGGTGCGTCAGGCAGCTGTGGGCGTGGTGAAGTAATCGCCCCGCTCGAGGTCATCAAGAAGGGTCCAGTGGTTGGGCCGCCATCCGAGCAGCTGCTGGGTGTGCTGGCTGGACACGGGTGCGTCGGTTCCGAAGACGAGTGCCATGAACGGGTTGCCGAAGTGTGCTGCTGCGTCATCGGCGGCGACCGCCTTCGTTGGCAGGCCCAGCTTTTCGCCGATTTTCTCGGCGATGCTCCGGAAGGGGATGGCTTCCTCGCCGCAGCCGTGGAGTACGTGCCCGGCGGGGGCGTACTCCAGAGCCAGCCGGTACAGGGTGGCCGCGTCGAGACGGTGCACGGCCGGCCACCGGTTTAAACCGTCACCGATGTAGGCGGAGGCGCCTTTGGCGCGGGCAGCGGCGATCAGCATGGGGATGAACCCGTGGTCGTTCGGCCCGTGGACGGTCGGGGCCAGCCTGAGCACCACCGCGCGAACACCGCGGTCGCTGAAGTCCAGACATGCCTGCGCGCCTGGGATGCGCAGGCTTCCGATGGAATTGGGGTCGGGCATGTCGTGCTCGTTCGTGACGCGGCCCGCGGGAAGCACCAGCGTGCCGGAGGTGGTGACGAGCGGCTTGCCCGTGCCGACGAGCGCTTCGCCCAGAGCCTGGATCGCGCCGACCTCGCGCCGAGTGATGTCCTCGGGATCGCTGAAGTCACCGGCGATGGCCATGTGGACAACACCATCGGCCTGGGAAGCGCCCGCCTGCAGTGTGTCGACGTCGTCGACTGATCCTCGAAGTGGGGTTGCCCCCAGTGCTTGGAGTCGGGCCACGGCGGCGTCCGAGCGCGCCAGACCGGTAACGGTGTGGCCGGAGCCGATCAGCTCGGCGACGATGGTGGGACCGGTCTGACCGGTGCCACCGGTGACGAACACGTGCATTGCATCTCCTTGAAGCGCGATTGCGCCCATCGCGTCACAGTGTGACCCCACCGTAGCGTCACAGTGTGACGCTACGCAACGCCGTGTGTCACATAATGACATTACGAATATCGTTGTTCCATGCCCCGCAGTGGCGCCGAAGCGCGTGACCGGCTCGAGCGCGCCGCGCTGGAGCTCTACATAGAGCGCGGCTACGACCAGACGACGATCGCCGATATCGCAGCCAGAGCCAGCGTCACGCAGCGCACCTACTTCCGACATTTTCCTGATAAGCGCGAGGTGCTATTCAACGTCGAGAGCCGGCAACAGCAGGCGCTGGCTGACGCCCTGGCTGAGGTAGCCAGCAGCGCTCCGCCATTAGCGGCCGTGCTCCAGGCGTTCCGCTCCATGGCCCCCGCCCTGGAAGACAACCGCCCGCTTGCCGTGGCGCGCCATAGGGTCATTTCGGTGACCCCGGCACTGCGCGAACGTGAGCTGATGAAGGAAGCAGCGCTGGGTGCCGTCGTCGCCGACGCACTCCGACAGCGCGGGCTCTCTGAATGGAGTGCGACGCTCCTAGCCCAAGTCACCACCGCCGCACTGGGGCACGCAATTCACACCTGGGTCGCCGACCGAAACAGCGACATCAACGACCTCATCGTCCAGGCCTTCACTGATTTAGGCGAGTTCGCCAGCTCGCACCTAGGACCTCGTTGATCCCAGGTCACCCAGTGATATCGACTCCGGTGAAGCCCGATCGGCTTTGACTATCGCGCGACGTCGCGTCCGTCGGTTACCCCGCGTCGACAAACGATCCATTACCGACACATCCCGTCCGCGGTCCGATCCGGGACCAATAAGCTGTGACTTTCTGCGATAAGTGGCGGTGTTCTGTCATCACTAAATGGCGGTCCAGTGCGCGTCAGTAGGGCCATGGCCAACAGGCGCTACCCAGCGGGGCGCGCTCGTGGTCGAGGCGCGACGTCAGCACGAAGAGGAACAGTGGCAGCGTTGTCACGGGCCCGTCGTCGGTCGCTGCTCCTCGGTGGCGATGATGTGGCAGATCTGAGGGTCGGTGCAGTCCGCTGGGTCGAGGTGGGTACTGCGATTGATGAGGTCTTCGAGTTCTGCTTCCAGCCCGGCGAGCTCGCTCTGTCGCGCCCGAACGGCGTTCATTTTGGTCGCCAGCAGGGAGCGGACGTGGGCGCACGGGGTGTAGCCGTCGCGGCGCAGGTCGAGGATGCTGGCGATTTCGACGAGGGTCAGCCCTGCTGCTTGTGCGCTGCGAATGAACCGGAGCCGGGTGAGGCTCGAGGGCTCGTAGTCGCGGTAGCCGTTGGACTGCCGGGGTGGCGGGGGCAGCAGGCCCTTACGTTCGTAGAAACGAATCGTCTGGGTCGACACGCCGACCGCGTCGGCGACGTCTTTGATGCGCATGACCCAAATCTACGGTCTTGACCTTGCACCACAGAGCAAGGTTTACCGTCGCGGTATGGACATCACGCTGCTCTACTTCACGGACTGCCCGAACTGGAAGACCGCCGACGAACGGTTGCGGTTGCTCGCGGACGAGCGCGGCGACCTCACGCTCACTCACCTGCTGGTCGAGTCACCGGAGGAGGCCGAGCGCGTTGGGTTCCGTGGCTCGCCCAGCATCCAAGTGGACGGCGTCGATCTCTTCGCGGAGCCCGGTTCGGCGGTGGGATGGTCATGCCGCCGCTACCCCACGCCGGACGGGTATGCCGGCGCGCCGACCCTTGAGCAGCTGCGTGAGGTGCTTGCGGATGCGTGAGCGGGTCGCCAACATCGCGCCGATCGCCGCGGTCGCCGGCGTGCTCGGACTCTGCTGCGGCCTTCCGGTTTGTTGTCGCTGGGAGTGCTGGGTGCGGCCGCAGGCCTGTTGTTGCAGAGCTGGGTCCTGATCGGGGTCGGACTCGTCCTGGCTGTCGGCGGATTGGTGCGACTGGTCAAGCACCAAAGCAGCCGCGACCCTGGTTGCGACCTCGGCGAACCCCCCGCTTCCCAGGGGCGTGCGCTCGATCAGAGCCTTGACACCACCACGAAGGGAAACCACCCATGAGCCGGACGTATGACCTGATCGTGGTCGGCGCCGGCATGGCCGGAGTCGCGGCCGCGAACAAATGCGCCGCCCAGGGCTGGCGGGTTGCGATCGTGGACTCCCTGCCCTACGGGGGCACCTGTGCGCTGCGAGGGTGTGACCCGAAGAAGATCCTGCGCCGGGGCGCCGAAATCATCGACAGCGCGCGCCTCATGCGCGGCAAGGGCATCAACGACGCGGGACTGTCGATCAACTGGCCCGATCTGATGAGACACAAGCACGGCTTCACCGACCCGGTCCCGGACAGCATGGAGAACGGCCTGGCCGGCAACGGCGTCGCCACCCTGCACGGGCAGGCCAGGTTCACCGGCCGCAACCGGATCGAGATCGACGGTGTCCGCTACGAGGCGGACCGTTTCCTGATCGCCACCGGTGCCCGACCGCGCCCGCTGGACTTTCCCGGCCACGAGCACCTCATCGACAGCACCGACTTCCTGGACCTGGGCGCCCCGCCGGAGCGGATCCTGTTCGTCGGCGGCGGCTTCATCTCCTTCGAGTTCGCCCACCTCGTCGCCCGGGCCGGCGCGTCACCGGTCATCGTCGACCGCGGGAGCGTCCCGCTGAAGAGCTTCGACCCTGATCTCGTCGAGTTGCTGATCGACCGTGGCCGCGGGGTCGGCATCGATCTACGCCGCTCCACCACGATCGCGGGAGTCGAGCCGGGCGGCCGCGGGTATCGGGTGACCCTCGAGCGCGATGGCGCCCGCGAGACGATCGAGACCGACCTCGTGGTTCACGGAGCGGGACGCGTCGCCGATCTCTCGGCCCTGGGACTCGACGACGCCGGGGCCGAGTGGGGTGAGCGCGGAGTCACGGTTGCCGGGCATCTTCGGAGCGCATCGAACCCGGCCGTTTGGGCCGCCGGGGACTCCGCCGACACCGCGGGGATGCCGCTGACCCCGGTCGCGGTCGCAGAGGCGAAGGTCGCCGCGTCCAACATGATCAAGGGCGCTACCGCGACACCGGACTACACGGGTATTCCCACAGCGGTCTTCACGATTCCCGAGCTCGTTCGCGTCGGCATGCTCGAGTCCGAAGCCCGCGAGCACGGGATCGACCTCGCCGTTCGCTACTCCGACACCAGCGGCTGGTATTCCAACTACCGGATCGGGGAGGCGACCGCGGCCGCGAAGGTCCTCATCGACCGTGCAACCGACCAGATCGTGGGCGCCCACCTGCTCGGACCCGAGTACGCCGAGCTCGTCAACACTCTCGGCCTCGCGATCAAGCTCGGCCTGACGACCCGACAGCTGAAATCCGCGACAGCGGCCTACCCCACCGTCGGATCCGATCTCGGCTCGATGCTGTAGCTGACGTCATTCCGCCCTGATGACGGCCCTGACGACCGGGGCCGGAACAGGAACCCGCTGCGGAAACGCCGCAGCGCCGGGTCGGCGTGCCCAACGCTTCCCCCCGTTGACGTGGCTGTGGAGCTTTGCGTGACCCTGGCCTGTCCCCGCTGCCGCGTCCCGCGGCCATCCGCCGGGAACTTGTCTCGTTTAACTACAGGTTGATGAGACGGGGTGACGTGGTCCCGCGTTCACCGGATCACGCGTCAGTTCGGAGCCGATTGGCGTCTTGCAAAGTCGTCCCGTCGGGGACTGTCTCGGTTCCTGTGCGTCTAGGGTTTTTTGAGGCAAGATGAGGGGTGTGAGGCTTTTGGGGTATACGCGGGTCAGCACGACTGGTCAGGACGCCCGGCTCCAGCTGGATGCGCTGGCCACAGTCGGCGTCGAGGCCCGGGACGTGTTCTCGGATGTGACCTCGGGTAGCAAGGCCGCAGCGCAGCGGCCGGGAATGCGCCGACTGTTGGAGTATGCCGCTGCGGGAGACACGGTGGTCGTGTGGCGGGTGGACCGGCTGGGTCGGTCGCTGATCGACGTGCTCAACACGGTCAACCTGTTGCGCGAGTCGGGTATCGGCATTCGGTCTGTGCAGGACGGGATCGATCCGGCCACCTCCAGTGGACGGTTGATGCTGAACATGCTTGCCACTTTGGCGGAGTACGAGCGGGAGCTGATCACCGAACGGGTGACCGCCGGCGTCGCTGCCGCGAAAGCCTCCGGGACCCGGTTCGGGCGACCACCTGTGGAGCCGGCAGTGATCGCGGAGAAGCTCGCGATCGTCAGCGATGCCCGCGCCAAGGGCCGCAGCGCCACGGACGCCGCCCGCCTGGTGGGGTGGTCGCGCGCCACGTTCTACCGACACCAACAGGCCGTGGACAGCGCGGCCTCGACGGGATCAGCCTGATGGACACCTCTGGATTGCCCGGACTCGGTAGCCGGTCATGGACTCCGGGCAGCGGTGGAAGCTCCTCCGGCTTCACGTCGATGCCGGCATTTCGCTGACTGTCATGTCACGAGACGTTCGCCGAAAGGAGGGTGCGCAGGTGCCGTGACTGTCGCCGGGTCGCCTGTTCCGGTCCGTCGCCGTGTCGAGGACCGGTGGGCGGTATTGCGCCCGCACATCGAGGACGGCGTCGCGCTGACCACGGTGGCCGCGCGCTCCGGCATCGGGCTGCGTACCTTGCAGCGGTGGCACGCCGCGTACAAGCAGGCCGGTCCCGCGGGGTTGGCGCCGAAGATCCGGTCTGACTGTGGGCGCCGCAAGACGACCCCGACTGTGGTAGCGCTCATCGAAGGCCTGGCGTTGAGCACCCCACGGCCTTCGGTTGCCACGATCACCCGCCGGATGGCCGCCCTGGCGGAGGAGCAGGGGTGGGCGCCGGTCTCCTACGGGGCCACCCGCTCCATCGTGGCCGGCATCCCTCCGGACGTCGCGACCCTCGCGCACGAGGGTGGTGTGGCCTACCGGGACAAATACGAGCTGGTGTGGCGTCAACGCGCCGAGCGGCCCAACGCCGTGTGGCAAGCCGACCACACCGAGTTGGACATCCTCATCCGCGACGCCAACGGTGGGACGGCACGGCCGTGGCTGACGGTGGTCGAGGACGACCACTCCCGGGCGGTGTGCGGATACATGACCTTCCTCGGAGCCCCCTCCGCGATGAACACCGCACTTGCGCTGCGCCAAGCGATCTGGCCCAAACCTGTCGCCGGCTGGCCGGTGTGCGGAATCCCGGACCGGCTCTATGTCGATCACGGCAGCGACTTCACCAGCCAGCAGCTTCACCAGATCGGGCACGACCTGCACTTCGAGATCATCTGCTCCACGATCGCCCGACCACAGGGACGCGGAAAAATCGAGCGGCTCTTCGGCACCATCAACACCGAGTTGCTGCCCGGTCTGCCCGGGCACCTCGCGCCGGGGCAGCGCCACCCCGTTCCCGCGCTCACCCTGGACCAGCTCGACGCCACCATCGGGCGCTTCATCACCGAGACCTACCTCCCGCGCACCCACCCCGAGCTGCGCACCAGCCCGGTCACCGCCTGGGTCGGCGACGGATGGCTGCCGCGGCTCCCGGCGACCATCGAGGAGCTGAACGTGCTCCTGCTGACCGTGGCCAAACCGCGGGTCGTGCACCGCGACGGCATCCACTTCCAAGGTCTGCGCTACTTGTCCCCGACGCTGGCGGCCTACGTCGGGGAACGGGTCATCCTCCGCTACGACCCGCGCGATATCACCGAGATCAGGATCTTCCACAACGACCGGTTCCTCTGCAAAGCCGTCAACCCCGAGCACTCCGGGACCTCGATCACGTTGAAAGACATCCAGGTCGCCCGAGCGGCTCGTCGTCGCGAGGTCCGCAGCCAGATCAACGAACGCATCGCAGTCGTCGCCGACTACCTGCCCGGCGCCAACCCTGCACCCGCCAGCCCACCGAAGGCGCCGCGGCGCAAGCCCCGGTTGCGCACCTACTACGAGGACACCCCATGAGTCGGAACGGATTCATCGCCACCAAGGAACACCGCCGGTTCGTTGAGTTCGCCGACGCCGTCAAACGCCAGCACACCATCGGCATTTGCTTCGGCCAAGCAGGCATCGGCAAGACCCTCTCCGCCCGCCGCTACGCCCACTGGGACCGCTCCCAGCAACTGCTCGAGACCTGGGGACCCCGCGACGACACTGACTTCGCCGTCTACGCCGCCCTGGCCAAAGCCAAGACCGTGTTCTACACACCCGCCGTGCTGACCACACCCCGGCAACTGAAGGAGGAACTCGGCCTCATCACCAGCCGAGTCGACATCTGCATCGATCAACACCTGCACGTGAGCGAACCCCCGGAGCGCAAACCGCACTACGGCGGGTGGAAAAAGCACGTCACCCTTATCATCGTCGACGAATCCGAACGCCTGAACGCGACCGGTCTGGAAGTCCTCCGCGACCGCTACGACCGCGACAACATCGCGCTGATCCTGATCGGCATGCCCGGCATCGAAAAGCAGTTCAGCCGCTTCCCCCAGCTCTACAGCCGGGTCGGCTTCGCCCACGACTACCGGCCGCTCAGCCTCGAGGAACTCACCTTCGTCCTCCAACGGCAATGGCGCAAACTCGGCCTGGACCTGGACGTCGACGACTTCACCGACTCCCAAGCCGTCGCCGCCATCGCCCGCATCACCCGAGGCAACTTTCGGCTCATCGACCGGCTGTTCACCCAAGTCGAACGCATCATGAAGATCAACGACCTGCAAACCCTCACCGACGACGTCGTCGAAGCCGCCCGCAGCACCCTCGTCATCGGAACCAGCTAACCGCCAAACAGCGACCACACTGACCGCCATATAGCAGCGGAGGTCACAGCCGAGCCCCTCGTCCTCGCCCGGCCAACAGCCGGCGTCGACACCGTCTAAGGCGAGCAATGGCACTCCCGCACGCCACCAGGCTCAAGTTCATCCTGGACACCGACACCGTGACGCCCGACGCCGGCGACCTCGAAAGCTACCTCATTGGAATACTCGACGGGCACGACGACGTCCTGCTACTGCGCTACAGCGACAACGGGCCGCCAGAGACCGAACTGCACCAAAACGACTTCTCTCGCACAGGCCACCACGCCCCCGGCTGGCTCGTGATTGACCCCGTCCACGACCGCGGCGAGAACCCCCGTTTGCGGCGAGAGGTCGGACGCCGCGCCGGCTCATATGGGATCCGCGCTCACCGTGACGTGCGCATCGAGGCCCTGGCGTTCTGGACGCTTAGATCGATTGTATTCCTAGAGGTCGACCGTGATCGGCGCTCCGGCGGCACGGGAGACGCACGGGAGGACCGCACTGTCTCGTTCCTCCGCCGTCAGGACGAGGTCGCGGTGGTCGGCCGCGCCGGACAGGAGACGGATGCGACAGGTCCCGCACGTGCCGCTGCGGCAGGCGCTGGGAACCTCCTTGCCATGCGCCTGCAGAGCGTCCAGGAAGGTCACGTCGGCGGGAACGTCGATGATCTCGCCCGTGGACTCCCAACGGACCTGGAACGCCCGGTCGGCGACGCCGAAAGTCGACACCCCGGAGAACTTTTCGTATCTGACCGCGCTGGGTCGCCAGTGCATCGTCAGTCCGAGTATCGCCTCCAGCAGTGGGTCCGGGCCACAGAAGTAGACGTGGGCGTCTCCTGGTTCGGCGAGGTAGGGCCACAGGTCGATCGATCCCGCGTCGTCGCTGTGGTGGAGGTGCACGTAGCCGGCGACGTCGGGTGCCGTGAACTCGTCGTGATAGGCGGTGTGGGCCGGTGAGCGGGTGAGATAGAGCAACCGGACGTCCCGGTGCCCCTGTCGGCGCAGTGATCGGAACATCGAGCGGATGGGGGTGATCCCGATGCCGCCGGCGATGAGCAGGTACCGAGGGGCCTCGTTGAGGGGGAACGCGTTCACCGGTTCGGAGATCCGGACGAGGTCGCCGACCTCGGTGCCGTCGACCAGGCTCACCGATCCGCCCCGGCCCCTGCTGTCGCGGTGCACGGTGATCGCGTAGTGGTCGGCGTCGGCGGGTTCGTCGGTGAGGGAGTAGGAGCGCACGTCGCCGCGGGGCGTGCCGATGTTGATGTGCGCGCCCGCCGTGAACGGCGGGAGGGCGCCGCCCTCGGCGGCGTGCAGCTCGAACCGGCAGACCTCGGCGGTGAGCATGATCTTGCTGGTGATCCGTGCGGTCACGCGGAGCGTCGACATGTGCAGTCCTGGGTCGGGTTCGGCGGGGTCCGGTCGGTCACCACGTCACCGGGTCGCCGGTGCGGAGTAGTCCACCGCTGGTGAGGCTGACATAGACGCCGATCTCGGCGTGTCCGTAGTGCTCCATCAGCAGCCGGGGCAGGGGCAGGTCGCGGCGGGCATTCGTCGGGTTCACCTCGATCGCCGCGCATCGGCGCGTGTTGAGCACGGCGGTCGCCCGGATGTCGCCGAGGCGGACCTCGGCGCCGGCTTGGAAGGGCTCACTGACCAGCCCGAGCTCGCTGAAGGGCGGCAGCCCGTCGACATAGACGTTGGCGCGGAAGCGACGGGGGTCGATCTCGTGACCCGTCCGGCGCTCCAGGTCGCGTACCGACTCGAGGTTGATGACGGATACGGCGTGCATCAGCTTCCCTGACACGACAGAGACGTCGGTGAACGGGTGGGACGGGTCGTGGGCCAGCAGTGGCCGCTGTTCCTCGGGAAGGTCGAGCACGCGCGCGAAGAGTTCCTCGAAGGCCGCGATGCCGCCGGGCGTGCCGAGGTCGCACGAGAGCACCTCGTGGTCACGCACCGACACGGTGATGTGCCGGGACCCGGGGTCGAGCCGGGTGCGCAGTCCGGCTAGGCGGGCGTTCTTGAGCAACACGAAGAACTGGTCCTTGGACAGCGTCTGCGATCGTCCCGGCATGTACCGGCCGGCCGGCCGGGCCAGAGCGAACGCCCGGTCGCCGGGCACCCCGCGGCCCGGCTCGAGCGCCACCTCGTGCATCGGCTGAGCGCTGAGGCCCTTGACGGGGTAGACGAACAAGTCCGTGACGACACCGTTCATCGCGTGGGGTTCCCTCCTGGGTTGGCCGTCGCGCGCAGCAACGTCGCGAGGGTCGCGCCGATGGCGATGAGCCGCCGGTCGGTGCCCGCGGGACCGTCGAGTTCCAGTGCGAAGGGCATCCCATCGTGGTCCTGCCCGGCCGGAACCGTCAGCGCCGGGATACCGGCCAGGCTGGCCGGCGTTTCGGTTGCGGTCACGGCCTCGAAGACATCCCGTTCGCCGCTCGGGAGCTGCACCGTCGTCGCGCCGACGAGGGGTGCCGTGACCGGCACGGTCGGAAAGGCGACCGCGTCGAGGCGGAGCCCGCCGAACAGGCGGTGGAAGAGGCCGCCGATCTGACTGACCTTGGCAAGCAGTTCCGCGTACTCGTCGGCGGTACGCCTCGGCATCGCGACGAGGACGGTGAGGCGCTCGGACACGTCGGGACTGGCCAGCCGCGCCACCAGGGCCGGCAGATCGCAGCCCAACTCTTCCGCGGCGAAGGCCGACCAGAAACCGACGATCTCGTGGGCGACGAGCGGGAGGTTGACCTCGCGGTCCACGGCATGGACCCGCTCCAGGTCCACCGGCACCAGGACCACCCCGGCGGCGCGGAACCGGGCGAGCGCCTCCTCGCAGCCGGCGAGGACGTCCGGGGAGACGTCGCTCCAACAGCAGCGGGGGACACCCAGGCGCAGTTCGTCGAGCGCCGGGACGGCCGTCGCCGTCGCGTCACCGAGCACGCCGTCGAGCAGGGCTAGGCCGTCCACGGAGCGGGCGGTGACCGCGACGGCGTCGATGGTCCGGGACAGGTTCAGGACGCCGTCCCCGGGATACCGCCCGGCCGACGGCCGGAATCCCACGGCGCCGCACCACGCCGCGGGGATGCGGCCCGACCCTCCCGTATCCGTTGCCAGCCCGGCGAGCACGGCGCCGGCCGCGACGGCAGCGGCCGTGCCACCGCTGGATCCTCCGGTCGTGCGACGCGGATCGTGAGGGTTGCGGACGGGACCGTGGGCACCGTTGTCGCTCGTGACACCCAGGGCCAGCTCGTGCATGTTCGTCTGGCCGACGACCACGGCTCCGGCGTCGACGAGCCGCGCCACACTCCCGGCGGTCCGCCGTGGCCGGTACCCCTTCAGGGCCGGGGACGCCCCGGTCAGGGGCCGTCCGGCCACGGCGATGTTGTCCTTCACCACGATCGGCAGCCCGGCGAGCGGGCCCAGGGAGCGCCCGACGGCCCGTGCCCGGTCGATCGCCCGTGCGCGAGTCAGGGCCTCATCCATGGGCGGCCCCACCAGGAGGTTCAGCCGGGCATGATCGCGAAGACCCTGGAGCGCCCGCTCCACCTGCGCCTCGGCGGAACGGACCCCACGACGGACATCCTCGACCAGTCGCCGCTCCGGCGAGGTGTCGCCTTTGATGTGGCTCATGCAGGTCCGGGGAAGGGCACGGCTTCGCCGGTGTCCACGAGTGCGGCGGCGATGCCGCGCGCCTGCGCGGCTCGCCGGAACCGTGCTTCGATGTCGGGCTGCTCGACGTAGATAGGGGGGTTGTGGAACAGCGAGTAGTGGATCGGGCAGGCGGTGGAGGCACCGAGTGCGAAGGCGGCCTCGATCCCCTGCTCCGGTGTCATCGTCACGGGCACGTTGGCTTCGTAGCCGTCGAATCGGGCGATCACGCCGTTGACCGGCACGAAGGCGACGTCGAACGGGCCGTGGTCGCGAGCGATCTGCCACCAACTACCGTGCCACATGGTGTCGCCGCAGTGGATGATCCGCCGTCCGGCGCCCGCCACCACCCAGGCGACCTGGTCGTCGCCTCGCCAGTCCAGCGACGTCACCGGGGTCACCGACAACGGGCCGATGCTGCGCGTTCGCTCGAAGTCCTGGGGGGTCGGCTCGATACCGGCAGCGGCCAGCGTCGGTGCGATCGGGGCATGGCAACCGACCGTTCCCGGTGCCGCGATTCGTGCAAGCACCGTGGGGTCGTAGTGGTCGGGATGCAGATGTGTGATCAGGGCGTGCGTCCCCGCCGGGGTGTCGACGGTCGGCAGGGGCCGTCGTGGGGTCCCGAGGACGGGAGCGAGCGGCTCGGCGTGCTCGAGAGGGTCGATCAGCAGACGCGTGTCGCCGAGGGACACCTCGACACCGGCCCAGGCGAGGCGACGCAGGCGAAGAGTGTCGCGGTGGTGGTGGATGGTCGATGGATCCGTACTGGTCATTCGAAGCTCTCTTCTCAGGCAGGTGTGTGTGCGCGGCGAGCCCGACCGGCTCAGAGAGCGCCCGTGAGCGTCTCGGCGAAGGTCCGCGGCGGGCGGCCGACCAGGTCCTCCACCGCGGTGGAGCGCTGGTCGAGGTGGCCGCCACGGATCGCGGCGCCGAAGGAGGCCAGCAGCCCTGCGACCTCCGGCGGAAGCCCGCCGGCCTGCAGGGCGGCGGCGAACGCGTCGTCGTCCAGGTTCTCGGCCGTCACCGGGGAGCCACCTACCGCGCTGTAGGTGCGCGCGAGGTCGTCGGCACCGAGGAGTTCCGGACCGGTGACGTCGTAGGTGCGCCCGTCGTGCTCGGTGCCTCCCGCGAGCCATGCGGCCGCGACCGCGGCGCAGTCGTCGCGAGAGACGAAGGCGCTGCGGCCGTCTCCCTGGTTGTGGTGGAGGGTGCCCGAGGCGAGCGCCGCCCTGGCCTCGTCAATGCGGAGCTCGTCGTAGAGCGCGTTGCGCAGCAGCGTCCACTTCAGTCCGCTGGCGAGGAGCAGCGCCTCGGTCTCGCGATGCTCGGTGGCGACGATGGCGGGGTTCTCCGCCGTCGGGTCCGGGATCGACGTGTAGGCGATGGCGCGGACGCCGGCGTCCTTGGCCGCATCGATGGCGTTGGCGTGCTGGGTGACGCGGCGGCCGATCGCGTCGGTGGAGATGAGGAGCAGCCGCTCGCCGCCGGCGAACGCGTCGCCGAGCGAGGCGGGGTCGTCGAAGTCTCCGCGGCGGGTCTCGGCGCCGCGAGCGGCGAGATCGGCGAGCTCTTCGGGACGGCGGGAGACGAGGACGACGGTGCTCGGCTCGACCTGGTCGAGGAGCAGTTCCGCGGTGCGGCGGCCGAGCTGGCCGCTGGCGCCGGTGATGACGACGGACATAGGAACCTCTATTCGCATGCAGGCTGGTTGCGGTTGTCCCCGAACTTTAGCAGCCCCGGT
>JAABUU010004355.1_pt1 | contig 16807 bp, 22 predicted proteins | sample 5559301 | NCBI WGS metagenome assembly JAABUU01 (sample SAMN10711884, study PRJNA513360) | rock metagenome | isolation source: Antarctica rocks | place: Antarctica: Victoria Land, Richard Nunatak white | reverse complement strand
TCTCGCTCGCAACCGCAGTCGAACACGACGCCCAGCTGATCACCCTCGACCAGCGCCTGCGGCGCGTCGCCGCGCGAGAGCAGGCCTCCCAGCAGGACAGCCCCGGAAAGCAACCATAGTCACGTTTCGCATCCAAAGCGTGACTCTATGCCCCGGATCGGACAGAAACATCACGACCTGCAGCTCGCTCAACGCACGGCTGATTTGCAGCAGGCAGAGGTCGACCGGCTCAACTCCCAGCTCGTGCTGGCGGTCAGCCCGTTGTGATGAGGTCGATCGCCGGCACGTAGTCGCGGGTGGCGTAGATGTGGCGTTGCAGGACGTGGTGAAGCCCGGCGAGGTCGAGCGAGCCCAGGCCGCCGGCGTCCTCCACGGCCAACCGGCAGGTGACCGCCAGGTCGTTCATGCAGCCGAGCACGCTGCGACCGCCGGCGGTTCCGGCGATCGTCACGCGGGCGGGATCAAGTTCGCCGAGCGCTCGCTCTGAGAGGCCCTCGGCGTGCAGCTAGTCAACGATCCGCGCCACGCCCGGGAAATGAGCGAGACCTCGCAACTGCCGGACGGGACGGTCGGTTCCCAGCACCTGGGAGTGCGCGGGTTCTCCGTAACCGCCCCGTCTATGCAGGAGCTGATCGACCGGATGGCCGTGATCCTTGGTGAGCATCTCGACCCAGGCGACGAGCTGCATATCTCGTTTAACTCGATGCAGAACGGCTCACAAGAACACGCGCGTGCAAAGCTGCTGCAGACGTCCCGGCCGTGGACGGAGCTCTTCTTCGAGTACTCCGCGCTACTCGTGCTACGGGGCCTCGCCACCTGAACTCGGCTCAGCGCTCGTTCCAGCCGGAGCCTGTCGAAGCAAGAACGTCAACAGCGCCAGCAGAGAGTGTCGTGACCGTTCCGAACGAGCACAGCCGTAGACGACCGCGCGCACTATTGCTCTTTGACGCCGGTGGTTGCTGGCCCGCCAGCGTCCCCGCTCGTCCGCTTGCAGGGTCGCCAGGGTCGCCTGGTCACAGCAAATCGCCCGCTAGTGCCCGTGCATCGTATGAGCGCTAACCAGGGGCCGCGCCGGCCCCCAGAGGAAACCCGCATCCCGCGGGCTGCAGAAGTACTCGCGCCGCGCCGCGGGCGCTCAGACGGCGGAGACCTGCTCCTCCTCGGCGACGCGGAACGAGGATCCGCAGCCGCAGGCGGCGACGACGTTGGGGTTGTTGACCTGGAAGCCGGCGCCCTGGAGGCTCTCCTCGTAGTCGATCACCGAGCCGGTGACGTAGGGCAGGCTCTGGCGGTCGGCCAGCAGCTTCAGACCGTGGTCCTCGAACACCGCGTCGGTGTCGCGCTGCTCGTCGAATGCGAGCTGGTACTGAAAGCCCGAGCAGCCGCCTCCCTTGACGCCCACCCGCAGGCCCGCTGCGGAGACATCCGCGCTCTGGCCGGCGAAGAACTCGCGAACCTTCTCGGCCCCTTTGTCGGTGATCGTGATCATCGCAATGCCTTCAAAAAGGGTAGCAAGGCCGGGTGACGGCGTCCAGCGCCTCCCCTGCCGCCGGAGACGGCCATCAACAGATCGTTTACGCTTAGAGACCGTGCCCGACGCGCGGACATCCAGCAGCGCATCGAGGCGGCCATTCCCGGCGCGAGCCGAGGTGCAGGACTACACCCGCGGCGACGACCATTTCCAGGCCACTGCCGTGGCGCCGGCGTTTCGCGGGGCTGAGCCGCATCGAGTAGCACCGCATGGTCTACGGAGTGTTCGGCGACGAGATCGGCAGCCCGATCCACACCCTGTCCCCTGAAGACCCGAGAGCGATGAGGATCCGATGACCGACGAGCAGCGCGACGACAACCCGATCCGCAGCGCGATCGCCGAGACGATCGCAGAGAACCAGGTGCTGCTGTTCATGAAGGGCACGCCCGAGCAGCCGGCGTGCGGCTTCTCGGCCCGCGCCGTGTCCACCCTGCAGGCGCTGGACGTGCCGTTCGCGGCCGTCGACATCCTCCCCGACCCGCGCGTCCGCCAGGAGCTGTCGGCGCTTTCGAACTGGCCGACGATCCCGCAGCTGTTCGTCGCCGGCGAGCTGATCGGTGGCTGTGACATCGTCATGGAGATGTACGAGTCCGGCGAGCTTGCGCGGACACTGGGCGTCGAGGCGCCCGCGGAGTCCGCACCCGAGCGCGCGCCGGAGGCCGCGGCCGGGGGCTTGGGGCCCGCGCCGCTGGGCATCGAGAACCGACTGGGCTGATCGGGCGCGTCTACCGCGTGACGGTGAGCGGCACGACGACCTCACCGCTGATCCGCAGGTTCGGGTCGAGGGAGCCCGGCCGCGCGCTGCGAGCGCCGCCGAGGCTCGCATTGACCCCGTCGAAACGGTGGATCGAGGCGAATCACTTGGGCCAGGTCGTCGATACTGGCCGTCCCGGGGTCGTTGCCCGGGCCGAGGGCGACGAGACCTTGCCTTGCCCGAGATCCCGGCGATGATGCTGACCCTCTGCGTCATCGCAGCTCCGGTTCGCAGCCGGCTGACCGCCTGCGCAGGCAGCGGTTGGGACCAGACGCGAGCGAGCGGTCAAGCGATCTAACAGGCGGTGGATGTCGCTCCGGGACAGCGTCGTGTCGGTGATCCGCCGCGCGTCGGTCCGCACCGCGGATGTTCCGCGTCGTCGGAATCACCCGAGTGTTCCGTCATGAACGACGACCGGGCGTCGCGAGGATCGAGCGGCGTCAAAGTTTCGCTTCCGCAGCGGCAGTGGTGCTCTGCCGCGCCGGCGTCAGCGCTGCTGCGGACGAGGACGGGGAGCCGTTGCCTGGCTGCTGCCTGCACGCCGGCGTAAAACGCCGCTGCCCAAACGCATGTCTCAACTCGGGGATTCACAGGTCAGCCACCCTCAATCTCGAGATCAACAAGTCCGAGCCCCAAGCCCTTACCGCCGGACAGGATCCGGCTCCGCTCCGTCGCTCGGGCTCGGGCGCGGATGAGAACACTCCGAGGTCGGACCTCGAGATGTCAGTGAACTCCCACCCCGGCTTGCCCTTGAACTGGGGCAGCTCGAGGGTCTCGCTCAGTGCGGCGGTGCGCTCACGGCGCGCCGCCAGAAACCCGGGCTCGGGGGTAGCAGATCCCGGGGCTAGCCAATCGAGCCCTCCATCTGGAGCTCGATCAGCCGGTTCATCTCGACCGCGTACTCCATCGGCAGCTCCTTGGTGATCGGCTCAATGAAGCCGTTGACGATCAGCTTGCCGGCCTCCTCTTCGGAGATGCCGTGCGACTTGAGATAGAAGAGCTGGTCATCGCCGACCTTCGAGACTGTCGCCTCGTGACCGACGTTGACGTCGTCCTCGGAGATCCGGATCGTCGGATAGGTGTCAGAGCGCGACTGCTCGTCGAGCAGCAGCGCGTCGCAGACGACCTTGGAGCGCGAGCCGTGAGCTCCCTTGGCTATTTCGAGCAGGCCACGGTAGGAGCCGCGCCCGCCGTCCTTGGAGATCGACTTGGCGAAGATGTTCGAGGTCGTGTTCGGCGCCGCGTGGATGATCTTGGCGCCCGCGTCCTGATGTTGCCCTGCGCCCGCGAACGCGATCGACAGCACCTCGCCGTGGGCACGCTCTCCCATCAGGTAGATGCTCGGGTACTTCATCGTCAGCTTCGAGCCGAGGTTGCAATCGACCCATTCCACCGTCGCGTCGGCGTGCGCCACCGCCCGCTTGGTGACCAGGTTGTAGACGTTGGTCGACCAGTTCTGAACCGTCGTGTAACGGATCCGGGCGCCCGGCAACGCGATCAGCTCAACGACCGCCGAGTGCAGCGAATCCGAACTGTAGGTCGGAGCGGTGCAGCCCTCAACGTAGTGCACGTACGAGCCCGGCTCGGCGATGATTATGGTGCGCTCGAACTGGCCCATGTTCTCCGTGTTGATGCGGAAGTAGGCCTGCAGCGGCATCTCGACGTGAACGCCCGCCGGCACGTACACAAACGAGCCGCCTGACCACACGGCCGAGTTGAGCGCCGCGAGCTTGTTGTCGTTCGGGGGAATGATGGTCGCGAAGTACTGGCGCACGAGATCCTCGTGCTCGCGCAGCGCGGAGTCCATGTCCATGAAGACCACGCCCTGCTTCTCGAGCTCCTCGTTCACCTGGTGGTAGACGACCTCGGACTCGTACTGGGCGCCGACGCCAGACAGGAACTTGCGCTCGGCCTCGGGGATCCCGAGCCGGTCAAAGGTCTTCTTGACATCGTCGGGCACGTCGTCCCAGGAGCGCTCGACCCGCTCGGACGCGCGGACGAAGTAGTGAATGTCGTCGAAGTTGACCTCGGCCAATAGCGGCGAGCCCCAGGTCGGCATCGGGCGCGCGAGGAAGTGATCAAGCGCCTTGAGCCGGAAGTCGCGCATCCACTGCGGTTCTGACTTGAACTCCGAGATCTTCTCCACGAGCTCGCGCGTGAGTCCCTTCGGAGCCTTGTAGAGATAGTTCTCGGCGTCGTGAAAGCCGTAACGCTCGGTGTAGTCGGCATTGATGCCGGCGAGCTGCTCGTTCTCGGTCAGGACCACGGCTTCGGGAGTAGCCACTACTCCACCTCCAGCTTGATCGTCTCGTCCTCGATGATCACCGAAAAGGTGTCCACCAGAACATATGCGGCCAGGGACTTCTTCGTCGAGCTCACCGTCGACAAGCGTTCCGTCGTCGTGCGAGCAGCGGCCCTCGATCGCGTAACGTTGAAGACGCCGATCTCAAGGTCCTCCCACCCGACCGGGGCGTATGCCTCCAGGCGGGAACTCACTGACGGACAGACTTCTATGACTTGCGACACGGATTTCTAATTCCTAGTGGATTGGTCGGGATTTCGTAGAAGCATAGCGTGCGAGCGGAGCTCACGTCGGCTCTCGCCTCGGCAGCGGAGCCGCCCGCGGGCAGATCCGGCTCCCACGCCACCGCGCGCCCGAGCGATGCCCCCGTGGGACCGTCAGCCACAGCAGTGCGCACTTGACCCGGGGTCGCGGCTGCCGAGGAGGTCGCGCACCCGTGTCCGGAGAATCGGATGTCCTAGACTCGGGGTGCCGTTAAGGAACGTGGCACCAACCGACAAGTAGCGCGGGGCCGGACGCGATGGAACTGAGGCGGTTCACGACCGGCGTCGACGTGCTGGGTCGTGCGCTGCGGTCATGGCGGCGACAGCTTCAGCGCCGGGTCGCGCGTACTTCTGTCGCGATCGAAGGTTCTCGTGTCCGCTCTTGGCCATCAGCAGGGGCAGGTTGACGCCGGCCTCGGCGAGGTGCGTCAGGGCGCAATGGCCAGCTGGTGCAGCGTCTAACCGTTTTTGCTGACCTTGAGCGAGTTGTGCTTTGTCCTGAACAGGTACACGGCGCGTTCTTAGGAGGTTCGAGTTCAGCTGGAAGAAGCCGTACTCGATTCGCGGTGTGCGCGCCATTGCTCGCCCGCTACGCCAAACAAGCCGGGCTCCAGCACAACATGGCGCCGCGCCGCCTGCGCCACTTCCTCTTCACATGGCTCAAGACCCAAGGGATCGACGACGCCCTCATCCAGCCCGCCAGCCGCAAGTCGCTCGAGATCTACTCCCGGATCGCGATCACCCGGCGCCCAAGCGACCTACGAGAACGTCATCGACCGCTTCCCGGTCTGACCGACTTGCTCGGGGCCGCCTGGTGATCGCGATTGTGGTCAGCGGCAAGGGTCTGGTCACCTTCGACGCCGGGAACATGATGCTGGCCGCGTGGAGCAAGGGGGTCGTCTCGGGTACGAACGGAATCGTGAATCTGGACAGCCTGGCCGAGCTGTTCCGACCTGAGGCGGATGAGCAGGTTTAGATCGTGCTCTCGTTCGGCGTTCCGGAGCGCGCGGGACCCGGAGGCGCGCCCACCCGAGGAGTGGTTCCGCCGGCCGGACCGCAGGCCGCTCGAGAAGGTCGCGCGGATTCTGTAGGGGCGCTCGTGTCGGCGACGGGCCGGTACGCGGTCCAGGGCGCGCAGGTGCGCGCCGGGCTTGAGCTCTGGGCAAGCCGCGCCGGGACGCGGCTGGTGCTCGAGGACGACCGAAGCCAGCCCGCGCGCGCCGCGCGCCTTCACGCCGAGCTCGTCGAGCGCGGATGCCGGTTCGTGCTTGGCCCGTACGGCAGCGACTCGGCGCGGGCGGTCGCCGCGGCCCGGCCGGACGCGGTTGTGTGGAATCACGGCGCGGCCGCGGACGACGTCCAGTGCCTCCCCGGCGTGGTCTCGGTGCCGTCTCCGGCCAGTCGCTACCTGGTCGCGCTCGGTCGGGCGGTCGCCGCGCTCCGGCCAGCCGCCACGATCGCGCTTGTGACCGCGACCGGTCGCTTCGCTCGTTTCGCTCGGGAAGGGCTCGAGCGGGCAGCTCCAGCGCTGGGTCTGGGCATTCTCGCTTGTTTCTCCTTCCGCGACCCGCCGGCCGCGGTCGCCGCCGCGGGGGCGGATGCGATCCTGGCCTGTGGGCCGGTCGGGGCCGAAGTCGTGCTTTTCCGCGCCCTGGCCCGCCTAGCTCCCAACACGCTCCGGGGCGGCGTTTCGCCCGGCCTTGCCGCCTTTCCCGCCCTGCTGGGCGGCGATCCGGAGGGCCTGCTCGCGCCCGTGCAATGGCACCCGGGCCCCCGCACTTCGCCGCAGCTCGGGCCAGACTCGGCGGAGCTTGTGGCCGATGCCCGCGCGAGCGCGCTCGGCGAGCTCGACTACGTCGCCGCCCAGGCCTATGCGGCCGCGCTCATCGCCGGCCGCTGCCTCGAGCTCGGACCGGACGACCCACTGGGCACGGCCCGGCGACTGCGCACGACGACCTTCTTCGGCGCCTTCGAGCTCGATCGCGCTACCGGCCTGCAGCGCGGCCATCGCCTTTCGGTCGTGCGCTGGAGCCGAGCGCGCCAACAGCTCCTGATCGCCGAAGCCAGCTGACCGAGGCGCGCGCCTTCCGACTACCCTCCCGCCTGGGATGAAGGTCGCCTACGTGTTCTCCACCTCCGGCCACACGGCGAGCTACAAGCTCGGGAAGATGATCCTTCCGCAGCTGGAGCAGGGCACCCACGGCGTGCAGGTCGTCGGGATGTTTTTCTTTGACGACAACACCTACGTGCTGCGAGCGGGCGATCCCGTCGGCGAGCGCCTCGGGCGGGTAGCGGCCGAGCACGGAATGCTGCTGATGCTCTGTGACCAGTGTGCGCTGGAGCGCGGGCTGGCCGAGGGGGAGATCGGCGCGGCGCTGCCGGTGGGAGCGGTTGCGGGCGTGCGGGTCGGCTGCTTTCCCGACCTGTACGCGGCGCTGGCGGGCGACCCGCCGGACCACGTCATCACGCTGTGAGAGGACCGAACTGGCCCTCGGTGGGCTCAGCTCAGCAGAACCACGGCTCGGTGAGCCGTGGCCTCCCTTCGGTCGATCCCATGGCGATCGCCTCCGGCTCTGGATCGTGAGGCTCGCCGATCGCCTCGCGCACCGCGGCGCGGATGCGCGCGAACGTCAAGCCGGTGGCCTCCTGCGCGGCGGTGCTCTGCTGCACGAGCGCGCTGAGGCGGCCTTGCAGCCGGTCGGCCGCCGGGTCCGCTGAGCGCCACGGGTAGCTGAGGCGCTCGGCTTGGTAGGGGCCGAGGTGCTCGCGCAGGTCGTCGCGCTTTAGCAGCAGTGAGCCCTCGGGCACGAGCAGCCGGATCGTGTACTGCACCGGATCGACGTTGGCCACCAGATCGTGCGCGGCGACGAAATCGACGATCTCCAGCACGTCACGCGAGCTCGTCCACGGCGTGAAAGGCATAAACGACGGCCGGGTCTCGATCCCGTGCTCGCGCAGCAGCTCGATCGCGGATACCGCTTCGGCGGTCGTGTGGCCCTTATCGAGCCGTTCGAGGATCTCGTCGTTGACGCTCTCCAGCGCGCAGACGACGAACAGACAGCCCGCGGCGGCCATCTCCTCCCACACGTCAGCGTGCTCGAGCACGTGCTCGACCTTCGTGGTGCAGTCAAAGGTCAGCTCCGGGCAGCGCTGGTGAAGCGCGCGCACGATCGCCACAGAGTGGCGCCAGCCGTTGAGGAAGTCGGGGTCGCCGAAGGTGATGTGGCGCGCACCCATCGCTGCTAGGCGCTCGACGTCGCGCAGGACCGTCTCGGCCTGCACCACGCGGATGCGCCCGTCATAGACCGCGGGGACAGGGCAGTGCCGGCAGCGGTGCACGCACCCGTGGCTGGCCTCCACGTAGCCGACCAGCCGCTCCTCCCCGCCGATCACCAGGCGGGCGTAGCGCTCCAGGCCCGGCAGCAGCTCGCGCGCGGGGAGCTCGAAGGTGCCGCGCTGCAGGTGGACGATCGGGTCGGCGGGGCTCGGCGCGCCCGGGACCATCAGGCGGTCCACCCAGGCCGTGAGCGCCGGCTCGTACTCGCCGGCGATCATGTGCGCGCCCAGCTCGCTGGTGACCAGTTCGCGGCTGACGGTGGCATAGAGGCCGTAGAAGCAGATCGGCAGCCCGGGATGCTCGCGGCGCACCCGGCGCCCGGCGTCCAGCGCCAGACGCATGGCGGTGTGCATCGGCACCGAGAAGCCGACCGCCTGCGCCCACTCCAGCGCGTCAGGGTCCCACGGCTGCACGCTGAGATCCAGGCAGCAGACCTCGTGCCCGGCGCGGCACAGCGCGGCCGCCGGCGAGGCGACGTGCAACGGCTGGTGGCCCAGCTCGTAGGTCGAGATCAGCAGGACACGCACGGGCGATCCACGCTAGCGCGCACCGACCGGCTCGTGCGCGTGCGGCTCGATCCGGATCCGCAGGCAGGCATGCGCGGCCCGCAACGAACGCTCGACGGCGTCGGCGCTTGACCCGCGGGCGAACAGGAAACCCAGGTAGCGGTCGCCGTTGGGCAGCGGCACCACGGGGCGGCCACGCGCGATCGTGATCTCCAACCCGCCGATGCCCTCCACTGCCCGCGCCTCCTCCTGCCCCTCGACCGCTTCCAGCACGCCAGCCCCGGGGATCGGGATCATCATCACCCCAGACGCCGTCGACTCCCGCGCCACGTCCTCGAGTCCCAGGCCGAGGGCGTGGCGCAGAATTACCTGCTCCAAGCTCACGCCGGCGCCGAAGCGCAGGGCGCGCGAGCACAGGCCGCCGATCGACCGGGCCGCCAACTCCAGCACGCTCACGTGGTCGCCGTCCACGCGCAGCTCGGCGTGCACCGGTCCCTCGCGCAGACCCAGCGCGTCCGCCGCCCGCCCAGTGAGAGCCTTGACCTCGGTCAGCACGCCGGGCGGCAGCCGCGACGGCGTGACGTACAGCGTCTCCTCGAAGTACGGCCCCTCGAGCGGGTCGGGCTTATCGAACACCGCCAGCACCTCCAGGCGCCCGCCGCGCAGCAGCCCCTCGATCGCCACCTCAGCGCCGGGCAGGTAGCTCTCCACCAGCAGCGGCGCGTCAGCCGGCACGTCCGCGGCGGCCAGAATGCCCCGGACGCGCTCGGCGGTCGCGCGCGCCTGCTCGGCGTCGTCGGCCCGGATCGCCCCGCGGCTGCCCGACAGCCCCAGCGGCTTTATGACGCACGGAAAGCCCACCTCGCGCGCCACGGCCGCGACGTCGGCTCCGCAGGGCAGCAGGGCGAAGCGCGGCTGCGGGACGCCCGCCTGCGCGAACGCCCGACGCATCGCCGCCTTATCGCGCGTGCGAGCAACAGCGGCCGGGGGGTTATGAGGCAGCCCGAGGCGCTCGGCGCCCAGCGCGGCGGCCATCACCCCCTGGTCATCGACGCCCACCACCGCGGCGAACGGGGTCTCCCGGGCGCGCTCGGCGATCTGCTCGGCCGCCATTGCCGGGTCTGACAGGCGAAGGGTGAGCGCACGTTCGCCCATCACCGCCGACATCGCTGCCCGGCGCTCAGACGCCACCGTGACCGCGACGCCGAGCTCGCGCGCCGCCGACAGGAAATCCGACGCCCGGTAGGTAGCCGACGGCAGGATCAGGAGAAGGCGGTCCACGGCGCTATCGTAGATCGGTGGCCGACCCCGCCTCCGCCCTACTCGCCATCACGGCATCCGCGCTCGGCCGCGTACTCGACTTCCGCGCCGCCTCGCCCGACCCGAACGATCGCGTGCTTTCCGTACGGGTCACCGGCGAGACCGACGGCGAATACGTCTGCGCGCTATCGCTCGAGCCGCAGGCCGCTGCCCGCGCCAGCGACACCATGCAGCACGAGGGGGACCTCGCCATCGTGGTCGCCGCCGACAGCGCCGACAAGCTGCGCGGCGCCACCGTCGACTGGAACGAGAACCGGATCGGCGGCGGGTTCGTCGTGATCAACCCGAACAAGCCGACGCCCCCACCCCTCGCCCTTCCCACCCTCTCGATGAGCCCGGGAGCCGGTCCCGCCGTCCGCCCTCCCGCTCCGCCGATAACGCCCGGGGCAGGCCTGGACACCGACGCTGCCCGTCGCGTCACGGCCGTGCTGGACCGCGAGGTCAACCCGAGCATCGCCAGCCACGGCGGACACGCCGAACTCGCAGGCATCGAAGGCACCACCGCCTACCTGCGCCTCGGCGGGGGATGCCAAGGCTGCGACATGGCCACCGTCACCCTCAGCCAGGGCATCGAAGTGGCGATCACCCAGGCCGTCTCCGAGATCGACCACGTCGTCGACGTCACCGACCACGCCTCCGGCACCAACCCCTACTTCGAGCAGGCCAAGAAATAGCCGGCCTTCCGGTAGGAACGTACGCTAAGCCGGGTCACCGAGTCCGCGTAGCTCCCGTCGCTGTCCGGCAGCGAGTCGGCGGGGCAGGATGAACGGCACGGGCCTGAGCCACCCGAGCAGCATCATGGTCGACAAGCTCACCACGATGCCTCGATCCAAGCTCGGCGAGCACATCGGGAAGGTCTCCGACACCGACTTGCTTGCCCTGTCTCGCGCCTTGGTGGTCTTCCTCGGCCTCGCTTGACCCGCTTCCTCAGCGACCGCCATGCTGCGATTGGATCACGAAAATGTCCAAATACGTGACCGTACGTGCCGTATCGGACAGCTCCCACCTCGCTTCCGCCTTGGGCCAATTGCACGCTCTCGATCGACCCGATCCGGCGCGCCCTGGGGTGTCGCGGATTGAGACTCGCTCCCCTAGTCCACGGGCGCGTGCGGTCCTCTCCATCTCGTGCGCGTGAGAGAGTTGAGCGACTGCTTTGAGCGAGTGCTAAAGTCGTTTCCATGAAGCCAGCCGATCGAGTGCAGTCGGATGCCGAGGATGAACCCGGCGGCACGAAAGCCCTGATCGTCGAGGCAGCGCTCGAGACTTTGAAGTCCAAGGGGTTTGCTGGCTGCAGCGCACGGGAGATCGCCCGGGCGGGGAGCTTCAACCAAGCGCTGATCTTCTACCACTTTGGGAGCGTCCAGAAGCTCATGTTGGCGGCGCTTGATCTTGTGAGTGCTCGGAGGATGCGATCTTACAAGCCGGCGTTCGAGCAGGCGCGAACCGTGTCTGAGTTGGCGACTCTCGCGCGCGAGATTTACTCCGAGGACCTGGAGAACGGCTATGTCACGGTCCTGGGCGAGATGGTCGCCGGCGGCATCACCAGCGCTGAACTCGGGAGCGAGGTCGCCGCTCGGCTCCAGCCGTGGACCGACATGATCGAGCTCAAGGTCAGGACGCTGGTCGCAGGCTCGCTGCTGGAGTCGATCGTTCCGCCGCGCGAGGTGTCGTTCGCGATCGTCGCGCTGTACCTCGGGATCGACATGCTCAGCCAACTTGACGGCGACCATGCCCGCGCCGAGTCGCTGCTCGATCTCGGGACGCGGTACGCGCCGCTCGCCGAGGCGCTGCTACCCGCCACGCCAACCGGAGCAAGATGATGTCCGACACCGGATTGGATCTCGTTACCGGTGCGTTCAGCTACTCGGGGTCGGCGATTGCCGAGCGGCTGCTCGATTCCGGACGCGAGGTCAGAACGATCACGTTCCATCCCGAGCGCGCCCATCCGTTGCAGTCACGCATCCGGGCCACCCGGTACCGCTTTGACGATCCAGTCTCGCTTGCCCGCAGCCTTGAGGGAGTGACGACGCTTTACAACACCTACTGGGTCCGGTTCGACCACGGGCAGACGACTTTCGCCAACGCGATCTCCAACTCGCGGGCCCTGTTCCACGCCGCGAAGCGCGCCGGCGTCAGACGCGTCGTTCACATCAGCATCGCGAACCCATCGATCGAGTCTCCGCTGCCGTATTACCGCGGTAAGGTGCTCGTCGAGCGGGCGCTGGCCGAGGTCGGGATCGCCTACTCGATCGTGCGGCCGACGTGGATCTTCGGTAGAGAACACGAAGTGCTGGCCAACAACATCGCCTGGATCCTGCGCCGTATGCCGATCTTCGCGCTGCCCGGAGACGGCCACTACCCGGTCCAGCCCGTCCACATCGATGACCTCGCACGAATCTGCGAACACGCCGCATTCGTAGACGGCGACGCCATCCTGGACGCCGCCGGACCCGAGACCATGTCCTTCGACGAGCTCGTCCAGACGATCCGCCGCGCCGTCGGCGCGCGAGTCCCGATCCTGCACCTACCGCCCCTGGCGATGACGGCCGTCGCGCGCGCTCTCGGTCTCGTTCTCGGAGATGTTGTCCTCACCGCGGATGAGATCAGCGGCTTGACGGCTGGACTACTCGTATCCCACGAGCCGCCGCTCGGACAGATCGCGTTCACCGAATGGCTCGGCGAACACACAGGTGCGATTGGCCACACCTACGCGAACGAGCTCGACCGTCACTTCTCAGCACTCGCCGCGCGATGAAAGGCCGACCATGACCGACCCACGCTCCTCGAGCCTGCCGCCCCTGTCGGTCGGAGAATCCCGGATTCCACACGCCATCACCTGCTTGTGGTTCTGGATTTGGGCGGTCGTCGGCGCGACCGGAGCTCTCGGGCTGGTTTCACTCGGCCCTCTCGCCCTGGTCCCCGCGATCATCGCTGCAGCCGCGATGGCCAGGAACCCGTCAGTCCGTCGATCCGCGCTCGGCTTGCTGGCTGGCGCGGGATTCCTGTCGCTGTTCGTCGCGTACGTACAACGCGAAGGACCCGGAACCACCTGCTGGCACACCGCAACGGCGAGCGGATGCGACCAGCACCTCAATCCAATCCCATGGCTGGTCGTCGGCCTGGCGCTCGTCATCGGCGCCGCAGTAACCCAGCAGCGCAACGCCGGCTTGTGACGTCCTGCAGTAGGCCCGCTCGCGTTCACCAGCAGTCATGTTCGGGGGGGGCATGGTCTGTCCGGGCATCCGTTGTAGCCCGTCCACTAACCATCGTTAGTAGATGCATTGGCCGCCGTTTTGGCGCGGTTACTCAGGAGACCCCGAGCGATACGCCGGCGAGCTGGGATGCGAGCGCGTGCTGGCGTCGCTGCCCGATCTCGTCTGTCGCGGCGGCGGCGCGGGTCGCCAGCGCCGGGCCCATGAGATCGCGGGGATGGACGCGCTGCTGCGCGAGTTGACCGGCCTGCAGACCCCCGGGCCGGTGGAGCCCGCGAGCCAGCGAGTCGTGCGGCCGGGAGCAGGTGGCGCGGCCGATCGTCGCTGATCAAGCGTCCACCGAGCACCAGGTTGGTGTCCGTGTGACGGCGTGGCGAATGGTCGACACTAGGTTGCCTGATCCGTCGCCTCGACACAATCGAGCAGCACGCTGGGAGCGCCCAAGACCGTGAAATGTCCGCGCCCGCCGCTACGCGCTAGGTGGATGCGGTTCGATGTTCGATGCCGCCAGCTGCGAGGCAATGCGCAGTGGCTATGACGAACTCACGGCGGCCGAGATCGAAATCGTCCTCGGCGAGGGCGACGATCAAACGCGGGAAGGGGATGTTCGCGGCGGAGACGGAGCCCGGTGGCTCCCGTCCGCGCGGCCGACCCTCAGTCGGTCCACTGTTAACGCCCTACCGGCGAGCGGACCAACGTATAAGGGTTTGATGATCGGCTGTACGGGCGGCGTCAGAGCTAACCGCTTGCGGAGGTCGTGCCGAACATCAGCGTACGCCGCCCAATGTCGTAGTAGACCGTCTTTGCTCCCGAGAGCAAGTTCTGCAGGACTTCAGCGTCTTCGGCACTGACGGTCAGTACTTCCTCCCACGCTCCTTCGTCCAGGACAAGCTGCAGGGTGAAGGTTCCGGCCGCCGCCTCCCCTGCCACCCAGGAAAACTGGTAATGCGAGAGCTGGCGGACCTTGATCGAGTCGTCGGTGACCGGCTGGGGGACTTTAGGCATCTGCGTCTCCTATTGGGTTGCGTGGGAGGAGCCGTGCGGATCGGGCTTTTCTCTTCACCGCGTCTGCTGCAATCGGGTACCCCACGTCACGAATCGCCAACCGCGAAGACATGACCGCCCGCGGTGAAATCCCGCTGCCAGACCGTGCTGCGCGACTTCCGCCCAAGCTAAAGCGACGTCCGGACCCTCCGCCGCCGAAAACATCATTCTCGCTGGCGCCTCGGCGTCCCCCCAAACCGACAACTCACCGCAACCGCCAGAACCAAGCTAGGGAGCGGTGGCGTTTGTCAAGGGGCTGCGGCGATGCGCCGCAGCCCCTACATCCGCCGCAGAGGGTTGGGCTGCAGCGCGCGCTGGGCTGCGGCGCTCCGTCGCAGGATTGTCCGAACGGGCAGCGAAGATTGGCTTCATGGAGACCCTGACGATCCGTGAGGCCGCCGACGCTTGCGGCATGACCTACGAGGCGATGCGCGCCCGCGTCGACCGCGGCACGCTACGCGCAGGCAAGCGACGAGAAGACGGCACCCGCATGATCCCCAAGAGCGAACTGCAGCAGGCGGGCCTCCTCCCCGGTGCCGATGTCGCTCAGCTCCACAGTGAGATCGATCGACTACGGCGAGAGCTCAAGGAGCATCGGTTGCTGACCGAGCACGCGCAGAGTGAGACCGCCGCCGAGCGCCAAGCGCGTGAGCTCATCGAGCAGTCAATGCATCGAGAGCGCGCGGAGAAGCAGACCCTCCAGGCGCAGCTCGAGCAGATCGAACAAGCACAGGTTGAGGCGTCGAGCAAGCTGGAGCGCCTCACCGATGCCGGGTTCTTCGCCCGCCGCCGCATTCTGCGCGAGCTGCGCCGCCCAGCGGCCTAGCCACCTTCAGTCTGTGCCGTCCTCTCGACCGTCACGCGTGGAGTTCACACGGCACGCCCTTGAGCGCTGCACTGAATACGGACGAACGGCTACTGACGTCGGCGAGGTGATCCTGGCCGATCACCACCGGAGAGAACGCAACCAGGATGGTGCGGACTGGAAGCTCAGCGCCGGCGGCACGGTGATCGTCTACGACTGGCCGGCCAGCGGCGACCTCCTCACGGCGCGGGTAGTCAGTCTTTGGCCAGCTCGGTAGCCTCGGCTGAAGCGATGAGCCACTACGACCGTGAATCCGACATTGCCGCGCTCAATCTCAAGGGTTTCGACGGCGGCAAGGTCTTCGGCGAAGACCACGACTGGGGACTGCTTCTACGAGACCGCGTGACCCAGGAAGTGGTGGGTGTCGAGTTCTGGCACGCGAGCGATCGGCTGCCGGCCCAGCTGCTCGACGCGCTTCCTGAGCCCGCTGCCCGAGACCGTGTCGTGATCGAGCGCCAGCCCGCGTGATCTAGGTCCCTGCGGCGATTCGCCGCAGACCCTTCGACCACCGCAGCGGTAGGTTGATGCAGCGCGCGTAGGGGGTGCGGCGGGCCGCCGCAGCTACGCAGCGAGCTCTCGCCGGATCGTCTCGCGGACGATCAGGTGCTCAGCACGCTCTGACTGACGCTGCTGCACGCCAGCGGCGATTCCGGGGTGCCGGTGTGTGCCGCTCTTACGGGCTTCAGCGCGCGCCCGGGCTCCGCAAATACGGCGGACCACCAGGCACCAGCCGCCGCCGCGCTGCTCGCAGCGGACGAGCTCGTAGGCGCGGTCGACAGCGACGAGCCCGGGGGTCATTTCTAGGGTGTTGGCGGGCTCAGCAGGCGCACCGACGATCAGCCAGAGCGCGTCGACGGGAGTGTCGTTGAAGATCTGTCGCACGCTGCTGGGTATGAGCAGGGTCGAGAGTGGCGCCATGGTCAGCAACTGTTTCTCGACTCGGACGCGGCTGGTGCCTTCCAGGAGGACGTAGAGCCTCGCTTTGCGCATGATGTCGATGCCGGGTGGACGCCTGCCCGGGGGTCAGGCGCCATAACCGTGCGCCCAGTGTCGAGGCCGACAGCTGTTTACCAAGATCGGTGCTCAGGACGCCCATCTGGTTGGAGGGCCGCCAGAACGCCTGGTCGGCGTCAAGCAGGGTGTAGGTCATGGCCGCAACGCTATGGCATAACCCCTGGGGGCCTCCGCAGGGCTAGCCACGGCGTTCGGATCTCCAGCTTTCCCTCCACGAACCACCAGCCACGCGCCGGGGCAGCTGCTCCGCCGCCGACGCGAAGCGGAAGCGCCGGCCTCAGACCCGCCGGGGCGACAATCCGGAAACGAGCTGGAGCCGCGGAAGTGGCTGGTCTTGTTCTGACCCGGGACGGAGCTGGCCGTCCTTCGGATGCTTCTGCTTCGTGTCGGGAGCGCGCGGCTGAGACGCGATGGATGTCCGGCGTTCGCGGACGCGCGTTCGGCTGCCGGAAGGCGGCTCTTCTTTCCCTGGTGCGAGGCTGTGTTTAGCGCGCGGTGAAGGTCGCCGTTCCGAAGGAAGGGTGGGTAAGGCCTCCCGACTTAGTTTGTGAAGGGGTCGGGGTAGTTATGTAGAACTGGGGTTTGTGATCGATGAGGAGGCCATCGGGGAGCGCTTCCGGGCGTTGGCCGGTGAGTTCAACGAGCGCCAGCGGCGGTTG
>JAABUU010004353.1_pt1 | contig 16812 bp, 18 predicted proteins | sample 5559301 | NCBI WGS metagenome assembly JAABUU01 (sample SAMN10711884, study PRJNA513360) | rock metagenome | isolation source: Antarctica rocks | place: Antarctica: Victoria Land, Richard Nunatak white | reverse complement strand
AACCCTCCCACCAGTCAAATACTACGAATTCCTCGGCCTCAAACAAGTCAACAAGCTCTCCTTCCCCGACAACAAATTCGACCTCTACTTCCTCGCCTACGACTCGCCGCAATCCGCCTCCCCCGACCACCACTGGACCGACCGCGAAGGCATCCTCGAGCTGACCCACAACTACGGCACCGAGACCGACCCGCACTTCAAAGTCGCCAACGGCAACACCGACCCGGGCAAAGGCTTCGGCCACATCTGCGTCAGCGTCGACAGCATCCAGGCCGCCTGCCAGCGTCTCGAAGACGCCGGCTACAAGTTCCAGAAGAAGCTGAGCGACGGCCGCATGCGCAGCATCGCCTTCGCCCTCGACCCAGACGGCTACTGGGTCGAGATCATCGGCCAGAATCCCGTGGCCAAGACGGAGGGCATCAAGGAGACGAACGTGGAGAGTTATCGCTTCGTACGTCCCCGTCCCCGCCCCCGCTCCCGCGTCCGCGTCGCGACTACTGCAAGCAAAAGGGCCGGGCTGATGACCAAGTACGGCATGTGCAGAACCACACGATGCTGCGGGTGAAGTCGGCCGAGAGGTCGTTGCGCTTCTACCGCGACGTCATGGGCATGGCGCTCATGCGCAGGGTCGAGAACGCCGACAACGGCTTCAACTTGTACTTTCTCGGCTACCCGGGCCTCAGAGGCGTGCCGGAGGAGTCGGCCAATGGCGTCAATCCCGTCGCGGACAGAGAGGGCCTGCTCGAACTGACCTGGAATTATGGCACTGGTACACCACCGCTTTCCCCATCGTCGTTTACCATGTCCGATATTAGCTGCTGACAAATGTCCCGTAGAGAAAGACGAGGCCTTCAAGTACCACGACGGGAACGCGGAACCGCAGGGTTTCGGACACATCTGTAACCCCCCCCTTCTACCCTCTCGAACCTACAATCCGTCGCCGAAAATCAAAGGATAGAGAAGCTGACGGTAGTCTCTAGGCGTCTCGGTCGACGACCTCGATGCCGCCTGCAAGCGCTTCGACGACGAAAAGGTGGACTGGAAGAAGCGCCTGACGGACGGGCGAATGAAGAATGTGGCTTTCATCCTCGATCCGGACGGATACTGGATCGAGGTCATCCAGAATGAGAAGATAAAGAGGACGAGTAATTGGTAGGGCAGGACTGCGGCGGACAATGAGGGGTGTGGGGGATATAGATAGGTAAGTGGTTCGACACGGCCGGTTGGAGGATTGCCTAGATCTCGGGACGTAGGTGGAACACGGTCACTTGTGCCAGGAGAGTGCGCCTGCTTGTCTAGATATATCTCTCCATTTCTCTTCAACCTAGTCTGCGACGCTCGTGCTCTTCGGAGCGACAACATGCACCGTGTTGGAGTGGAACAACAGTACCTACTCCACCCGCTCCAACTCGAGAAGGTTACCGATGTTGAATCCCCACTCCTCTCCTCCTTCCGTCCTCTCTGATACCAAAAATCCCCTTTCTAGACGCTGTATGGACTACCAATCGAGCCCTCAAAAAAAAACCAAGAGACGAAAATGCCCTACAGCGTAACAACACTAACCTCCAAGATCCCCCTCTCAGCCACCAGCTCCCTGACAACACTATCCCCCACCTCCCGATCCACCCCCAAAATCATCAACGCTTCATTTTGACTCTCACTCTCACCACCCTTCCCCTCTCCCTCCCCATCCGCTCCCCCACGACCCTCAACGCCGACCCTCCCCTCACCCACTCCACCATCACCGTCGTCCCGGGCACGACTGACGGGCGCAACGTTCATAAAGTTGATATTCACGCCACTCTTCCCCAATACACTCCCGACGCGCCCAATCTTCCCTGGCGAATCGTAATTATGGCAAATGAGCAAGGTGCCCTCGGGCACAAAAGACGTGGCGAAGCGGTCGAGGCGCGAGATATGGATGGACGTGGGCGTGCAGAAGCCCGAAATGGTCTGCTCCTGCTCTCCGCCTTCTTTCCCGTCGGCGCCATGCTGGGCCTGAGATTGCGATTGCGACTGAATACGGTCCCCGACGGCGGCGGAGGCACGAGTGGCGGACGAAGGGCGAGAAGCGTCACGGCGCGGACGGGTACGGAGCGTGACGAGCGAGGAGTAGGTGTGTTCGTCGGAAGGGTCACGGGAGAGGCGTTCGTTGATGACGAGGCCGCGCTCGCGGGCGATGAGGGCGGCATTGACGATATTGACTTGGTGGGCGGGGGCGGAGATCGGGGCGGTGAGGCCCTTGACGAGGGCGGCGTAGAGGGGTTTGGTGTTGGTCAGGGAGGCGATCTCGCCCTCGTAGATGAGGTCGAAGGTGGTGCGCAGCTCGGGCTGGCGCGAGCGCGAGTAGTGTTGCGTGTAGAGGGAGCCCATCTTCTCGACGAGCTTGACGAACGGTTGGAGCTTTTTGTACTCTTCGGGCAGGATGAGGGGCGCGTTGACGGCGCTGCGCGGGAGCTCGCCGCGCAGGATGGAGAGGACTTGTTCGCAGACGTCGATGCTGACGTTCTCTTGCGCTTCGACGGTCGAGGCGCCGAGGTGCGGGGTCGCGACGACTTTGGGGTGGGAGATTAGTTTCGCGGCTGGGGAGTCGGGTGTTGGGGGCTCGGTAGTGAAGACGTCGATGCCGGCGCCGGCGATGTGCCCGCTTTCGAGTGCGTCGTACAAGGCGGATTCGTCGATCATGCCGCCACGGGCGACGTTGAGGATTCGTGCACCTTTCTTCATGGAGGCCAGTTCTGGGCCGCTGATCATGCCCTTGGTGCTGGCGATGAGAGGCGTGTGGATGGTGAGGAAGTCGGCGACGGTGAGCAGGGCTGGGAGCGAGTGGACCAGAGTCACGGAGGCGGCAGCGGCCAGAGAAGGGGAAGCGTAGGGGTCGAGGGCCTGAACATGCATGCCAAGTCCATTGGCCAAGCGGGCGACCGTCAACCCAACTGAAGGTGGCACCATTAACTTCCTGGCCTAGACTTGACGGGCACGGGTGGTGTGCACCTTTACCAAGCCCTATGATTCCAAGAGTTCGGGATTTTACTTCAACACCAACCAGTCGACTTCTCTCCCACCTCCCAGCTTTCAGACTTGAGCATCCATCTGGTATGTTTCGGGCAACAGCCAACAGGAGTGCAATGGTGTGTTCTGCCGCAGCCCCAATGTTGCCAGCAGGGCTGTTGATGACAATGATTCCATGTTTCGTAGCCGCATCAACGTCTGTGTACCTTTCATCTCAGTGCCCTCCAAACCAATTTATGACGAACAGTCTCACCGACATTGTCAACCCCAACGCCTGCCCTCGCAACGACTTTCAACTTCTTCCCCTCCGCAAGTAATGAGGCGGTGACTTTCGTCTCAGAGCGTACAATCAGAGCGTCGTATTCTGGTATGGCTGCCGCAAGCTCTTCGGGCGAAAGACCTTTACGCTCGTCGACTTCGAGCGTCTTACGCAACAGGGCAAGACCGTCTGGCGAAAGCTTCTCTGGTACCAGCACTCTCGGCCGGCTCGAGCGTTGGCTCTTGCTAGTATCGATGCCGTCACTGGTCGCCATAACGAGTCGTAAAGCTAAGAGGAAACGAAGAGTACTTTACTTTAGGAATTATACAGAAGTATATAGGCGGCCAAAGCTACCTTATGATCCGATACCGGCTGTAAAACTAAGCTGTTCCTACCGTTCCTAAGTCAGCCAAACGTGAAGCTATCAAAAGCGAATCTTAATAGTGCGGGGTCCGTGAAACTTACATACCTCCTTAAAAATACCATGCGCAATGCACCCCACGAAATTCACCCACTGTGACTGGTTAGTCCTCATCTGATCCCCCACAGTAGTGCTGGAGAGGGAGAATCAATTGGAGGTTATAACGTTATTCGAACAATCAGAGCCAACTTGAGAACAAGCCCTGTGGTGCTCACAGAGAGTTGAAGCTGAAATTGATACATCACCTAAGGTAGTTATGTACAAAACAGTCGGTCATGACCATCATCCATACATCCCAATTTAATATTCCATCGAATCCTCAAACAGCTTCCTCAGCTGCTCCTTTTCCTCATTCACCTCCTCACTCAAATTCGGTGCCAGCATCAAGACTCTCCGCTGAGGCAGCGTCCCCTCGACCAATCCATCCAAATGCTCAGTTTTGAACCCCATCGCTTTGAGGCCCCTCGGTTGATCCCCCAGTGTGTTCAAGAATTTCGACAACGCTTCTCCCAAGACTTCGCCAGCCGATTCCCTCTTGACATTGGAGATATCCACTCCGAAGGCTTCTGCTGCCGCAAGATGCCGGTCAGGATTCGACGCCGCTGTGAACCTGAAGACGCTCGGCGAGGTGACAGCGACCGACACGCCGTGCGGGATGATGGGCTTGTCCGTCACGTAACCGGCATGCTTGTATCCTGGATTCTGGCCCGAGATCGGGTAGCTCATGCCGTGACATAGATGCACCCCCGCATTGCCGAAGCCCACGCCTGCGAGTGTGGCGGCGAGTAGCATCTGGCTCTGTGCCTCGTGGTCTTCGGGGTCTCGCACTGCTCGAGGCAAGTACTCGACTGTGCTGCGTAGTGCCTGGAGGGAGAATATATCGGATATTGGGTTCGCGCCTTGATACGCCGGCCGGTTGATAGGGTTCGTGGGGCGAGGGGTCCGCTCATGGTAGGGAATAGCAGTCCACGATTCGAGGGAATGGCAGAGGACGTCGAGACCGGATGAAGCGTGGACGGCTGACGGCATGGTCCTCGTGTTAAGCGGGTCGCATATGCCTAACGTGGGTTTCAGCGCACGATGGGCGATGCCTGTCTTTGCTCGCTTGGACACAAGATCGAAAATCGCCGTGCCAGTCGTCTCCGATCCGGTGCCGGCCGTGGTGGGAACGGCGATGAGAGGTTTGAGCGGCTTGGTGATGGGTAATCCGCGGCCCAAAGGAGCGTTGACGAAGTCGAGGAAGTCGGCGTCGGGGAAACAGACGTAGAGGTTCATGAGCTTGGCGGTATCGATGACGCTGCCACCACCGACTGCGAGGAACGCATCAGGCTGGTAGGGCTTCGCGAAGGCAATCGCTTCTTTGATGCTGCAATCCGATTAGACCACCCATTTCCCCAGTGTTCTACAGCGGATGGAAGAACGTACGAGCTGTCTTTGGGCTCCACCTTAGTTTGGTCGAAAACCGTGAACTCAATTCCGTCCCTGCTCAATGCCTCTGTAACCTGCTTCATGGCATCCAGCTTCGCGACGTTGACATCCGTCACCACACACACCCTCTTCGCGCCCATGTTCTTGAAATCCATGCCGACTTCTTTCGTACACCCGCGTCCAAACCGGATGCTCGAGGCCGCCATCTCGAATGCATATTCTTTTTGCCTCGAGGAGTCAACTGGTGTCGCCAGTGACCGCTTCGCATGGTTGATGACCGAAGATGTATGCTGGTGAACACCGGGACTCGAATGGCAGGGACAACTGGGCGGATGTGTGAACTGGACCGTTCGGAGCAGGTTAAGGGCACGTTTGGCCGCGGTGGGGACGACTCGGACTGCTGAAACCATTGTGACAGTAATTTGTTAGTTCGAACCTCTGACAAACAGTGGAAGTGCCGGTATGAGACGATGCAGCTACAACAACTGACAATGATCAATAATAAAAATATAACCACCTACTCCACTACTCCACTGACGGCCCACCTCGCGGCTGGTAGAGTCCGCGCCGAGGCTGGAGCCGGAAAATTTGCGGGGGTGAGGTCTCGGCAATGCTTGTTCTTCCCCCGAGTTGACTAACCTAGAAAGGGAACTCTTGTACTGTTCAGGTTAGTAACGTATTGATTAGGTATGGCAGTTTCTTTTCTTACAGAGTTCAAGCAACAGACTGGATGCCAAAGGAGTAGTATTGGGAGTAAATGTACAGGCTTTTCTTTTCCAAGCGAATTTTTTTTTAGCTATTCATAGATAGCTAGGTGAATCTCCTCATCGCAGGCACCTTAAATCTTACCATCTACACCTCAACCTTGCAACCTCCTAAATAACCACCTCCATAGGCCAGAACCACTATCCTCTTCTTCCACTACTGCCTCCGTTGCCACCGTTCGCCAACAGTTCCAGAATCAAATCCTTTGCCTTCTCCACACCTTCTCTCTGCCCCTCAATCTCAATGGCCTCGCCCTTGGCCTGGTCCTTGGGGACGTTGATCTTGCATCCCGTTTGCTTTCTCAGCGAGTTGATCTGGGATCCGCCGGGGCCGACCACAAATCTGTAGGTGCGAGGATCAGGAAGGATGAGGTAGCCGGTCGAGGACTGCTGCTGAGCTTGCTCCAGCGCTTTCTGTAGCATAGCCCGCGCCCTGGCAACATCCTCTGCTTGTCCACGTAGGACCCAAGGGATCTCACCGTCTTCGTCATTGTCGTCGTTGTGGTCGAGGAGCTCCCACGAAAAGTGATCGGTTGAATTTGGAGCATCGGTAATCAGCGGCAAAGCGGCACCGTTCATCCGCGATCTGGCTTGGACGGGTGCATGTCGTGGTGGCGGCTGTTGACCACTGTGGTCGATAGTGACGTTGTGATCGTTGCGAAGGCGACGGAAGAATTGGCCATTGTCAGATATACGATGGTGTACTCGCCTTGGGACTTGTACGGTCTCGCCTTCTTGTCCCTTGACCAATGTCAACACATGATCCTTCGCCTTCTCCACATCGGTAGGTTTTCCGGCAATCTTGACGTTGGCGCGAGCGTGGCCTTGTGTTGATTGTCTCGGTATATCGATGCTGACGTTGAACTGAGACTCGAGTTTTCTTCGCGTTTCACCCCCATGTCCAATCAGGAGTCGATGCTTCTCGGGGGCTATTTCCACAACTTCAACCGTTTGATTTTCCCGTTCGCTGACGAATTTTTCGATGGAAGCAACAATCTTGTCGACAATGGCCTTGTTGCCCTCCACACGAACGGTGTTTTCATCTGATTCCTGCCGCGGGAAGCGTACCAAGCGAGCCAATTCTCGTCGATCATCAGGGCCTCCAGCTTGGATAACGATGTTGCGAATGTTCGCTCCTATCAAACGTTAGCGTGTTCCCAGATCCAAACCGAGTAAGACTTACCTCCACTGCCAATTAGAGCCTTGTGGTACTTTTTGTCCACTTCGATCGATTTTGTGATATTTTCGTCAAAGACCTTAGCCCTTTGCTCAAGCAGCTTTTTTGCATCTTCAACCTGCTTTTTTGTTCCCTTGAGTCTAATCTCTGCCCTGCCGGAAGGATCTACAGCGTCCCTGACACCCGGTACATCGATGGTAGCGCCTGTGGTCATCCTCATATTCTCCATCTCACGACCACCTTGACCGATCAAGGACGGGATCTGGTGTTGCGCAACGGAGACGGAGGCTGTGTGCGAATTATCGATAGTCCACTGCAGCAAGCTCAACAACTCATCCCTAGCTTCATCAGCACCCTTTCTTGGGCCCCGTACAATGACCTCATCGGGTGCCTGGTTTGAGCGGCCGTTCCTGGCTCCACCAACTTCGCTTGCCGTATCTCCAATGGACTGATCGTCATTGGCGAAAGCTGCAGGAGCCGACCTGGGAAACTGTACCCGGACATTGTAGCGTTCTTGTAGTCGGTTTACTTGACCGCCTTTGGGACCTATCATGTCGCGATGATACTGAGGCTTTATCTTGAGCACATGAGTAGCCTCGTCTTCCAGTTTCTTACCCAGAGCGATGATACGAGCTTTAGCAGCTTCCGCTTTAGCCTTGGGCCCTTTGACTTCTACCTTGCCATCATCGACTTGGATTTCCACATCAAATTCTTCCCGGTATTTCTTGATGTTCTCGCCCTTCTTACCGATAAGGTAATTTGCGAATTTCTGCGGATAGTTGAAGGTGATTGTGTAACCTCGTTCTATTTCGTCTTGTTTTTCTTGCTCGACAAACGCAAGTATCTTGCTTGCCAAGTCTTCTACGCTTTCGGCTGGCCCACGAACTGACACCTCATCTTCTAGACCTGCGGCAGCGACTAGGTTCTGACGAGGCGCCATTTTGCCTCTACGGCCGCTCGGCTCACCAATTGAAACGCGTACGGGGATTTCATCTGGGTTCAAACTCTGCTGCTCGCGCATGACGAACTTGCGGACTTTCTCATGGAACCTATCTTGCATCAGTCAAAGTCCAGACCAAAGCAAAATGACGGAAAAATTTGTCTCACTTCTTAGGCACCGTGATACCTTTAGCAATAATCTCTTGTCGCCCGCTTATCAGGTCTAGAATGTATTTTTGAGCTTCCCTTAGGCCCCTCTCGAACTGAGCAACTTCAGCTTCTGATGGTCGCTGCTTAGGTAACTCATAATCTCGTTCAGCATCACCTGGGCCTTCGTAGACAAGAAGCAGTTGCGGGGTCTGTTCCACCTCATCGGGAATGATAAGGTGGACGCCGTAGTCATTTGAAACTTGCTGCGCACTCTGTTCCCGGATGTGTTGGTGGAAGAATGGATCGACATCCATTTGGGTCAACCTTGTAGGGGGATGAGCGTTGACGATATTCATAATGTCCGAGCGTGCGCGAAACAAACTCTTACCATCCCGTGAATATAGCTCCCAAGTCATTGGCGCATCCTCCGATGAGGGAATAACAATATGGGCGTCATGTAAACGTTCTAGCTGCTGCACAGCCTGCCGTTCGAGTAAGTACTTGGTCAGAGCACGTGCATGGGCCTGGGCGCCCATCGGGGCGTTCATATGCTGCCTTGAAATATCCACGTTCGAGCTCTGCATACTGGAAGCCATGTCAATGATTTTGTTCACGCCCATCTCAAGGTTCTCTAGAGGTCCAGTGATTGTGACCATTTCGGAATCATCCGATTCCGGAGGTAGGATGATAGCGCAGCCGGTCTCTTCCAAAAAGTCATGCAGTGAGTTGCCACGGTCGCCCACGATGAATTGATGTTGTCCACGCGGTACGGGAATCTGGGATAGAGTAATGCGCTGCCGTAGCTCTTGGATTTGCCGCTCGATTTCTGCTCTCGCATCCTGCGCCGCCAACCGGTCGCCAGAAATCTGGATATTGTCACCTTTTTGAGGAGTAAAGGAAGGCCGCTGATCCGACGAGGGAACTTGTGGAGGCGGTTGATCTGACCATGTGTGGTACTGGGGAACTCGAATCTGTAAGTCCCTTCCTTCCTGAAGTGCACTGACACGAGAGTTGTGAGGGCCAGCAATGAACGGGTAAAACTCGGCCGGGATGTCTCTTAATTTCATGTTCACTGTCGAGGTACGATCGTTGATGATCGCTTCAATCTCACGCCTTGCCATTTCTGCAGCAACCGCATCACCTTCAATAGTTACATCGATGGTGGCGCCGTCGTCATCTTCCACATGCATGGAGGATTCGTCCGCCCGTGGCAGTTGTATCCTCGCACCGGTCCGCTGTGATATGCTTTGCACCACTGCTCCTTGTTTTCCAATGATATGTGGCCGAATAGATGCAGGTATTGGGACCTTGACGACTTGCTTTGGAAAGTAAGCACAGATTTGGGCGCGAGGATTGTATGATCACTTACCTTGGATCCCAACTCTTTCGCGACATCTTTCAACGCTTGCCGAACGGCATCTGTAGGTCCCCGGCCTTCGAAACTGATCACACCACCGGGACCAGGCCTCATCTCAACCGTGGCTTTGGATCTCTTGTTGATGTCGCGAAGAACATCCATTACGGGCTTCTTCAACTGTTGCCGAGGCAGAAGCTGGGACGGCGCGAACTGAATGCGCTCAGTGTGTCTGCCCGGTATTGATAGTATCTGTGGAGTCGGCCCTCGAGATGGGTAGGACTGGGGTGTCGCGGAGGCCGTCACAGAGCTGGGAGTAAGGACACCCGGTGCCGGCGTTGACGCCCGCGAGGAGGTGGTGCTTGACGTCGAAAGTTCAGGGCCATGCTTATTGAGTCCATTCGCCGCCGCTTTTGCTACAGAGGCAGGTTTCTTAGCACCCCACGCCGAAGAGACCGTAGCCGCCGTCCGAGGTTTGGATCCCGCGCCCAACGAAGGGAATGCCTCATCGGACTTTGTATCAATCATGACACCGGCGGATTCGGCATTGCCTGTTTCACTGACAGGCTCTTCCTTCGCCCTCTGCTTCCCAGCTGCTTTAGCTGACAGTGACTCTGACTTCGGCTGAAGTACCGAGTCCGAAGGTGGACCATTAGTTGAGTCTTGCATGAGCGCCGATGGTGGTGGATGCGCAATGTCCTCCTCGTCGACAACATCCTCTATTGTTGCTCGATGGCTTTCATCCGCAGCATGCTTCTTCAGGAGCTGTTCTGCGGGCGATGCCTCCTGCTGCATCGACGACGTCCCTCCATTGAGGGGCCCCTCAGAACCCATCCCGGCACTCGCTAAGACCGAGATCGTAACGATTGATGAGCTTGTTTCGAATTGTACAGTCTCAAAGGACCAGGAGCAGTTGTAAGATTCCGCTGCTCGAGTAGCACGCCGAATCTGGTGCAGAAAGTGGATGTGGGACTTGTACCAACGGAGCCTAGGATAGTAGACATTAGCTATGGAGCCAATTGCGTGTTCGAATTTCCACATGCGAGTTCAATACCTGAGATAAGCTCGTAGGAAGATCTTCTAAGCTACTTTTTAAGAATAAGGGAATGGAAATGTGAGAAGCTGGGGAAATCCTAATTGACGTTGATATTCTGAGTATAACAATAGAGGGTACGGTATAGTCTAACGCATGGTGTGTTTATGTTGGGGCTGGAATACAACGTGGCTCGGCGTTGAAGAACAGTGATGGTCCATGAGTTTGAGGAGCTGATGTCCTCAGAACGACGAGGGAAAATCGAGGGAGTGATCTCACTGGGCGAACATCAGACATCCTCCAAGCGAGGCCGATCCTTCGAGAACATCTTGTCAAAGTTACCTGGCACCTTACTTGTCATTCTGAAGAACTGTGAACTTGAAATACTCAGTAGTTCCAACTATTTAAAGGGCATGAAAATCAATGAGATTTGATGCTATCAGTGTAGTAATTCAGGCAATAGAAGTTTACTCTGCCCAAGAGCACCTCAGTGATATACTGTACCAGAACGTTCTACCCCATAGTCACATGCCCTAGGCCTAAGTGACTAATCAAGGCTAACATAATCTTTTTTTCTACGGTACACCAAAGGTGTTTGGAATCACCTAGGCCTTTCAACATTGAGTACTGTATAAGAATCCTACAATAATACACTTTGATGCACCACTTTGAAACATTCTGTGACCAATGATCTCGGTCGTCATATGTAGGCATGGCTCGATTCCAGATTATGTCTGACCTACACTTAGAATCACCATCTGCGTACGATGCTTTTCCGGTCCCGCCGAAAGCTCCCTATCTGGCTCTTCTCGGCGACATTGGCAACGCCAGAGACGAGGGATTCTTTCAATTTCTGGATGCGCAGCTCGTCCACTTCGACACCGTCTTCTTTCTTCTCGGTAACCACGAACCTTACCACACCAGCTGGTCGAAAGTGAAAGAGAGGCTTCGAGATTTCTCGGAGACGGTAGCTCGGCGCAGATCGTTGCAGACGGAAGGCGGCAGCCGGATAGGCCGTTTTGTGTTTTTGGATCAGACGCGTTATGATGTTTCCTCCGACGTGACCGTTCTGGGCTGCACCTTGCACTCCAAAGTCTCTCCCTCTCAACACGACCACGTCAGCTTTGGCCTCAATGACTTCTACCATATCCAGGATTGGACGGTCGAAGACCACTGCGAGGCGCATCAGGCAGACTTGGCTTGGCTCAATGCACAGGTGGCGGAGATCTCAAGCCGAGAACCTTCTCGCAAGATTGTGATTTTCACTCATCATAGCCCGAGCACGGCGGAGGCCGTCACGGACCCGGCGCATGCCAAAAGCCCAATTTCTTCTGGATTCTCGACCGACCTGTCAATGGAAGAGTGCTGGTCAAACTTGGCCGTACGGGTCTGGGTATTCGGGCATACCCATTACAACTGTGATTTTGAGGATGCTGTAACGAAGAAAAGGGTCCTTACAAACCAAAGGGGATATTACTTCTCTCAGGCAGCGGAGTTCGACCTGGAAAAAGTGGTGAGCATCTGAGTCCGGATGGAAGTGATAATGGTCATTGGTGTTTTTTGAGTCACCTGCACTATGAGCTCGAGGCTAATAGCTACTGCTCATCTACCTAACTTCACCGAGTCTCAGCACCGTGCTTGCCTCCACAAGGGTACCCTTTGACCATGATAGGTGCGTATTGTGTATTGAGGAATCAAGTGGGCGCAAAGGCAAGGGGAAGTGCGATCTTTTGGGGTCTTTCAACAATGTGGTCGTGGACAGCATCAAAGGCCTTTCCGGGTAACAACTGGCCGGGAAAGGCGACGAGATGACCTCTAGGTTCCGAACGAAGCGCCGGCCGTTGCTTTGCGCGGGAATTTCTAGTACTCTCGACGTCTGCCCACTCGTCTCATTCTTCTCCCTCTCCATCTCCACCAGCTCCAATATGTTTCCCATTTGATCCTCCAACATCCATACCGTTGCTGGCACAAGATACTCAAGTTTGCCGTCCACTGCTCGTCGATGTCAACGAGCATCCTCAGCTTAATGCTTCGGAGATATTTGCCCTAGCAAACTTGCATTCTTCTGAGATCTCTGTTGGGTTCTGATTCCTCTGATATTCCGGGCATGAATATTCTGACACATCTACTTTGTATATAGCGCGATATAGAATTCCCTTCAACGTCTACCTCAGCGCAATAAGTCAACCGGCCACTGTTACTGAAGCCTTCCTGGCGAAGGAAATACAAAGGAGATGTTGATACTTCGTACGCAGGAAAACATACCGAGGCTCTCTTGCTCTTGCATGAGTGCCCTGAACTGCCACAAGGGAATGGGCGGTTATGCAAAACAGATATACACTGCGCAATGACATTCGACGGAAATTACATTTCGTGGCTCATTTTACCTGAAGGGCACCTGCAGCTTGCCTTGGCGGTGTGACTGCCGTCTACCTTACCTTACTTCGTAGTACGGGAAGCAATGACACTCAGCTCAACGATACTTGTACGGAGGTATACTCATAGCTCTGAGGATGAGTGGAAGATGAGAATGCACCACAGCTCACTCGTAGGGATACCTGTAAGATTCTCAGCGGTTGAGCAGATGCTCGAAGAGAATTAAATGATTGGGCTACTTACTTTGTACAGTATGTAGAAATGTTTCGAGAGGCTATTGATGATATTAACGTTGGCACTGCCGAGATGAAGGTGTCTGCTTTGGGGGACTCTCTGTGGATGAGCAACAGACATGCAAGAAATAAGCCCCAGCCCTGAATTTCCATTGCTTTCCTGCAGCTACCTACAGTAAGGTACCTACCTACCTACTCAAGAGATGTTATTGTACGTATCGCTTACCTTATGCACATCAGCCTTGGAGTACGCCGTGCGACCTTTCCTTAATATAAGGATGTTTGATCATCATTTTCGATGTTTGTGGGGTTATGTGTAACCTACCTTTATATCAGACCTCAATATTAGAGAACTTTTGCAAAGTGTAAATTTTTATTTGCACTTCTGACATAGGTTTAGCTCAGATTCAAAGTGTTAGTCATTTACACAAAGTGAAAACAGCTAACACTTTGACCCTTGTTTTGCCTGCAGTTTATACTTTTTACACTTCATTTACAGTTAATGAACCCTGAACTGATTACTTTTGAAAGATAATTACACACTAATATTGTAAATTCTGAAGTGCAAAAAATTATTTGCACTTTGCAAAAGTTCTCTAATGGTAAGTTAAGACTTGTCAAACATAGAAGAAGTGGCTAGTGAAATGAATATGTAATCATAAGTGTCTAGCTACTCTATGAAAATGTAGCCCTATAAGAAGGTCTTTAATCAGTGAAAGAAAAAACTTTTATTCATAGCAAACTGTTTACTTTAGCAAACTCTGCATGTTTCTGAAATCTCTGTAGAGCTTCAAAATCACTAAGATAACAAAATGAAATTAAAAGTTTAATATATTCTTTCAGTCTGTTTTAACAATGATGAGATAGAAAATAAAGACACACTTTCTTTCTTTATAAAGTTAAAAAAGATGTGCTATGTCTTTAACTCAATTTAAATGAGTATCTCTTAAGTTTTGAACTCAAGTATCATATCATTAAATTACAAGATCTTTCACTGACTGATGAAATTCATAAGATTTGTAAAATAAGTGAATTTCAATGTTAAAAGTGACTTTATAAGTCTGTCAATGATTATATTGTTTGTTAAGATGTAATTGAGATGAATAAGTCTGTGAGATTTAACTTCTCTTATGAAATGATGATGTATATTAATGTACTTTATATAAACATAAAATTCAGAGTTTTTAGTCAAGACTATAGCTCTCTGATTATCTATCTAAATTATAACTGTCTCAAATTTCTTTAGCTCTAGCTCTTTAAGTAATTTCTACATTTACACTACTTTCTTTGTAATCTTCATTAAGATTATATACTCTGCTTTATAAAAGAATAAAATAACTATTCTTTGTCTTTTTGAACTTCAGAATACTGATTCATTAATTATTTTAAATATATACTTTAATGTAAATCTTCTTAATTTAAGATCTCTTTCTCAGTCTGAATCTGAATATCTTAACAATTTAAGTTAATTACTCAATTTATACTTAAGAACAATGTCTAAAATTCTTTACACATATTAAAATACTTACTTTAGAGTCTTTTAATGTGTATTATTAAAGTTATGTGCAAACTGACTAAGAGTTGACATCATATATGTGATGTTGAGTTGAGTTTGTGTCATAATGTATATAAAAGATTTTATAATCTTCTAATATTAAGTTATTAGCTCTGATTCAGCTGTTTTAATAATCTTTATAAGATAGATTTTGAGTTTCATTGAAGTTATAACTGTCTTGATATTCTGTAAATTAAAGTCTTTAAATATCTCTGTGAGATAGATCTTCTAAGATAAAATAAGTATTTGTAGAATTCTGTTTTATGTAATTAACATTTTTAAGTAATGCTTACACATTTCATAGTCAGTCATTTCAAAATAATTACTCAATTTAATCTTAAAATTTAGAATTTTGTTCTTATCTGATCTGCATATAAGAATATCATCAACATAAACAGCAACAATTAAAATTTTCTTTCTAAACACATTATTGTCTATGTGAATTCATGTGTATCTGAGATCAATGAAAAAGCAGTGTATCATTTTATATTACAGATAAGATGACTATTTTAACTCATATAGAGCTTTCTTTAATTTATATATTTTGTTTCTTTCTTTTTTATATTCAATAAGTTAAATCATGTAGACTTCTTCTTTTAAATCATTGTGTAAGAAAGCTGTTTTGATGTTTATTTATTTCAATTTGTAGTTGTTAAATACAGCTATGATAAAGATGACTTTATAAGTCATGAATTTGACAATTATTGTAAAGATCTCTTTGTAATTAATTTTAAATTGTTGTTTAAATTCTTTGACTACTCATCAAGTCTTATGTCATAAAATTGAGCTGTTAAGTTCTCTTTTGTAATAATAGATTCATTTGCTCTTTAAAGCTCATCAATTAGATAACAATGTCTTTAAAGTTCATGTAAAGTTAATCATTAACAAGTTATACTCACTATTCATTGCTTTCTTTCAGTCTTTTAACTTATAACTTTCAATTATCTATTTAAATGTCTAAAATTTACTCTCAGAGTCTTCTTTCTTTTTTATGACATCAATAATTACATTGAACATAGCTAAGTAGATTATGATTGCTTTAAGTTTTAACTTTATAAAGAGTTATCTCTCTCTTTCAGAGCATTAAGACTCAGCTAATATTGATTTGTCAATTATAAAAAAAATATTTATAATATTTTCTTTCTCTTTCTTCATTTCTTCTAACTGATTTAACAATACTGATATGAAAGAGTATGATGACATATACTTTAAAGATGATGACAATAATGAGAATTAAGAAGAAGACAAAAAAATAACTGTATATCTTCTTGTTTTGCATTAACAATGTGAGATTGAATGACTTTAGAAATTGAGACTGTAACTTTGACATTATAAATTGATGAATCTTCATCAAACTATACATCTCTTACTTTAATTATCTAATCTGTCTTTTTCTTTTCAGAAAGCTATACTCTATATTGATTTCTTTCTTTATATTTAATAAGAATTTTCTTATTGCTTTAGAATTCAAATTTAGTTTTTGTTGTTTGAATCTTCTTTGAAATATGCATATATACTATGCATTTAAAACACTGAAGATGTTTAAAATCAATGAGATTTGCTAATCTATTCTTATTAAAAAATTTAAACAGTAGCTAAATTGAGATCTTGTTGTTTTTAAGAGCTGATGTTAAGAATTAATTAAAAAGATAATATACTGTTCTGACAGTCTTTAATCATAGAGTTTTGAAGACTTCATTATTCAGAATTATAACTTTAACTTTTGCTGTCAAAAATTCATTACTTCTTTCTGTCACCTCATTCTGCTCTGATTCATAAGAAACTGTTGTTTCATAAATAATTCTGAGACTTCATAATTATTTAATGATGAGCTCACTTTCAAATTTCTTTTCATTATCAAGTTATATCTATGCAATTCATAGATTTATCTAAATAAAAAGCATATTAAGAAATCATTCAATTTCATCTTTTGTCTAATCTTTCATTTTCATATTATAAATGTATTGTCAGCAGATAAGATCATCTGTGAAGACTATATATTATAAGAATTTATCATATGCTTTTAATGTAATGAGACTGACAACATTGATGTAAATCAGTTTAGTCATCTTTATAACTCAGTTTTGTAATTTTCTTAAGATTTTCTTCTT
>JAABUU010004352.1_pt1 | contig 16823 bp, 21 predicted proteins | sample 5559301 | NCBI WGS metagenome assembly JAABUU01 (sample SAMN10711884, study PRJNA513360) | rock metagenome | isolation source: Antarctica rocks | place: Antarctica: Victoria Land, Richard Nunatak white | reverse complement strand
GACAATGAAAAGGTCATATACAGAACAAGCACAGATTACCGCAGCGGTCCACCCAGTACTCGATCATTCAAGACAACCTCCTGCCATATGGTGCTAGGAGTGATTGTGATGGATCTGCAGGGCTTGCAGATCAAAGGCAAAGTCTTGAGCCTGCAAAGCAGCACTTTGTTGTATTTGAGCCATTTGTTCGAGCGTCATCCATAACTGAACAGCTATAGCTCTCCACCTGTCCTCTGTTGGGAGTAACTTAAAGATCTCACTCAGCACTTCCCACGGCAAGGACAGCAGCCTTGGCCGTTGCATATTTCGGTTCAAGCACAGATGGCAAAGGTAGATTGTCCGAGCAACATCACGATGGAGCCGCGCTGCTCGCGGCTCGCGCCAGACCTGTCGCCTCTTCCTGTTAGCGTTGACCACTGTTTGAATGTACGCTTGTAAGCCATGAGAAAAATAAGCTGTATTAGTCACCTTGACCTATCGAGTCAACAAAAGCTTGCCATGCCTCTCGTTTTATTGTGGAGCTTACCCCCAGTGGTTGACTTGAACGATGATGATGTCGTCCATGTTGAACACCGAGACGTCTGCCCGAACGTGTAGCCACGCCTTCGCATCACCCAGCGGTCCCCTCAAAAGCATTCCATGTAGACGTGCTCGGCCCACACGCTTGCAGATGCAACGCGTACGAATGGCAGGTAGTCCAAATACATCATTGTGCGCTTTACATACCATATGCGCCCTGACTTGACACTCATAAAGTGGCAGCCCAACTTCGTCCCGATCACTCAGTACTGCAGTCAGAAAGCAGTGCGATATACCCTCCTGGTCTGCACTTGTCAAACAGCAGCCGGCATGCAGGTTCAGAAGACACCGATTTTGACAAGCGGCTGGATGCCCTCAAGAAGGGCAAAGGGGCAACGCCATATGGCAAGAGCAGACAAGATAAAGCACCTCAACAAAGTGCCAGCGCACAGCCACAAGGCAAGAAGAAACAAGGCAAGCCGTCTGCATTTTTTGTGTGTCACATGATGCGACGTATATTCCCACTCATGCATGCAGAACCCTTGCAGTATATATGGGAGCTTAAGGCAAATGAAAGCAAGAGCCGAAGCTTTACATGCAACACTTGCAGACCTGCTAACCAGCTTAAGTATTGCCGAATGTCATACATACCTGACATGCTTTGCTCATGTGCAGGTGCCAAGTATGACTTCACTGGTGAGCAGGTGCACTTTGAGAGTGGGCCTCATAAAGGCGATGTAGCAGTCAATGTAGCCTTGGGAGCAACATTACTATGGCTGCCTTTGACAGCAGCAGCGGTTGGTAGAGGGGCATTTGTGAAGTACAGGTTTACAGACAAGCGCATCTCTGTCATCACAAATGCTCCCTGGAAGAAAGAACAGTTAGATGCAGCTTACCAAGAAGTAGATGATGTTGTATCAGTTGGACGAGGACTTGGCTTATGGGGTGACATGGTTGTTACACTGAAGAATGGCGACAAGATAGAAATGAGATCGCTGCCCAAGTATGGCAAAGATCGCTTACAACAAGTCACTGTTGCATGCATGGCATGGCATGTTGCCTGCATTCTGACACCATGCTTGTCACAATTTTGTGTTTTGCATGTGATTGGCCTTGTTACCTGTAGCATGTTTACCACATTAACCAGATGCTTGGCCTGATTACGCAAGAATATAAGACCGTGCATGCTGTTGACATGAGCTGGTAAACGTTGCAGGTTCATGGAGCTAAAGAAGTATATCAAGGAGCGCAGAGATGCTTTGGCAGCTGTGCAACCAGGAAAGCAGTCTTCTAAGAAATCTCAAAAGGGGTTTGCATGACAGCTCATAACGACCAACTTAGTTGTTGGATGCCCTCGTCAATACTATGACCCTTATGTCATTGCATATGCAAAATGCGATTCTCATTGATCACAGAGCCTCACGGTGTATCAACATGTACACCCCTGAGGTGTCAAAGGACACAGCATCAGCAGTAAAAGGTTGTCAAACTCGGGCAGCACAAGTGCAGATAGAGCCTTTCTGCTTTGGGTTTTTGAACATGTTGCAAGTGGCTACCTAAAGGCTTACTGATGTCTGATGTACACTGTATCCTCTTCTATCGGTCTGCTAGCTTTACAACCCCAAAGCTACAGAATCAAATGATGCAGCCTAACCTATTAGCAGACTACAGCACATTTAGCTATGCTCTCTCAGCAGAGCAGTGCGTCAAATCAAACAGCATTGTCAGTAGCATGTCATTATTGGCAAAATGGTCAAAACACCCAAACAGCTCACACCCCAAAATCGTTTCATCAGTTGGTGCTTGCTGCATTAATCATCCCTGTCAAGCTATTGTGCAGCTTTGTTGCTGCACACAACTGTATGTCCTCAACATTTGCAAAGCAAACAGGGAAGGGGGTCAGGAGCACAGGACACCTGCTTCTATACATACTCATCACATGCAGTACCTGCAAACTGCTCTACAAGCTTCCTTATTGACAGTACGACCAGATGTATGTATGAGCGAAATCAACACAGTAGCCTGCAGCACCCTGATATATGGGGGTGCATGTACACCAGAAGGCTACACTCTGGCAGCCCAAACCACACCACTGCTTTATTAGGGATCATTTTGTTGCTTGCATACATCACGTTGGGAAACTCCTGCTGCTGCTACTGCTGTTACTCAAGACTCTAACGCTTCCAGATCTCCTGGCACATGAACAAGTGGCCACTGCCTGCTGATAGCAGGCCAGAGTCTGATGCCTGTGTCAGCAACTCAATCTGTTGGGTGCTAAACTGCTGGCTATCACAAACAGCAGCCTGAGCAACAGAGTGCGATGAGCATTGCTTGACTAAAAGAAGAGCTTGTAGGCAGTGAGCATTGGCAGCGTAGAGGGAGCTCAAATGGCATGATTTCAGCATTATATTCTGACAGAAGACAGGGTAAAGTGCAATTGCAATCAGATATGTCACAATCTCACCTCAAGAGCAAGGACACTGCTGCTGTCGCTAGTGCTGCTGTTGCACTCAACCTCCACCTCTGCAACTGACAGCTTGCTCGTTGCCGCTGAGATGCCAAGTGATGCAGCTTCAAAGCACAGCCTATCAATGCTCTTCTGCTCAGGTTGGTTTGCTGACAGGCCGCCAGTCAAACTTTGCATAGGAGGTGAGGTCTCCCTGTCAAACTGCAGATCTGTGAAGGACAAGCTACGAGCAGCTGCTGGTGGAGCAGTGGTTGATGAGTAAGCACGAGTCAGCCGGGGAGTGCTGGCTGGTCGGGTTGGAATGGCGACAGCATCAGCAGGTGGAAGTGGCTCCCGCATTGCGTCAGTGCCTGAAGCCATGATAGGGGACCTAAGAGAAGGTTGCCTATCTGCAAGGCTGCTGGTCAGGATCTCTGGCTTGGACAATGGTGGGGACTCACGGGACAGACTCTGCATGGCAGCGAACAGTCCCGTCAACTGCATCATCCATTATTTTAGTGAGGATCAGCTTGGCAGATCATACTACAACCGCGTTCACAGATTGGTCAGGTGACAGACAGAGGCTGGGTGCACATTGCTGTGAAGAACGGTGACCAAGCAGCACAGCTGTGCAACAAAAGAGGTTCACCTGTAAAGCCTCGAAGGGTGAGTAGAGAGGCCTCTGCACAGCAGCAGCTGATGCACCAACATTTCTGCTTGCCATATTGACAAATCCAGTCTGAGCAGAATCATATGACCTCCCTCCAACAGGGGCAGAGGCCAGTCCTCCAGGTATACCCTACAGGGTTTTAACAGGTCACTGCTAAAAGCGAACAACACACCCAAAGAACTTAACAGCAGCCGCATAAAGTGCAGGAGCAGCTGCAAGTGCAATAAGCAGTAGTGTGACTTACATAGAGCTCAGGGAGCGACTTCTGTGCCGCAAGGAATGGGGCATTTCCTTCTTTGCTTTGATCCTGCAAAGGAGCATACCTGCAGAACCACCAAAGCACATCAGAATGTGTCATGCAATAGCTAACTCACATGAGCTGGAGCCAGCTTTGAGCTTACATGTGCTTCGATGCCTGCTGTGCCTGCAGCCTCTGAGACAGCAATGAGCTGTTGTGGGACATTTGACTGCCTGCTTGCCATCCTGAGTGGGCAGTCAGCCCTGTGTATGGAGCCCCAAAGGGGCTGTGGGGTGATGGCACTCCAAAGCCGTTCACATGGCCAGCGCGAACATCCCTACAACAGTATTTCAATGTGCGACGCATGCATAGGCTAGGACAGCAGTACAAGACCAACTGCAGGTACAGCACAACAATGACCAAGCATGTACAGCCTGCAAGCAGGCTGTAAGACAAGAGTAACCATCACCTGGGCAGTCCAGCTTGCGGGAAGTTTGTCTTGGCAAAGGGAAAGGGGTGGGGCAGCACAGGGGCGCTGCTGTGCATGCGCTCATGCAGCACATGCTGCTGCAGCGATGTATGTTGAGGGGCGGGAGGCATGTATGACTGCAGATAGGGGGCAATCTGTGGTAACAGCCCTCCAGGGTTCATGGATATCTGGGCTATAGCTGCCGCAGCAGCTGCTGCTGTGAGTGCTGGCATTAGTGGTGATGCTGCTGTGAGAGCAGAAAAGTCATGTGAGTATCTGCAAGCAGCCCCTCTTGCACATCTACCCCTGCACAGACGCCTGAGTTTCACTACCATTTTAGAGTGCACAGTAAGACATGTTTCTGACAGCAAGAAGACGTACAGCAATAAGCCATTGCAGTCAAAACAAGATGCAAGCATTCATGTTATTCTTCTGTTCCCCAGTAAGCGTTGAAAAGGACTTTAAATTACGTCAAGCAATGGCTTACTTGCTGTAATCATGGCACAGTTGTCCAGCATGAGTGTTCTGGCTGCTGTGGCGAGTGTCATTGATGATGGAGTTGATGTCATGGGAGTATCGACAGTCAGGTCCTCTGGCACACACGCCCTTGACAAAGTCGTAGCAGATTGGCGCATTGCGTCTGCTTCCTCGCTGCATCACACAGACAAGTCTCAGAGCCAAATACAAATGAAAATGACAACATCTGGCACAAGCTGTGCTTGTATGCAAGCAAACAACGCTCCTGCAAAGTTCTGCAGCATCAGCATACCTGACACTGCTGAGCAGCCAGGCTGGAGAGATCATGGCTGAATCTGCACAATAGGCCGCGGTGGCACTGGCCACGCAAGAAATCAAAGCAAATCCCTCGCTCCTGGCTGTTGACGCTAACAATCAAAGCCACATCATGTGAGAACTTGCAACTGCTGCCTCTGGTGCAGACGCCTTTGGTAAAGTCAAAGCAGATCTGTGTCTTTGGATCATTGCCGGCTGGCTTAAATCCTGCACTGCTTATCTGATATTCTGCTGAGCTTTGTCCGAGTAAAGCAGATGCTGGAGATGTGCTGGCAGAAGATGATGATGACAGCTGGAAGTCAGATACTGGAACAGTAAGGTCTGGTGTGCCAACACCAATGGCTGTATCCAAACTGCTTCCCGGGCCAGCAGATGGAGGCTTGTTGGACAGGTCCACTAGGCTGCTCAAACTACCTCTGCTTGAAGTATCATCCTGCTCTTTGGTAGTCCAGAGCTTGGCAACCTGCACAAACACACATCGTGTAACCTACGCACGTACGCACACACCAGTTGCAATGCTAATACCACACATTCTGCACGTTGTTGCATAAGATCAGGGTCACCGAGCTTGTGCGTAGCAGGCAGCAGTCAAAGCACCCGCCAAACAGCCAAGGACGCTACAACGCTGCCGAGTTTGTATTTAACTCAGGGCTGATGTTACGGGCTCAGATGCAGACGAGCCAGTATACCTGAGTTTGGAACGCCTGCAGCTCTCGGACGCCAACCACATCTGTGCTCGACCTTCTCTTCGAGTCCTTCACGACGCTTTGGTTCTCTTTGTCCTCTGCCGTGCTGAGATCAAGTCGAAGTTTGGGGCGAGCCATGAGCTCTGGCGCCGTCTTGGCGCTCACTATGTGGCTTGCGGAGGATGTATTGGTGGAAAGTGTGATCCAGCTGGTTGTACTGGCCTACATTTCTTAACCAAGCATATCGCGCTAGGAGCGGTCAATGTCAAACCGAGCTTGCACAAGCCATGAGCAGCACTCTATCGATACACCAAAAGCAAGGCAATCAATTTGTCCACTGTCGTTTCGAATTCGCGCCAAAACAGACACAGTAACGCTTCTGCCGCCATTTAACTCTTTGAATCCACCAAATCTGTCTCAAATCTCAAGCCTGAGTTGGTGAGTGGTGCTGACTCACTGAGCACTAAAATAGTACAATGGAATATGTGTCAATACAAGAGAAGAAGATTACAAGCTTTGGCCAGCCAACAAGCCTGATAGCTTGTGGCAGAGCCTCAGCAACCCTGCCTAGTGTCATTCATTTGTACACATGTGTCGGTTGTGTCATATATGTCAATGACCTCCAGACAGACATGCTCTGTCGGCACCACAAGCCTAGGCAAAGGCTAGAGCAAATGCAACACGCCTAAACATCTGCACATGAAAAGCACAGCAATCATCGAAATCCTGTATCAGCATCGTGTGACAGCAGAATGTGAGGGGATCAATCTGAAAAGGCGCCCATAAGCCCAGAAGCTGAGGCAGTAGGGCTGTCACAGTCCTGAAACTCGCTGTCAGACCCCACAGTCCCCATGGTAAAAGGCAAGGCAGGTCCACATTCAAGCCCCCTGCTAACTGAAAAACCAGCCTAGGATCCATTGCCACACACACACAGAGGCCTCTGGGCTGAATACTAATATAAGATGAGCTCAAACGAACTGCACCGCCACATGCAGCTGCAGTCGGCAAGCTGCAGAGATCTGCAATGTCCCAGGTATCGGGAGCAAGCCTACCTCCGGGGATCGACACACTGCACAAAGGAGTTCCTAGCGCACATGAAAGTAACTATGCCGTGAGAAGCCAAAGCACAGCTCGATCACACAGTCATACTGCAACCCGCTTGTCATCCCGTGAAGCTCATCATCCGCGAACTAAAATGGCCTAGCGATATCTTCAGCTAGAAGGTTTGTGCAAGCATGCATCTGAGTTTGAGTGTTGCGTCGCCTGCTGCACAGCAGCAATTGGCATGAGCGAGGATGTCACACAGAGGCTCGGGGGCTTGTCCCTTAGCAACACTGATTCAGCACAAGTGCAACGACCTCCAGAATCAAGACAACATCACGCTGTTGCTGGTCTGGATCTAGCCGTTGCGTCCCTGAGAGAGCTGATAGGTGAGCTTTGCATGTCTAGGTCTTGACCACAAGGTGATAACACCAGTTTACCACAGGTCTTCCTGCAATGCCTGAGTACTAAGTGCTCACTTCTGATGGCAAATGCTCTCACATCAGCAGGCTGCAGCAGGCCCATGATCACGTTGGCCCTGCAGCCTCAAGGGATCTTGGTCCCTACAGGATGGCCCCTGTTATATGCCGAGGAAGGGGCAGCCATTGGTGTCAGGTGGCCAAAAGGCATGCTGCTGCATGGACCACCAGGCTGCGGCAAGACACTGGTGGCTCGCTCAGTGGCAGCAGAGTTTGATGCAGAGGTGCATGAGATATCTGCAGCAAGTGTGTTTGGTGCCTACACAGGTATCACTGACAGACAGCATCGACCATCACATAACATGGTCTGTTGTAGGATGCCGTTGCGGATGCAAATTGTATTTTATGCATATCTTGTGTCCACAGTCCAGTCTACATGCAAGCATGCATCTGAAGTGAAACGCGCATTTTGGCTTGATCCCGGAATCTGTGCAGCTATACAACACATGGACTTGGCATGTAGCCAGTCACTCCAAAATGTCTGTTTTGCTGAATAAAGCCACAAGCTATGTGGCATGTTGAGCCACTCATCACGGTCCAATACACAGTTTTGCAATACAGCCTCAAACCCTTCTGCTGAATCCAGCCACTGAATCCTAATTTGAGTCAAGGCACATGCATCTGACAGTGCAGGAGAGTCCGAGCGCAAGCTGCGAGAAGCTTTCGAAGCAGCTGAGGCTACTGCCAAATCTGGCCGAGCTGCTGTCATATTTCTGGATGAAGTCGATGCTTTATGTCCACGTCGCGACTCACAGCACCAACACGAGGCTCGTGTTGTGGCTCAGCTGCTCACTCTCATGGATGGAGCCTCTTCTCACGAAGGTATCTTGTAACCCTGAAAGCTGCATGGTCTCAGAAAGAGACTGTCATTAGAACCATTTTGCCTGCTTTCTAGCTTGTGGTGATCCAGCTTGTAGTCACATGGTCGCAGGCAGACTGCTCTGCACAAATCAGGTGTCTGTGGCAGCTTCATGCAAAGTCAACTTCAGCCGTTCATATAGTTTTGCTGTAGCTGGTTTTCTGTCACGACAAATGCGCAGGCCGATGATGCTGTGTGCATACTTTGCTGTGAGCGCAGCACATATATGCCTGATGATGGTATGATAACATATAAAAAAAGGTAGTAATAATATCAATAATAAAAACGCGCTCCTAGCCATCGGGCATCAGCTGCGAATGGCGCAAGTCAGCTCCTTCCAGACAGGTTTGTTCAGAGTATCACGGGTGTAACGGTTCAACTTCGGTTTTGCAGATATCAGATACAGCATTGTCTTAAACAGTCCTAGGTTTGCCATGGCACTCCTGGCCTGCTAGCTGTCCATGCGCAGTATTTTGGGCAATCTGCTGTCAAGCATCTCACAGATATGACCGAACCACCTAAGCCTCTTGCTCGTGACCTGAGAGTCAGCAAAAAAGGGAAATATGCCTGACATCGCACTGAAAAAACAGTAACGCAAGCATTGCCTGCTGCATTGCTGCTCAGTCCAGACTGCTTGTCGGCGCATGCCAGTGTCTTAGGCAAACGCAACTTGCTGTGTTACAGTGTCCACATGAGTCTGTAACATAAAGTTATACTATGTGATTTTACGCATGAAAACACAATGTGTACCAATGCAATGCCTGCCTTGCCCTGTAGGGATTGAGGGGAGATTATCCATTGTAGCAGCAACCAATAGGCCCAATGTGTTGGACCCAGCCTTACGGCGGCCTGGCAGATTGGACAGAGAAGTGGCCATACCAGTGCCTGGACCAACGGTCAGTCAATCACACATCGCGCACTCTCCTCTGTACTGCTGCAGGGCACCCTTGCCACTATGGCTTACTTGAATGTTGGCCTTCTGATGGGACTGGTTGAGCATAGCATAGTATGGTTGGTTGATGTAGCTTCCTCTTGCAGGGCAATGAGTCAGCCTGCTGCATGGGTTTGTTAGTGACCATTCCATTGAGGCGGTCGCTGCTGGGCATATTCATGAGTCACAGCTGGATGTCAGTGTGTGTTCAGGGTTCCTAGCCTGGTAGTTGCGCTGTGAATGTGAAGACAGAAGAAATGTGTGAATGCAGGAACGTGCAGCAATACTGCAGCTGCATGCCGGATCCTTGCCTCTGGCAGATGATGTGGCTTTGCCTGATTTGGCAACAGCCTGTCATGGCTACTCAGGAGCAGACCTGGCCGCTCTGTGCAGAGAAGCTGCCATGACTGCTCTGTCTGATGCTGCTGCGGCAATACTAGAAGGTACAGCTTTTTTTATTCAACTCTGTTTTTGGCTGCATTGTCGTCGGTACATGGGAATGATGTTAAGGATTTTGCTGACGAGGCTTGTGATGCTGTAAGCGCAGCACAACGCAGCGTAGCACAGCGCAGCACAGCACACAGCACAGCACCATCTTGCTCTGCTCTATGCTAGTTGAAGCCATAGCTTGCATCCACAACTTCATGATTGCAGCAATGGTTGCAGTACAACTGATGGTTGCAATGCTCCTCTTGTTGCAAGGAGCAGTGTTCTCACCACAAAGCAGCCTCTAAACAAAATATTCATAGGCAAGGAGCTGCCTCACAGGGGCAGCAACCTCACTGGCAGTAGTCACACTCAACTCTGTGACAACTATAACACAGACTGCTTGACAAGCTGCTTTGTGAGATGCAGGGGGGAGTGAGGGAATTGAGATAGATATGGAGCTGGCCCGCCCAGTGAGCCAGGCAGACTTTGAGGGGGCTATGAAGAGGGTAGGCCCCTCCATCACCAGGGGGTCTGAAGTTGCTGTTTCTCCTGGTGAGTAGCCAGAGACAGAGAGATGGAGTTGGCAAGCAGTGTGCAGCGTGCAGTGTGCAGTATGCAGGGCGTCAGGTCGACTGTCAACAAGAGGAGAGGTTGTGTCCAAATTCTTTGGCAGTCAGGGTGTTGTGATGAGGGAACAGACAGTTGCTTCTTGTCTGTAAAGAAAGTTTTTGGCACAATGGCATCAGCAGCACGGTTTTTGATGGCTTTATCCAACTTGGTAATCAACCAATCAATCAATCAGTCAACTCATGTATCCTGTCTTTGGCACCATGCCTAGGGTTTTGGGGTTAGTGATGATCTACAGTATGCTTAGTCCAGCAGGAATGCTGTGGCTGATTTGTGATGTACTTTGTAGTGCTGTGGGAGAGTATAGGAGGGCTTGAGGATGTGAAGGCTCGCTTGCAGCAGGCAGTGGAGTGGCCCTTGCAACATGCTGGGGCATTTCAGAGGCTAGGTCTAACAGCCCCTCGTGGAATCCTGCTCCATGGCCCTCCAGGTCAGCATGCACTGTCACCATGTGCAGTCAATGCGCTCACAGCATGCTGCACACCCTGATATTTTGCATGCGACACGTGTTTGGCGCACAAGTAAATGAAGCCACAGCATGCGGCATGATTGCCCATAAGGAATGCCTGCACAGCAAATGATCAATGTTTGAGACCATTTGATCAGCCTAGTTGGGCTGGCATTGCACCTGCAAATCTCTCTCTCTCTCTCTCTGTCTCGTTAAAAATCCCTAAGGGCTGCAGCGCCTACCTAGATATACACCCACGACATCACCTGTCTCCAAACACTTCTGTCTTTGCCTCTCCAAGCACTTCTGTCCACTCCCACCACATATAGCTAATGCCTCTGCCTGTAGCACTTACTTAGCCTGTGCAAGTAAACTTTACAGCATTCATATTATGCCTGCTTGATGCTGTCTGAATAAGACTTTACTCCAATCTTGCGAAAGTGTGATGGCATACTTCCCCACCACAGCAAACTGACCAGGTCAACTACAGTCAGCAGCGCTGTGGGGGGGTGGTGTCGAGGCACTAGCACAAGCAGCTGTTGCTCCTTTAGAAAAGTCTGTTAGCCTGCTAGGCATTCTGCCAATTCCCCTTGAACACTCCACAACACAGTAGTATGTGGTGTGCAGGATGCTGGTCTTCATGCCAGCAGCAGCAGCAACTGCAAGCTCTATAGCACAGTCCCAGTGCAGTCTGTCATGAATCCTGCAGTACTTTACATTTGGTCACTTGGTCTTTGCTGCAACCAAAACATGCAGATCCAAGGTTTCTGACAGCCAAGCCATATTTGCTGCAGGTTGCAGCAAAACTAGCTTAGCAAGAGCAGCCGCCACTGCTAGCAAGGCTTCCTTATTTCCCCTGTCAGGGGCCCAGCTGTACAGCATGTATGTGGGGGAGGGGGAGGCCCTACTCAGGGGCACTTTCAAGATGGCCCGCCAAGCTGCCCCCTCCATCATCTTCCTTGATGAGGTGGACTCCCTGGCAGGTCAGTCTACCGCATTACTATTTGTTATCTGTGCACGTGAATGTATTACCTACATGATACCTCTTGCAAGACCTTTGTCTCAACTGGTTTTGACGTTGTCATAGTCTGTGGTGCTCTTACTGCAGCTCTTTGCAGGGTACTGTGTGTACAGCTGCCTCTTTCTGCCCCCCTTGATGATGAGTACATGTGGTTGACAGGCTGCTAAAAGACTTCTTCTTGCTTTGGCATGCCATGTTGCATATCTTACATGGACCAAGTATAGTTTGAAAGGCCAAAAGAGGCCTTGACAATGAAGCCAGTTGCATTGCTGACTGCAACAGCATTTCAGATATGCCACAAATCCAAGTTTTCAAAGCTCCAAGGTAGCTTCAGTTGGAATCCAGTGAAATGACAGGCCAGTGGTGCAGAGGAGGCATGCCTGGGTGAGTATGCGTCTTGACTTTGGTGTCTGCAACTTACATGTTGGCCTCTTTCATGGTAGCCTGTCGTTGTCAGGGAAGAGGGATGAGGGTGAAGGGGGAGGAGGGGGGTCCAGTGGGCATGCTGGGGTCAGACTTCTGTCTGCTCTCCTCACAGAGATGGATGGCATGGAGCTCGCAACAGGTACTGCTATACTCTCCCAGCCATAACCCAGCAAGTCAAACAAGACTAGTTGCAATGCTGACATCTACTCAGGAACAATAGCTCAAGAGGAGACCAGTGCTATGTACAATGTAACGGCATACATGACATGGGCAATGCAGTTCATCAGTGAGACAGTGTTACCACTGGCATACACATCAAATGCCTCTTGTTACATTGATGAGCTGTGCTTCCTGCGTAAATGAAATGCAATGCTGCTAGTGAGAGGAGCGCTGAGCAGTGTGAGTCACAGTGGCATGTCTTGCTGTTCACTTTGATAGGTGCAAATGCGTGCGTCTGTCCAGGCAAAGCATGCCAGTGTATATATACAAATATTGCAGGCAAAGACAGCTGAGAGTGTATAGTCCTTCAGGTGTCCAGATTCTGGCAGCGACCAACCGGCCTAGGGCTCTTGATGCAGCCCTGCTCAGGCCAGGGCGCTTGGACCTCATCCTGTATGTGCCACCACCAGATGTGGCAGGAAGGCTTCAGACATTACGGATACACACCCAAGACATGCCTTTGGCTGAAGATGTCGACCTGCAGGTATGGTGGAAACCTGAATCATAAGCCTGCGTAGCCCCATTCTGAGATGGCTGTTTGTTCCATATTCTTGCAGTACAAAACATGCCTTGCAGCTGCCCGTGCGCAACTTGCTAGGAGAAACGCAGCATTCACTGCAAGTAAGGGCTCGCTGCTTTCACCCTGTTGGGTTCATCTGTTGCTGCTGTGTGCAACACTAGACATCATGACACATCGGCAAGCATGATCAGAATGTGGCTCACAGGAGCAGTGCATGAAGCTTACTATCATCCTGCATAGTAGGTCAATTCATGCTGCAGCATGCTGTTGCTGGCACACGTCCTGATGCTAAAGCTGGGCAATACTAAATGCGTCTGGCTTGGACGAGGCACCAAAGGAGTGCTGGATTGCATGCAGGCCATGGCTGCAGCATGCAACCTGTTCACTGGAGCAGAGCTGGCTGGATTGTGCAGAGAAGCTGCCATCACTGCCTTGAGAGAGGATCTACAGGTAGCCCACCTTGTGTTCTTGTCAATGCTACTCGCAACATTCTTACATGTTTTTCTGCTTTTTGCAATTGTACAGCAGCATCTGGCATTGTAGCACGCTGCAAATGCTTTGAGTCCTGGCTGCAGCTGACAGTGTTGAGTAAGTTGAAGCTGGGTAGTGTGTGATTGCTGTGTGCAGTTTTGGTTGGCTGAGGCAAGCTGCAGGGTTATGCCACCTATTGTGTTGTGCAGGGTGCTGCAGAGGTGTGTGCCCGCCATTTTGCAGCTGCCAGATTAGGAATGCAAGCAGCTTTGACAAGCCAGTCCCTTGAACAGTATGCGAACTGGCAGAGGAACAGGTGACCATCGGTACTGCAGAGATCCTTTTTGGCGTTGCGTAGCATCTTTGGCCTATGTCTTAAGTTGCATAAGTCAGGGAAGGTGATGGCAACTATACGCTTGGTCAGAGCATGCAAAAAGCCACCCATGTCTTTTATGAGGACCTCAGGATTTGGCATAAATCCAAGTTCGTGGCAGAAGCAGTGGTGAGACGTAATTTCAAACTTGAGCTTTGTCTCGCCGTTGCCATCAGGTTCAAGAAGGAAAAGATTAGCTATTATGATTATTGCCGCTGGCGGAGATGCAGCGCCAGTGTGTCTGTTGATGTACAGCTGTATCTTCATCCCATGTCAGTCAGTCAACTTACTATGATTCTGTGCACATAAATAGACCCTCAGAAGCAGTTGACCAACTTATGAAAGTGTTAAGTTACGTGCAGACCGATTTCCTCCTTGTTTCTGATCACAGACAGCAACGTCTAGCCAAGCTGAGACAGAATGCTTAGGTCTGAACTGGGATAGTAGCATATGAAGGATGCAAAGCAAACAATGTCCAATGCAAGATCAGAGTCACGTGAGATGTTGCCAACTACAGTTGCAATGCAACACGCATTGGCTTTTGGATGCATTGGCTTTGAATCATGTCGTCCTGTTACACGAAAGTTGCACGTTGACGTAATCAGCTTCTGTACAACATTGCCAGAACGTTTGCAAGTGAAGAATGTGCGAGAATAAGCTGCATGACTGCCACAAGGTTTTGCACTAAAAAAAACAGGAGTGGGCAGCATAAGGTAGGCTTATGTGCAAAAGCTCTGTCAAGTGCAGCTTTTAGTTGGCCAGTGTAGACCATGAACTCACTATTTCATGAGAGAATTCTACTTTTATGGTGATAATCAAGGGAGAAGCTCGCCAAATTGGCAAATGTTGACAAAAAGGTTACTGAACTTGTGATCTGCATACAGCCTGTATACTGGCACTGAGACATGTCTTGCAAATGGTTCATACACTTTGAGACTGATGGTACAGTAGTGAGTTCGTTGTCGTTGAGGTCAAGCTGCTCGAGGCTTGTCAAAGAGACAGTTCATCAGGGACATGCGAGACTGAATTGTGGTCGAATTGAAGCTGCCTCGGCTTGCTCACCCTGCATATACTAATTGGGATGGCGTCAATGTCGCAGCTTGTGAGTTTGAAGACCTCAATCTGTGTTGCACCTTCAAGCACTGTAGACACCCAATCATTTTGCTCAAACCCATTTCACCATGCTCAGATGAGGTTGTGTTCTGAGTGAGACTGGTGCAGACATTGGCATGCATTTGCTGACAGATAGCTCACGTAACATCCCAAATGCCTGACCAACTGAAGCAGCGGCGCCGTCACACATATGTACATGCAGCCTGAGACCTGTTTGTGGATTCATCGCCTTCTGCAACGGCTGTTATGGCAAAGGTTGTTAGAGGTGTAAAATGCTTGCTGTACAGCTTAACACCGCCTTCTGGCACGCAGGAAGTGCTGAACTCTGTCAGGTTCAGCAGTGTACACAGCGCATGTATCAAAAACAAATCACCATCTCCCAAGTAAGTGAAAGCTTCCAGTGCAGTCAAAGAGCTGAGGAGGCCTTGACTTTGCCAAATATTGTTCTGCTCTTGTGATGTAGTGTGAAGGCGCCGCAGTCTGCTCATGCCAGCAAGGCGATCTAAATCAATGTTATGGACATGGCAGTGTGGTATGTTGTTGACTCCAACACCACAAGATTTTGTCCAAGACATGCATGCACCATGCAGCCTTGCCACAGCGGACTTGCTGGCACTCTAGCAGCTGCAGGCCAGTGTTAACCCTTGGGATTTTCCGTGCAGCTGTTCGGCACCAGCAACTGACAAAGTCCATTATTCAAGTGGAGCAAGCCTATTTTGCATACCTGTTCACGATCCAATACAAGTTTGTGTCTGACTGAGATCCATCGGGCCCAGGAGGTATGGTGACTAAGTCTCGATTAAGAACTGGGCAGCAGAGGTCTCTCCATCAGTGCCTTGCCATTGCTCTGTGGCAAACGTTGCTGAACCAGTGCCTGCTGCGGTTTGCGAACCAAGTTGTGAAGGTCGATAGCGTCTGCTCTTGTTGACGTCTTCAGGCTGGAGCCAGGAACTTCCTTGGTGGGAAGCCCGTTTCTCCTGTTCTGACAGCACCGATCGCGAAGGACCTTGTTCCATTTGCTACACACCTTGTGCGCGCGGACTTGGGACTAGAAGTCAAGTTGCGGTAAATTTCTGCATAAGAGCTCGGCTGGCAAGGACAGCTTACGTCACCCTTTGTGCTTTTTGTTCAAGTGCTTGTGGTACCCTTTGACGTCAAAGCAGAACGCCTTGTTGCACGCTTTGCCAGGATGAGCTATCGCTTGACACACAAAATCACTGACGGTTCTTCAGGTTTTTAGAATGTATTTTAAGGCTTAAGTTTACGCTCACACACAAGGGATTTGAAAACACGAAAAATCAGAGATGTGAAATTGCTTGGTGGACCATGACGTGCAGAGCATTTGAGCATGTCATGCAGAAATGTGTGAAAAGATGCATGCTTGAGTAACATAACGATTTCTGTAGTCAGAAAGCGGAGTATGCTGAGCAGATATACAAAGCCCACAAGGTACTGACTTTGAATTCAAACATACATGTACGTAACGAAATCCAAATCATGTCTCGCCAAATAGGCTCACAAAAGAAAGACCAGGATTGCCAATAACTAACCCAACAAAAGCGATCACTATAAGATTTGAAAAGCGGGGCTACACAGAGCAAAGTTCTTAACAAGATTGATCTGCACAGCACACTGCAAAATGCTTGCAGATCGCAGAAGAACAGGTGCACCCACAATCAGAAAACATGATGCAACTGGCGAAGGCTCCAATTCAAAGAAGCGCTCCTCTCCCAGATGTCTCCCCAGAAATCTAGTGAAACAATCTAAGCTAACACCATCTTGAGCATGAGTTCATTTGAGGCATTATCTAGAAATTCAGTCCCTTGCAACACAAATAGTGGCCTTCATAACCACCTCAATGTACTGACTATTGATGGTACGCACCATCATTGCTTACTGTACACCAATGCGGTATGGAGGCGGCTTCAACGCCTGGTCAACCAGACTCTCGCAAAGCCGCCACTTATTGGAGCCCAGTGCGAAATGGCTGATGCTCCTTGTTTTTGGCTGCTTGCTACTTGCAATGCCTTCTAAAAATACATATAC
>JAABUU010004351.1_pt1 | contig 16831 bp, 11 predicted proteins | sample 5559301 | NCBI WGS metagenome assembly JAABUU01 (sample SAMN10711884, study PRJNA513360) | rock metagenome | isolation source: Antarctica rocks | place: Antarctica: Victoria Land, Richard Nunatak white | reverse complement strand
TCAGGGCTTATGCGTCACTTGCTGCCGGTGCGGTGAGGAGGGCGACGGCGGCCTCCGGGTGCTGACTATGGTGGCGCAAGCAGGCGGCGATGCGCCGCACGCCGCGCCGGTGCAGCAGGCCGAGCGCGGCCTCGCGCAGCAGCGCCATGATGGTTGGCCCTTGCCCACAGTGGATCAGGCACCGGTCTTCGCCCAGCGCGACGTCCTTGTGGCGGTGCAGCAGATTCTCGATCCGCCAGTGCCCGCGTTTCAGGGCCAGGAGGCGGTCGGCGGCGGCGTCTTCCGGCGGCAGACTCGTGATCCCGTAGTGCCGCGCCTGCTTCCGCTGGCCGTGCTCGCGCCAGGTCCGCTCCAGGCGGAAGACCTGTCCGAGCCCGGGCCAGTCGAGATACGCCGTCAGGTCGGTGGAGGCGCTCAGGTGGCGCACTTCGGCCTCGCGCCCGTGGCCTTTCTCGACGGTGCGGGCTTCGCGGCGGTCCAGCAGCGGCAGCGGCGCGCTGTCGGCGGGCGGGTCGAAGAGGAGCCGGATGTCGCGGTAGAGGGCGGGCTGATTCTCCTTGACCAGCACGAGGGAGTCGCCACCGGCCGCCAGTACCTGCTGGCACAGACGGCGCTGGCAGAAGAGGGCATCCCCGGTGAGAACGCGCCCGCGCCAGTCGATCTGCGCGACGAGGGCGGGGGCGACGGTGAGTTCGCCCGCAGCCTTGTCCGCCCCATGTCGAATCGGCTCGTGTGCAAGCACGACCCCGTGGTCGTGGCAGAACGCGGTCAGGGCGTGGACCGGGCAGCCACCCGGCGCATACGGCAGGCACCCGCGCTGGGCCTTGCCATCGATGCTCACGCCTTGCCGCCCGCGCCCGCCCGGCCGGGGCGCGGCGGCCGGGGCGAAATGGGCACCGAGCGTCGCCGCCAGCGCCCGCCCGTCGAGCTTGACGAAGAGGCGTTGGATGGTCGACTGGCAGGGGGTACGCCCATCGGGGAAGCCGAGCGCCCGCCGCACATCCGCGCTCTGCCGCGCCCCCCACTCGGCGATCGCCAACACGGAGAGCTGGTTCGCGAGGATCGCCGCCACCGTCATGGCGAGGATGGCCGACAAGGCGTAGTGCAGGCCGTGTCGCCGCCGCGGATCGGGCACTGCGGCGAAGGCCGCCGCCAAGCTGGTCGGCGACACCACCACGGGGGCATCGGGCGGGATGGACACGCTGGAGGTGGGGGCCGTACACTGCATGACGCGCTCCTTTGCGAACAGCCGCTTCAGACACGGCTATCCTCGCAAAGGAGCGCCCTTCCTGCTATCCCCGCCACCGCCCCGCCTGACGCATAAGCCCTGTCTCGCCCTGATGGTGCCAGATCGCTTGCCTGAGGCATCTGCTACCATTCCGGCGTATTCGTGCTGTTTGAGGGAATGGATCGGAGGAGGCACTTACCCATGTCGATTCGCATCGTCGCCGATGTGGCCGAGGCCCAACGGACGATCCTGGCGCGACGACCGCCCGAGGAGGAGACGCTGGCCCCACGGCTGCGCGAAGGGATCGCACGGGTCTTCGGGGCGGAGCTGAGCGTCGGCGAGGTTGTCGATCGCATCCTGGCCGATGTGCGGCGCGATGGCGACGCGGCGCTGCGCCACTACACCGAGGCGATCGACGGCGCGCGGCTCGACGCGCTGCTGGTGAGCGAGGCGGAGAGCGCGGCGGGCGTGGCGCGGGTGTCGCCCGCGACGCTGGCGGCGCTGCGGACGGCGGCGGCGCGGATCGAGGCGTTCCACCGGCGGCAGCTGCGGCAGAGCTGGGTCAACTTCGATCAGTACGGCACCCTCGGCCAGATCATCCGCCCGTTGGCGCGCGTCGGCCTCTACGTGCCGGGTGGCACGGCGGCGTATCCCTCCTCGCTGCTGATGAGCGCGATCCCCGCGCGCGTCGCCGGGGTCGAGGAGATCATCGTCGCCACGCCGCCGGGCCGGGATGGCGCGCTGCCCCCCGTGACCCTCGCCGCCGCGCAGATCGCCGGGGTGACGCGCATCCTCAAGGCGGGCGGGGCGCAGGCGATCGGGGCGCTCGCCTACGGCACGGCCAGCGTGCCGCGCGTGGACAAGATTTTGGGGCCGGGCAACATCTTCGTCGCGCTGGCGAAGGAGCGGGTCTTCGGTCAGGTCGCGATCGATGGCGTGCAGGGGCCGACCGAGACGCTACTGATCGCCGATGACAGCGCCACCGCCGCGCTGGTCGCCGCCGACCTGCTGGCGCAGGCGGAGCACGACGCGATGGCCTCGCCGATCCTGCTGACCACCTCGCCCGAACTCGCAGAGCGGGTCGCGGACGAACTGATGGAGCAGTTGCCGACCCTGGAGCGCCGCGCGATCGCGCTGGCCGCGTTCGAGAACAACGGCGGGATCGTGGTGGTGCCGGACCTCGAACGGGCGATGGCGCTGGCGAACGAGTACGCGCCCGAACACCTCTGCCTCCTCGTGCGCGATCCGTGGGCGCTGGTGCCGCTGGTGCGGAACGCGGGTGGCGTCTTCATCGGGGAGGCGAGCGCCGAGGTGCTGGGCGATTACGTCGCCGGGCCGAGCCATACCATGCCGACGAGCGGCACCGCGCGCTTCTCCTCGCCGATCAACGTCGAGGAGTTTCTGAAGGTGATCAGCCTCTTCGGCCTCAACGACCGCGCCGTGCGCGAACTCGGCCCCGCCGCGCAGGCGCTCGCCGAGGCGGAGGGGCTGACCGCCCACGCCGCTGCGGTGCGGAGGCGGTTGTAACGAGCAAGGTGATGTAGCGGGGAGCGAGGTGATAGGCATACTTGCCTGAAAGGCCGTTGGGCTGAAGTACCCCGGAGGGTAGCCGCTGCCCCGGAGGGCAGCCACTACCCCGGAGGGCAGCCACTACCCATGAAGGGCACACTGCCCCGGCGAGGGGCGGCGATGCTGCCACAAAGCCCCTCCGGGGACTGGAATACTATGCACCCGTGCTTGAACCGCAATGTCGGTAATGACGATGGCCCCCCTCTCCTCGGATGGGGAGAGGGGGTGGCGCGTGAGCGCCGGGGGTGAGGGTGGTGGCGGTGCCGATCACACCGGAGGTTGAAACCCCCGTTTGCGGGTAGCCATAAGCGGCACCGGCGAAGCCCGCCCGTGCGGGCTAGGATGCGGGTCCATCCGGCCCCCCTCCCACGCCCACAACGAAGCCCCGCTCCCAATTTGGCGGGTGCCCGCGCAGTGGGCGACGAGCCGGGGTGCGGGCCGCAGCGGCGCACGCAGCGATGCTCTTGTCGGTGTTATCCCTCGGCTGACAGTGCCACCATACGCAGCGGACAAGCTTTTTGCCGCCCCGCCAACTCAGCCGCGCGCCGCCTCGTAGACCGCCGCCGCGCTATAGAACGTCTCCGGGGGCGCGGCGTTCGCCATGAAGCCGATGTACGCGCTGAGGTGGGCCGGGTCGCGGACGATGCGAGCCAGGTTCGCGCCCCAGTCGTCCGGCTCGACCCCCGCAGGCGGGCGCTCCACCGTGAAGTCGTAGAGCGGGCGGACCAGGGCATCGCGTGCGCGACCATATTCCGCCAGCGCGGCGGAGCGCTCGCCACTCGGGCGGGCCAGCGCCGCGACGAGCAGTTCCGCCGTGCGGAGGGCGTCGGCGATGCCACGCCCGGTGATCGGGTCACGGTGGTAGCCCGCGTCCCCGACGAGTGCCCAGCCCGGCCCCGCCGCCTCCCGGAAGAAGTTGGTCAGGTCGCCCGCGCCGCGCCAGTGACCCATCGCCTCAGCGTCCACCAGTCGCGAACCCAGCCCATCCTTGCGCGCGATCTGCGCCGCCAATTCCGTTTCGTGGTCGCGACGGACACGGTCGAAGTCGGCCTGCGGGAAGGAGAGGGCCAGCGTCCAGAGGTCGGCGTCGCACGGGAAGAGGTAGCAGAAGCCCCCCGCAGCCTCGCGGTACGCCTCCAATGTCGGCGGCGTGAGCGCCGCGACGCCGCGATAGTAGCGGTAATAAGTCGCCAGGATCGGCGGGACAACATCGTACTCCGCCGCGCCGACCGCATGCGCGACCGCCGAGTGCCGCCCATCGGCCCCGATGACGATCGCCGCAGTAGCCGTGAATGCCCCGCCTCCTTGCCGCACGGTGCCGCGCACCCCATCGACCACGCCAGCCATGCGCGTGACCGCAGCGACCGAAACCCCCTCGCGGAAGGTGATGCCGGGCGTCTGTCGCACCCGATCGAGCAACAGTTGGTCGAGGACGATCCGGCGCACGCTCAGCAGCGGCGGATACGCACCCTGCGTCGGGATCGGTGCCTCGTTGCCGTAGCGCCCGAAGGCGAGGCGGATCCGCGCGATCGGCGGTGCGCCGGTCGCCACGGTCGCGTCGAGCAGCCCCAGGCGGTCGAGCGCGGCCAGCGCGTCCGACCAGAGCAGATGGGTGGAGAGGGTATCGCTGGGGAAGGTCGCGGCGTCGAGGAGCAGGACGCGCGCCCCCCGCCGTGCCAGACCGAGCGCGGTCGCCGCCCCCGCGATCCGCGCCCCGACCACGATCGCGTCGTAACCATCCGCCGCTGTCTCGTCTCGCTCGTTCGTCATTCGTTGTCCTTCCGCGTCCGGTTCCCGCCGTCAAGTATAACCACTCGCGTCGGGAACGACCGGGGTGCGTGTTAGAATGGGAGGATGAGCGTGCGTATACAGCGTGGAATAGGTTGATGACTGGCGACATGAACGATGAGTCGCGCCGTGGCACCCTGGCGCGGCGCGGCCTGATCCGCGAGGCGGTGCGCGACCTCGCCCCGTACACGCCGCTGCCGCCGCTCGAGCGTTTGGCCGAGGGGGTGGGGTTGCCGGTCGAGCGGATCCTGAAGCTCGATCGGAACGAGAACCCGTACGGGCCGTCCCTGCGGGTGCAGGAGGCGCTCGCCTCCTACGATCGCTTCGGCCTCTACCCCGATTCGGAGGGGCGTGCGGCGCGGGCACGGCTCGCCGCCTACGTCGGGATGCCCACCGAGCGCCTGTTGCTCGGTAACGGCGCGGACGAGTTGATCGATCTCCTCTATCTGCTGACCCTCGATGCGGGGGATGAGGTGATCGTCGCGCCGCCGACCTTCGGGGTCTACGCGGCGCGCGCCCCCCTCTTCGGCGGTCGCGTGGTGAACGTGCCCCGCCGCCCCGACTTCGGCCTCGATCTGGATGCGCTGGCGGCGGCGGTCACGCCGCGCACGAAGCTGGTCGTCGTCGTCTCGCCGAACAATCCGACCGGGAACACCATCGATCAGGAGCGGTTGGTGCGCCTCCTCGGCCTCGGCCCGCTCGTCGTCCTCGATGAGGCGTACATCGAATTCGCCCAGCGCTCGCTCGTGCCGCTGGCGCGCGAGTTCGATAACCTCGTCGTGCTGCGGACCCTCAGCCAGTGGGCGGGACTGGCGGGGCTACGCCTCGGCTACGGCATCTTCCCGACCGAGTTAGTGCCCTACCTCTGGCAGATCAAGCCGCCCTTCAACGTCAACGCCGCCGCGCTGCTCGCGGTGGAGGCGACCCTCGATGACTTCTCCTGGGTGCGCGGCTCGGTCGCGCGGCTGCGCGTCGAGCGGGGGCGGCTCTACCGCAACTTGCGGAAACTCAATATCCTCCAACCCTACCCGTCGCAGGGGAACTTCATCCTCTGCCGCGTGATCCACGGCGAGGCCATGCGCCTGCGCGGGCGGCTGGCCGAGTTGGGGATCATGGTGCGCGGCTACGAGGGGGAGTTGGCCGGTTTCCTGCGGATCAGCGTCGGTCGCCCGGAGCATACCGATACGCTGATGAAGGCGCTGCTCAGCATCGCCGCGCGCTTCTGAGCGATCGCGCAGACAAGAACGGGGCCACCGCGCGGCGGCCCCGTTCTTCTTGTTCTTGCGCGTGTTGGCCGATCAGTTGTTGGTATTCTCGTCGTTGAAGGCGCGCGCGCCGCGCAGCAGGGTGCGCGGCATGGTGAGGACCGCGCGCGGGCTCTCGCCGTTGGCGATCAGGGCCAGCGCGGCGGCGCTCATCATCCAGACGAAGATCGTGCAAGGGATCGCGGCGGCGGCGGTCAAGGGGATCAGGTACTCGGTGTAGCTCATCGCGGCTGCTCCTTCCTCAACGCGGTCACGACGACATCGGCCAACGCGCGGCGCGAGCGGTTTAACCGATCGTCGGCGCGGTGGCGCTGCCAGCGGGCCACGCGGTGTGCGAGCACATCGGCCACGACTGACACCCGGGGAAATGCGTAACTTTTCTCTCTGTCAGCAGTGTAGCGCCTCGCCGCATCGCTGTCTATAGGGCCGTTCGGGCTGTGCAATGCGCGGCCAAAAGTACCGCCCGCACAGCACTGTGCGGGCGATCGTGCCGTTCAGTTCTGACAATGAAGGCCGGGTAGTATTGGTCTACCGCATGATCAGGCTGGTGCCGGTCATCGCGGGTGCGAGCGGGAGTTCGAGGAGTTCCAACAGGGTCGGGGTGACATCGGCCAGACGGCCACCTGTGCGGAGTGTGCTGTGGCGGAGCGGATCGTCGGCGGGCGAGGCGAGCCAGATCGGCACCGGATTCGTCGTGTGCGCGGTCAGCGGCTTGCCGGTCCGCTCGTCGATCTTCATCTCCGCGTTGCCGTGGTCGGCGGTGATCAGCGCCGCGCCGCCGTGCGCCAGGATCGCGTCCACCACCCGTCCGGCCTGGGTGTCCGCGACCTCGCAGGCGGCGATCGTCGCCTTCAGGACACCGCTATGGCCGACCATGTCGGGATTGGCGAAGTTGACGATGATGAAGGCGAAGCGCCCCGACTCGACCGCCGCCACGACCTCGTCCGCGACCCCCGCCGCGCTCATCGCCGGCTGCAAGTCGTACGTCGCCACCTTGGGCGAGGGGACCAGGCCGCGCTCCTCGCCGGGGAACGGCGCTTCACGCCCGCCGTTGAAGAAGAAGGTGACGTGCGGGTACTTCTCCGTCTCCGCCGCGTGGTATTGCCCCAGCCCGTGCGCCGCGACGACCGCCGCGATCGGCTCCGCGATGTCCTGCGCGGGGAAGGCGACCCGCACCGGCAGCCCCGCCTGATACGCGGTCAGCGTGACGTAGTAAAGATCGTGCGGGACACGGGCGCGCGGGAAGCCATCGAAGCCCGGATCGACGAGCGCGTGGGTCAGCTCGCGCGCGCGGTCGTTGCGGAAATTGGTGAAGATGATCGCGTCCCTGTCGGCGATCGGCGCGCGCGGTGCGCCATCGTCGCCGACGATCACCGTGGGGGCCACGAACTCGTCGGTCTGCCCGGCGGCGTAGGCCGCTTCCAGGGCGGCGGCGGCGTTCGGCGCGGTGGGGCCATCGCCGAGCGCGATCGCCGCATACGCGCGTGCCACCCGGTCCCAGCGCTTGTCGCGGTCCATCGCGTAGTAGCGCCCGCAGAGGGAGGCGATCCGCCCGGTGCCGAGTGCGGCGAGATACCCTTCCAGGTCGTGCAGGAAGCCGCGCGCGCTGTCCGGCGCGGTGTCGCGCCCATCGGTGAAGGGATGGACGAAGACGCGATCCAGCCCCCCATCGTGGGCCAATTTCAGCACGGCGCGGAGGTGGCTGTCCGAGGCGTGGACACCGCCATTGCCGAGCAGCCCGAGGATGTGCAGCGCCGTGCCGTGCTCCCTGGCGTGCGCGATCGCGCCGCGCAGCGCCTCGTTCGCGAAGAAGCTGCCGTCCTCGACCGCCTTGTCGAGCCGCGTGATCCACTGGTCGACGATGAAGCCCGCCCCGAGGTTGAGATGCCCCACCTCGGAGTTGCCCATCTGGCCGGTCGGCAGGCCCACATCGCGCCCGGACGCGGCCATCTCGGTGTGGGGGAACTCGGCGTTCCAGCGCGCGACGTTGGGGGTGTGCGCCAGACGGACGGCGTTGCCGGGATAGGGCTTATAGACCCCGAAGCCATCGAGAATGATCAGCGCCACCGGGCGATGCCGCCCCTGTCCCGCCCCGCTCGTCATCGTCGCCCCCTTGTGTGCTGCGCTCCGCATATCGCCGTCAGCCTCGGAGTATAGCATCGGCGTGTTAAGAGACCGTGGCCGGGATGTTGGCATCCCGGCCACGGCTGATCGTGTCTCGTCCTGTGCGAGCGTTAGGGCAGTTCGTAGATCGATGCCCCGGACGCCTGATTCTCGCGCCACTTCACGGCCTCGTAGACCACGCGGGCCACGAAGCGCCGCTCGGCGGGGTTGGCGTAGTCGGTGTCGCTGAAGAACTGACTGAGCGCACCATTGGTGTACTTGTTGAAGGTGATCACGTCCTGACGGTGGCCCGACGATGCGGGGATGTTCGGGAAGGACCCATCATCGTTCTGGTACTGCCAGTAGCCCTTGGCGACCATCGCGCGGGTGATCAGCGAGACGATCTGCGCCTGGGTGATGGAGCTGGTCGGTTGGTAGGTGCCGTCCCCGAAGCCGCGTGCCACGCCGTAGTCGGCCAGGACGCGCACGTCATTCTGGAGCTCGGGATCGACCGACGTGAGGTCGGAGAAACCGTTCGCGCCGTGCTCGGTGATCCAGGTCAGGCTGCGGGCGACGATCGCCGCCGCCTCGGCGCGGGCGATCGGATCGACCGGGCGGAACTGGCCGTTCGACCCCTGCACGATGCCGCGCCCTTCCAGTTCGTAGATCGCCACGGCGTTCGGCGAGGTGGAGTTGGGGTCCACGTCGCTGAAGGCCGCGCGGAAGGCGGTGTTGTAGACGATCGACGCGGTGGTCGAGGGGGTGTTGCTCGCGTTGTTCGTGACCACGATCGAGAAGGTCTTCTGGCCCGCCGACTCGCCGTTCGGGGTCACGTCGCCCGAGAAGGCGACGACCTGCGCCTTCGTCGTCTGGGTGCCCCGGAAGGTGCCGCTCGCCGAGCCGTCGGTGGTGCGCCAGGTGAAGCTGCTGGCACCGGCGGGGGCGTAGACCAGGGCCGAGAAACGGCCATCGGCGGTCTTGCCGTTGCCGACGAGTTCCAGGCTATTCGTGGTGAAGGTATAGACGGCAGGGTCAAGCGTTGTTTGCCCCGCAGCATCGATCGAGCGTACCCGATAGTTGTAGGGTTGGTTCGGTGCGAGACCGCGCAGCGTCACCACGTGGGTGGTTACCTGCGCGCCATCGCCGGCGGTGCAGTTCGGGGTGGTGCAGGTGGTGTCCACCGGCACGCCGGAGACGCTGAAGAAGACACGCGAGGACGATGCGGTATCGGTCGTCCAGGTGATCGTCTCGCTGGTCAGCGTACTCGGCGTCGCCGCCACGCCGCTGATCACCGGCGGGTTGGTCGTCGCGGGAGGCGGAGGCGTAGTGCCACCGCCCGTCCCGGCGATCGTGGTCAGGTAGACGCGGGCACCGCTGGTGTGTGCGTAAAGGATGTAGGCACCACCGGCGGTGTCGGCGACGACCCAGGGGGCCTGCGCGCCGCCGCCGGGGCTGGCGATCGTCGCCGGGGCACCGAAGTTGGCGCCGCGGTTCTCGCTGGTGATCGCGCTGATGTTCGCCTTGTTGTTGTTGTCGAAGGCGATGATGATGCGACCATTCGTCGACCACGCGATGCGCGGGCTCAGCGTCGCCTGATCAGCCTGTACGATGATGCGGTCCGAGAAGTTCGTGCCGCCCCGACCGCCCTTCACGTAGTGGAGTTCGGTGAAGTTCTTGGAGTAGGCGATGTGGACATCGCCGTTCGTACGGTCGACCGCGAGGCTGGAGATACCGGCCCCGTTGCTGCCGGGGATGACGTACTTGCTGCTGAACTGGCCGTTGCTCGGGTCGCGGTAAGCATACGCCGCGCCGTTGTTGCCGTCGCGCCAGGTCAGGCTCACGAACCCGGCGTTGTCGACGCCGATACGGACCTTCTCGGCACTGTTATCAGCGGAGACGGATTGTGGGCCGCTCCACGAGCCATTGGTGTAGGAGCGCACCTGGAATTGCCCCTGATAGAGGCGATAGGCGAGCCACACCTGCCCGTTGGTATCGGCGTAGAGGGCGTCGATATCCGGGCCATCGCGGTTTGTCTCGACCGTGTAGCGGCTCGTCCAGCCGCTTGCCGGGTCGCTACCGGCTGGCAGCATCCGATAGACAATCTGCTGACCGTCGCTACCCTTCTCCTGCCAGACGACCTGGACATTGCCCTTGCCGTCGATCGCGCAGTGGGCCTGCCCGATATCGCTAGCCGTCGCGAGCTGGTAAGGGGAAGAAGGGCTTATCGTTCCATTGGTCGTGTTGTAGAGACGAACATAGACCGCGTTGCTGTCGCCCAGATCGAATGTCGACCAGACCATGCAAAGAGTCGTGCCATCCGGGCTGATGCCCTCAGCCGGCTGGGTGGTGTTCCCCATGTTCCCGATGTCGATACCTTCACCGGTTGGGGCCGCTGCTGCGGGCTGTGCGGTGAAGAGACCCCCGGCTGCCACCAGCGCCATCAGCGCCGCGAGGAGCAGCCGCCACGTTGTCTTCTGTCCCTTGCGTATCACGCTTACTTTCCTCCTGCTCGGGTTCTCTCGTCGATCACGCCCATCGTGTGCTTTTGCGAGATGCCTACCTCCGTCTCGCTGCCCCGCCAATCTCCGTCTCGCTGCCCCGCCAATATCGGCACGCCTCGCGACGCGCGCAGATGCTCTGCCGAACAGGCCCCGCCAGGGATCGTGCGCGTGATCCCCTTGGTCAGGCGATGGAGCACCGCCGGAGAGCATGTACTGCCTTCAGTGTAAAGAGCCTGTCGCCAACCTCGCTATGGTACTTGAGTACCACATCGCGCGATCGTGCCGTGCTCCGCGCCCCTTGTTTCCGCCACAGCCCCGCGTGAACGTCTGCTTTAACGCGCGGGGTGCGCGCTGGTTGCGCGGTGTACGTGTGCGATCGGTACGTTCGGCTGAGTGTGCGTGTTAGCCGTGGCCGCTATCGACAACGGCGTCGACCGGGCGCGATGTCGTCGGCGCGGCGGTGGGCAGCCCGGTCAGGCGCTCGGCGACGATATAGCTGGGTCGGCGTTTCACCTCGTCGTAGATGCGCCCGAGATATTCGCCGAGGATGCCGATCGTGACCAACTGGACCCCGCTCAGGAAGAAGATCGCGACGGTGGGTGTGGTGAAGCCGAGGACGACGTTGATCCCGAAAACCCGCATGACCAGCAGCACCGCACCATACATGAAAGCGAAGATGCTGACGAGGAGGCCGAAGAGCCAGCTGAGCCGCAGGGGCTTATAGCTGAACGAGAAGACCGCGTCGAAGCCGTAGCGGAAGAGCCGCCCGATCGTCTGCTTCGGTTCCCCCGCCGCGCGCGCCGCCCGGTCGTACCAGACGGTCGCCTGTCGGAAGCCGATCCAGCTCCGCATCCCCGGCAGGAAACGGTTGCGCTCCTTCATGCCGATCAACTCGTCCGCCGCCCGGCGGTCGAGCAGGCCGAAGATGCCGGTATCGGAGTCGATCGGGAAGTCGCTGATCTGGCTGAACAGACGATGGAAGAGTTTGAAGAGGACGCCGCGCAGCCCCGCATCCTGCCGCGAGCGGCGGCGTGCGAGTACCACCTCATAGCCCGACTGCCAGGTGTTGACCAACTCGGGGATGATCTCGGGCGGGTCTTGCAGATCGCCATCCATCAGGATGATCGCGTCGCCGCTCGCCCCTTCCAGCCCGGCGGTGACCGCCGCCTGGTGCCCGAAGTTGCGCGAAAGATCGATCACGACGAGGTGCGGATCGCGCGCGACGAGTTCGCGGAGGAGCGACAGCGTGTTATCCCGGCTCCCGTCGTTGACGAAGACGAGTTCGTAGTCGCCGAGCGGGGCGAGGACGGCGGTGAGGCGTTCGTGCAGGATCGGCAGCACCGCCTCTTCGTTGTAGAGCGGGATCGCGATCGAGATGTGCGGGCGTCGGTGCGCCACGGCCATAGAGACCCCTCGGTTACCGATGTGCGCGCCGATGGCGTGGCGACGATCGTGGCGCTTCTATCCAGGGTGCGGAGTCTAGCAGATCGCCGTAACCCTCGCTACGGTCTCTTTTTCGCGCCAAGCAATTTTCTATTGCTCTTGATCGCTACCACGCCCCCGCACTTTCTCAGGATCGTCTCCGCCGCTGCCGAGGGATGCTGAGGCGGTAAAGGATCAGGGATTGAGGGGCATACCAAGTACTCCCCCTGCTCAGCGTGGTAATGGGGCGATGTCATCGAGTATCGCGCCCGCCGCCAGCAGCCGCTCCCGCAACTGCGTCATCTGCGATTCCTCCGCCTGGAACACGGCGTGAAAGGGGAGCGCGGGTCGGTCCGTCGAATCGCCAACCGATCGCGCGTGGCGATATACCTCCCCGGCCCCCTGTAGGATCTCGATGAAGACCCGCAGCCCGCTCTGCTCCTCGGTGAGGAGCGCCTCGGCATCCATGATCCCGAGGACGTAGCCGGTGAGCGGCAACCAGTCCATGTCGTCGCCGAGGCATTCGTCGAACGCCGCCCAATTGTAGCCGAAGTACCACGGGAACTGGAAGGCGGCGGCGAACTCGTCCCATAACCCATCGACCGTCTTCATGCGCCGCCCACGGAGCAACCGCCCCTCCAACCCTTGGAGTCGGGAGACGGTACTGATCCGATTCACCTCGACCCGCGCACTTGTCAGCAGGTGCAAGTACGGCGGGGCGATCGTGCGGAGCGTCTGGAGCGTGGGGTGCTGGGCGATCCGTTCCATCGTGCTCACCTCAGTCGTTGAACGTTGTGGTAATGGTCGTCCGTGTAATAGCCCGATCTGGCACTACCCAAGACGAGTCGCTCCTCAATCCCTATCATAGCCTGCTCCTATGCCAGCAAGGAATGGCTTGACGACATACGCACCGTGTGTTGCTCGCTGCCCGTTTGTCGAAAACGACCCGGTTCCCTATAATCGTCCGTCAGAGGCCAGGAGCGGGCTACTCATGGATCGCCCAGGCGCGTGCGCGCGGGGCCAGTGCGTTGTGCGCGGAGAGGGACAGGGCGGCGATCGTGCCTCAGGAACGCCACAGCACGGGCCGATCCGCCGCACCTCCCGCTCGCCGTGTCCGCTCGCGTCCCGCGTCGGTCGGGCGCGATCTCGCCGCAAGCGCAGCACCGCCCGATACGGCCCCCCTGCGGGATCAGCTGACGCCGCTGTGGTGGCGTTTCGGCCTGCCGGTGCTCTTCCTGGCGCTCACGCTGGTCTTCCTCTGGCCGTTGCCGCTGCACCTCCGCAGCGCCACGATCTCGGCGAATAGCCCGGACATCTGGATCCATCTCTGGTGGATGTGGCAGGTGCGCGAGGCGATCCTGGCTGGGCAGAATCCCTACGAGACGCTCCGCGTCTTCCACCCGACCGGGGCACCCCTCTACCTGATGGGCCAGGACATGTTCACCGCCCTCCTCTCGATCCCCTTCCAGGGCTTCCTGGGGCTGGTGCTGACCTATAACCTGCTGACGATCGCCGCGACTGCCTTCACCTGCTGGACCGCGACCCTCTTCGCCTACGAGGTCACCGGCTCGCGGGCGGGCGCGATCGTCGCGGGGCTGATCTTCGGCTTCGCGCCGTTGCAGGCGACCTTCCTCAACCTGGGGCAGATGGAGTACGTCAACCTCGGCTTCCTGCCCCTCGCCGCCCTCTTCATCGTCCGCCTCCGCCGCGATCCCCACCCGCGCGTTGCCGTGCTCGGCGGTTGCTGCGCTCTGCTAACCCTCCTTTCATCCTGGTATCAGGCGCTCTTCCTGCTCCTCTTCGTCGCGTTCTTCGTCCTCTACGAGGGGGCGTTGCTCGTCTGGGCGCGGCGTTGGATGGAGGTTCGCGCCTTCGTGATCGCGCTGGTCATCTGGGGCGGCACGCTGCTCGTGCTGGCCTCGCCGGTGCTGATTCCGGCGATCTGGCTGGCGTCGAACAGCAGTTTCGCGGTGACCTCGCGCTTCAACATCAGCTACAGTTCGATCGAGGTCCGCGATCCCTTCCTGCCGAATCGACTCAACCCGCTCTTCGGGGCGGGGCGCGAGACGGTCGGCTCGGCGCTCGGCTACGTCGCGCTCGCGTTGGCGCTCGTCGGGTTGTGGCGGGCGCGGCGGCGCGGCATCTTCTGGGCGTTGATGGCCGTCGTCTTCTACCTCCTGGCGCTGGGGCCGTACCTCAAGGTCGGCGCGCGGCAGTGGTTCCTCCCCCTCCTGCCGTACAACATCCTCTACCGGTTGCCGCTCGGGAACATCGCGCGCGTGCCGAGCCGCTTCCTGATCCTGATCACCCTGGCGCTGAGCGTCCTCGCCGCTTATGCGGTCGGCTGGCTGGTCGCGTGGCTGGCGGCGCGCTGGCCCGAGCGCGCCGCGATTGTCCGCGTGGCGGTCCCGGCGCTCGCCGCCGTGCTGGTGCTGGCGGAGGTCTTCCCCGCGCCGCGCGCGCTGGCCGACACCGCCGTGGAGCCGATCTACGCGCAGTTGCGCTCCGGCCCGCCAGGGGCGGTCTACGAGCTCCCCTACGACGATCGCGCGCTGGCGATGTACCGCTCCACCGTCCACGATCGCCCGCTGATCGGCGGCTACGTCTCGCGCCCGGTCCCCTATCCGCTCCTCAACGGCGTGCCGGTGATCGCCGACCTGCGGAATCGCCCCGATTCGCTGCTCAGCGATCTGGCGGGGCCGGACATCATCGAGCAACCCGCGCCGATCGATCGGGCGGTCGCGATGCTCGACACCTACGCGATCCGCTACGTCATCCTGCGGCGCGACGCGAACATCCCGGCGGACGAACTGGCCCGCCTGACCGAGGCGCTCGAACGCTTGCTGCCCGCCGACCTGATCACCTACGACGCGGGGCCGATCCGCATCTACACGATCCCGCACGCGGCGCGCTCCGGGGTGGTGGCCGGGTTCGGCTCCGGCTGGCAGACGTTGGAGCGCCGCGCCGATACGGGCGGGCGCTTCCGCTGGACGAACGGCGACGCGACGATGCCGTTGACCCTGCTCGATGACGTGCCACGGGTCGTGACCATGAGCGCGACGATCTTCAGCTACGCGCGCCCGGCCACGGTCGATGTTTTTCTCGGCGATCGGCTGCTCACGACGGTCGCGGCGACGACCGCGCAGCAGTCGATCACGCTGACCCTGCCGCTGGAGCATGGTTACAATGGCCTGCGCTTCCGGGCGCGCGAGGCTCCGGTGGTGCCGAGCGCGCTCAATGGCGCGCGCGACGACCGCACGCTGAGCTTCGCGTTGGCCGGGATGCGTTTCGTCACCCCCTAGCGCGTCAGCAGGATGTGCCCGTTGCGGGTATCCCGGAAGGAGCAGACGATCATGGTGAGTCGTTCGTCGTCGCGGGTCGCCGCGCCCCCCGCCAATCCCGGTTGGGATCTCTCGCCGCGCCTAAGGCAGCTGCTCGTGATCGTCGGGGCGCTCGCCTACGGCATCATCTTCACGATCGTGGCGGCGCTGAAGTATCGCTGGTACGGCCAGGGGAACGATCTCCTGCTGCACGAGCAGGCGATCTGGAATACGACGCAGGGGCGGATCTTCGAGGTCACCAGCTTCGTCCATCCCTCCAGCCTCTTCGGCTACGACCCGTACCTGATCGAACTGCTGGTCGTGCCGCTCTACGCGCTGATCCCCTCCGTCTACCTCCTCTTCGCCCTCCAGTCGGCGGCGATCGCGATCGGCGGGATCGCGGTCTGGCGGATCGCGCGCGATGAGGGGCTGCTGGTCCTGCCGTCGCTGATCCTGACCCTCCTCTACTACGCCTACCCGACGGTGCAATACACCGCGCTCGACGCCTTCCGCGAGCGCTCGTTCGGCCTCTGCTTCTTCCTCTGGGCGATGTGGGCGTTCCGGCGCGAGCGCTGGCGGCCCTTCCTGATCTGCCTGATCTTCCTGATCATCTGCCGCCTGGAAGCGGCGCTGCTCGCCTCCCTCTTCGGCATCTATGCCTTGCTGGCGGGGCGGGGCGGGCGCTGGGCGATCGTGCCACTGGCGCTCGGCCTCGGCTATTTCTTCATCGGCAACTTCGTCTTCGTGCCGCTCGTCAATCAGGGGCAGCCGGTCACCTACGTCTACGACTACTTCTCCCCGCTCGGCACCTCGATGGGCGAGGTGGTGCGGACGATCGTGACCCACCCGCTCTACACCCTCGGCATCTCGTTCACGGGGGCAAAGGTGCTCTACGTCGTCCTGCTCTTCCTGCCGACCGCCGGGCTGGCGTTGCTCGCGCCGAAGGAGCTGATCTTCGGGCTGCCGATCCTCGGCCTGAACCTGGTCGCGACGAAGCCGGAACTCTCCAACATCCGCTACTGGTACTCGATGCTCCTCGTCGGGCCGCTGGTGGTGGCGACGATCGTGGCGGTGCGACGGCTGCAAGGGTGGTTGCCGATCGTGCGCCGCCGCCCCTGGCTGCCCCTGGTGCCGCTGCTCGTCTGCCTCGTTATCTCCCAGGCGGTGCCGCGCAACCCGGTCGTCTCACTCTTCCTCTATCGCGAGCCCGCCGCCCGACTGGCGACCGCCGACCAGATCGTCGCCATGATCCCGCCCGACGCCCGGATCGCGGCGAGCAGTCGGCTGACGCCGCACCTCCTGCGGCGCTACAACTATTATTACCCGCTGGCCGATCAAGCGGTCCTGCCGACCCTCACCTACATCGCCGCCGACGTCTCCGGCAACTCCTTCGACGCCCCGACGAGTCGCGCGCAGCTCGAGGCGCTGCGGAGCAGCCCCGATTGGGAGCTGATCCTCGACCGCAACGGCTATCAACTCTTCAAGCGCCGGGGTGCGCCCTGAGTTAAGGGCGCAATCGGGGGCTAGTGCGCCCTTCCTCAAATACGATAGACAAAGGGATGGCGCACGACGCGCGGTGGCCGTTGGGGGCGGCCCCAGACCCAGGGCTTCGCGCGGGCATTTAATTGCTGCGTG